>Ga0182016_10003688_pt1 | contig 17355 bp, 16 predicted proteins | sample 712S2MmetaG_FD_120491 | JGI IMG/M metagenome (GOLD analysis project Ga0182016, IMG submission 120491) | Permafrost microbial communities from Stordalen Mire, Sweden - 712S2M metaG | ecosystem: Environmental > Terrestrial > Soil > Wetlands > Permafrost | place: Sweden: Stordalen | collected...
AGCTGGACCAATGGAGAAAAGTCCGGCGGCTATAACCGCTCGGCGGCCACGTTCAAGATCGCCACCTATACGGTGGAACCGGAAAAGGTCGCCGCCTACGAGGTGGGTCTCAAGGCACGAAGCTTCGGGGGGACACTGCAGAACAATCTCGCCATCTTCTATAACCGCTACGACAACTATCAGGCCACAATCGCAAACCCCGTCATCGACGGCGCCGTAGTTAGCGGCAGTGTCCTCATGAATGCTGGCAAGGCTCACTCCTACGGGGTGGAACTGGAGACGACGGCGCTCGCCGCCCCGGGCCTTGAGCTCAAGTTCACGGGCGCTTATCTGAACTCGGCATTCGATGAGTTCGTGAATCCCACGGGGGCTGCTATCTCAAGCTATGCGGGCCACAAGCTCCCCGACGCCCCGAAGTTCAACGGCAGCGCGGCCGCTGACTATACGATCCCGTGGGAAGTGCCTGGACACACCAGCGCGTTCGTCAAGTACCAGCTGATCTCCCTCTACTACCTCGACTTCACAAACACGCCCCAGAACACCATTCACAGTCAGAATTACCTGGATTTCGGTCTGCAGTACGCCACGCCGCGTGTGCCGCTGACCTTTGCGCTCACGGTGAACAACGCGCTAGACCACACCTACCGCATCAATGGCAGCTTCATTCCGACCATTCCCGTATATACGGCTCAATACAATCCGCCACGCCTGATCATGGGCACAGTGAGGTATAACTTCTGAGGGCGCGCCAGCATGGACGCATTTGGACACCGGACGTATCGCCGTCACTGGTGACACCAAAATCTCGCGCCGTAAGTGTCTAACGTACCCGGAATGATCGATGAAAACCCGCCCCCCGCGGAGAACAATGGGCTGCGTCCAATCCATTAGTTACGGGCCACCTCCTCTGTCTTGCGCACCGCAAGGTTCAACAAGTGAAAGGCCCTGCGAACAGGGCCTTTCATCGCCGAAATGCTCAGCGACAGACGATCGTTAAGCAGCGACCGCCAGCAATTGCCAGTTCTTGGGCATGATGACTGCATCGATGACATGGACAACCCCATTCGTCGCAGCGATATCGGCCTGCTTGACGTGAGCCCCATTAATCTTGACGCCCGAGGACGATACGGACGCGGTCAGCGGTGAACCCTGCAGGGTCATCACTTCCCCTGACTTCACGTCCTTGGCCAAGAATTGGCCTGCCACCACGTGATAGCTCAGAACGGCCTTGAGCTTCGCGGAGTCTTTGAGCAGCGTATCCCAGGCGCCGGCCGGAAGTTTTTTGAATGCTTCGTCGGTTGGCGCAAAAACCGTGAACGGGCCTTTTGCCGTCAGCTTATCGGTTAAACCTGCTGCTTTGAAACCAGCAAGCAGCGTCGTGAAATTGCCCGCAGCGATTGTCGTATCAAGGATGTTCTTTGAAGGTGCCGCATGGTCGGTGCTTCCATGTTGGCTTGCAGAAGTGCTCTTTGACTGATGATCCATAAGTTTAGGCCTTAACGTATAGCCAGCTAAAATTCGCTGGCCAACTCAGCTCGTATTCGGCTGAGGGGGCGGAGTATGGACCTCACATAGAGTACGTGCGGTATATAGTGAAAATAAATGGTCAATATTACAAATGGTTCGTATTTCTTGCTATTGACACACAGCACGCGACAGTTTCAACGCCTTCGCTGTCCCGCAGCAGGTTAGTTTGGGATTGTCAGAGCAAGCGTTGCGACGCTCGCAACGTGCCCAGACTTCGTGGCCGGCGTAGAATACACAATAGCCACTGATGCAATCGCTGATTGGAAGCGCAATAGTGGGACGACTGGATATGCAGGAGGAAGTTTGGATATTCAAGTTGGCTACCGAGAAGGTCCCGTGACCGCGCATCACGGATCGGTCATAGAAGAACTAGCGCGGGAAACCGGCCGCGAGCCTGCGCGCGTCAAGGAACTGTATGAACGTGAACTGGCCCATCTGGAGGCGAACGCAAAGGTTCGAGGGTTTCTCACGGTACTCGCGTGCCGGCGCGTTCGCATGGCGCTGCGCGAGACCTACGTCGCTACGAACTAACGCCATGGCGGTGGTGGCACTAAGCGCCTCGCCTCTCGTGCTCCTGATAGGCGATGTTCGCGCCTTGCAGAAGCGCTGCCATGCATGAGCGCGCGCTAGCCAATGCGATGATCATTCATCTTTGTCCAGCGCAGCTGGTCTACGTCGGCAAGGATATTGGTGGCAATACGTCCTGGAATAGCAGTTGCACAAGCGCACCTCCCTCCGGGGTAGACCAGTCCTGAGCCAATTCAGCGATGATTGTATTCGTTGCGGTAAACTGTACGCCCGCCAGCTCCATGCGTTTTCGAGCCGTCATTTCAGATATCTCGTAAGGAGAGCCTGAAACATCTAGAACGGCCTGGACTTCAAATCCTTCAGCGACCGCGCTGAGCGCAGGAAATATCAAGCACACATCGGTTGTTATTCCACCCATAATCAGCTGACGTCGCCCTGTACCCGCAATGGCAGCCCTGAAAGAAGCGTCATCCCAGGCGTTGACGATGCCAGCGCGCTTGACACGGTTGGCGAAAGCATCAGGCAGCAGCTGGGCAAATTCGGGTAGAAGAGGGCCTTGAATGTACTCTTCCATGCTTGAAGTCAGCACAACAGGCATTTTGAGAATACCGGCAGCGCGCGCTAGCGCCAACGTGTGCCGCTTTACACGCTCGATATCAAGCGTCTTCACGAGCTGAAGAGTACCGAGTTGATGATCGATCAGTACAAGAGCAGAGGTGGAAGGGGTAAACCTCTTGGGAACCATCGCGGCGTTTCCTGGACTACTTTTGATTGGTTTAGCTAGTGTGGGGGATGCTCTTGTCTGAGTCGAATAATAGTTAGATATGAACCGTATAGCGATGAGTCATCCGCAACGTTTTGAAATCCGCCGCGACGCGTACCTGCGAAGATTGTTAGTGCTGGGTGCTCGAGCTGTACTTCGACACCTCAAGGCCAAGCCGGACCAGGAGCCGGGCTGGATCGACCGGCTAATTGGCCGTCGCCGCTCGAACAGTGCCGCCGGTGCGCTCGCCAACAATTGCACTGTTCGAACGCATCACAGCCGCGATAGGTAGTCCGCGACACTGGCCAGATCGTCTGGCGCCAAGTGTTGCAAAAGCCCCACGTGATTAGGCGGAAAATTGGGGCGCCGACCTTCCAGAGCATCGTTCATCTGCCGCAATAGGTAGTCATAATGCTGGCCAGATAATCGCGGATTGCCGTCGCGGTTATCGCCCTCGCCAGCCGCTCCATGGCATGAGGCACATAGGTGCGCATACACCTCGGCGCCATGCTGCAGATATTCGCCGTTGCCGTAGTCGGTTGCCTTACTGACCGCCAATTGGCTGACGAAGGTGGCGACATCCGCAATGTCCTGCGCACCGCCCAGATGGTGCTGATCGGTGAAATGCTCCATGCGCAAGTCCCAGCGCTTGTCATGTCGGTAGTCGACGAGCTGGCGCGCGATAACATGATAGTGCTGTCCCGCGATCGCCGGCACGGTGCCATCGGCAACGCCTGCGCCTTTCGGGCCGTGGCAGGCGGCGCAGGTCTCAAACAACGCCTCGCCATGCACGAGGTCGGGCTTGCTGCGTAGCACCTGTTCGTACTCCTGCTGCGGGATTGAACCGCCCTGGACTGTCAGGGGCAGCAGAGCCCCGATCAGCCAAGCTGACAAACGCGGACTTAGCGAATACATCGGCAACCTCATTACTCAGTGCTCAAGGGTCGCGCCCACCAGCCGCCGCCCGGGGCGGCAAGAAGGGCGACAGTGTTCAGCTAGCGCGCTGCGACGGCCTGCACTTCGACGAATAGTGCCTGATGATACTGCGCATCGGCATTCAGTACGTCGAGATATGTGGTGGACGGACACGCCAAGTTAAAACGTTAGTCCAGTGTGAGGCGGGAGTCGTCATGTCCGCCTACTTGCCTTTCGTTACACAATCCGTAATTTATTGCAGGCGTGCCATACTCGCGCTCATGCGGTCAATTTGTCTATCCGTTCATAATCAATAGACTCCATGAAGTCTGAAGATATTCTCGTCATTGGCGCCGGCCCTGCAGGACTGGCCGTCTCAGCCTCTTTGCGCCGTGAAGGGCTGAAACATGTGGTGCTGGCGGCGGCTCCGTCTCGGCACACACCGGCAACGCGGAAAGCGCTCATTGTCGATATAGTCGTGTCCGGTCGGCAGATGGGCAAGGACCCATCGTTCGGGGTAAGCGGCAATTCGCCCACATTGGTAATCAACTCGTAAGTACTTCGAGCATCAACCAAAGAAAGGATCGCCCGTACGGCAGGCCGCCAACTAATCTTCACCACCCAATTGTTATCCGAATTGGTTCGCGGTAGGTTAAGGGACAACAAGAGCAAAAGCACAACCTCTCGGCCCATAAAACCGAGAAGGCAAAGGACTTCCTCGAGCTGCATCGCAACGTTCATTTGCACTTCACCCCGACCTACTCATTCTGGCTCAACCAGGTCGAGCTGTGGGTCTCCAAGATCGAGCGCGATGTGATTGCGCGCGGCGTATTCTCCTCGGTCCCAGATCTGAAGAGGAAGCTCATGCGCTATATCCGTCACTACAACAAGGCACCCAAAACCTTGAAGTGGAAATACTTCGATCCGAAACGCCGCATTACTCCCACATCAGTTGTTACAGGCCACTAGGTATCCACGCCGAAGAGCCTCGTATTTGAAAGCAGTCAAGGCTCTGGCCGATCGGGAAGTAGACGATCCGCCTCTCTCTTTACGACCGCGTAACACTCGCACGTTCGCGCTTCGATCCCTGGGCGGTCGAGCACAACGATGTGTCCTCGGCTGTATCGGATTAGACCGACCTCCTGGAGCTTTCGCGCGGCTTCGGTGACGCCTTCGCGACGCACACCGAGCATATTCGCGATCAAGGCCTGCGTCATGATGAGTTCGTTCGACGGCAGTCGGTCCAGGCTCAAGAGGAGCCAGCGGCATAGCTGCTGATCCAACGAATGATGTCGATTACAAACCGCGGTCTGCGCCATCTGGGTCAGCAATGCCTGCGTATAGCGCAACAGAAGATGCTGCATGGCTCCCCCGCGAACGAATTCGGCCTTCAATAGCTTGCTCTCCAGGCAGTAGGCGGGGCCAGCGCTCTGCACCACAGCTCGGCTTGGCGTGGTTTCGCCGCCCATGAAGAGAGAAATTCCGACCACGCCGTCGTTGCCGACGACGGCGATTTCGGCTGAGCTACCGTCTTCCAAGACGTACAACAGAGATACGACCGAATTGACGGGGAAATAGACGCGTCGCAACATGGTGCCGGACTCATAAAGCGCCTCGCCCAATGATAGTGAGACGGCTTTCAAATGAGGTTTGAGCCGCTCAAAATCACTCCTGGGTAGCGCGGCCAAAAGATGGTTATCCTGGGCATTCATTGGGACGCAGATCCAGTGATCACAACATCAGCGTGTTGCCTGGAAGTTGGAGGGTGATTTCATGGGACACGCCAAGCGTTTCAGCTGTAACGGCGCCGATCGCAGCCGGTAGATCGGCTGCGGCCGCCGCTCAAATGCTCAAGCGTTATGCTCGGGCCTTGACGGGGAGGGAATATGAAGCCGATGAGGCAAGGCCGATCGGGTACCGGGAGCACGGTCCTGCTCGTGGCGACCCGCAAGGGTGCGTGGTTGTATCGCGCCAGCCGCGATCGCGAGGCTTGGAGCTGCGAGGGGCCGCACTTTCTAGGGCAGATCGTCCATCATCTCGTGCTCGACCCCCGTGATGCCGAAACGCTCCTTGCCTCGGCGAGCACCGGGCATCTCGGGCCAACGCTGTTTCGCTCACGGGATCTCGGGCGCACCTGGGAGGAATCGAGGCGGCCGCCGGCTTTCGCCAAGGCGGATGCGGCGCAGGCCCCGCGCGCGGTGAACCACATCTTCTGGCTCACGCCGGGTCATGCGAGCGAGCCCGGCGTGTGGTACGCCGGTACCTCCCCGCACGGGCTCTTTCGCAGCGAGGACAGCGGCGAGACTTGGGCACCGTGCGTCGGCCTAAACGACGATCCGCGCTATCGCGAATGGATGGGCGGACCCCAGGATGGCACGCCCGATGGTCCGAAGCTGCATTCGATTCTCGTCGACCCGCGTAATGCGAATCATCTGTACCTCGGCATGTCGAGCGGCGGCGTGCACGAGTCAGTCGACCGCGGCTGTAGCTGGGAGCCGCTCATCGACGGGCTGGATGTGGTGGAGGGGTTTGATGCCAGCAAGGCCTGGTTCCACGATCCGCACTGCGTGCGCCTGTGCCCGAGCCAGCCAGATCGACTGTATCAGCAGAACCACTGCGGCATCTATCGGCTCGACCGGCCGGCACGGCGCTGGGAGCGAATCGGCATCAATATGCCACGCGAGGTCGGTGACATTGGCTTTCCGATGATCGTGCATCCGCATGACGCGGATACAGCCTGGGTCTTTCCGATGGACGGCTCGAGCGTGTGGTCATCGGGGGTCGCCCGGCGGCGTATGTCACACGCGATGCGGGACGTAGCTGGAATCGTCAGGATCGCGGGCTGCCCGAGTCGCAGGCCTGGTGGACAGTCAAACGACAGGCAATGACTAGCGATGTGTGCGACCCCGTAGGACTTTATATCGGCACGACCTCCGGAGAGCTGTGGGGCAGCATCGACGAGGGGGCGAGCTGGCGCGGAATCGCGCGCCACCTGCCGGAGATCTACGCCCTCGAAGCGGCGAGTGTCTGAGCGTGAAAGTGTTCATTCCAAGCCCCCTACTCTCTTACACCAACCGCAAGGAGGTGAATGCATTCGGTTGCACGCTCGCCGAGATGCTCCGTGATCTCGACCGGCAGTATCCCGGAATTCGCTTCCGCATGCTCGACGAGCAGGACCGGGTCAGGCCGCACATCCGGATTTTCGTCAACGGCGAACAGTCCTTCGCACTCGACCACGGTCTCGATGACCGCGACGTCGTGCATGTGATCCAGGCGTTCAGTGGGGGCTGACGCGTGCGACATCGCCGAAGTATCCGGATGCTTGCCCACGGACACACCATCTAACAAGCGAAGTCGGCGCTGGTGCTTGGCGCTGAGTTTGTTGCTGACCGATAGCTGCCCTGAGGATTCGAGTGACTATTTGCTTCGACACGACGAGGGAAGTTGAGCCGGCGTCAGGCGCTCGCCGTTGGTGCAACTCCACAAGACGTGCCCATCCGCACCCTGTCTGGGCACGAATAGCAGATCACCACGAGGTGTGTGAACGGTCAGCACCATGCGCTTCGGATCCAAAGACAATGCGGCGCCATCCGCGAGCGTCGCAGCTGCGCCTACCCGAGAGAGCGAATCCGGTACCTGATGAGTGGACTCGTAGTACCGGACCAAGGAGTCTCGCGTACTTTGTGATTCAATGACCACGGCCTGGAGCTTGGCTCTGATCGTGCAATTCTGGTAGGCAGGGATCGCGATGGCTGCAAGCACGCCGATTATATAGACGAGAATCAGGAATCCGAATCCCGGCCCGAGGCGACCGGCGAAAGGAACGACGGCGGCCGGAACGTAGGCAAAGCCATTACGCGGGGACAGTTGTGCGTCTTGATCCAAGATGCGGGCAAAACGCTTGGCCAACCATGGATAGCCCGCAACCAGTTCATGGAATGACATCCAGAACCCCGGCGACTGATCCGATTGGCCCAGGTACGCAGCGACGTCGAGGGTTTGCCAACGTTCAGAGCCGGCTGAGAGCGCTGCCAGCGCTCGGGCGGCGCCTTCAGGCGAACTGCTGCACGCCAATCCGTGCCGATCACAGGTACTCTCTTTGGCACGCGAGTAGGCGGGCCCTAAAATGGGCAGCCATAGCACCGGCCAACGCAGCAGATGTCCGGAGAGGTGCTTCATGCGCAGATGTCCGAGCTCGTGCCCCATATAGAAGCGCACGCCGTCCGTATGCCTGCTCATGGCGTCGATGACGTCCGTATTTGAGTACGACGTATTGGCGTCCCAGAAATCTCGTGGCGAACGCGTTGAGCACGCCGTTGCCGTTCAGGATGAAGACTTGGGGACGTGAAGCGATCTGCAGGCGATTGCAGCAGCTGACAAACTGCGCGTACAGGTCCGGAAGCTGGGTCTCGGACAGTTCAACACCGTTGCCCTTGATGCGCGCAATCAGGGCAGACTGGGCAAAAAAAGTAGGCCACGAAGCCACCGGCGAGGAAGATCAGCGCGACAGCAAAAGTGCCAGCAATGAGGGCAATCCAAACGATGAGGCCGAGAACCAGCGTTATGAGTCCTAGCGTGCGTTCGCGGGGGTAGACGAGTTCAGGCACGTTGATCTCTCCGTCCTTGATTGGCCTTTACGCGATTTAGGTTCGTACACCGCGGAATATAGCGACAACCTCGATATCAGTCTGTTTGCACCCAACATATCGTTTCCTGACGGCTGGCATCATCTTGATAGCACATCCACTTCAGGAGCGATGGACTACGCGCGTAGCCCGATACTCCGGCAGGCATCTCGGATGCTTGGCGGTGTTTTTTCCGGTAGCGCGCAGCACTTCGTAAGCATCACGGACAAGAGCGAGCAACCAACCATCCCGTGTCGCAATATACCGCGACTTTGATGGCCCGCTGACCACCTTAGACATGTCCGTATTTAGCGAGGGCATCGGCCAACGATAGTCCTTTCGCTATGTCCGCTCGGATCTGCACTTCCTTCTGCGTCAGTTCTTCAGCCTTGGACAAAACCTGTTCCATGCAGCCAACCGGAATGACGACCAGTCCATCCTCATCTCCCAAAAGGAAATCACCGGGATTTACGATGACGAAGTCGGAGGTGGCACCGCACATGTAGACTGGAACCTGGTGCGCCGTTACCCTCCACCTGCCAATGGATTGGACTGGCGTTCGATAGCGCGCAAATACCGGGAATTCGTGCATTGCGATCCAACGCACATCTCGGACGCCGCCATCTACGACAGCGCCCGTGCAGCCGCGCTCCTTCATCCCCAATGCGATCAACTCACCGAAATAGCAGATGCCCCGTCCATCTCCGCTCCAAACCGAAACCTCATCCTCGGAGATGCTGTTGCACGCCCGCATCTTCTCCGGGTCGCCCGTACCTTCATAGGGAGTCATCTGCCCCCGAATCGTGTAGGCGAACCCGGCGATCTTGGCTCCAGTAGACACAATTGGATCGAAATCCGCGTGTAGCGCCTGATTGGGGCGCCCGATCTCGTCAAGCGCGTCCATGACGTTGCTACTATCGACTGCCAAGAAACGCTGCCTGATCGCGCGTCGATACCCGTTATCTGAGATATGCTGCATCATTACTGAGTTAACCGACTGGCTCCTCTGGGACGAGCGTGTATGAGTGTTGTCGAAATCAACGCGTCGTTGTCATAAACTACATTACACGTCTTTCGCTGGCGACGGTCATGCTTCGTGGGCAGCATCAGCTCTTGTAAGACTCCTCTCAGCTTCGGATTTCCCAAGCCGTTCACGGAGTAGCCCTAATCCTTAGTAGGCAGATGCGACCTGCTTCGCTGTCCAGGGCGGCGTTCCGTGCTGGAATACCCAGTATTCTGTTACATGGCGGGCTGCCAACGTGACACGCGCCGGAGAGTCCTCCGCAAATGAGTACCGCCTCAGACGCGGCCGCTCATTCGGAGCTATGGAGGGCCTCAATGAAAACCAGCAGTGCCGCACTCGTTGCGGGTGAGAACTCCGAGGTCAGGGGGCTATTCAGGATAGCCGGCGACGTCAGGCCAGTTGAGGCGTTATTCCGCAATGCCGTCGAGCAGGCACCAGTGGGCATTGCCTTTGCCAACCGCGACGGCCGCTTCCTTCACTGCAACCGAGCATTCTGCTCGATGCTCGGCTTCGATGCGGCAGAACTCAACGACAGGTCCATCGCCAACCTCACGCATGCAGAGGATCTCGAGTCCACTGCCACGGGCCTCGAGCGGCTGTGGGGCGGAGAGCTTGCGCAATTAGACGTCGAGAAGCGCTACGTCCGCAAGGACGGCAGCGCGCTGTGGGTTCGCGTGAGCACCTCACTCGTTCATGGCGGCGGCGCTGAGGCCGCGTATTCTGTTGAATTCCTGCGTGACATATCCGTGCGCAAGGAGTTGGCGCAGGCGCTGCTGCAAAACCAGACGCTGCTCGCTGCCGTGATCGCCGAGCTGCCGCTCGCGCTCCTTGCCTGCGACGTCACCGGGCGGGTGACGCACTCCAACGGCGCGGCGGTTGAGCTGTTTGGAATTCCAGCGGAGAGCACCGCCGCCGAGGCCCGCAGCGCCTACCCTGTCACATCCCGGGTTTATCAGCTGGATGGCACGACGCCGGTACCGCCCGAAGACCGTCCACTGGCGCGTGCGCTGCGCGGTGATGAGGTCAGCGACGTCGAGTTCATCGTCGTTACCCCGAAGGGTGCCGTGCGCACGGCGGTCTCAAGCGCGCGGCGGCTGGTCGGACCGGCTGGACAGGTACTCGGCGCGGTGGCAGTGGTCCAGGACATCACCGAACGGCGCCTCGCTGAAGAGGAGCTCGAGCAGGTACACAAGCAACTGCTCGTCGCATCTCGGCAGGCGGGCATGGCGGAAGTGGCGACCAATGTCCTGCACAACGTCGGCAACGTGCTCAACAGCGTGAACGTCTCGGCAAGCTTGATCGCCGAGGGCGTCAGGAAATCGAAGGGCGCCGGGCTGGCGCGGGCCGCTGCGTTGCTGAGCGAGCACGCGCACGACCTGCCGACCTTCCTGGCAGGTGCGCAAGGTAAGCACCTGCCACCGTATCTGCAGGAACTTGCCGCGGATCTCGTCCGCGAGCGTGATACAGCCACCGCGGAATTGTCGGCGCTGCGCAGCAACGTTGAGCACATCAAGGAAATCGTGGCGATGCAGCAAAGCTACGCCAGACGCGGTGGGGTAATCGATACGCTCGACATTCGCATGCTGGTCGAGGACAGCTTGCGGATGAATGAAGGCGCCTTCAGCCGCCATGGGGTGGCGCTCAGCCGCGACTTCGAGGACGTACCGCCGATCCAGGTCGACAAGCACAAGGTGCTTCAGATCCTGGTGAACGTGATTCGCAACGCCAAATACGCCTGCGACGAAGCGAAGGCCGGCGAAAAGCGCGTGACCGTCCGGATTCGCGCAGCAAACGATTCGGCGCTGATCTCCGTCATTGATACGGGGGTCGGAATCCCCAAGGAAAACCTGAACCGAATCTTCAATCATGGCTTCACGACTCGCCCGGACGGCCACGGTTTCGGACTGCACAGCAGCGCCCTCGCGGCCAAGGCACTGGGCGGCTCGTTGCATGCAGAAAGCCCCGGTCCCGGCCAGGGCGCCACGTTCACCCTAACGCTGCCGTTAGCGTCGCCGGAGTCGCTCGATGCCAAATGAACCCGACCTGCTGACGCATCGCATCCTTGTGATCGACGACAATCCGGCCATTCATCAGGACTACCGCAAGATCCTCGTAGCCGACGGGAAGGCGCTTATGTCGGAGGCCGAAGCGGGGCTGTTCGGCGAGCAGCTGCCCGACACCGCGCGCCCGAAATTCGATATGGATTCCGCGATGCAGGGTCGGGATGGCGTTGAGCTCGCGCGTGTGGCGCTCGCCGAGGGCCGTCCGTACTCGGTGGCTTTCGTCGACATGCGAATGCCACCGGGTTGGGATGGGCTCGAGACCGTCGAGCAGCTGTGGAAGATCGACCCGGACGTACAGGTCGTCATCTGCTCCGCTTACACAGACTACGACTGGCTGGACCTCTTGGCACGACTCGGGCACTCCGACAAGCTCATCGTCGTCAAGAAACCCTTCGAGCCAATCGAAATCGTCCAGTGCGCGAGCGCCTTAAGCCAGAAGTGGCAGAATGCCCGCGCACTGAAGCGCCACGTCGAAAGCCTGGAATTGGTGGTCACCGATCGCACCAGCGGTCTCGAGGCGGCAAACCGGCAGCTCAGGCATCTCGCTTCGCACGATGCGCTCACCGGCCTGCCGAACCGCATGCTGCTTGATGACCGCATTGCCCAAGCCATTGTCCATTCGCAACGACACTCACACGAATTCGCGGTGCTCGTCATCGACCTTGACAGATTCAAGCTTATCAACGACTCGCTCGGGCACCGGGCGGGCGATGACTTGCTGCGGGAAGTGGCACAGCGGTTAAAGAGCGCGGTTCGCGCCGTCGACACCACCGCGCGTGTGGGGGGCGACGAGTTCGTGGTCCTGCTTGACGGGCCCCTTACGCACGCGGAGGCGGTCGAGATCGGCACGCGGGCGATCAACGTAATGGAACCGTCCCTGCGACTGCTCGGCATCGATGTGCACATGTCCGCGAGTATCGGCATCGCATTCTACCCGCGGGACGGCACGAGCGTGGACGCGCTGCTGGCGCGAGCCGACGCCGCCATGTACAGCGCCAAGGAGCGCGGTCGCAACAATCTGCAGTGCTATGCCGAAGGCATGAGTACGATGACGCAGGACCGTGTGAAGTTTGAAAGTGAGCTGCACGAAGCCCTGCGGAACAGACAGTTTGAATTGCATTACCAGCCGAAGGTCGATACTTTGACCGGTCGGGTCAACAGCGCCGAGGCCCTGATCCGCTGGCGGCACCCGCAGCGCGGCCTTGTCCCGCCAAACGAGTTCATTTCGATCGCCGACGAGTGTGGCCTGCTCGATGCCATCGGGGAGTGGGTCCTCTTTGAAGCGTGTCGCCAGGCGAAGGCGTGGCAGTCTGAAGGGCTGACGTCCTTACGCGTCGCCGTTAACCTCGCACCCTCACAGTTCAGACTCGCCAACCTGGTGGACCAGATTCGCCGGGCGCTGGAAGCGTCTGGCTTGAATCCGCAGTTGCTCGAGGTCGAACTGACCGAAACCGCGGTCATGAGCGATGCGGAGGAGTCGATTCAAATACTGGAGGCGATCAGCCGCATGGGGGTATTGGTATCGGTCGACGACTTCGGCACCGGTTACTCGAGTATGAGCTACCTGCGCCGCTTTCCAATCGATAAGTTGAAAATCGACCGTTGCTTTGTCGATCATATGACTCGCCGCCCGGAGGACGCCTCGATCGTGCAGGCGATCATTTCACTGGCACACAGCCTGCACCTCAAAGTGATCGCGGAGGGTGTGGAAACACCAGAGCAGCTCGCCTTGTTGGCGGAACTGGGATGCGATCAGTATCAGGGTTTTCACTTCAGCCCGGCGCTGGCGCCGACGCAGTTCCTTGCGTTCGTGAAACAATCGAGGGCCGACGCGCGAATTCTTACTGATGACGAGGCGGCGCGAACGCACAGCAAGCTGGCCGTCCTGACGCACCGCTGAGACCGTGGACCGGTTGTAAGCTGAACCTCGCCCGGCACGGCCTGTCGGCAATCAGGTGCACTCGTACTGGGGCTCGTCACCGATCCCCGCAATCTTCGACTCGCCCTCTCACGCGTACAACGCAATCGCGGTGCCCGTACAGCGGGGATAGATCGGATCACGGTGTGCAAAATCGTCAGTCACGGGGCAGAGAGTTTTCTCGTCGCGGTTCGCAATGAACTTCGGAGCGGGTAGTTTCACCCGAGTCCGGTGCGCGGAGTGCTCATCCCCAAAGCCGGTAACCTCAAGGCCTTTCGGCCGTTGAGCATTCCCACCGTGAAAGACCGGGTCATACAGGCGGCGATGAAGCAGGTGCTGGAGCCGACCTTCGAGGCCGGGTTCTATCCGGTCTCTTATGGCTTCAGGCCCGGCCGATCGGTGCGGGGAGCGCTGGCGCATCCGAAGGACCTGCTCATCCTGCGCGGAACGAAGCGCTGGGGGAAGCCCGACCGGCTCCCCTACCAGGGGGCCATTGAAGGGGATGTCAAGGGCTGCTTGGAGAGTGCTTCACACTTAGTGTGGAGATATGGAACTAATCTGCTCGGCAGCGATCGCCGTTGAGGTGAGGCGGTCGACTCGTACGGTGGCGCGTCCAGAGTTGTTGTTGAAGAAGACGTCATCGAACTTAGGTAGGGCAGTAATTGCGTCATTGACGTAAATGAATAGTTCACCGTCGGCGCGCGCCTTGATCTCGCTATGAAGGATGCGGCGGTCGATGGGCACCGGGGCGCAGTTATCTAGTCGTTGGGCTAGATCTTGATCGATCTTCGTGCGGATCGGAAGATCCGGCGAGAGGTGAAGGCTGGCCGGGCATGTGGGCCTGTTGAGGGGTGCGACGTCATCGATTGGATCGAGAACGTATTCGTCATTGCCGAAGCGGCCGATCCGGGCGATAGGCTTGAACCAGGGCTGCCGCCACCAGCGTGTGAGCGGTCTGGCGAACCAGTGGCGGAGGCTGTCAGTTTGGAAGCCCATCACGTCGGTCGGAACATCACGATCAAACCACCGGTCTGTCGCTTGGCTGGAAAGAGAAGTGATAGTAATCAAGTAGCGATGATCCTTCTTGAGGACCAATCCCGAGGCCCAACACATATCCTCCGTGGAGAAAGTACCTTCTGCCTGACCCAATCGTTCGGCCATCTCCTTGACATTGCCGGTAACCGTTCCCTTGCAGTAGTGACCGGCAGAGCTGACAGTGTCGAATACAGCGCGATTCGCGAGCACGCCGCCCACGGCCACGAGCATGGCCGCGAAGATGAGCGGGATGGCCTTCTTAGTCAGGTCGCCATAGAGCCAAATGAGGATCCTGTTCTGACGAATAGCGCGGGCCGTTCTCAGCGATATCGTGCTCGGAACGCGCGTCCGCGGGGCGTTCGGTAACTGTTGGTGACCGATGACGCTTAACACGTATCCAAATGTCACTAAGATCGCGGTAAGTCCAAAGCCGAATGCCATATCCGGGGTGCCGAAGTAAAAGCACAGAATGAATGCAGCAATCAGCAGGACTAAACACAGCATAGCTGCCCGTCGAAAGCCGGCGCGGCGTTCTTCGCGCCATCTTCTGTAGTTCTCTATCGGACCCCGGTGCCAGACCACTCGGGCGCGGTCGTGAATCCGGTCTTCGAGGGTTTGGCTTCCGGCCAAAGTGAGGGCAATTCCAATGAGCAGAAGTCCAAATTCCAGTGGATAGCTCTTCAACGACGACATCCAGAGACTCGCGTAAGAAGGAATGAGTGCACTAAGAGCATCGACGACGGTGGTGATCGGTCCCCCGGCTGCGGTCTCAGCGTTTGCCAATCTGGCGGGCAGCAGGCCGGTGATCCAGGGGAAGGCAAGTGCCAGGAGCGTCAATCCCATAGTCAAAGCGTAAAGACAGCGTCGCCAGAAAACGGTATCCCAGACAAGACCCACTTCGTCATGATCCGGGTTAGCTAGTCTTTTGATCGCAGCGTCGAGTTCGGCGTCGCCGCTGGTCAGGGGGCCGAGATTCCGCAGCGAAATGGACAGGTGGTCCATCGCAAGACATTGGCCGCGGGGTGTCAGAACATCGAACGTATGTGGCAGCGTTATGGGCGCATAGGAATCCGACCCATAGACCATGCGCATCAACACGCTCCAATGGACCTTGGATAGAATCGGGCGCCCTTGGTATGTGGCTCTTGGGGTCTGACGGGGTGAGTATCGGTAGTACGCTGCGAGTCCTAATCGCGAGTCGTAGAGTCTCGCGTAGGGCGATTTCGCCGTAGCGACTTCACTTACCTGATTCGTCTGGAGTGAGAGTCCATTGTTTTCGGCTTCCCCCATGATCCATTCGAGGGGAATCAAGGACAGTTGGTCTTCTGGATATCCACCTCCGACGTTCGAGTGGACACCAGCAAACCATACTTGAGTAATGCGGCCGGCGATCGCAGGATCCCTCTGCGCCAACTCCGCCTCCCACTTTTCATCCCATAACAGCGGGTGAAAGGTGGTTCGTTCATCATCGAGGGATAGCGCGTGGACGGCTCGCTTGACGCAGGAGGCGAGTTTCAAATCGCCAAAAAGCATGGGCCACAGAACCCAGTCGATTCCGCGTTTGAGCTCCTCGATCGGCATTCCGTATGCTTCCACCGTGTCCCAAAGTCCTAGAAACCGTATAGGAATCTCATCGCGCTGGGCTGCCTTGGTGGCGGCGGCAATTTTGTCGTAGCCGGCGTGGCCTCTTATTAGATTTCCGACATACAGTGCGACGTTGCGAAACAGGCGGGAAAGCCAGACGATGGGGCTGTACGAGGGAAACGCTTTATATCGAAAGCTTCGATAGGCGGCCGCAGCATGGCGAGCAAGTTCTTCCTCCGATCGGAACGTGACTAGGCCCTCGCGCGCGACTAGACCAACGAGAACTCGGATCGTGAATGCCCCGCGGCTGAATCCAAAACCATAAATGTCATCGCCTTTCTCGTAATTGCGGCAAACGAATTTGTAGAGATCGATGACGTTTCGCTTTAGACCCCACCCAAAAGCGCCGCCCAGCACCGCGAGATATTTATTGGAAGAGGTCCCCACGCCATCGTCATACATGGCGATCTGATGCGTGGTTGTCTGGTCGAGCGCTTGGAAGAGTCGCCAGACATTGGTTTTTTGCGCCTTTGCCGAGCTGTTGCCGGTGCCATCTGAGAACAGAGCGATGTTCTTAGGCATATCTTTCTTGGTCTAGCCTTCTGCCTCTCTGCGAATGTAAGCGTCGGCACGTCCTTCTGAAACTGCCACAAGTTACAGGGGCGGACGATTTGTTACGTGTTGTCTCGGAATGTTGTTCCAAGTCTGTTAAATCGGTTAGTGCCGATAACTATCGATTATCGCTGTTCACATAATTTAGATACTGTTAAAACAATATGTTGCATGGACTAATACCGCCGCCTACACTGTGGCCAAGATGAACCGCATCCCGGCCTCGTCGACTCCCCTTCCCGCACTATCCCTCGAGCCGGCAGCTGGCTTTCAGGACTCCCACCGGCTATCAGAAGAAGCGGCCAAAGCGATTTCGGCGTTCTTCCACGAAGGCGCCTCACGCAACACGGCGCGCTCTTATAAGACGGCCCTTCAATACTGGGCCGCCTGGCACGCGCTGCGGTTCGATGCACCGATCACGCCGCCGGTCGCACCGTCGACCGTCATGCAGTTCATTCTCGACCACCTCGAGCATCAGCCTGGCGCCCCTGCGCCGGAGATCACGCCCTATACACCCAGCTCTAAGACGACTCAGCATCTTCTGCCCTTGGCCATTGATGTGCTTCTCGTCGAGCGAGGCTACAAAGCGAAGCTCGGGCCCTGGTCGATGGCGACCGTCCAGTCTCGGCTCGCGGCACTTTCGAAGGCGCATGAGAATTTCATTGCCAATAACCGCCGCCTGAATCTAGGGCCCGACGCCAACCCGCTCCGAGATCCGCATGTCCGTCAGCTCATCAGCGCCGCGCGCCGCGCCTACGCTC
>Ga0182016_10003690_pt1 | contig 17345 bp, 13 predicted proteins | sample 712S2MmetaG_FD_120491 | JGI IMG/M metagenome (GOLD analysis project Ga0182016, IMG submission 120491) | Permafrost microbial communities from Stordalen Mire, Sweden - 712S2M metaG | ecosystem: Environmental > Terrestrial > Soil > Wetlands > Permafrost | place: Sweden: Stordalen | collected...
CCTCCCCCCCCCGCCGGGTGGCCGGGCTCTCCGCGGGCCCCGCCCCCGCCCCCGCCCCCCCCCCCCCCCCCCCCCCCCCCCCCCCCGGGGGGGGAGTAGGTAAACGATTGATTCTATTTGAGTTGAGGGTGACCGTTTTCTGCATAATGTCCGCTAAAATCCTCACATCAAAAGGCTTAGATTCTAAAATCCTGCAAACAAAAGGGTTGCGGGTGGCTCTTTTTACCTGTTTGGGACAAGATGGGGCTACGCGCTCGCGGCGTGATTTGACCCTGAGATGATTGTGCGCCGGCGAGGGGAAATTACCTGCAAGACGGCAAAGGAAAATACATTATTTTTTCTCGTGTGACCCTCGCCGCAGAATTGTCTTTCAGACTTGGGAGTGGCTCCAGCAGAATGCTGTCAGGACACGCAGCAAATCGCAAGGCGGTTTTTGACTCATGCTTCGGCACGCTCTTATCTCCGGACTCGTCGGCGGCGCGCTGGTTATTGTGCTCAAACTGACCGAGTACCGGTTCCTGGTGATCGAGCACTCGTTCGAGCTTTATGCGGGGTTGATTGCGGCCATCTTTGCCGCTTTCGGCATCTGGCTCGGGATCAGGTTGAATGCCCCAAACCGTAAAGTCATTATGGTTGATGCGCCGCGGCCGATCGGCCAACCCTTCGCACTGAACGAGAAGAAGCGGGACGAGCTAAGCATTACGCCGCGCGAGCTCGAAATTCTTGAGCTGGTGGCCGCAGGCATGAGCAACCGCGAGATCGCCAACCGGCTGCACGTAAGCGAGAACACGGTAAAGACCCACTGCAGCCGCGCCTTCGATAAGCTGGGCGCCAAACGACGGACGCAGGCTGTGCAGCTGGGGAAAGAGTTCGGGCTAATTCCGTAAACATCGATCGAGCTAACCCACCCTAGCCGCAAAAACAAAGACGCGGCGAGGGTGGGGCACCCACTTTTGTGCTGGGTTGAGATTGGTTGGTTGGGTTTCGTGCTTTCCCCCGTCCCCAAGTGCGTGGTACCGGGGGCACCCGGCCGCAGGTTGACGGCCTACATTGATCCGGGATCTTTGCCGACGACGAGAATCTGGAATGAGTGCGGGATCATGGGCGCCCTATTGCCTCGCCAGGCGGGTGGGGGTCCGCCCTGGCCGGGCGTACCACCCGGCGCGGGACCGCCGGCAGCGGGTGCAGCGTCGGCCGATGTCGCCGGCATGGGCCCAAACTCGGCCGTGATCAGGTAGAGATTGCCGGTCTTTGTGTCGAGCGTGTGGGTCTTGGCGCGTGCCGGCGTTAACACCGTCTGCTCAACGGCGAAATCGGTGGGCGAATTCTCCTTGACTACGGTCAGCGTTCCGTCGCCCTGCGAGGTGAAGGCTTCCATGGTTGCTGGATTGAAGCTGGCTCCGTCGCAGCCCGTGCCGATGGGCAGGTCGGTAATGATGTGACCGTCAGCGGCCGAGAGAATCACCATGTTGTTTTTTTCGCGGCATGCCGCAAAGAGGATGCCGTTTTTCGCGTCGAGCGCCAGGCCCGCGCAGCCGGAGCCGCGGCTCGAGAGGTCGTATTTTCCCACCATCTTCATCGCATCACCGTCGATGACGGCGATGGCCGCCTTGTCCACGATATCCACGTAGATTCTGCCGTGGCCGTCGGTCGCCGCCTGCTCGGGTGCCCCGCCAATATCGATCGTGCCCAGAACGGCGCCGTCTTTGTCGTCGATCACGGTGAGGTTGGGCGCCGAGTGGCTGAGAACGTAGAAGCGGTGATTATACAGGTCGTTCAAATAGCCGTCGGGATTGCCTTCGACATCGATCTTCTTGATCACCGCGAAGGTATTGGCGTCGAACATGGTGATCGGCTTCGAGGTCGCAAATCCGTGCCCCGTCGCCGTATCAACCGCCGCGCCATGGGCGCTGGTGTCAGGAATGTCGCCCACCGGGGCGAGCGTGTCGAGATTGAAGACGCCGATGTGGCCAGCGGGTCCCGATCGCGCAACGTAGAGATCGCGGCCGTCGGAGTCCGCTGTGACGTAATCGAATCCGCCTGCGCCGCCGGTGAGCTGGATCTTCTGGACGTTGTATGGGCCGCTGGGCTGGGTTTGCGCGAGGCCGGTGAGAGGGGTGGCGGCGATAAGAACGGCTAGAGCGATGGATCTTGATGGCATGGCTTTTCCTGAAATCAAACTGAGAGTTTGGGCCGGCGAGGCCGAGTCTTGATGCCTGAATTGCAGAAGTTTCTGGCGCAGTGAAAGGATACATGCCCGAGGCAAGTGAACTGCAAGGGCGATGGGTTGGCCGGGACCGGAATTGCGCGCAAGATTCGGAGTGCGGCGCGAGGCCGTTCCGGGAGAATATCATTCTCATGAACACGAGCGCACAACCCGTCACTCTCGATTCTGAACTGCCTTTCACTCTAATGACTGCATCGAATCGCGCGACCAACCCGCTCTCGGTAGCCAAAGCGCCTCTCGACGAAGAGGCCGCCTGGCGGCAGGTGCAGGCGCGCGACCGCGAAGCCCGGTTCTTTTATGCGGTCACCACTACCGGTGTTTTTTGCCATCCGTGGTGCGCGAGCCGCAGGCCGCTGCGCGCCAACGCCCGCTTTTTCAGCACCGCGCAAGAGGCGCAGGCTGCAGGTTTCAGGCCATGCAAGAAATGCAGGCCCACGTCGGTTGAGAATCGCGACGCCGCAGGCCGGCCCATCGACAAGATTCGCGGACACATTGAGCGCAACCTCGATCGGTCCGTGAAGCTCGATGAGCTTGGCCGCATCGCCGGCATGAGCCCGTTCACCGTGCAGCGGCTCTTCAAAAGCGAGATGGGTGTGAGCCCGCTGCAATACCAGCGCGCATTGCGCGCCAACAGCCTGCGAGGAGCGTTAAAAGGAGGCAGCTCAGTGACAGATGCAATTTATGCCGCGGGATTTGGCTCGTCGAGCCGCGCCTACGAGAGTTCGTCGCTGGGAATGACGCCCGCGCGCTTTCGCAACGGCGGCCGCGGCGAGCAGATCGGTTATGCTACCGCTGAATCACCTTTTGGTTGGATGATTGTCGGCGCCACCGAGCGCGGTTTATGCTGGCTCGCGCTTGCAGGAACAAAGGCCGAGGCCGAAGCGACACTGCGCGAAGAGTTCCCTGAGGCCGAGCTGCGTCGCGATGTTTCGCTTGGCGAGATCGTTAAAGTCGCGCTCGAATATGTACAGGAGTCCGGCGATGGTATGCCCGCCCGCACGCCGCTCGACCTGCGCGGAACGGTCTTCCAGCTCCGTGTGTGGCAGGCTCTGCGCCAGATTCCGCGAGGCGAGACGCGAACCTACAGCCAGCTTGCGCGCGAAATGGGCCAACCCAAAGCTACTCGCGCGGTTGCCCGCGCCTGCGCGCTGAACCGCGTTTCTGTTGTGGTGCCTTGCCATCGCGTGGTGGGCGTGAGTGGATCGCTGACCGGATATCGCTGGGGCGTGGAGCGCAAAAGGAAGTTGCTGGAAGCGGAGAAAAGCTAGCTCTCAGCAGGTTGCTTCGAGTCCGCGACTGTATGTGCAATCGCGGACCCGTTGAGCTGCGAATGGCGCGATTAGATTCTGAATCCGCCGGCCGCGTGGATGACTTGCCCGTTCACCCACACTGACTCATCCGAAGCCAGAAATGCCACGATCGATGCGATGTCCTGCGGCTGTCCGATACGGCCGAGCGGTGTGCGCTTTACAGATTCTTTTTCAAAGTCGCTACCGGCCAAGCCCGCTGCCCGCACTCCCTCGGTGAGGATCATGCCCGGGTTTACTGAGTTCACGCGAATCTTCTTCGGTCCCAACTCCTGGGCCAAAGCCTGGCTCACCGAGTCGACGGCGCCCTTGGTTGCGCTGTAGACTGCGCCGCCGCCGATGCCATCGGCAGCAACGGAGCTGATATTGATCACGCTGCCGCCATTGGGGTTGAATTGCGCAACCGCCTCTTTTGTGGTCAGCAGAAGGCCCAGCACGTTCAGGTCAAATTGTTTGTGGAAGTGCTCGGGCGTGACTGCCTCGAGCGGTCCGAACTCGTAAACGCCGGCGTTGTTTACCAGCACGTCAATCGGTCCCAGTTTTTGGGCAACCGTTTTCACCAGCGGCCCAACCTGGTCGGGATCGGCCACGTTGGCCTGCACTGCAATTGCCTTGCCGCCCGCGGCGTTGATCTCGGCCACGATTTTTTCGGCCGCGGCCTTGCTGCCTGAGTAGTTGACTGCAACTGCCGCTCCGCGCTCTGCCAGCTCGCGCGCGATCGCCGCTCCAATTCCCTTCGATGCGCCGGTCACCAGCGCCACATTTCCTTCAAGGTTCTTCATAATCCCATCTCCCGCATCGAATGCCTTAACTTCGACATTTCGATAACTGTCGAATTGATTACCGGGCCAGGAGAAAGGATTCAGGCGTTTTGTGGAAATCTTTTTTGAGGGCCTGGGCACGGATCGTCAGCTATTGGCCGGAGGGCAGGATTTAGCTCCAAGTGCCTCAAGACTCGCCGCAACCGCCGCCAGAACTCCCGGCTTGAGCGATAGATAGGCAAACTTGCCTTCGCGCCGCACCTCGATGAGGCCGGCCGTTTCAAGTTCCTTTACATGGTGCGAGAGAGTGGCCGGCGAGATGGACAAAGCTGCGAGCGCCTGCGCGCAGCCGAGCGGGCAGCCGGCCCGCGCAATCCGTTCAAGCAACTCGTAACGCCGCGGATCGGCGAGCGCCTTGAGGATGGCAATCTGCTTTGCTTTTGAAATGCGAGCCGGCTTCACCGCCGTGCCGCTTGCTTCTGTTGCGTGGGTTCGAATCATAGCTTCCATTCTCTCCGATCCGATTCATTGCCGCACTGAAAAGTTGCAAACCGTCACAGAGCGAAATGCTCTTGCGATACGGGAAGAGGCAAGACTGGCGCACAAAAAAAGGGCGGCAAAGCCTGAGCCTCGCCGCCGCCCTGTCCCTGGGTTGTCTTGAAGTCTTGCAGTGTTGCTAAACCTGTTCTGAGGCCTGATCACTGGTCACTAACCACTGATCACTGTAAGAGCTTGGTAACTTCCTGCTGAACGCTGTTGGCCTGGGCGAGTGCTGCGATGCCGGTCTGCGAGAGAATCTCGTACTTCGACATGTTTGAAGTGGCCGAAGCGTAGTCTGTGGCCTGCACGGCATTTTGCGCCGACACAATATTCTCCTGCTGCGTGCTCATCACCTGGCTGATGGCGTTGAGCGTGTTGATCTGCGCGCCGATGTAGCCGTCCTGCGCCGCCACGTATGAGACCGCGTCATTCAGCGTCGACTCGGCGCTCTGCGCGTTGCCTTGCGTGGTGAGGTTGGTGTCGGCAAGGTCCGCATTCTGGTCGCCGCCGTTCTCAGTCGCGTACTCGATAGTCTCCGGGGCCGCAGTGCTGGCGAAGCCGGTGGGAGAGGCACCGTTATTGTCAGCGAGCGCGCTGGTGATTTGGACACTGGCGTTGGTGTTCGTGAGCAGAATGCCGGTATCGGCTGAGGCTACGCTGTTAGCCACGGCGACGCCCGCCGCCCCTGCGGTGGTAAAGCTGGCCGTGACGCCGGGGATGTCGTCCCCGTTGATTTCCGCGATTAGAGCGCTCACCGTGGTCGATGCCGTGTTGATGGTGCTCTGCGTGCCGTCGGGGGCGGTGATGGTGAAAGTGAGCGCGCCGGCATTAATGGTGTCGTCCAGAGTCCCCGCCGTCGCCACTGTATTCGGGGAATTGCCCGTGTCCACCGACAGATCGAGGAAATCGGCGACGTCGCTCTGTTCGACGGTGCCGCCGGAGTCGCCGACACTCGATGAACTCAGCGGTGCAAAATAGAGGTCGTCGATCGAAGCGCCAGCCGACGACGAGTCGCCGGCATAGATGGCCACGCCGGCCTGGTTGCCGGTAAACACCTGGTTCTGGTTGTAGGTTGTGGTGGTGCCAATGTTGTTGATCTCAGAAAGGATCGACTGGTACTCCTGGTTGGCCGCGGCGTCTTGAGAACTATTGAGTGTGCCGTTCGAGGCTTCGGTGGCCAGCGTAATGGCGCGGTCGAGCAGGCTGGTGACCTGCGAGAGGGCGCCATCGGCCACCTGTAGCAGGCCTACTCCTTCGGTCGAATTTGTTTCCGACTGTGTGAGGGCTGCCGAGTTGGCGCCGAGACCATTCACCAGCGACAGGCCCGCGGCATCGTCGGCGCCGGAGTTGATGCGCGACCCTGACGACAACTGCTGCAGAACCGTCTGCAAGCTGTTGTTGGTGTTATTCAGATTATTTTCCGCGTAAATTGCTGAAAGGTTGTTCAAAACACCGAGGGCCATGGGACCAACTCCTTCTCGGATGCCGATTGCCCGCCGCGGCTGAGGCTGCTTTGCCGCTTTGAATCCCTGGGAGGGCCTTGCTGCATCCACCCCTTTCATCGGAGCGGCGGTCGAGAACTTTAGTCATTTTTTGAATTCTTGTAGAAGGGACGTTTGCAGCGATGCGAATCAAAATGTCCGGCAACGATTCAAAGGCTGTTTCGGATTGAAGCAGCGGGTGGCCGGAATCTGTACAGAAGAGTGAAGCGAAATGAGGCAGGGAGCGAGGGAGCAAGGGAGCGAGGGAACAGGGAATGCGTCGTTCAGGCAAAAAATGGCGGCCTGGTTTTAGCCCGGCCGCCAACGGTCCTTTTTTATGGGACCGCATGCTCTCTGCCTTGAGAAGCTCCGTTTTGTATCGAACTGTCCTTGCAAGCTTGCTGGGTTTATGAGGGCCGGGTGGTTTTTTTAGAAACTCGCCTGCCTTCTTTATATAAGTCTTCCTGAACCTACTGCTGGTCGCCTGAGGGGCCGCCCTGAGGCGGCGCGGGAGGAGGCGTCCCCGGCGGAGGTGCGCCCTGTGGGCCGCCATCAGGTTGCCGCGACTGCCCATGGTGGTGGTAACCGTTGCCCGGCCCATTTCCGTCCGGACCATTTCCGCCTGGACCGCGCTCGCCATGTTCGCCACGTCCCCATTGGCCGCGCTGCTCGATTGGGCGGTCGCGGAAAGCCTGTACCTGCTTCCACTGGTCTGCGGTCAGCTTGGCCCGGATGGCGAGCAGAAAGCGCGCATTCGCTTTCTCAAGCTCGGCACGGGCGGAAGCGATCTTGTCGATCTGCGCCAGGATTGCGGTTTCGTTGGGCTGATCGGCGCTCATCAGCGGCTGCATCTGCAGTTCAGCCTTATCCTCAGAGGCGCGAAGGTCGATGAGCTTTTCGCGATGCGCGAGCAGGATGGCGTCCATCGCCTTGCGCTGATCTTCGCTCAAATTCAGTTTCTCGACGATTTTTGGATTGTTCCAGAACTGCCCGTGAGTACCTTCGAACCGGAATGCCCTTTCCATGGGCGGCCGATGCTCTCCGAACCCAGGGGCGATTCCGGGACCGCCGCCAGGTCCCTGCGCAAATGCGAATCCGCTCGCCAGGGGGATGGCTGCCAACGCCAAAACCAACCGTACTGCAAAATTGCCTTTCATCGCTTCTCCTCTTGCTAACTCTTTTAAGATCGCTTCGATCTAGTCTTGATTTGAGCCCTGGTTTTAATTGGAGCCGTTGTCTTCCATCAGTTGAGCCAGCGGTTCCATAGCCGCCGGAACGCTGCGCGAAATATCGGTATCGACGTTGGCCAGCAGGCTCTCGTCGGTTTGCTGGAGTTTTTGCTGCTCGGCGAGCTGGCGTTCGTGCGCAATGCGCGCCGCGGCCTGCTGGCGCTCAACCACAACGCGATGATGGTCGTAGAGGCCGCCGCTTACTCCGCCGGCAATCACCACGCAGCCCAGGGCCCATGCCAGCGCGGGCCGCCAGGCGCTATCGGCCGCCACGCGCACGGACCGCGGACGATTGATCTCCGCATCGCTCCAGGCATGTACGCTCTGGCGGAAGTTCTGGAGCGCCTGCCGGAGCTCCGGATTGAGTTCCAGATCGGGCTGGGGCTCAGCTGCCTTTCCCGTTATTGACTTCATCCACTTCATCGCTTGCCTCCCAGCTCCGTGCGCACTTTAGCCAGTGCGCGCGATAGATGCGCTTTTACCGTTCCCTCGCTTAATCCCGTGGCCGTTGCAATCTCGTTCAGTTCCTGTTCTTCGACGTAGCGTAGCAGGAAAACCGTCCGCTGCCGTTCGCTCAGGCCCTTGACCGCCGTCCACACCCGGCCCACCTGCTCGCGGGCCAGCAGCCGCTGCTCAGCGGTGCGTTCACCACTGGGCAGCCAGTCGCTGGCTTCGTCCACATCTACCGCGTTCGACCGGGTCTGCCGCCAGAATTGCATGCGGCGGTTGCGCCAGTGGTCCTTTTGCAGGTTGATCGCAATCCGCATCAGCCAGGTCATTGCGGTTGACTCGCCGCGGAAATGGCTCCAGTTGCGATGCGCCTTCAAAAAGCACTCCTGCGTGAGCGTCTCGGCCAAATCCACATCGCGCGTTGACGCCAGCAGGAATCGAAAGATCTGCGGCCGGTGAGTTTCGACGACGCGCACAAACTCCTGCGCGGAAATTTCCTCCGCTGTTTGCGCCGCAATCGGCTCAACTATTGTGCCGGCTGCCATCACTTTGGTAGACGCCCGCGTATCGCGCAAGTTTACAGCCTCCGCCTTATTTTCGACGCACTTGAGGGCCGATTAGACCCATCCGGACCCCATCGAAAAGTGGCGCAATCGCGCGTTGAAAGGGGTTAGCAGCAGGGTGCGAATCCGATTCGACTGGCGGGCCGAAGAAAGGGACAGGCTGCGCGCGCGTTTAACAGGGTGGTGCGCCAAGCCCCGTCCCGGAGCACGGCACGGCCGAGTCTACGGCAGATATAATTTGGGACTGAAACGAGGGGCTTGCTTTGATGGCAAATGAAACGATATCGCGGCGTACTTTCTTGGGAGAGCTTGCGGCCGGCGCCGCGGGCACGGCATTGGCGTCAACGGCCAGGAGCTACGGGCAGATTCTGGGCGCCAACGATCGCATCAACTTTGCGGTGAACGGGCTGAACGGGCGCGGACATGCGCATCTCTCCTCGCTCAAAAACAACGACAAGACCGCGCGCATTGCCTATATCTGCGACCCCGACACCAAGATCCGGGACAAATTTGCGGCCGATGCGCAGCAGTTGCTGGGGTATGCGCCCAAGGCGGAGCAGGACTTTCGCAACGCGCTGGCTTCAAAAGATGTGGACGCCATTACCATTGCCACTCCCGACCACTGGCACACCCCGATGGCGGTTCTGGGATTGAAGGCCGGCAAGCATGTGTATGTCGAAAAGCCTTCGAGCCAGAATCCCCGCGAGGGCGAGTTGATTGTTGCCGCGCAAAAGAAGTACGGCAAGCAGGTGCAGGTGGGCGACCAGCAGCGCTCGTCGGACTACACCATCAAGATGATCGAGCAGATTCACCAGGGCTACATCGGCGACACGTACCTGGCCCGCGCCTGGTACGCAAATACGCGCGGTTCGATGGGGATCGGCAAGCCGGCTCCCGTGCCTGAGACGCTCGATTGGGATCTGTGGCAGGGCCCGGCGCCGCGCAGCGTGTACAAAGACAACATCCATCCGTATAACTGGCACTGGCTGCGCCGCTACGGAACCGGGGAGACGCTCAATAACGGTACGCACGAAGTAGATGTGTGCCGCTGGGCGCTGGGCGTCGAGTTTCCCATGACCGTGTCGGCAACCGGTGGCCGCTATCAATACAAAGACGACTGGCAGTTCTACGACACGCTCATCACCGACTTCGGCTACAAAGACAAGACCATCAGCTGGGAGGGCCGCAGTTGCCAGGGGATGAGGGAGTACGGCCGCGATCGCGGCTCGGCCATCTTCGGCACCAAGGGCACGGTGGTGATCGACCGCGACGGATATGACGTTTTCGACTGGAAGGGCAAGCAGACCGACCAGTTCCGCGTGCATGCCACCCAGACATTGTCGAGCGACACTGTGGGCCGGGATGATATGACCGATGCACATTTTGCCAACTTCATCGCGGCAATCCAGGGGCGCGAGAAACTGCATTCGCCGATCCAGGTGGCAAACGTGAGCGTAACCATGCTGCTGCTCTCAAACATTGCGTGGTTCGTCGATCGCAAGCTGCATCTCAATACCGAGACGGCGCATGTGGTCAACGATCCCGAGGCAATGAGCTACTGGGCGCGGACGTATGAGCCGGGTTGGGAAGTGACGGTGTAAGAGGCTAGCTGTCAGCTTTCAGCCGTCAGCTCTCAGCTGTTTTCTGGGCGATAGCCGAGCTGGGTCTTTTTATCAAGCGCTATTTCGGCCGCGCCGGGTTGTGCTTAACCGAATGAAGGCTGAGAGCTGAAAGCTAATAGCTAATAGCTTGGGGAAAACCAATGTCATCAAGCACTACATTCTCGCCCGCCGCTGCGGCGGGAACCATCACGCTGGGCGGAGATTTGACGGTGAATCGCATGGGCTTTGGCGCCATGCGTATCACGGGACCAGGCATCTGGGGTATGCCTGCCGATAAACCTGCTGCGCTGGCCACGCTGCGCCGCGCCGTGGAACTGGGCGTGAACTTTATCGACACCGCCGACTCCTACGGGCCGGAGGTGAGCGAACAGCTGATTGGCGAGGCGCTGGCGCCCTATCCGAATGGAGAGGTGATTGCGACCAAAGTCGGATGGGTGCGGCACGGACCCGGCGTGTGGTCGCACAATGCCAGCCCCGCGCATATTGCGGAGGCCATTGAAGGCAGCCTCAAACGGCTGCGCCTCGACCGCATCGATGTTTACCAGCTTCATCATCCCGATCCTGCGGTTTCGTTCGATGCATCGCTGGAGGCGATTGTGAAGCTCAAGGAAGCGGGCAAAGTTCGCCACGTTGGGCTCTCGAACGTGACCCTCGAGCACCTCAAGCGCGCGCAGAAAGTTGTTCCCATTGTGAGCGTGCAAAACCGCTACAGCTTCAACGACCGCGAGTGGGACTTTGTTCTCGACTACTGCGAGCAGCAGGGAATTGCGTTTTTGCCCTGGGGCCCGATGGCGCAGGGACGGCAGGCGAACGAGGCTATCGAGAAGATTGCCAAGGAGCGCGGCACGACGACGGCTGTGGTTTCGCTGGCGTGGCTGTTTGGCCGCTCGCCGGTGATGTTGCCGATTCCCGGAACCGGCTCGGCGAAGCATCTTGAGGAGAATGTGAGCGCGGCGGCATTCAAGCTCAGCGATGAGGAGTCTGCGGCGCTGAATGCTGTGGCGCCGAAACCGTATTCGCTGAGGGGTTAAGAACAGGGAACAGGGAGTAGGGAGTAGCAAACGGCGTGGGTCTGGAGACCCACGCTACAGCCGGTCAGGAGACCGGCGGTACAACCGGCCTGGAGGCCGGCGGTGCTGACGTTAGCGGCTCAGGCTTTTTTCGTCGCGCTCTTTGGCGGGATGTAGTGGAAGCGCACCAGGTAGATCTTTTCGCCGCGGCCGTGCTTGGCCACCTTCAGCAGGTCGAGAACTCCCAGGAATCCCGAGGCCCGCGCCAGCTCCGGCGTGATGTCGGGCAGGCCGATGGGCTCAATTGAGTCCACCTCGATCTCGCCTTCCTCCATGCGGTAGCGATGGCCCACCTTCACGCGCGGGCTCATCCAGATGCGGACGCTGCACGTGAATTCGCCACGGCGAACGCCTACGCGCAGGCGCTTGGTGAAGAGCATGGCAGAAGTTTAACAATGGAGCGGGGAATAAGTGAAAAAGTGAAAGAGTGAAGAAGTGAATGAGTGAATCCGGTGGGGTTGGGTTTCGTGCTATCCCAGGTCTCAAAATCGAGACCTGGGGCACCCAGGGTTTGTGATTGGTCGAGAATGACGGAGTTGACCTACTGGATCAGTACCACGTTCATGCTCCACGGGGTCAGCGTTATGGTGAGCGGGAGAGCCTGTGAGCCCATATCGTTGGTTGTTGGGCCAGCCCAAACCGGGGTGGTGGCGTTGGTCTGGTCGTAGATCGACTTGTCGTAGGTGATCACTTTCACATCAGACGAAGCGCCTTCGCCAGTCACCGTAACCTGCACTGTCTCGCTGGTGGTCTCATTCAAATTGAAGAGGACCAGCGCCAGGCCTGTGCTGTCAATGTGGGTGGCCGTGGCTGCGTATGCGTGAACGTCGGTTGTGTCGCCACTAACCGACGGTGTGAGCACGTGTTCGCCGTTCACGGCAACATTCTGGAAGAGGTTGTATGCCTCCGCCGTGGGATTCATGGTCCCGACCGGACCGGAATCAGGGCAGGTCGGGTCCACCGTGGGCCCGTCTGAGAACACGTTGTACGCCCCGTAATCTTGCCAGCCATACAGCGAGCTGCTGTCGTTGCCGGCGCTTCCATTGCAATTGCCGAAGCCGATCCACCAGGTTCCGCGGATGACGCCGTCGTTCATCATCTCGCCGAGCATCTGTCCGGCAAAGAGGCCCTGGGTGATCGACATGCTTTGTTTGCCCGGGTTCGATGACACCGATCCCATCTCGCCCACGTAGATCGGCGTATCAGGTTTGCCCGCCGTCTGGAGTTCGCTCTTGATAGTGTTGATATTTGTTGTGAAATCCTGGGCGGCCTGGTTCACCAGGTAGCTGTCGCTTTCCCCGCCAGGATTCTCCGGGTAATAGTGGAACTCGACAAAGTCGTAGGCCCCGGCAGCGTTGGTGAGAACCGTGGTGTCCCAGTTCGCAGCGCAGCAGCCATTGCTGGCATTTGCGTCAACAATCACGCCAACCTCGGTATTCGGGCTGGCTGCCTTGATTAACGAGTAGTAACCGCTCGATCCGACCACCGCCGCGGCGTAGGTGGTGGGGTCGTTCGGCTTCGCGTGCAGGTCAGTCTCCCAGCTTCCGTACTCCTCGTTACCCACTGTCATGTGGCTCGGTGTAATGCCATCAGTGACGGCTGCAGCCGCCCAAGCCGCCGCTTCTTTAGGATCGCCGCCGCTGTTACAGGACTCATTTGTGCCGTAGTTGGCGGTGAGGGCGAGGTCGAACGGGCCCGCCTCCGGGATCAGACTCGCAAACTGCGCAAAGGTCTGGTTGCCGGCCCAGGCGGAGGTGTCGTTCGCAGTGCATGAGGTGGCGGAGCTGCACGTGCACTGATACGGCGCGACCAACGTACTGCTGGTGGTTTGGTATCCCCAGTGGTAGCCGTCAGACCAGGAGCCGCCAGGCCATCGGATCGCCTTGATGCCTGCCTGGTTAAATGCCGTGTTGATCGATGTGGCATTGGTCGGCGAGACATACCAGGCCGCCAGGTTGAGGCCCAGAATCTGATTGGTGACAGTGATGCCCGGGGTCGACGGATCGACTGTTACCGTGGCGTTTGGTGCGGCAGCGACGGTGACCGTCGCGGTCTGGGTCACGGCCGTACTTGCAGCGTTGGTGACCGTAAGCGTGTACGTGGTGGTTGCGGTCGGGCTCACCGAGACTGCCGTGCCGCTGGTCGCGTTCACCGCAGAAGCACCGCCGGTAATCACACCGGTGCCGCCAGTGAACACACCGGTAAGGTCTGAACTGTCGCCCGATGAGATGGAAGCTGGGCTAGCCGTAAAGCTGGTAATGACTGGCGCCGCCACAACCGTTACCGTCGCGGGTGCGCTGGCGTTGGGGCCGCCGGGGCCGCTCACTGTGAGCGTGTAGGTTTGCGTCGCGGACGGGCTCACCGTGACTGCCGTGCCGCTGGTGGCAGTGATATTTCCCGGTGTAATGATGCCGTTGCCGCCCACAAAGACCGGTGTAAGGCTGGCGCTTGAGCCGACAGTGATGGTCGTCGGGCTGGCCAAGAAGCTGGTGACGGCGGGGAGGGGGATGACGGTGACTGTCGCAGTCTGAGTGACAGCCGTATTGGCCGCGTTGGTGACCGTAAGCGTGTACGTGGTGGTTGTAGTTGGGCTGACCGACAGAGGGGTGCCGCTGATAATGGAGAGATTGCCAGGCGTAACGACACCGGTGCCGCCGGCGAAGACCGCGTTGAGGTTTGTGCTCTGGCCGGCGTCGATAGAAGCGGAAGCTGCGCTGAAGCTGGTGATGGTGGGTGCGGCCACTGCCTGCACGGTGGCCGTTGCGGAGGCGCTCAAACCGTTGGAGGTGCCGGCAACCGCGAGGGTGTACGTGGTAGTGACGTCATTCGGCGGGGTCACCGAGACTGCCGTTCCGCTGGTCACCGAGATATTGCCCGGCGTAATGGTGCCGGTTCCATTCGCGAAGACGCCGGTGAGCTTGGCGGCGGCCCCATCGGTGACGATAGCTGGACTGGAAGTAAAGCTGCTGATAGAGGGGGCATTTTGGTTGCCGCCGCCTCCGCCGCTGCCTCCGCCGCAGCCTGTTAGTGAAACGATTCCGAGCCCAAATATGGCGACAGCCACCGCAAAAAAACTCTTATGTGTCATGGCATCCTCAAATAATTGCAAAATAGCTGCGACGCGGCCCGCTCGTTTGACGATTGATGGCGGAATTACACACGTCTTACTGGAGCGACGCAAGTATACACTGCGGATAACATGGCAGGCGTGAGGAAGCACGGCGCGGTTTTTGAGGTCTGTCCCGGGAAGCAGCGGAAAGGCTCGTCGAGTTCGGCAGGATCTCCCGAAGAATTTCCTCAGGGGGCCTGTTAGCGCGGCACATTTTCCGGGCGTCGGCTCCGCCAATCAATGCCCCCCTGCTCTTCCTGCGTTTCCACTGGCTATGGCCATCGTGTTCGACTTTCATGCCACTTGGGAGGGTGACCGGCCCGGGTTTTGCATCTAACCCATATCGTGCCAAGCACCTACCGAATCATGTAGATATTACTGTTCCATGGATAGAGCCTACCAATTTCTACATTTTTCCAGGATAGAGGCTCCGGCAGCGGTTGACCTTTCGCCGCCGAAAACATCCATATTGCGTGATTTCTGAGCGAATTAGGGATCGCCCGGTCAAATTTTTGCGTAACCTGTCGATGGCAAGCTACGTGCAACAGAATCTCCAGATGTAGAAAGCCCCCCAATGGAAACCAGTCTGCTCAACCGGGTGCGCGTACCGTTGCTGGCGTTCGCCACGTTGGTGCTCTTCGTGTTGGCGGTGGTCAATCTGCAGCAGCAACAGGAGTTTCAGCAGCCTGACGACGGTGTCTGGTGGCATGAGGCTGCCGGCGGCCTGCAGGCGCAGAGGGTGCTGGGGTTGGGGCCGGGCGAGCGTGCGGGAATCCAGCCCGGAGACCTGCTGACTGAGGTCAACAACCGGCCGGTTGCGAGGGTCAGCGACCTTGAGCATGAGCTTTACCGCACCGGTCCCTACGAACAAGTCAGCTACGCCATTACGCGCGAGGGCATTCCGCTCGACACGCCGGTCAAGGTATCGCTGGTTCCGCTTGACCGCAGCCTGTCGCTGGGCCTGCGGGTTATCGGCTTCATCTACCTGGTGATTGGCTTTTATGTGCTCTTTCGCCGGTGGGGCGCGCCGCGGTCGACGCATTTCTATCTTTTCTGCCTGGTCTCGTTTGCGCTGTACGCGCTCAAGTACTCGGGCAAATTCGACGTGCTCGACTGGATGGTCTTCTGGGTAAACGTGCTGGCGGAGTCGCTGCAGCCGGCGCTGTTTTTGCACTTTGCGCTCAGCTTTCCCGAGGAGAGGTACCGGCGGATTCGCGGCTGGCTGCTGCCGGTGGTGTACGCCCCGGGAGCGGTGGTGTTCGGGCTTTGGGTGTGGTCGATCAACACCCGCGAGGCCACCAAGCTGCTGCTCGACCGGCTGAATCAGATTTCGACGGCCTACGACGCGGTGTTCTATCTGGGCGCCGCCATCCTGTTCATGCTCAGCTACCGGCGCGCGGATACTCCGTTGCTGCGCCAGCAGCTGAAGTGGGTGACCCGGGGAACGCTGCTGGCGGTGGTTCCGTTCACGGTCTACGCGGTTCTATATCTCGCCGGCACGCGCAATAGCTACGTGGAAGATGTGGCCGGCCTGTTCCTGGTTTTCCTGCCGCTGACCTTCAGCTATGCGATTGTGCGGTACCGGCTGATGGATACCGACCTGATCTTCAAGCGCGGCGTGGCCTATATGCTGGCCACGGGCCTGCTGGTGGGCGGCTACTTCGGCGCAATCGCGCTTATCTCGGTGCTGGTGCACAACGCCATGCCCGAAGCGGTTCGCGAGTGGGGCCTGGTTGCCAGCATCCTGGTTACGGCGGCCATCTTCGATCCGCTCAAGCGCAAGATTCAGGGATGGGTTGACAAGGCATTCGACCGGCACCGCTATGACTATAGAAAGGCATTGGTTGAGTTTGGCCGCGGCCTCAGCTCGGAGACGAATCTGCAGGCGCTGCTGAAGTCGATTGTGGAGCAGCTGCCGCGGACGCTGATGGTGGCTCGCGTCGCCATCTTTCTTGCGCATACCAACGGCGGAAGCGAGGGAAAGCTGGAATTGGCAGCCGCACATGGACTGCCGGAGGCGCTCGACAAGGATCCCGGGAGTGCGAAGCTGGCGCTCGGGTTCCTCGATTTCGATCAGAACGGCAATCACTCGCACATCTTTTTTGAGAATGCGCAGCAGGTGATGCACCTGCCCGAGGAGCAGCAGCGGACCGCGGCGCTGCTCGACCTGAACTACTATCTGCCTTGCCGCGTGGCCGCGATTGAAGGGGCAGACGGCACGTCGGTTGCGCGCACCACGGCGGTGATCGGGCTGGGGCGCACGCTGGGCGGCGATTTTCTGTCGAGTGAAGATGTTGAACTGCTCGAGTCGCTGGCCAGCTACATCGGCATCGCATTGCAGAATGCCAGCCTCTACGCGCGGCTCGAAGAGAAGATGGTGGAGTTTGAGCGGCTGAAGGAGTTTAACGAGAACATCGTCGAATCAATCAACGTGGGCATTCTGGCCATCGACCTGAACGATCGCATTGAGAGCTGGAACGCGCAGATGGAAGCGATGTATGCTTTGAGCCGTGGCGAGGCTCTCGGCCAGGAACTTGGTTCGGTATTCCCGTTGGAGTTCATTGAGGCAATCGAAGAGTTCCGTAACGAACAGGGCGTGCATCATCTTTACAAATTCCCGCTCACCACGCGTGCCGGCGAGCAGCGCACCACCAATATCGCGGTGGCGCCGCTGCTGTCGCGCGATTTTGTTCCGGTGGGCCGCATCATCCTGGTAGACGACATTACCGAACGCGTGAGCCTTGAAACGCAGCTGACGCAGGCCGACAAACTGAGCTCAATCGGACTGCTTGCGGCCGGCGTGGCCCACGAGATCAACACGCCGCTGGCGGTGATTTCGTCGTACGCGCAGATGCTCTCAAAACAAATGCGCGGCGATGCGCGGCTGGGGCCGGTGCTCGATAAGATTACGCAGCAGAGCTTCCGCGCCGCCGAGATTGCCAACGGGCTGCTGAATTTTTCGCGCACCTCGACCACCGAGTTTCGC
>Ga0182016_10003691_pt1 | contig 17341 bp, 17 predicted proteins | sample 712S2MmetaG_FD_120491 | JGI IMG/M metagenome (GOLD analysis project Ga0182016, IMG submission 120491) | Permafrost microbial communities from Stordalen Mire, Sweden - 712S2M metaG | ecosystem: Environmental > Terrestrial > Soil > Wetlands > Permafrost | place: Sweden: Stordalen | collected...
ACTGATGAACCATTAATTCAAAAAATTATTGCTAAGATGTGGGTTGTGCGAGTTAGTACACTACAGTCGCCTTTTTTTGGGTTGGCAATAGTAATTATTAATTTAGAACCTAGAAGTTAATCATGCCAGATTTATTAACTATTACCAGTAAAAACAGTTTTTCTAAAGATTCTTTAGTGTGGTTATGTTTAGTTATAGTGATACAATTGATTTTTTTAGGATGTCAAATTGCCTTTATAGTAATACAATTTAATAATAAACCAGAACCAGTTTATTTTTCTTTAAATAAAAACGATCAATTAATAAACGCTACACCATTAGAACAGCCAGGATTAACTGATGCAGAATTACTTAATTGGGTTACAGAAGCTATGATCGTAAGCTTTAGTTTTAATTATCATAATTATGAAAACATTTCTGAAAAAATCGATGAATATTTTGATTCTGCTGGTATAGCTAGTTATTTAAAAATGATAACAGAACATAAGCAGATACAGCAAGTGGTTGACAAAAAATTGATTTTGTCTGGTAGGCCAACGGCAGCTCCTAGAGTTGTTCAAGATGGAGTGGTAGATGGTAGGTATGCATGGCAAGTATTATTACCTTTTATTTTAAAATTTAATAATCAAAAAACTAAAGTTGATACAGAATTAACCTTAAATATTTTAATAGTTAGAACATCAGAACAACAAGCATCTTTAGGGGTTAAAATTGTTAGTGTACAAGATGCGAAAAGCTCTGAGTAAAAAAATCAATAAACAATAAATTAGCATGAAAAAATATAATTATATAAGCGAAATTGATGAATTTTTAATTAAATTAGAGAAAGAATTTTCTCAAAAATCAGTTTCTAGAATTGCTGAAGAAAAAAAATATCGTCAAATTTTTGCGCTTAGAGATCAGGAAAATAAAGTTAAGTAAATTGTAGGTGGTTGACAAAATGTTGGAATGTAATCAAATAGATTTAGATGTAAGTTTAACGTCTAAAGATTCAAAAGCTATATTAGAAAAAAAATTATTACATTATACTGGTAAAGCAATAAAAGATTATCATATGATTAACCATAATGATAAAATTTTAGTTTGCCTGTCTGGTGGTAAAGATTCGTTTACCATGTTGCATTTATTACGGTTATTACAGCTAAGATCAAAAAATAAATTCAATATTTTTGTTTTTACTTTAGATCAATCTCAGCCAGGTTGGAGCGATGTTTCTCTTAAAGCATATTTAAAAAGTATTAATATAGAATTTGTAATTTTTAAAAAAGATACTTACTCAATAGTAAAACAGAAAATTCCAGAAGGTAAAGCGTATTGTTCGCTTTGTTCTAGGTTGCGACGAGGAATAATTTATCAATATGCTAAAGATCATGGGTTTAATAAGATAGCGCTTGGGCATCATCGTGACGATTTAAATCAAACATTATTAATGTCGATTTTTTATAATGGTGAAGTTAAATCTATGCCGCCCAAATTGTTAACAGACGATAAGCAGTTAGTAGTTATTCGTCCAATGGTTTATTGTCAGGAACAAGATATTTTTAATTTTGCGCAACTTATGCAATTTCCGATTGTTCCTTGTAATTTATGTGGTTCGCAGGCTAATTTAGTTAGGAAAAAAATTGCTAAATTATTAGAAAGTTTAGCTAAAGAAAATCCTAAAATTCCTAGCAATATATTAAGAGCAATTAGTAATGTTAAACCTAGTCAGATGATGGATCATGAGTTGTGGGATTTTAAAAGTTTTTAGTTTAAATATGGAGTAGTTATATAATGTTTAGAACTTTTTTTAGAAATATACCATTGAGATCATTTTATTCTTACGGAAAGTTTTTTCATAAATCAGATATTGAGAGTTTATCTGATTTAGAGAAAGCTTCTAAAATACAAAGTGATCCATTGCCAACAGAAATAGTTCAGAAAGAGAAAATTAATAATAATGAAGAATTATTAAAACAATTTCCCAATAAATTTTCTAAAGAACAGATGGATGAATTATCAACAAAATTAGCAATTATTAGAAAGTACTATTCGGTATATTAATGGGAGATTTCGAACTAATTGTTTGAAAGCTTGGTTTCTATGAGACAATAGGTTTTTTTGTGCTGGTATCCATGCTTATCAAAAGCCTCCAAAAAAGTATTTTCGGAGGGGGTTCATTTTTTTTTATATATTAATATAAGTATAAAGAGAGAGTTTTTTTATTTGCATAATTTAGAATGATATCCTAGACATGCTGCAGGTGCCAAGCTATCGCTAAAACTAAGATCATTAGCACATGTATTCATGACACTACACATTTCTTTTTTAAATTTTTGATTTGCAGTTGTAAATACTCGAGCAAAATCATTAGAATATGAATTACTTGTTGAGTAATAATTACATAGATCAGACAATGTTTTTCTAATATAAGTGCTAAAATTTTCATCTAATAAGTAGTTTTTAATTCCCAGTTTACTATCTTCTGTTATAGTATCAACAACCATAAGTAATTCTCTACCAACTATATTTTCGCTCTCAACTCCTAAGTGTAACAAGGCTTCTTCAATATTATCGGCGGATTCTTTTAAGTTTGGGTAATCTTTATCTAAATTTTCGTGGACTTTGATACATTTTTTAATTAAACCGAAATTTTCGTTCATAAAATCTGTTAAGAAATTCTCAATTTCTGATGAACTATATTTATTTTCTAACATAATTACCTTTTCTCCTATTATTTTTAATTTTCTAAGTTGTAAGTAATTTGACTATATCATATTCGGTGATAAACTATATGTCAAATATTGTGCTTACACGCGTCTGCATTTATTATACCCGTTACGATGATTTGAAAACCATATTTTTATATGTATAATTATATTGATATAGACTAAATATTTATAATCATGGGCTGCATGAAGAAGGTAAATTTTGAATGGGATGAAGAAAAGGATTTACTTAATCGAACAAAACATGGAGTTTCTTTTTTTGAAGCACAATATGCTTTTTTAGATCCGAAGCGTGTTATTGCGGAAGATCTTAAGCATAGTATTCAAGAAAAACGGTATTATTGTTTTGGAAAAGTTGGCAACCTAATTATGACAGTGCGGTTTACTTACAGGAAAAACATTATACGTATTATTGGTGCTGGTTATTGGCGCAAAGGGAAAACTATTTATGAAAAGAAAAAAGGTTAAATATACTAACGAACCTATAGAGGAAATCCAAATTGTTGAAGATTTTCTTCCAAAACCTGGAGATTTAATACTTAAAGATGAATCTATTAAAGTAACTTTAGCATTAAGCAAATCGAGCATTGATTTTTTTAAACAACAAGCAAAACAACACCATTCTAAATATCAAAAAATGATCCGTGCATTGCTTGAACAATATGCAGCTTATTATAAACAAAATAAATCTGCTTGAGTAAAATATTTATAATGATTTTAATATAAGTATTAAATAATCCCTAAAAACTTCCACCACCAACTGCCCACACCCAACCAAATTATAGAATTAATAATACCAATAGTGAGACCTATTCGCCACCATTTACCCATAGCAATATAGTTTGCACCAAAAAATAAAGGTGCAGCTCCGGTTGTGTAATGAGTAACGCCACTACTATAGTTAGAAATTCCTGCAAATATTAGAACTATTAATGGTACTGGTACGCCTAACATAATGCCAATGGAACAAAAAGCCCCATACATAGCGCTAACATGAGCGGTTAAAGTTGCTAATAAATAATGCCCCATAAAGTAAGTAGTGCATAAGAATAGTAAGCCAATTTTCCAATGATAATCCATAATTTGGCTATGAATTTGGTTGCTAATCCAAGTTATAGTCCCTAATTTTTCTAAATTGGTGGCTAGCATTAATAAAGCTGCTAGCCATACAAAAGTAGTCCATGCTTCTTTTTCGCTAACTATATCGTCCCAAGTTAATACATTAGTGAGCAATAATAAAGTTAGTCCAACAAAGGCACTTACTGTAGCGTCTATTTTGGTTACACTACCAGTAACCCACATTAATAATAACAACCCAAAAGTAGCCAGCATGATCCATTCGTTTTTAGATAATGGGCCACTATTTTTTATTTGTTGTTTAGCAAAGGCTTGTATTGTTTCGGTTTTTTTTAGTGCGCCAGGGAAAAAGAAAAATAAAATAAATGGCAAAATAGCTAAGCTTAATAATCCAGGCACTATAGCAGCTTTTGCCCAAACTAACCAAGTTAGTTCGTAGCCAAGAGTTTTACTAATAGAAGTCATTAGTGGGTTAGCAGCCGATGCTGTTAAAAACATGGCGCTAGTTATAATATTTGTGTGAAAACAAAGCTTCATTAATAATGCGCCAAAAGAATTGCAGTTAAATTCTTTACTAATAGAGGAAGCTATAGGAAACATTATGCCAGCGCCTCTAGCGGTATTACTTGGGATGAGCGGTGACAAAAATAATTCTGTTATAATTAAACTATAGCTTAACCCTACAGTGTTTTTGCCAAATAAATAAACAAAATAGTAAGCTATTCTGGTACCTAAGCCAGTTTTAGTAAAACCCTTAGCTAAGATAAAAGCGCATACCACTAACCATACTATCTTAGAGCTGAAACCAGCTATAGAGCTTTCTAAAGTTATCGTGCCAGTTGCTGAGCAAGCAGTAATAGCTAGTATTGCAAGACTGCCAGTTGGCAATACTTTGGCAATCATAGCTACAATTGTGCAAATAAATATGGTTAATAAATGCCAAGCTTCGTTTGTTAATCCGTCTGGCTTAACAAAAAACCATAAAAACAAGGTGAAACTAATTATTGTTAATAATTTGATTAACTTAATATTGCTTTCCATTAATGTCCTTAATGACCAAGGATCAGCTTTAACTAATATTTCCGTTGCATTTGTCACGAGTATATTACCATGCTTATAATTTAAATTAACAAATATATAATATTAAAAAATAAAAAAATCAATAAAAAAATATCAGGGGATTTGTATGGATGCTGGTCTAACGAGCGATTTACAGGAAAAAATATATAATATATGCAATGTATTATTAAGTAAAAATAAGCTAATAACTACTAAATCAGTATTGTTAATGTTATCTGAATTACAACTTGAACAAATTAACCATAGTAACTTAGAGGATTATATTCCAAAAATTATTAATTTGTGGAGACTCTCTATGGTTGGTAAATCAATACAATCAATAAAATTAGCTTCTAATAACGTTAAAAATACAACTTCTCTAAAGCTTTCTAAATGTAGCAGACAGTTAATTAACGCTAATAGAGAGATCCAATTTTTAAAAGCAAAAATTAAGGCATTAAATAGTTTTTATAGTAGACAAAGGCAAGAATTCATTATGCGCATAGAAGGTATGCTATATAAATGAAAATTATAGAAATTTTTCCTATAATTGATGTATAGCAACCTAATTAACAAAATAACAATATAAATAAAATGTTTATTACGGAATCTTTAAAAACAATTAAGTTAGTTAAACAAAAATTTAAACAAAATTTTAATTTTATTGTTGAACAAAATATTGGGCATTTATCTAAACAAGATCTTTTTATAGGCCTAATGTTGTCATCATTTTTAATTAATGTTTTAGGAATGGTTTTACCTTTTACAATTATCCAAATATACGACCGGGTGATTCCTAATAGTTCGTACAATACTTTTGCTGCATTTATGATAATTCTTTTTATAGTACTAATTATTGAAGCTAGTCTAAAAATTATGAGGGGTGTTGTAAGCTCGTCTTTGGATGTAAAGTTAGGTTATAGAATGAGTTTAAGTGCGTACAAAACAGCGGTTAATTCTGATTTGATAGAGTTTGAAAGGGATCCGTTTAGTGTACAAGTAGATCGGTTTAACTTGATAGTTTTTTTAAAAGAATATTATTCTGGGCAATATTTAATTGCTATTTGTGATGCACCATTTGTAATTTTTTATTTTATTTTTTTTTATTGTATTCAAGTATATGTTGGTTTAGGAGTAACTATACTTAGTTTAGGACTACTGTCTATATCTTATTTGCAGGCAAGCAAATTAAAAGAGGAACAATTACAAAAAACTAAAGAAACCCAAGTTATTTCTAAATTTTTAGTGGAATTGTTAGGTGGTGTTAGCACAATAAAAACTCTTGGTTTAGAAGAACAAATGTTAAGAAGATATGAGCGATTACAAAAAAATCATATTCAAAAAGAATTTCAATTTATTCAGCAAAGAATGTCTTCTGGAAAAAACATTAATATTGTTAGTCAAATTATAATTATAATGGCGGCTGTTATTAGTTGTTGTACGATTTTTAAAAATTATATGACTTTAGGTGGGATGTCGGCTTGTATTTTATTAGCTGGTAAAATAATGCAGCCGATTGCTAGCTTAATCAATTTGATGGTAAGGTGGGAAAGTTTTTCTATTGCTAATAAAGAATTTAATAAATTTATAAACATTAAAGCTGAAAATTTAGAAAACACGGAACTTGATAAAGTAAAAAAATTTAACATTGAAAGAGGAGAGATAATTTTAAAAAACTTGAATTTTTCTTATGTTGATCAAAATGGTAATAAAATACCAATATTTGAAAATATACAATTTAAGGTGCCCTCTAGAAAAGTAATAGCCATTCATGGAGATAGATTATCGGGGAAATCTACATTAATCCATATACTGGCTTGTTTGTTTAAAGCAGAAGGAGAGATATTTATAGATGGTGAAAACATTAATTCTGTAGATTTAGATTTTTTAAGAAGGCAAATAGCATTTATTTCTCAAAAATCCACAATATTTCAGGGTACTATATTAGAGAATCTTACTAGGTTTTCTAATATGGAGTTAAAGAAAGTGCAAAAAATTTGTATGGAAATTGGATTGCATAGCATTATTTCCTCTATGCCAAATGGTTATCAAACGATGATAGGAGTAGATGATTCGTTAACTAGAGGGATAAAACAATTTATTATAATAGCTAGAGAATTTATTAAAGATCCAAAAATAATCTTATTTGATGAAACAAATATGGATTTAGATTTAGAAATTGACGTGGTTTTGCATAGGGCTCTTAATGTTATAAAGGGTCGGATTACTTTAGTGATGGCAACTTCCAGACCATCATTATTGTTAATGGCAGATCAACATTATTTAATAAAAAGTCGAAAAATTATACCTATGGAAAGCAATATAAAATAATGGAAAATAATAATGTAGTTTTAACTGTTGAAATGGAAGCGTTACAGCACAGAATTAAACAATCGTTTGATTATGATTCTGATTTTTTAAATTTATTATTACCATTGTTAATAGAGTTAGGTTGGGAAAAAGATACTAGAACTTTAATTGAATCTCTACCGCATTTTTCGGAAAAATTAACTTTAACTGAATTTAGAAACTTAATGATTAATTTGGGTTTTAATAGTACTCAAAAAGATATTAGGTTAACGAAGTTGTCACCCCAACAATTACCTTGTTTATTTGTATCTAATAATAATCAGGTAATGTTAATTGAGCAAATTATTATTACCAATATAAGCAAAGAAATAATTGTTTTAGATGGAAAAAGTGGTAATAAAAAAACATTAACTGCACATCAAATTATTGATTTATATGGTACCGCATATTTCTTTTCTAAAATTCAAAAGAACGAAGAGTTTAAAGAAGGAAATTGGTTTTGGTTTGCTTTTAAAAGTTTTAAATTTATAATAGGACAAATTTTTTTAGTAAATGTGTTATACAGTTTGTTAGCTACTAGTATACCAATTTTTATAATGGTTATATACGATAAAATTATCCCGTCAGAATCTATTAGTATGTTGTTGAATTTTTCTTTAGGAGTTTGGATAGTATTATTATTTATGTATATTATTAGTTCATTAAAAAACAAAATGATTGCATATATAGCAGTCAGATTAGATAAAACTGTAGCTCTTACAACTATTAAACACATTATAGAATTACCGCCTTCTTATACTGAAAATGCTACATTAAATAGTCAAATGGCTAGAATTAAAGATTTTGATAATGTTCGTGAATTTTTTGCTGGTCCGATAGCAATGTTATTTTTTGAATTGCCTCTCAGTCTAGTGTTTTTGATAGTAATAATGTATATGGGTGGTTGGTTAATGATGGTGCCAATTGTTTTGGTGGCAATATTTTTTGGAGTTTTTGCTGGTGGTAGGGCTTTGATAAGCGAGATTGTTAAGTTGCAAAGTCAGGATGGTGCAATAAAACAGGGATTTATTATGGAAACTTTTTCTAATATGCGTTGGGTGAAATCAAGCGGTGCTATAGAGGTATGTGTAGACAAATTTGATAAAGTTTTAACTAATATCGCTAAATATAGTTTTAAAGCGCAGGTGATTAATTATATTTTATCGGCAACTGCCGATTATCTTATGTTGTTATCTGCAGTATTAGTGATGGGTTTTGGAACGTTTTTGACTATGGATAATAAATTATCTTCAGGAGCGTTAATTGCTATTATGTTGTTAACTTGGAAGGTGGTGGATCCATTAAAAGTATTTATTATGTCTTTGCCAACCATAGAACAAGTTATTAATAGTATCAAACAAATTAATAATTTAATACGTTTACCTTTAGAAACTAAAAGAACGGATTTGGTAAAGGTAGTTTCTGTTAATAGAATTGAATTGCAGAGAGTTAGTTTCAGGTATTCGGCGCAAGAAAATCCTAGCTTATTAGGGGTTTCCTTTAATTTAGAGCCAGGAAGTATTACTTGTGTTGCTGGTAAAAATGGTTCTGGTAAATCTACGATAATTAAAGTGATTTTAGCTCTTTATCATATACAAGCTGGTATTGTAAAAATAAACAATATGAATATTAATCAGATAGATCCAATAATTTTACGAAAATCTATAGCATATATGCCGCAGACCAGTAATTTGTTTTTTGGTACTATTAAACAAAATTTATTATTAGCAAATCCTTTAGCTACTCAGACAGAAATTAAACAAGCCGCTACTCTTGCGGGAGTGCATGAAGATATTATGCAGCTTAAAAACAATTACGATACTCCTTTAGGTGATCAGGGTATACTTAGGTTATCATCTAGTTTTATACAAAAATTAATTTTAGCTAGAGTATATTTAAAAGATTCTAATGTTTTTATTTTTGATAATCCATATATTTCAGCAAATCGTGTTGAAGAACAGAAATTTATAGATTCTATACAACAGTTAAAGAAGAACCGTATTGTTTTACTAACAACTTCTAAATTGTCATATTTGGAAGTGGCAGATCAAATTATTTATTTAAAAGCAGGGCAAGTAGCTGCTGCTGGGCATCCTTCACAAGTATTATCTGGAATATTAGAAGAATATGGGGTAAAAAAATGATCAATAACAACAAGATTGACAAAATGCGATTGATTGACAATTTATCTTTGTCAGAGAAGTTAGAAGATTTGGGTGCTTCTAATTTAATCAATATGAGCATAATTTTTATTTTTATATTTTTTACGTTATTAACTTTATGGATGTATTTTGTAAATGTAGAAGAAATAGCTAGAGCTCCTGGGGTTATAATTCCGGCTGGAAATGTTTATCCTGTTCAACATTTGGAAGGTGGAGTAGTTTATAAATCTTTTGTAAAAGATGGTGATGTTGTTCAAAGAGGTCAGGCATTGTTTGAATTTTCACCAGAACCGGCGGTTTCTGATTTATACAGACTATATAATTTAGAAACGGCATTTAGGTTTAATATTGCTAGATTAAATGGGTTTTTATCTAATAAACATGTTAGCAGAGAGGAATTAGAAAAAATTATTAATTATCGCAATAGCAATAGAAAATCATTAGATTTTTTAATTGATAATACTTTGTTATTATTTCAACATCAAACCCAACAACGAAAAAACGATCAAGAATCAGTTGAAAAATTGATAAAAAACAAAGAAATACACATTGTTAATTTAAATAAGCAAATTTCTAATTTATCTGAACGTACCGATTTATTATCTTCACAAACAGAAATTTATAAAGATTTAAATAAAGAGCAATATGCTTCCAAAATAAATGTTATAACTAGTCAAGATCGTGAACAAGAAATTTTTGGTAATTATTTAGCCGCAGTAAGAGAAAGAGCTAATGTGGAGTCTTCGATAATAGAATTAAATAATCAAAAACGTACTAATGATATGAATACTAGTCGATTGGCGTTAGAAGAGTTAAATAAACAAATTTCAGATTTATTAGAAGTAACTAAACAAATTGATAAAGCTCAAGATAGAGTTAATCGGTTACGGGTGGAATCACCTATATACGGTATAGTAAAAGGTTACGATGTTAGAGCAGGTAAAGTAATAGCGCCAGGAGTAGTAATGTTTGATATAGTTCCTATTACTAAACATTTAGTAGTAGAAGCAAAAATTTCTGCAAAAGATATTGGGCATATAAGTTTAGGTGATCCGGTTAAAGTAAAGGTAAGTTCTTATGATTTTTCAACATATGGACAATTAAGCGGTAAGGTTAAGTATATTTCAGCTACTACCTTTGATGATCCTAGGTATGGTTCTAATGCGGAACCATATTATAAAGCAGTATTAACTATAGATAGAAATTATTTAGGGGACGATCCAACTGCTAATTTAGTAACGCCAGGCATGACGGTAGTCGCAGATATTCAGACAGATCATCGATCGTTGCTAACGTACTTCTTGAAGCCAATTAACAGGACTTTCTATGGTGCGTTTAGAGAGAGGTGAGTTTTGTTTGTAGTAATGAAACTATCATGACTAATAAAATTAGCCACCCACAAATCATGAAAATCCACCCGGCGGCTTTGCCGCCTGCCCTCCTTTATTAAAGGAGGGCATTTTACTACTACTACTAATAACACCACCTTTTGTAAATGGGGTCGCTCGCGTTAGCGAGCGGGGGGATTTTCATGGTAAAAATAAAAAATTATTAATACCAATAATTGTCGATATTTAGTATTATAATAGTTTTGGCATATGGTAAAATAATTTTAAAAGGAGTACATCATAAAGAAAAAATAAATCAATCCTTACTTAGCATAACTTCTCCACGTAAAATTAATAGTTATTTACCTGAGGTGTTAACTAATTATGAACGTTTTATTGGTCTCTCTAAAGAATGCTCAAAACAAAAATACCCTATACGATACTTACATTGATTTTAGGTCTATTATGTTGGTCTTATGTGTTTGCAGAAACAGAAGAGGCCTCAAAAGAAAGACATTTGGAAAACGTCCGTGAATTATACATGAAATACCAAAGTGTTAATGGTACAACTTTTGCGTTATATTGGGAAGATCCTGGGAAATTGAATTACCTTTCACGACAACAGATGAGAAAACTATTTATAGATTCTTTTATTGTTCAATATCGTATTAATAAGGCTATGCAGAATTTAACTGATGAACAGCTTAAAAAAGATTTAGGGCATTATTTTGCTAGGCATATAATGCCATGCTTTAGGAGTGATAATAAACAATGGTTACTGTGTGCTAGAGAAAAAGAAAAAATAGTAGGCTTTATTTTTTGGGAGGTTTTAAATGAGAGCCAGGCATATGTGGCTGAACTGGTGATTTCTCCAGATCATTGGAGACAAGGATTAGGTAGGGCTTTGATGAAATCAATTTTTGATAAAAAACCAAATATTAAAAAAATAGTATTGTTAACCGAACATAAAAATCATGGAGCAAAAAATTTTTATAAAGCTCTAGTCTATAAGCCATCCATTTATATACGTAAAGGCTATGATGTAAAAGATTTTTGTGCTTATGAGCTGGAGACGTAATTGTAATTAATTGAGGGCTAGTTATGGAAAATAAAAGATTGTTAACAGTAGCGGTATTGCTGATATGTTGAATATTATGTTACACTTTATGATTTACCTGGGCCAGAAAATAGTAAAAAAGCAATAGAATATTTAAAAGATGCATTTCAACAGAAACTTATTTTGATACAGCAATAAGAACTTTTGATCAAATTAAAGATATGTTAGTTAGTTGCGACTATAAAGAGGCAAAAGAATTATATAATGAAATGGAGAATTTTGATCTATGAGATGGATTAATTTTGTTATTGTAGTAATTATAAATTTTATTAATGCAACAAATACAGTAGCCGTAACTTATCCTAATTCTATTTTTTTAGAAAATGAAAAACCAATATTAACTTCGTCTAATAAAGAATTAGGTAAAATGTCTGTTTATTCGATTTATCCTACCAACCAGCATTTTTCAGAAATTATTGAACAAGTATTATTTTTACAGAAATCTCTTTTAATTAATAAAAAACCGATACAAGAAGTTACTGATTTTGATGTTAGAGATGGGTTTCTTGTTGAAGAAATGGATAGTGTCCATTTAAAAGAAGCATTAATGCAGGATCGTGGATCTATTATAGTAGCTTATGCAGATCAGCAAAAACGTTCAACCAACCAATTGGTTGGTTATGCCATTCTTAGGCTAACTAAATATTTTTTTCAAAATAATAAGTCAGGAAATGTAGAATATACTCTTTCAATCCCAGAACATGAATGGAAAAATATTGTTTCTAACTCAATTTATATTTATGAACTTGCTGTTAGTCCTAAACATAGAAGAAAAGGGATTGGTAAACTTATAGTAAATGCTTGCCAAAAACAATATAAAAATTGGCTATATATTGATGTGATCTATTGGCCAAAACCATTTGTAAATGAATTATCTTACCAGCTATTTTTAAAAAATGATTTTAGAGATATAGGTGAATTATATGTGACAAAATCACCAAAATTTAGGCCATTTAAATCTAAATTAATGGCATGGAGTCCAGGAGCTGGGCATTTTTGATGATCTGTAATTAAACTTCATCCAAAAACACGGAAGTTTCTATTATTTCATGCTGTTTTTTGTGCGAGTTTTACCAGTTACAATACCATCATCCCTTTTTGCATAGTCTTGTACTGAATCACGACCAACTTTTGATTTTAATTTTTTCCCTCGCTCACTGATCCTCTTTTCTATTTCTGCTTGCTTTTCTTGATCTTTTATTCTTTCTGTTTCTGCTTTATGTTGTTCTTTCCAGGAAGTGCTTAGTTGGAAATGAAGAGATCTATTATATATACTTGGACTACTAGAATCATTTGGTTTGTCGCATACTGTTAGTTTTTTAAACTTATCTTCTAATACCATGTTAATCTTATCTTGCAAGCTTTCTTCAGTTAAATATCCTATAGAATCAACTATGAATATTTCCTTACTATTGGTTCCTTCTCTAGCTATACATTTATATTTGTTATCTTCTTCCTTTATTTTTTGAACGTTTAGTTCAAATGTTTCAACTTTATTTGGATATATATCAGATGAACCTAGAATAATTTTACAACCAGTTAATTCTTTTTCTAAACGAGTAATAACTGGTAATAATCCATGTATGTGAGTTTGGTCTATAGTTGCAGTTCTTGTATTACCAATACTAGTAGTTATTGGAGCTTTGTTTTCTTGAATTTCTGATATACTGCTGTTCGTTGAACCTAGATCAATGTGTGATTGATCTTCTTGATTAGTACTCAATTGAGTTTCAGATTGTTGTTTCTTAGCCAATATTCTTCGTTCTTTATTACTTAATGGTCGCTCTGGCGTTTGTAGGACTTGTACTGTAGATCCTTCATATTGTTTTCTAGCAGCTTCAGCGCGCGCCTTATTTTCTTGTTCACGCTCTATTTTTTCTTGTTCTAAACGAAGTTCGTGATTTTTACGTTTTTCTGCTTGAGGTATAGTTTTACTACTGTTTTTCATCAATTATAGTCTCCATATTAAAATGGTAATTAAATTCATTATTACCATAACAATCTAAATAGACCTATCCAGAACTTATAAAATATCAAAAATATATAACGTATGTCAATGTCAAACCAATAATTTATAGAAAATTATCCTAAAATGTCCTTAAGGAAAATTATTTAGTATGAAGTTTACTGTTTTATTAATTTGTTAAACCGGAAAGATATGTCTACTAAACCTCTAATCACTTGGCTTATATGGGTAATCGCATGTGTATTCTACGCATACCAGTATATTTTAAGAGTTATACCAAATATTATGTTTAATGACATTATGCAACAATTTCAAATGAACAGTACAATTTTTGGGCAATTTTCTGGGGTCTATTATATAAGTTACTCTTTAGTACATTTGCCTATAGGCATTATGCTTGATCGTTACGGAACTAGAAAAATTATGACTGGTTGCATTTTGCTTACAGTAATAGGCCTTCTACCTATGATTTTTACTGATAACTGGATTTATTTGATTATTGGTAGAGCCATGATCGGAATGGGCTCATCAGCAGCCATTTTAGGTATATTCAAAATGATCCGTATGATTTTTAAAGAACAACATTTTACTAGAATGTTAGGCTTTTCTATAACTATAGGATTTATAGGAGCTATTTATGGTAGTGGACCTGTCAGTTATATGTGCAGCATTTTTGGTTATAAAATGGTTCTACAAATTTTTATTCTAGTAGGTATATTGATAGCAATTATAACCTATATTATAGTCCCACAAAATAAATCATATAACCATGATCCTATTATTGATGATTTAAAAAAAGTTTTGGCTAATTATAAAGTTATTATATTAGGTTTTTTTGCTGGGTTTATGGTTGGGCCATTAGAAGGTTTCGCTGATGTATGGGCCTCTCAATTCTTAAAGCAAGTATATGATTTTGACTATAAAGTTGCTAGTTACCTTCCATCTATGGTGTTTGTTGGTTTATGTTTTGGTGCGCCAGTTTTAAGTATTATTGCTGAAAAAACAGGTAAATATATAGGTTCTATTATTGGAGCAGGTATTATTATGTTAATAATTTTTATTGCTTTGTTAACAAAATTATTATCATTAAATAGTATTTTAATTAGTTTTATTATTGTAGGAATATGCTGTTCTTACCAAATACTAGCTATTTATAAAGCATCTACCTATGTAACTGAAAACCTAGTAGGACTAACAACGGCAGTCGTTAATATGATAATAATTAGTTTTGGTTATGCATTCCATTCCGTAATTGGGTTGGTAATTAATGTGTACGGTGATATTAATGTAGCTCAGTCATTTATTTATGGTGTTAGCGTAATACCTATAGCTTTAAGTATTGCTATAATAGGCTTTATGATTCTTGCTAAATTAGAAAAAACCAGTATTAGACAACCCTAGTCTTAATATGCTGTTAAATTATATTTTTTTACCATGTGCTTGATATGAAGTCGGTAGTCCAATCAAAGTGTTTGACTGCTTTGCAAAGTGATTTGCATTTTCTAATAAATCATTTAACTCTTTAGCAGTAATAATTTCTGACTCAATAATAGTATTAAATGCTTCGGTAACAGATTTATTAACATAAAATTTTTCTTCTCCACCAGAAAACATCGGTTGGTATGAATTAATTTCAATATCGTTGATCCCTTCTTTAGTTAAAATGCCGAAAAGTTTATGGCCAATATTGTAATCCAAATTCTTTTTCCTAGCTATATCTAACATAATAGCTAATGCTTGATCTGTAAAAATACTTTTTGGATCGGAAAACCCAGAATTAGTTGTAATTTCTTCTAAAACAATCGATCCGCCTTGCTTTAATAAAGAAAGCATTTTTTTAACGGCATCATTAGGTTTGGTTAAATGCATTAATAGATAACGAGAATAAGTCAAATCAAAATTAGATGGCAAATTTATTTCATGAACACAAGAACAAACAAATTCAATATTTTGTATTTTTAATTTTTCTGCTTTTATTTTGGCAATTTCAATCTGTTTTTCGCTAATATCTGAAGCTATTATTTTACCTTTTTTACCAATATGTTGACTGATCCAGAACTCTAAATTTCCAGTGCCACAACCGAATGTGGCGATATTCATACCATCATTAAGTATATTTTTTAGAAAATTACGACTATGTGTGCCATATACTTTATCGAGCAAGTCAAGCCTTTCTGTAGCTTCCTTGCCAACATTTAGAATATATGCTTTATTTGCATTTTGTTTTAATATTTCCATTTAAAATTTTTCTAATATCCTATGGCAATAATTTTCATAACTAAGTTTATTATGGATTAGTTAAACATAGCATCCTGACAATTTTATTATTTATAATAGACCACAAGCCAGGAGAGACGCAAACAAGTTTTAATCCGTTGTATGGTTATTTATTTTGATGGTTGTTACATGTAACAACCTAGCGTAATTACTAACAAAAATCAATTTGTTCAACCTAAATCTTTGTGTAAGGGTAGAGTAGGTTAATTTTTAATATTTATAGTAAGATGGAAATAGATCAATATGGATGTTATAAAATGATGAACATTACTATATCTGGAACTTTTGTTAGTGATCCATTAGTATCAACTTTACTTTTTTGGTCAGAAAAATCAAACGATCAAGTTAATATAAAAGTTGCTCCTTATAATCAAGTTTTTCATTATCTAGCTACATTACAAGACGATACAAACAACATTAATTTTAGTGTTATTTTAGTGCGTTTTGAAGACTTGGATGAAAAAGAATATAAAAAGCTGCAAGATAATTGTATCTTATTGGTGCAAGCAATAAAACATGCATCCCAACAATATATTAACAGTTCATTTATTGTTTGCATATGTCCACCATCTCCTAAATTTACTGACAAATTGTTACAAGAGTTTAATGAACAGGAAGAAAAAATAGTATTGGCATTAAATGGTTTACCAAGAGTCCATGCTTTAACTAGTAAAACATTACTAGAGAAATATTATGTGGAAGATTATTATAATTCTTATTCTGACGAACTTGGGCATATACCATATACTCCATTTTTATATGTGGCTTTAGGAACGTTAATATATAGAAAAATATACGCTTTAACACACGATTTACCAAAAGTAATTGTTGTAGATTGCGATAACACCTTATGGAGTGGAATTTGTGCCGAAGTTGGTGCTGAAGGAGTGCAAATTACACCTTTTTATGAAAAATTACAAAAATTTTTGATTGAACAACATGTACAAGGAAGATTAATTTGTCTTTGCAGTAAAAACAATTTAAGAGATGTATTACAAGTTTTTGAATTAAACAAGAATATGTTGTTGAATTTAAAACATATCGTAGCATATAAAATTAATTGGGAATTAAAATCTAAAAATATTATAGAATTAGCCAAAGAATTGAGACTGGGATTAAATAGTTTTATTTTTCTGGATGACAATCCAATAGAATGTGCTGAAGTACAAAGTGCCATTCCAGAAATTACTGTTTTACAGGTGCCAAATTCTGAGACAATACCAACATTTTTGCAGCATATTTGGATGCTTGATGTTAGTAAATTAACAGAAGAAGACAAGCAACGGAATATGTTATAT
>Ga0182016_10003697_pt1 | contig 17324 bp, 14 predicted proteins | sample 712S2MmetaG_FD_120491 | JGI IMG/M metagenome (GOLD analysis project Ga0182016, IMG submission 120491) | Permafrost microbial communities from Stordalen Mire, Sweden - 712S2M metaG | ecosystem: Environmental > Terrestrial > Soil > Wetlands > Permafrost | place: Sweden: Stordalen | collected...
CTCCCGCCGCCTCAATCACCTTGCGAATCGGCAACCCAATAAGCGACGGCACACGAATCTGCCCAGCATCCTGCACGGTCACTCTGTTACCACCCGCATCCGCGCCTACGGCAGCTTGCCCACTTGCCGCCTGCGCCTGTTGCTGCGTCTGCACACCACTGCCCTGCTTCGCGCCTGCCAACCCAGCCTTCGCGATTCCCTTCCCCGGCTTCGCATTTGCTGTCTTGGTCTCACTTTCCAGCGCTCCGCCACCAGACAGCGCCGTCGTCGTCTCCTGCACACCAACCCCACCCCGCAGCGGATCATCGCTCGGCAAATCATTCACCGCCGCGTACAACGCATTAATGTCGCCCTCGCTATGTCCGTCGTCCTCATTCACAACAGGCAGCTTCTTGTCTCCAGCCTTCGCCGGTCGCACCTCAATGTCGTGCGGCACTCCCAAATGCTCCAGCACTTCCTGCGCAACTTCTGCAAACACCGGTGCAGACACGATCGCCCCATGCTGCTCGCCCTGCGGCGAATCCATAATCACCGCCACCGCAATCTCCGGATTGTTCACCGGCGCAATTCCCGCGAACGACGCAATGTGCATCGTCTTCGAGTAGCGATGCGTCTGCGGATCGACCTTCTGCGCCGTCCCCGTCTTCCCACCCGCCGAGTACCCATTCAACTGCGCCTGTCGACCCGTCCCGTAGAGCACAACTCCCTCCATCATCTTGCGCATCTCGGCCGCCGTCAGCTCTGAGATCACCCGATGCGCTCCTTGCGGCAACGGATTTGGCAATGAACCCCCGAGCTTGAACGGCATCGGCTCCGGCACACTCGCAGTCTTCTGCCCATTCGCACCCGCATCGAATTGCCCCGGCATAAGCACATGCGGGGGCAGATACACCCCGCCATTCGCAATCGTTGAAACCATCGACACCATCTGCAGCGGCGTCACTGCCACTTCCTGCCCTATCGCCAGCGAACCAATCGACGAGCCGCTCCACCTGTTCACCGGCCGCAGCAATCCGCGCGTCTCTCCCGGCAACTCCGCGCCGCTCTTGTTCCCAAATCCGAAACTCCGCATGTACTCGTAAAACTTGTCCGGCCCCACTTTCAGCGCCAGCTTCACCGCCGCCACGTCGCTCGAGTGCTCCAGCGCCTCGTGCACCGGAATCACATGATAATGCTCGCCCGCGTCGTCGTGAATCACCCGTCCCGCCAGCGTGATCTGCCCGCCCAGGCAGTCGATCGGGTCGTCCGGTGTCACCACCTTCTCTTCCAGCGCCGCAGAATAAGTCATCAGTTTGAACACCGACCCCGGCTCATACGCATCGCTCACCGCATGATTTTTCAGCAGCGCCGGATCGGTCTTCCTCGCCATGTTCGGATTGAATGCCGGTCGAATCGCCAATGCCAGAATCTGCCCGGTATGCACATCCTGCACCACCACCGTCCCGTTCAGCGCATGCGTCCGCTCCATTGCCCGGTCCAGCGCCCGCTCCGCCATGAACTGTATATTCGCGTCGATCGTCAGCACCAGGTTCTGCCCCGGCTCGCCAGGATGATCCTCATTCGAGCCCAATGCCTTGTGCCGCGCATCCACAGCCATGTACTTCTGCCCTGGCGTTCCATGCAATTGCGCCTCAAACTTCTTCTCCAGGCCTCCCAGCCCCGCATCGTCCGCGCCCACAAACCCCAATGTCTGTGCGGCCAAATCGTTGTTCGGGTAAACCCGCTGAAACTCCTTCTCAAAATAAATCCCCTTCAACGGCAACGCCTTCACCCGCTCAGCCACATCCGCCTTAACGCGTCGCGCAATCCACGCAAAACTGTTACCCTTCGCAAGTCGCGCCGTAATCTGCGCTTCAGATGTTTGCCCATCCTCAGCATCCGTATGCACAATCGCCGCCAGAGCTTTCGCAGCCCCTGCCTTGTCTGCAATCTCATTTGGATCGGCGTAGATTGAATCCGCCTGCACCGTCATCGCCAGCTCACGCAGGTTGCGGTCGTAGAGCATTCCCCTCCGCGGCGCAACTTCAAACATGTGCAGCTGCTGTCTTTGCGCAAGGTCGATGAACTTTCCCCGCTCCACCACTTGAAGCCAGAAAAGCCGCACCGCGATCACTGCCACCCACACAAAGAAAAACAGGCATACAACCCAAAAACGCGCGCGCCTTAACGGAACGGCGCGCGCCGTAGGATTGCGAATTCCGGTCGCTCCAATTGCTGTCTGCATGTCCAGGCTGCTCCGGGAAACGCCTCCCGATCGATAAGTGAAGAGATTGGGTGCACAGTCCTCGCCGCGTTTTTTTGTTTTTTTGCGGCTAGAGTGGAATCCAACAATGCCGGCATTACAGCAACTGTGAAAATCCTTTACCGCGCGACCGGCGGAGTCGCCTGCGCAATCACCGGACCACCGCCCTCAACGTGCCCCCCTGCATGCACCATCTGTCCCGGCTGCGGTTCCGCCAGGCCCATCTGCCGCGCCTTCATGTCGATCCGTCCCGGCTGCGTCAGTTGTGCTTCCATCAACTTCAGCTCCCGGTTCTCTTCCAAAAGCTGCTCGCGGATCTGCTTCTCTGACTCCACGCGATAGCCGTTTTCGATCGCCGAAAAATGCTGCAACCCATAAATCATCACCAGCGAAAAAAGCACCGTAACCGCCGCGCAAAAAACCCGCATCTGCCGCACCACGGCAGGGTCGTTCGCCTTCACCAGCCGCGTATTATCGAAATGCTTGGCAAAGTAGATCTCCGGCGTCCTCACCCCGCGACGCCGCATCGCCTGCTGCGCCATCAGCTCTGCGTTCCGTTCGGCTGCCCGTCCTGCCATCCCGCGTCCCACTTCAAAATACGTTGTCGTGAATGCCGCCATCACCGTCTCCTTCACTTGCTGCGGGCCGCCTTCCTACCTGGGTCCCCGCTCCCGCCTGCCTTTGTCCTGCCCCACGCTTCAACTTCTCCGCTGCTCTCAACTTCGCACTCCGTGCCCGCGGATTCCGCTCAATCTCTTCTTCGCTCGCCGTCACCGGCTTCCGCGTCAATATCTCCCAAACGCCCTGCCCTGCGCCCTCGCGCAGCGCATCTTTGACCGGCCGGTCTTCCAATGAGTGAAAGCTGATCAACACCAGCCGGCCTCCCGGCTTCAGCAATTCCGGCGCAGCCCTCAGCAGCGCCTCTATCTCTTCCAACTCGCGATTGACATAAATACGAAGAGCTTGAAAGGTCCTGGTCGCCGGATGAATTCGCTCTTGATTCATTGTCGGGACCGCCGATCGAACAATCCGGGCCAACTGCCCCGTCGTGTTAATCGGCCGTCCCCGAACAATGGCTCTGGCGATTCTCCGCGACCTCCTTTCCTCTCCGTATGTGTAAATGAGGTCTGCCAGCTCGCGCTCGCTCGCCTCATTCACCACTTGTGCGGCGGTCGGTGCAGATCGCGTATCCATTCGCATATCTAAATCCGCATCCGCCTGAAAACTGAATCCTCTGTGCGCCTGGTCAAACTGCATGCTCGACACTCCAAAGTCGGCCAGTAGTCCATCCACCGTTCCCGGCCTCAAATGCAGTTCAATCGAGCTGAACGCCTCGCCAATCAACTCCACCGTCGGCGCATCGCTGCCCATCTCGCCGGTTACTCGCTTGAGCCGCTCACTCGTCAGCTCCAGCGCCTCTGGGTCCCGGTCAAATCCAATCAACCGGCCTCGCGGTCCCAGCCGCCGAACTATTCCCTCGGCATGACCCGCCAAACCCAGCGTGCAGTCAACGTAAGTTCCGTCCCTGCGCACCCTGAGAAAATCAATCGCTTCTTGAAAAAGAACTGGCACATGGCGTTGCTGTTTCTCGATCATGTGCTCCCCCTGGGGGGTTGCTGTTGCTGCTACTCGGGTACTGAGTCCGCTATTCGTACCAAAACAGAGTTGTCATCCTGAGCGAAAGGAACAGAGTTGTCATCCTGAGCGAAAGGAACAGAGTTGTCATCCTGAGCGAAAGGAACAGAGTTGTCATCCTGAGCGAAAGGGGCCCCAAACGTATTTCAGTTTGGGGGTGGTGAGTCGAAGGATCTGCTTTTGCTTTTCGTCATTCACACACCAGCTTCAGACTCGGGACACTAAAGATTCGCCAGCTTCTGGCGATCTGCTGCGGTTACCGGTCGTGCCACGAGGTCTTGCTTCAACATCTCCTCGTTCTTCACTTCCACATACGTCGTCTTGCCAATCACGGCCACTTCCGCCGTAAGCTTTGCTTCTTCCCTCAACAACTGCGGAAGCGTGATCCGCGACTGGTTGTCGATCTCCACCTGCTGTCCGTAATAGCTCGTCCAGTTCACGTAGTTCTCAATCGACTCATCGTGAATGTTGGCCGCCAGCTTCTTTTCAAACTCTTCCCACACCGGCAGTGGCCAAATCTGCGCGCTCTTCCCGTCAGCGCTCGTTATGTAAAACTGCGTCACATTCTGCGCATCCGTCAGTTGCTTGAAGGCAGAAGGCAGCTTCAATCTCCCCTTCTCGTCGACCTTCGCTGGATGATTTCCGCGGAACATTTGCTTCCCTCATTGCCTTGCCGGGTTTCCCAGGCTGATTCCCCAACATCGCCTTGCCTCCCGGATTTCCTGCTCACTCAACGAAATCTCGAATAGACTTGAATCGATGTTTGCCTCGGCTATTGCTTCTCTTGCCTGGGCAGCCTGAAATTCGGTTCGAAGATGGCAAAACGGCTTCCAACTTTCTCCGTTTTTCTCCATCTCCGACCACTTCTGTCCAACAGTAGCCCCGTTTTAGCGCCCCTGCAAGCGCAAAATGGCCCATAACTCGCCTTTAATTTGGCTGCTTTGTGGGAATTTCAGCTAATAGATAGAGCCCATCCGCCCACCACAAGATGTAGTGTTTACCCCTTTGATTCCCCATCTGGACAGGTCTTTCCATTCATGATAGGAGAACAAAAAGCGAAGGTCGCAGACAAAAACTCTCCTGCTCTCCGCTCCACAAATCTCCACTGCTGAGTTTTCTACTTCCCCGCGCCCTTCAATCCCCTTAGCTCTCCGCCAACCGGCTCGCCCGCCGCTCCCGCGCCCGCTCCGTCACTACCTTCAACAGATATAGAAAAACCATTGCGTTGATCACGAACAATCCCGACCGGATCCACGTAATCCTCCGGATCAGTTCGTAGACCTCCAGCGGCAGAAACGAGCCAGTAATGATAAGCGTCATGTACTCGCCCCACACCTTCTCGAGATAGAGGCCAATGCCCTCCGCAAGATCGAGCGCCGCATAGATAAAGCCCACCGCCCCAATCCGCCGCAGCATGTGGTCGTTCACAATCGCCGCCCGGTCAAGCAGAAAATCCATGAGCTTCGACTCTGGATTAAACCGCAGATGATCGGCCAGCTGCGATAGAAGGTCGCCAAGGTCCTTGCCCACCAGCCGCAACGCGCCCACTCCGATGGCGATGAACAGTGCGGCCTGCGCCAACTTGAATGCTGCAATCAGGATCAGCCAGCGGTTGTGGTGCGGATGTACCTGGGTCTTTGTCGATGGAGATTCGATGAGGTCCTCTTGCATGCGGTTCTCTTGCACGCGGTTCTCTCTGCCCTGCGTTTCGCGAGCGAACCCTATCTACTACGTTAAATGATTTCGACCAGTTCTCTCGAATTGGCCCTCTCGAATCGGCCTTCGCCGCCCCTGGGGCACGTACCATCAATCCCATGACCTTGCATTTCGAAACCAGCCAGTGGGTGCCCTATCCAGTCGAGCTGGTCTTCGCCTTCTTCTCCAACCCCGCCAACCTGCCCCACCTCATGCCGCCCGAGCTCAAGACTCGCATTGAAGACGCGCGCCTCACTCCACCGCCAGCCAAACCCTTCAATCCCGATCCCACCCGCCGCTTTCTTGGTGTCTCTGCCGGCGTCGGTTCTGAGATCCTCATCACCTTCCAGCCTCTTCGCTGGGCACCCAAACGCATCGGCTGGACCGCCCGCGTCACCGAATTCGTCTGGAACAGCCACTTCGCCGACGAGCAGGTCACCGGCCCATTCGCGATCTTCCACCACCGCCACGGCATCGTGTCCGACACGCGCAGTGGCATCGAAGGCACACTCGTCTCCGACAAAATTGATTTCTCTTTGCCATTCGGCCCGCTAGGCACTCTAGCATCCGCATTCCTGCGCCGCCAACTCGCCCGCCAGTTCGCCCACCGCCAGCAACGCTTACCCACAATCCTCGAAGCCGTAGCTCGCCAAGCCACCCGCCGCGAGTGAGCCACTCGCCCGAAGAATCAATTTCGATCCTATGCAAAGCAACCTCCGGATAGGCGGCCATCCAGACAAGACCCACACCATGCACTTTACTCGGTGATTTCGGGCCGTCGCCCATATCGGCAGTTTTCGAGCAAATACTAGAGCGACACGAAAGGCTCACCACTCTTCGAGGAATCACGAGAGCTTGTTCAGGCTCTTCATGATTTGTTGAGTCAGGTACGCGCACGCAGCCGCGAACGCCGCTTTGGATGGATGGCGATCCTCGCCGGAGATGAGACACGCGCCATTCGCGATGGCCCTCCCTGTGGCGCCCGTCCAAAGGGTGAAGAGGACGCTGTCTGAGTCCGCTCCAAATGATCGCCCCCCATGCCAGATACCGCCGTGATAACGCAGCTGAACAACATAGGGACATTGCAGGTGGCGAACCTCAAGCGGTACATCCTCCTCAACCGCGGCAGCGAGGACAGTAATGTGCAGCGGGGCACCACTGCTGAGCTTTCGTGCGGAGAGTAGGTTATACATTTCGATCGCCCAGGGACCGGCGGGAGGGTCGTACTGGTTAGACGCATAGGGCCTCGTTTGCACAAGGCAGAGAGACAGCGGAGCTTGCTGCGCGAGTAGGAGAGAACCAGCCACGAGAGAAAAAACGAACGCGGTTGAGAGTCGGTACAGCACAGTTTTCAGCATAACGCGGCCTGCATAATGGGCCAACCGTCAATTACTGATTGATCAACATCCCCGCTCGCGCCGAACCCAACTACGTGGGTACACGCGGGCCACATCACTTCTTCAAGTTCAGCAGCCCATCCCGATCCACAACATTCCCATCCACAATCAACGTCGAAATCCGCCGCACATTCCAGATGTTCGCCGTCGGGTCCCCATCCACAACCAGAATGTCCCCTCGCCGCCCAGGCGCAATCTGTCCCAACTCATTCCACCCAAACTGAATCGAGTAATTGTTCGTTGCCGCCGCCAACGCCTCGCGTGGAGAAAGCCCGAGCCGCACCAGCATCTCCATTTCCGTATGCAGCGAAATGCCCGCCATCGTGCCCAACGCTGACGCACCCGACGCCGCCAGATAATGCGGCATAGCCGCGAATATCGTCTCGTTGATCCGCCACAGCCGCATCGCCGCCTGGTCAGCTTTCTTGCGCTGACCCTCTTCCTCGTAGCGTTGAATCGACCCCGGCATTCGCCGCGCCCAATTCGGAATCGGAAAATCCATCTCCCCCGTCGTCCGGTTCGATGGCATAGACATGTTCTTCGGGTCCAGCACCGCCGCCGCTGGCTCCTTCCACAGATTCCTGTGGTCAGGCAGCTCAAGAAAATAAAGGCTGAATGTTGGCATCAGCGCCGCATGGTGCTTGGCAATGGCCTGAGCATAGGCTTTCAGGTGAGAATCCGTCGGCGGCAGCCGTTCCGAGTAGTCATAAGCAGTATTCGCCGCCGCGCCTTCCCAGTTGTCCACCAACGGCCTTTGTAGCTCATCCGGAATCACCCCCATTTCATACCGGCTCATGTGCAGCAGCACGTCCACGCCCGCCTCCAGCCCAACACTGTACGGAGTCGAAACAAACTCGCCATACGTCGCCAGCCCCTCCTGGTGAGCACGAGCAATAATCCACTGCGTATTTGCCGCCGTCAGATTGTGTCCCAGCCACAGCACCCGCGTTCCAAGCTTCGCCGTTTCGTTCAACTGCTTCAGCGTCTCTTCAGGGCTCAGCTCCGCCGGACGGCTGGCTTCCTTCAACTGCGCAGCCCACTCCGGCTTGTTCGCCAGCAGGCTCCAGTCGTCAGTCGTCCCAATCGAGTCCACCAGATAAAGATGCGGGCTTGGATTGACATTGAAGTCGATCTTCCCGCGCCGATCGTCTTGCGACGCCACCACCGTCGTCACTCCCATGTAGAGGTTGGCGTTCGCCTGCCCCTGGCTGTTCATCCCTGCGAACCCATCCACCAGCCCCGGCACCAAATACTTCCCCGTGCAGTCGATCACCCGCGCGCCCTTGGGAATCGTGATCGCACCTCGCGGCCCCACATCGGTAATGCGCCCGTCCCGCACAATCACCACAGCATCCTGCATGTCCTTTGCCGAGTGGCCCCAGTCGGTAACGTCCACCAACATACCGCCCTCGAGCACCAGCGGCACACTAACCGGCAGGCTGCTCTTAGGCTGCACCTGCTGCTGCGGAGGCGCCCCCCATGCCGCAACAGCCAGCACAGCCCATCCCGCAAGACTCGCCGCGGCCATCTTCCTCGACACGGTCAGAACTCTTCGCATAGTCTCAGCAGTCTGTCGTGGTTTCTCGCACAAGGAGGCGCAGCGAATTCATCAGGATTCCATCGCGGTGCTTTCAACTAACTCGCCACAAGCGTAGGCCGTTGCCGCCGAGCCAGCAGCGGCCGAACTTGCCCCAGCGCCGCGTCCACAGTCAGCCCATAACGCGCCCGCAAATCGTCCACCTTGCCATGTTCAATAAACTTGTCCGGCCAACCGATCCGCACCACTGGAACCTTGATCCCCAGATCGTCCAGTGCCTCGATCACCGCCGAACCAAACCCGCCCATCTTCACGTGGTCCTCGAATGTCACAAACGCCGCCACCCGCCGACCATACGTCTCCAGCATCTCCCGGTCCATCGGCTTCACAAATCGCGGATTGATCACCGCCGCCGAATATCCATCCGCCTCAATCCGCTCTCCCAGCTGCTTAGCCAGCGCAATCATCGGCCCCAGCCCTAGAATCGCCACTTCCGAACCCTCCTTGATTACTTCAGCCTTCCCAATCGGCAGCACCAGCGCCTGCGGCTTCCGTGCGACCCCTGCCACCAATCCGCGCGGATACCGAATAGCGCTCGGTCCTTCGATGGTTATAGCCGTCTTCATCATGTCCGCCAGTTCGTCCTCGTCCTTCGGCGCCATCAAAACAATGTCCGGAATCCCGCGCAGATAGCTGATGTCGAATAGCCCGTGATGCGTCGGCCCGTCATCGCCCGAAAGCCCCGCGCGATCCATGCAGAACAGCACTGGCAGCTTTTGCAGGCACACGTCATGCACAATCGGATCGAACGCCCGCTGCAAAAATGTTGAATAGATCGCGCACACCGGTCGGAATCCCCGCGTCGCCATCCCCGCCGCGAAAATCACCGCATGCTCCTCGGCAATGCCAACATCAAAGTACCGCTTCGGATGATTCGGTCTGAAAAGATCCAGCCCTGTCCCATTCGGCATCGCCGCCGTGATCGCCACAATCCGCGGGTCCTGCTTCGCCATATCCGATAGCGTGTTCGCAAACACCTCGGCATACGTAAGCTGCCCCATTGGCTTCGTCTGCCCGGTCTCCGGGTCGTACGGCCCAAGTCCGTGAAACTTCTTCTGCCCGTCAATCGCAGGTTGGAATCCTCGCCCCTTCTGCGTCAACACATGCAGCAGCACTGGATGATCGGCCGCCTTCAGAAACTTGAACGTCTCCACCAGCAGCGGCAGATTGTGCCCATCGATCGGCCCAAAGTACTCCAGCCCAAACTCCTCAAACATGATTGAAGGCCACAGCATGCTCTTCGCGGCTTCTTCAGCGCGCCGCGCCAGCGTAACAGCCGTCTTGCCGCCAATCTTCTGCACAATTCGCTTCGCCGACGAGTGCAGATTCTGGTAGTGCTCATTCGTCACAATCTTGTGCAAATACTTCGCAATCGAACCAACGTTGCGGTCAATCGACCACTCATTGTCGTTCAACACAATAATCAGCCGCTTCGTCTGCTCGGCAATGTTGTTCAACGCTTCAAACGAGATACCGTTGGTAAACGCCGCATCCCCAGCCACTGCGATCACGTTCTCATCGCCGCCCGCCAGGTCCCGCGCCACCGCCATGCCCAGCGCCGCCGACAACGCGGTTCCCGCATGACCCGCCCCGTAGCAGTCGTGCTCGCTCTCCGTCCGCAGCATGAACCCGTTCAACCCGCCCGGCTGACGGATGGTGTTCATCCGGTCCAGCCGCCCGGTCAAAATCTTGTGCACATAAGCCTGGTGGCTGACGTCAAAAACCAGCTTGTCCTCCGGGGTGCTGAACACCGTGTGCAGCGCCAGCGTCAGCTCCACTACGCCAAGGTTCGGCCCCAGGTGGCCGCCTGTCTTTGAAAGCGTTTGGATCAGGTAGTCGCGGATCTCATCCGCCAGTTCGCCCATCTGGGCAAAGTTCAGGCTCTTTAGATCGGCGGGCGAGTGGATCGTCTCCAGCAACGTTCCCATGTACTTCCTTTCCCTGTACTTCCGTCACAGAAGGAGGGCAAACTGCTCTTCGTCAAAACGCCCTTCGACTCCGGGCTCCGCTCCCAAACATCCAAAGCAGCAACCAAACGAGTATACCAACCCCGTCATTCGCCAAGGGTCACTGTTTTGACGATACTAACCGCTACTATTTGGACGCCGCCTCGGCTGCGAAAGGTTAGAGCCCCAGCCGAATCCAACATCCACTCCCCACGATCCGGTCACTCTCACGCCTTAAGCGCACCGTTGTACGATTGCGGTGTACTTCTCGCCCTCGGGAAATCATCCCTCAGCCGAGTGTCTGACCGTGTGGAGGACTCCAGTGCATTCAAGTTCGACCGCAATCAAATCTGCCCTCATCCTGTTCTTAACTGCCTTCGTCATCGGCCCCACCCCATCCCTCCTCGCCCAGCTCCCCGACCCCGCCGCCCTCACTCCTTCGTCCGCTCCAAACCCCCTCAGCGACACCACCATCAATCCCGGCAAAGTCCTCCTCTTCGACCTCGAAGCCAAATTCGCCAAAGACGTTCTCGCCCGCGGTGGCGCTGCCTTTGCCGACTGGTTCGCCGAAGACGGCGTCGCCCTCGGCAATGGAGAACAGCCCGCCATTGGCCGCGTAGCCATCATGAAGTCCGCTAACTGGGACCCCAAGGTCTACCAACTCACATGGACCCCCACCGAAGCCGTTCTCGGCCCCTCCGGCGACATTGGCTACACCTGGGGACACTTCGAGGGCCACAGCAAAGACGCCAACGGCAACCCTGTAACCACCTCCGGTCGCTACATCACCATCTGGCGCAAACAGCCCAACGGCGCCTGGAAGGTCGTCCTCGACGCCGGCGCCAACGAGCCCGCCGCCGCTGGCGATTGCTGCAAAATCAACCCCTGAAGCTACTTTGTAATCTTGTGCTTGTCCAGCTTCTGCGCAATCACCAGCCCCCGAGGCGTCGGCAGCATCACCACCGAGATCAACCCCTCCGCCTCCATCTCCAGGGCCGCATTGCGCACATGCTTCAGGTGCGAAGAAGAGTCATGCATTAGGATCAGCCCATAGGGAGAGATCTGCGGCAGAAATCGTCTCACCTCTTCGCCGCGAATCGGTACATGACTGTCTGAGAAAAATAGGTCGATCGTTCCCTCGACACGCATTTCCAGGCTCGACTCCTGCCGCAGATCGATCCACTCTGCAAGGCCGGAATTCGCAATGTTCTCCTTGCACTTGGCAAACACCAGCGGGTCGTTCTCACAGCTTACAATCCGCCCGCGACCGTTCATCTTCAGCCCTTGCGCAAACCACTGCGTGCTCACACCCAGAAACGCCCCCGTCTCCACAATCAGCTCCGGCTTCACCGTCGTAACCAGGCTGCGCAAAAACTCCAGCACCTCCACCTCGGCGGTCATCGAGTCATACATGCTCCACCGCTCAGGATGCGGACACTCCGGCGTGGCGCGGTGGTACTCCGGCATCAGTGCCCCGGCGGCACGCTCCGCCTGAAGCATCGCCTTGTGCTCCGACTTCATCTTCTTGCGAAACAATCCCATCGGGCTATTTCCTCTGCGGTCTTCTCGCTCCCGGTGCAAATCTCGAATGAGTATATCGCCGGCGCCTAATCAGCCTCTCTCGGCACAATCCACTTGATTCCTCGGTCCCTACCCATTCACCAGCCCACGCCACCGCGCCAACCCCATCGCGCCCCGCGGTACCCTCGCCCTCGCCAGCCGGAACCGCAGCCTCTTCAGCCCCCGCAGATTCATGTCGTCCTCCACCAGCGGAATCAACGGCGCTGCAACCCTGTCCAGCTTCGCCCGCTCCGCTCCGAACCACGCCCCATCCTCCGGCCGATACTGCGCCCAGGCAATCGACCCCACAAACCCCGCCGCGCCAAATCGCTCCGACCGCAATATCTCCTCCACAAACACCCGAATCGGACCCGCAAACACATGAAGCGCATCGTGAATAGCCACCACCCCACCCGGAATCATGTACGGCATGAACCCATCAAAATCCGCCTTCGCCCCCTCATGGCTGTGATCGCCGTCGATCCACAGCAGCCGGATCGGCTCAGTCCACCCCTTCGCAATCTCCGTCGAGTATGTCCTGAACGGCCTCACGCCCTCTGCAACCCCTGCCCTCTCGATGTTCGCCAAAAAATCCTTGTAGGTAGTCGTATCCGGCGCGGTCCTTAAATGCGCAAACTGTGGGTTGTTCAAATTGTGCGGATCGATCGCCGTTACTGGCCCCAGCCCATAGTGCCCCGCAACCTTCGCCAACATCACAGTCGACTTGCCCTTGAAGCTGCCAATCTCCACGATCGCGCCGTCAGCCTCCCCTTTACGAACCGGAGGTGGCACAGCCGCAGCCATGCCAAGAAACCGCGCCTCGTTCTCCGTCAAAAAGCCCTCAATCCCCCGCGCCGCCATCCACGCATCGTCCAGCACCGCCGCCAGGTCATTTGGAACTTTCGCATTCGCCAAATTCCGTCCCCCAAAGCCGCCACCGATCCTGATCATTCTAACTGGCGGCCGTGACACCCCCTTTCACCCGGCTTCCCTCAAGTAACCATCTCTGGTAATTTACTTTAAAGCCTTGCTCCTGATCGGAAGTAACCGAGCGCCGTTCGCAAAACCATAGAAAATCAATTACTTAGGTCGTAACTCCATCGTAAAAACCCTGCCCGGTTTGGGGCACAGCAATCCCCGTCAACATCTTCGATACTGCTATCAGGTGTGGGTAAATATGACTGTCTTGCAGGGTCGTCGTCCCGGAGACTTCCAGGGAACCTCTATGCGTTCTGACATGGATATCTTTGAGCGAAATCCGGATCCCGCTCTGGACGAGATCATCGAACTGGCCGCGGTTCTCAGCAACGCCGACTACGCGTATCTGGGAGCGATGGACCAGAATCGTCTCTGGTTCAAGTCTCAGTTTGGTTTCAAAGGCCTGGAACAGCCTCGCTGGTCAACTGGCTGCCAGCGCATGTTTGAGCTCGGGGCGCCGCTGCTCATAACCGACGCTTCCATCGACACGCACTTCCCACCCACCGGCATCCCCGTTCCCGGTGCCCGTCCCTGCCGTTCCTACGCAGGCACCCCCCTCATCGGCCCCGATCAGCAGCTCGTCGGCACCTTCGCCATCCTTGCCGTGCAGCCCAACCGATTCAAGGCGGAACACCTCACCCTCATCGAAGTCCTCGGCCGCCAGGCCCTCACCCGAATCGAGCTCTACAGCCGCATCCGCACTCAGGAGCAATCCCAGCGCGCCCGCATGCGTACTGAGCGTGCTCTCGCCACTGAACGCCTTTTCGTTGCCGCCACCCTCGACTCCGTCCCCGCCCTCGTCGCCGTGCTCGACACCGCTGGCCGCACCGTCCGCATGAATCAGTCCTGCGCCACCCTAACCGGCCTCTCACTCGCCGACGCCGTCGGACGTCCCTTCGTTGAAGAAGTTCTTCAGACTGAAGACCGCCATTGGGTCGCTGGGCGCCTCCGCGATGCAGCCTCAGGCCAGGTCTCCGGCCCGCACGAAACCGCCTGGCGCATTGCAGGTGGCGAAATCCGCCGCGTCTCCTGGACCGTTCGCCCACTCCAGGGTCCCAACGAGGAGATCCAGTACCTCATCGTCACCGGGCAAGACGTCACCAAGCAGCGCGAAATCGAAAAGGCACTCCACACCAGCGACGCCCGCTACCGCGAGGTCGTCGAGAACTCCCTCGGCTTCATCTTTACCTGCTCCATGGAGGGCCGCTTCACCTCCCTCAACGCCTTCACCGCAGAGACCCTTGGCTATCGCGCTGAGGCCCTCGTCGGCCGCGAGGTCGTCGACCTGCTCGACAAGCAAGGCAGCGCCGACTTCCAGGACTGTCTCAAGAGGCTCGAATCCAGCGATGAGTGGCAAGGTGCGCTCGCACTTCGTCGCAGCGACGGCATCTACCGTCGCATTGCCTTCCGCAGCCGGCGCATGCACCTCCCCGGCGATCGCCCCTTCGTCCTCAATCACGGCATTGACATCACCGAGCAGCACGAGGCTGAGCAGGCCCTCCACATGGCTACCCGCCAGCGCGAGCTTATTCTCGAGTCCGTCGGCGACGGCATCTTCGGCATCGATCTCGACGGCCGCATTACCTTCATCAACCAGGCCGGGGCAGCCGCCTTCGGATCAACTCCCGAGCAGCTAACCGGACGCGACATGTATGAGGTCATCCACCACAGCCACGCCGATGGAACCCCCTGCTCCCGCTCCACCAGCCCCATCCTTCAGGCCCTCCGACGCTCTGAATCCATCCGCATCCGCGACGAAGTCTTCTGGCGCGACAATCAAGCCGCCTTCCCCGTCGAGTACAGCGCCAGTCCAATCCTCGAAGAAGGCCGCCTCTCCGGCATGGTCATCGCTTTCCGCGACGTCTCTGAGCGCAGCAGGCTTGAAAAAATGAAGGACGAATTCATCTCCACCGTCAGCCACGAGCTGCGCACCCCGCTCACCTCGCTCCGCGCCTCGCTCGGCCTCATCGCTTCCGGCTCGCTCGATCACCGCCCTGAAAAGCAGCATCAGATGGTCGAAATGGCAGTCGAAAGCTCCGACCGCCTTATCCGCCTGGTCAACGATATCCTCGACTTCGATCGCGTCGGCAAAGGCAAGCTGCCCTTCGACCGGCAGCCCGTCGAAACCCTGGTCCTGCTGCGCCGCGCTGCCGACGTCGCTTACCCCAAGGCAAATCAGGCACAGATCACCCTGCGCGTCGAGGCGCAACCAGTCCATGTCGTCGCAGATGAGGAACGCATCCTCCAGGTCCTCAACGAGCTCGTCGAAAACGCCCTCAAGTTCTCTCAGCCGGATACCACCATCCTCCTTTCCGCCCACCCCTTCGGGCCGCCCTCCAGCCAAGCCCATGTTGTATTCAGCGTTGAGGATCAGGGCCGCGGCATCTCCCCTGAAAAGCTCGAGAAAATCTTCGACCGCTTCCAGCAAGGCGACGCCTCTGACTCTCGCGACCTCGGCGGAACCGGCCTCGGCCTCGCTCTCTGCCGCAGCATCGTCGAGCAGCATGGCGGTCGCATCTGGGCCGAAAGCACCCCTGGCCAAGGCAGCAAATTCCACTTCACTCTCCCCGCCGTACCTGGCACTCCCACAACTGGCCAATGATCCTCGGGCCCCGTCCTTTCCCCGTATTGGTTGGGAAGGGTGGGAGACCAAACCAATCTCATCATCCGAACCCAATCTTGGATCGACACTCGGCGACCTCCTACAATAAAGCAACTCCATTTAGCGCTTGTCAGACAAGGAGGATGGGTTGAAGACAGCAACTTCAGCAGCTCTTCTGGCAACTCTGCTCTATGCCGAAGCAACCTTGTGCCACGCCCAGCAGCAGGCAGCTCCTGGCCATGCAGAAGAAGGCGAGCCGAAAGCTATCATCGAGATCGGTGCCGCCGGAGAATGGGCCCTCACCCACGGGTCTCCCGCCTATGGTCCCAACCTGGCGGTTGAATTCACCCCGATCAAGGAAAAGCTCGAAATCGAAGCCGGGGTAAAGCCCTTCTTCAGTCGCGGCCAGACAGAGTGGGACACCGACCTTCTCCTCAAAAAGCCCTATACAGTGTCCAAGACCGTGGAGTTCATGTGCGGTGCTGGTCCGGAGTGGGCTCACACGATTCAGCATGGCAAGAGCTCCAATTCGTTTGCAGCCGAAGGTGCACTCGACTTCATGTTCTGGCCCTGGCCTAAGCGCAGGTTCGGCTGGTACGTCGAGCCAAGCTATGGATACAGCTTTGCCGGCGGCCATCAGCAGTCGGCTACTGTTACCGTAGGCCTGCTGATCCCCGTTCGCTAGCCTCTACCCGCCCACTCCTTCACCTCTTAATCTCCCCCGCCCGCTCTCCTCCGCCCCGCAAATCCGTCCCAATGTAAAGCTGTCCAAACTGCGCAACTTCGGCGCCGGAAAAGCGAAATCCGCGGCGGCTCGTGTTCGGTTCTTGACCAACAACCCCACACCAATCCCGACCCCGCCACTTCGTCCAACAGGGGTCGAGAGGATAGTCTAGAAAGAGCGATTCCGAGCTGCGGCGACTGTGCGTGGGACCCGAATCAATCCCTGTCCGCCGCTTGCCGGACTCAGCGCGGTTTTGAGGAGTGTTTCCCGTTGAAAAGAAAGTTTCTGCTTACAATTCTGGCCGCCATCCCGGCCGTGGCTTTTTCCATCCCTGCTTCCGGTCAGGTCGATCGCGCTCAAAAGAAACCCGCCGCCGACGTCGCTGACGTCGATTACAAATGGGAAGCCTACGGCGGCTTCGCCTACTCCAGTTCCAATCAGGTCAACGGCTCCTACTCAGGCCTCATGGGCGGCAAAGTCGGCGCCACTCGCGACTTTGGCAGGTACTTTGGGCTCACCGCCGAGGGATCCTACTACAAGTACCCCTACCGCTCCGGCAACCCTGGCGATCCTCGCCTAGCCTCTGGCCTCGCAGGTCCCGTGCTCCACGCCGAAATCATCGGCAAATACAGCGCCTTCATCCACGCGCTCATCGGCGTCGAGCACGCTAGCGGCGAGTCTCAGACCCCCAACATCTCCTTCGCCGGCGGATTCGGCGGCGGCATGGAGTACAAGCTCTCCCCGCGCCTCTCCCTCCGCGCAACAGGCGACTACATCGGAGCCTCGTTCTCTGACATCAACAACTCCAAGGAGCTCGGCTACTCCCCGCACCGCACCTGGAACTCCCAGGCCAGCTTCGTCGCCGTCTACCACTTCTAGCCGCCATTTCTCACACGGATCGGCTCTTTGGGAGCGGTGGTTCTTGGCAGGGGGAGAAGTGCCATTTAA
>Ga0182016_10003698_pt1 | contig 17322 bp, 17 predicted proteins | sample 712S2MmetaG_FD_120491 | JGI IMG/M metagenome (GOLD analysis project Ga0182016, IMG submission 120491) | Permafrost microbial communities from Stordalen Mire, Sweden - 712S2M metaG | ecosystem: Environmental > Terrestrial > Soil > Wetlands > Permafrost | place: Sweden: Stordalen | collected...
GAACGAGTCAGGCGCCGGCGACAACATCGCATTGAGGCAGCGGAACGCTAGCGCCGTCCCTACGGGACTCCGAGGCATTGTTGGATTTCACAACCCCCACGCTGAAGCGCGGGGCTAATAAACGCTGCGCCTCCGGCGCGGGATTCACGCTGCTTCCAGCATATGGTAGTTATCCGTGGGCCTTCTTAAATGGGCGCCAACGATAATGCCTCCGGGCGCGAGGGACTTGGGAGCCAGCATTCTGTAACCTTGCTCGCGCACCGAGCGTCTAAGGGATGCGATTACAAGAGGCGCAGGGCACGAGGCGGCTCCGCAAGCACTGTGCGCGACTCGAATCGTAAAGGCGGCTTTCCCATGAAAATGTACTATGTGTTTCCAGCGCTGATGTTGCTGGCGGCGGCGGTGTTTTTCTCAGGCAGGGCGCGCGCGGCGCTGAAGAGTCCGGCTCCCAGGGCGACGCTCGATGCGGCGATTGCCGCGAATCCGGGCAGGCAGACGGCGGTGTTTGCCGGGGGCTGCTTCTGGGGCCAGCAGGCGGTGTTCGAGCGCATCAAGGGAGTGGTGAAGACTACGGCAGGGTATGCGGGCGGTTCGGCGTCGACGGCGACCTACGACCGGGTGACAACGGAAACTACGGGCCACGCGGAGTCAGTGGAGGTGGTGTACGACCCTTCGAAGATTACCTACGGCGATCTGCTGCGGATTTTCTTTTCGATCGCGCACGATCCAACGCAACTGAACCGGCAGGATAACGACGTTGGGACGTCCTATCGCTCGGCGATTTTCTATACGAACGACGAGCAGCGGCGGATTGCCACGGCCTACATTGCGGAGCTTGAGGCAGCGCACGTGTTCGGGAAGCCGATTGTGACCGAGGTGACGCCGCTGAAGGGCTTTTATGCGGGTGAAGACTACCACCAGGACTACGCGCTGAAGAATCCCGGCAATCCATACATCTTGGTGTGCGACCGGCCGAAGGTGGAGTTGCTGAAGAAAGAATTTCCCGATTTCTACGTGGAGTATAGAGGCAGGGAATAGCCACCCCAGCGAACAAAAATCGTTCGCCCGGGGCCCCGGCAGGGAATAGGGAATAGTGCGGGGTTCGCGATCCCACTCATCGCGAAAAAACTGCGATGAATTGAGGGGCACGGGGCTTTTTGCGAGTGCGGAAATCAAAAAGGCCCTCTGCGTTGCAGAGGGCCTTTTGTTGCATCGAGTGCGTTCGTTCCTTTGCTGCTCCTCAGGCTTTGGCGGGAGGCGGACTGGGTTTGTAGCCGCTCATGCCGTAATACACCATGAAGATGTATCCAATGATGGGGAGGATAAAGGCGTAGTTGTAGCTGCCGAAGTGGTCAGCTATTGCGCCAAAGGCGACGGGCATGACCGCGCCGCCGACGTTGCCGATGGTGATGACGCCCGAACCCTTGCTGGTGAGGGGTCCAAGCTCGGCGATACCGAGGGCGAAGATGGTGGGATACATGATGGAGTTTGCGAGGCCGCAGAGGATGAGGCACCAGACGGCGACCATGCCGGTGGAGACCATGGCGACGGCCAGCAGCGCGACGCCGCATGCGCCCAGGATAGCCAGCATCTTGTGAGCTTTGAAGGCCTTCATGATGACGGTTCCGGCGAAGCGGCCGATCATCATGGCCAGCGGATAGAAGGAGGCCAGCACAGCTGCACGGTGCGGGCTGGCGACGCCCTCGGACTGGAAGTAGCGGATGGCATTGGCGAAGAGCGAAATCTCAAGGCCGACGTAGAGGAAGATACCCACCATGGCGAGTACGGTGTGTTTGTAAGCCCAGATGCTGCGGCCGGGAGTGATCTCGCTGGGGCGGAAGTCGCGGGTTTCAGTGATTGCCGGCAGGTGCATGAACATGATGGTGACGCCGAGGACCAGGAGTCCACAGGCGATGGCGATGTAGGGACCCTGCACGGTGTGGGCGACCGCCGCGGGGGTGGTGAACTTGGCGGGATCGGTAAGGATGTAGGCGCCCACGACCAAGGGTGCGATTGCAGTGCCCAACGAGTTGAAGGCCTGGGCGAGGGTGAGCCGGGCCGGGGCGCTGTGTTCCGGCCCGAGGATGGACACGTAGGGATTTGCCGAAGTCTGCAGCATGCAAACGCCGGTGGCCAGCACAAAGCTCGCGGTGAGGAAGACCGGGAAGCTGACCATGTTGGCGGCAGGAATGAACAGGAGCGCGCCGAACACCATGACGAACAACGAGATGACCATGGTGCGCTTGTAGCCGACCATCTCAATAACCTTGGCCGCCGGCACCGAGAAGATGAGGTAAGCCAGGAACCACGAGGTGGTGACGGTGTTGGCCCAGGCATGGTTCAGGTTGAAGATGTCCTGCAGCTTGGGCGACAGGTTGCTGTTGAGGTTGGTGAGGAAACCGAAGATGCCAAAGAGGACGGTGACCGTAATAAACGGTCCGGTGTAGTTGGGCGTGCTGCGGGCTGCAGACGGTTTGTTGCTTGTTGCCATGAGAGGTCTTCCTCGCTTCCTTGGGTGAAACAGGCAGGAACTCTACCGCAACCACTTTACGCACTTGGGGATGGGTGAGGCAAGGGGGGAAAGGCAGGGATCAGGCATTAGGGAACAGGGATTAGAAAAGCAGGGACTGAGGGACTTAGGGACTGAGGGACTCAGTAGGCAGGGATTCGTTGGTTAGGTTTTTGGGTGGTTAGGTCGTCAGGTGGCTAGGTTGCCGGGCGGGGGTCAATTTAGACTGGAGAAGCATGATTCCCACACTGACATGGACTCCGGACGGGGTTCGCTTTATCGACCAGACCCGGCTCCCTCTCGAGGAGAGCTACGTACTCGCGACCAGCTACGAACAGGTGGCCGAGGTGATTGTGACCATGGTGGTGCGGGGCGCGCCGGCCATTGGCGTATCGGCCGCGTATGGCATAGCGCTGGGCGCGCGGAAGACCAAGGCGAAGACGACGGAGGAGTTTCGGCCGGAGTTTGAGCGGATTTGCGCGCGGCTGGCAGGGACGCGGCCGACAGCGGTGAATCTGTTCTGGGCGATCGACCGGATGAAGGGTCTGTTTGCAAACCTGGTGGACTCGGGCGCGACGCTGGATCAGGTGCAGGGGCGGCTGCTGGCCGAGGCGCATGCGATGTATGAAGAAGACATTGCGGCGTGCAAGGCGATGGGCGCGTTTGGCGGAGCTCTGATGCCGGACGAGGGCGGGGTGCTGACGCATTGCAACGCAGGCGCATTGGCCACGTGCGGGTATGGGACGGCGCTGGGCGTGATTCGCTCGGCGGTGGAACAGGGCAAGCAGATCCACGTGTATGCCGACGAGACGCGGCCGTTTCTGCAGGGGGCGCGGCTGACGGCGTGGGAGCTGATGGCGGATGGGATTCCGACGACCGTAATTTGCGACAACATGGCGGCCAGCCTGATGCGGGCGGGCAAGATCAAGGCTGTGGTGGTGGGCGCGGACCGGATTGCGGCCAACGGCGACGCTGCCAACAAGATCGGCACGTACAACGTGGCGATTCTGGCGCGGGAACACGGGATTCCGTTTTACGTGGCGGCGCCATGGTCGACGATCGACATGGCGACCAAGACGGGCGACTCGATTCCGATTGAGGAGCGGCCGCAGGTGGAAGTGACGCACCACGGCGGCAAGCAACTGACGCCGCATGGGGTGGGGATCTGCAATCCTGCGTTTGATGTGACGCCGGCGAAGTACATTACCGGGATCATCACCGAGCGCGGTGTGCTGAAGGCGCCTTACACCGAGTCGCTGCGACAGATGGAGCTGGTGGCGTAAAAGCAGGGATTAGGGATTAGGGAACAGGGATTAGAAAGACTTCTGGGTTGAATGCTTGCGAGCCCACCCACTTCGCAAAGAACGCGAAATGGATGGGGCACGGGGCTATTTTTTGAGTTGTTCGAAAGGCAACCGCAGATCCTTCGACTCGCTGCGCTCGCTCAGGATGACAGTCTATTTATTTGTGAGGACGGCTATCGATTTGGGTGGCGACTTAGACTGGTGGAGTGGCGCTTCCCCGCATCTCATTTTTCGATTTGAAGCAGCGCTCGTTTGCGCGCGGGCTGTTGCTTTCGCTGGGCGCGTTCTTCGCGAGCCTGCTGCTGGCGGGATTTCCTCATATTGAAAGGCTGCACGGTTCGCACTGGCAGATGGCGATGGTGCCTGTTGCGTGCTGGGGGATGGTGGAGACGGCGCGCTGCCTGCGGCGGAGATGGAGCCTGTACCATGCGGGCGTACTGATTCTGCTGTACACGGAGCTGATGGTGCTGGCCATGGTGCTGGTTCTGTGGGTATTTTTGTAGGGCGCCACGGAATGGACGGAGATTTCACTGGAATCAAACCGCGTGGCTTGCAAGAATTTCACTGAAATCGAGGGTCGCGTGTAGCATGGGGCATTGTGCAAAGCGGCGGTCCCGCTCCCCCTGGTTCAGGACGGCCTTTCCCCCAGAACGAAGAACAACCAGAAGCAGACAAGAGGAGAACGAGATGTTTAAAGGATTCAGAGATTTTATTCTGCGTGGCAACGTGATGGATTTGGCGGTTGCGTTCATCATGGGCGCGGCGTTCAACGCGATTGTGACGTCGCTGGTGAAGGACGTACTGATGCAGGTGATCGCGGCGATTGTGGGCAAGCCGGATTTCAGCGCGATCAAGGTGGATTTTATGGGCACGCCCATCATGATCGGGAACTTTTTGAATGCGACTGTTTCGTTTCTGATTGTGGCGTTCGTGGTCTATTTCTTCATGGTGCTGCCGTTGAACTCGCTGATGAACAGGTTCAAGGGGCCCGCGCCTGAAGTGCCGGTGACGACGAAGCCTTGCCCGGAGTGTTTGAGCGATATTCCTCTGGAGGCGAAGCGCTGCTCGCATTGCGCACAGTTGGTTTAGAGGCAGAGGGCAGGGATCAGTTGCTAGCTTCTAGCTTCTAGCTTCTAGCTTCTAGCTTTTGGCTTTTAGCTCTCAGCTTTCAGCTTTCGGGTGGGCTGGATTCAATCCCCGGTCCGAAAATCCGGACCGGGGGCACCCGCATTTCATCCTGGGTTCGCGAGTTTGATGTTCAACTGCATGCTCCCGATCGCCGATGGCATGGCTGATCAGTCGAGCTGGCGGAGGGGGCTGGAAAAAACGTAGAAGCCGAGGAAGATTGTGGCTGCTGTGGCGGCCATGAAGGCGAGGACGTGTCCGGTGTCGATGTGGCGCGAGGCCTCGCCAACGATCAGGGCTCCGATAGGGGGCAGGCCGAGGAAGCAGGTGGCGTAGATGCTCATGATGCGGCCGCGCATTTCGTCGGAAGCGAGATGCTGGAGGGCTACGTTGAACGACGAGATCATGAGGATGGCGCTGTAGCCCTCGACCAGCAGCAGGCACTGCGAGAGCACAAAGACGTGTGACAAGCTGAAGCCGGAGATTGCGGAGAAGAAGAAGAGTCCGGCGATGATGATGACGCGGCCGCGATGACGGAGGGTTCCGAGGGCGGCGACGGTGACCGATCCGCAGACGGCGCCCAGGCCTGAAGCGGCGAGCAGCCATCCGAGGCCGGACTCACCGGTGTGCAACTGCATGCGCGCGAAAAAGGGGATGAAGTAGAGAAAGGGAACGGCGAGGAAACTGAACACGGCCGTCATCCAGATGAGGACGAGCATCTGCGGGTTGCCGCGCAAGTAACCGAACCCCTGGCGCAGGCTGAGAAAGAAGCTGGCGTGACGGCGGGGTTGCTGCTCAGGGTAGCGGATGCGCATGAGCGCGAAGAGTACCGCGAGAAAACTGAATCCATTGAGGAAGAAGTTGCCGGCCATGCCGAAGATGGCCATGGAGTATCCGCCGAGTGTGGGGCCGAGAATGCGGGAGAGGTTGAATTGAGCGGAGTTGAGGGCGATGGCGTTGGTTAGGTCCTTGCGGGGGACGAGGCGGGGAACGAGGACTTGATAGGCGGGCGTGTTGATGGCGTTGGCCATGCCGTTGAGGAAGGAAAGGACGACTACCTCCCAGACGGTGATGAGCTTGAGCCAGGTGAGTGTGGCCAGGACGAAGGCGAGAAACATCATGGCCGTTTGCGTGACGAGGAGCATGCGACGCTGGTTGACTCGATCGGCGACGACACCGCCGAAGATGGTAAAGATGAGGAACGGAATGGCTCCGGCAAAGCCGACGACGCCGAGCCAGAAGGCAGAATTGGTGAGGGTGAGCACGAGCCAGCCCTGGGCTACGTTCTGCATCCATGTGCCGATGTTGGAGAGGAAGTTGCCGGCCCAGAAGAGGCGGAAGCTGGGATGGCGCAGGGCGCTGACCACCTGCGGCCAGCTCTCCTCAGTGTCGGTGGCGAAGGCCTGGGTGGCGGCCGCTGCCTCTTCGACGGCGAGGGACTGGGGTTCAAGAGATGGGGAATCTCTTTCGGTGCTCAGAACGCGTGACCTCTCTGGCTAGTGTAAGCTGTGGGGTTGCTGTTGCGCAGCAGGTCTGGGTGGGCTGCAGATTAGACGTGCGGCGAATTTCCTGAGCCAGGGACGCTTAGTTGAGCGAGGCTGGCAGGGGCTGAAGCCCGACCCAGATGTTGCGGCTTTTGCGGCACGACTTAAGTCGTGCCCTGATACAAAACACTTCAATTTTTCTGGAACCAACCTCGAATGTTTTCGGAACGAACCACGAATCTGTAACGTCAAGTCGAAATCCACCAAAAAGTTGGTTTGCTGATGACTGAAATACGGCAGTTGGTTTTTTTTGTTCTTCTGACGGCGCTTCCCTTCCCGCTGATGGCGCAGGATCAATCGCCGGCTGCTGCGCCAGCGGTGATGGGCTACGCGGATTTCACGGCGCAGGGCAAAATCGAGGAGAAGTTTTTGGCCGTGCCGGATGCGAGGCTGGCGGGCCAGCACCTGAAGACGCTGACGGCCGCGCCGCACCTGGCGTCGACTCCGGAAGACCACAAGACGGCGGAGTACGTGGCGGAAAAGTTCCGCGCGGCGGGGCTGGAGACGGAGATTGTTCCCTACCGCGTGCTGCTGAACCAGCCGAAGGTGGAGCGGGTGGAGGCGTACGACGCGAGCGGCAAGCTGCTGATGAGCGGGCCTACAAAAGAACACGTGGAGGGCGACGCGCAGCAGGACGATCCGCGGGTAGTGATGCCGTTCCACGGCTCGTCGGGCTCGGGCGATGTAACCGGCGAGGTGGTGTATGCGAACTTTGGACGCCTCGAAGACTTCAAGGAGCTGGACGCCGAGCACGTGGACCTGCACGGCAAGATCGTGATGGTGCGGTACGGGTCAAATTTTCGCGGAATCAAGGTATACCTGGCGGAGTTGCGGGGTGCAGCGGGAGTGCTGATCTACAGTGACCCGCAGGACGATGGGTACTACAAAGGCGACGCGTATCCGATGGGGCCGTGGCGGCCGGAGACGGCAGTGCAGCGGGGATCGGTGCAGAATCTGTCACGGTACCCGGGCGACCCGGAGACGCCGGGAGTGGCCTCGACGCTGGATCTGCCGGACTCGGCGCGGAGGAAAGACTATGCGGGGCCGAATGGCGATCAGCCGAGCATTCCTTCGATTCCGCTGAGCTATCACGACGCTGCGCCGATTCTGCAGGCGTTGAAAGGGCCGGGTGTGCCGCAGGGCTGGCAGGGAGCGCTGGGCTTCCGTTACCACGTGGGTCCGGGAGGTGTGAAGGTCCACCTGGTATCCGAGCAGGACTACCAGCGACGGATTATCTGGGACGTGATTGGCAAGATCAAAGGGACGGAGTATCCCGATGCATGGGTGTTGGTGGGCAATCACCGGGACGCATGGGTGTATGGCGCGGTGGACCCGTCAAGCGGAACGGCGGCAATGCTGGAGGCGGTGCATGGAGTGGGCGCGCTGGTGAAGGAAGGCTGGCGACCGAAGCGCACCATCGTGTTCTGCAGTTGGGATGCGGAAGAAGAAGGCCTGATCGGGTCGACCGAGTGGGTGGAACAGCACGAGCAGGCTCTCGCGAAGGCGGTAGCCTACTTCAACACGGACGTTGCGGTGGCCGGGCCGGACTTTTCAGCGTCGGCTGTGCCCTCACTGAAACAGTTTGTGCGCGATGTAACGAAGGCAGTGCCGAGCCCGCTGGGAGGAACGGTCTTTCAGCAGTGGCGGGCGCGCGGACCGAGCGAGAGGGACAAACGGCTGGCGCACACGCCGCTACCGGGCGAGGAAGTGAACGTAGGCGATCTGGGCTCGGGATCGGACTTTACGCCGTTTCTGCAGCATGAGGGCGTGCCATCGACGGATGTGGGCTCAGGCGGCCCTTACGGGGTGTATCACTCGACCTTCGACGACTATGCGTGGTTCACGATGAATGCCGATCCGCACTTTGTGTACCTGCAGGAGATGGCGCGGGTGCTGGGGCTGGAAGCGATCCGCATGGCCGATGCAGACGTGCTGCCCTATGACTACGTGTCGTATGCGCGGCAGATATCGGCTTACCTGGGCGAGGCGAAACACAAGGCCGCGGACGCGGGCATGGGCGCGTTGGACTTTGCCGGCGCGGAGGATGCGGCGAGACGGTTGGCAGCGGCGGCGGTCAAGGCGCAGGCGCTGGAGACGGCGCCACCGGGAAACGCGGCTGGCTTGAATGCTGCGCTGCGGCAGACGGAAACGGCCTTTCTTGCAGCGCAGGGTTTGCCGCGCCGTCCCTGGTACCGGCACACGATTTACGCGCCGGGCGAGTATACGGGATACGAGGCTGTGGTGATTCCCGGTGTGAATGAGGCGATTGACGCCAGGGACGCGGAGTTGGCCGCGGCGCAATTGGCGGCGCTTACCCAGGCAATTGACCGGGCGGCGCGGACGCTGGGGGAAGCGGGAAACTAGGGGTCAGGGGTCGGCTTTCAGCTTCTAGCTACTAGCTTGTTTGTTGCGGGAATAGACCTTTTGCTGCGGATAGGCTGAAAAGCAACCGCAGGTCCTTCGACTCGCTGCGCTCGCTCAGGAGGATGACAGTCAATTTGTAAACCAAGGATGACTAAGAGCCCGAAGCTCGTAGCTAGTAGCTAGAAGCTAGAACCTAGAAGCTAGAGGCTAGAAGCTAGAAGCTTAGAGCTTAACTCCTAGCGCGGAAGACGGTGATGCGGTCTTCGGCTGGGGATGTGTCTGGGACTAGCCACCGCTGCTGAGCGACGGTAATTGTGCAGGGGCCGAAGGTGCAGATGCGGATGGGGCGCGGTGCGGCTTTCACTTTCTGCTCGGCCTGGGCTCGGAGGTTGGCCTGGGCTCGGAGCCGATAGAGGACCGTGCGCAGGATGGACCCGGTGAAGGGCGTGTAGAGATAGAAGACGGTGGCGATGGAGAGATCTGCGTCGCGGGCGTCCTCGAGAAGAAAACTCACACGGTCGAGATTGAGTTTTTGCGCGCAACTGCGTGCTGAGGCGACGTACGCCGGTTCGAATTCGACGCCGATGGCGCGCGCACTGGTAGATGCAGAGATGAGCAGAGGGACGTGGCCCAGTCCCGAGCCGAGATCGAGAAGGACATCTCGAGCAGCTATGCCGGCCTGGCGGATCAGAGAGAAGATGTGGCGGGCGGGCGTTGGCTGGTAGAAGACATTCTCTGGGCCGGCTGGGGCCCGCGCCTCGCCTGGTTGATCAAAGGCGAAGACGCCGGCGACGAGTTCGTCGAGATAGTCGTAGTGGAGGCCGCCGGGCTGGATGGGCGTCGGTTCAAGCTGACGGGCGAAGGCTGCGGGAACGCTTCCCTGCCGGATCGAGCTCCGGATGGATGCGTAGAGCTCCACATTGGCGGCTTCAAGGCGGGCGCGCAGCCGGCGGGCACGGGCGCTGACAATGGCGGGGCCGGATTCAGGGAAACGGGCGTCGAGCTGGCCGGGACCTGCAGATTGATCTGAAACTTCTGGCTGATCAAGCACTTCAAGCCGATCGAGAATCTCAAGACGGAGGGGAAGCTGGTCCGGCACGAAGAGCGAATCGGTGTTTTCCCACTGCGATAGAAGCTTCTCGGGCGAGTCGGGCATGGATGGATTTTCTCGCATTTGCTGCGTTTGCGTCGGAATGGGATTCCTTGGGCTGGAATTGGCTGGTGGAGCGCCATTCTGGAATGAGATTTCCTTCAGAGGCTGAAGACTCTTTGATTTTGCTGCCTTTAGGAGCGAATTGACTCCCGAACCCGGCGAGCCGGACCCGGCATGTTATCTGTCTGGGCGACTGGAATTCGCCTTTATCTTGAGCCTCGCCTCATATTTTGGCTCCTCCGGTCGATTTTTCTGGCATGCGACCTGCAATTTCTTGCGCATGAGGATTATTTGCCATGATGGATTTTCTTATCGGACTTTGTTACGTAGCGATGATTGCGATGCCGGCCATAGTGGCCTCAGTGAGCTTTGGCCATACGCACAGCGGCGATCTATAACCGCCTTTCGTCTGTTGGCAGTTGGTGCAGTTTGGGGGTACTGGGCCGGTTGGGGCTTGCCAATTCCGCACTTTCGCCAAGAAACGGCGAAAGGATGGGGCACGCCGGGGCTTTGTTGGGGGTTGGCTGAGGTTTCGCCGCCCACTCATCGCGAAAAAAGCATGTCATGGAACTTGACAAAAAAACTGCGATGAATGGGGCACAGCTTTCCGGTCTGGATCTTCTTTCTGGCGTGGCTCTTGGTGTGATTTAAATCACACTTGTTGGCGTCTGAGGGGTTGATTTGATTGACCCCGGACGCAGAGACTCGTATCGTTGAAATTGGTATGAAGACTTCAGCGAACAGTTGGCGGATAGGGATTGCAGTGGCCGTGATTCTGGGGACCATTGCCTGGCTTGCGTTTACGGGCGTCAGCGCCAACAAGAGCTATTACGTGACGATCGCGGAGCTTGGCGGGATGGGCGACAAGGCCTATCACAACGAGCTGAGGGTGGAAGGTTTTGTGCAGCCGGGGTCGATTGAGCAGAACGGCACGCACGTGACGTTTGTGCTGAACGAGTATGAGAGCCACAATCCGAAGGCGGCGACGGGCCGCTTGCTGAAGGTGGAGTACAAAGGCTCGGAACCGCCGCCGGATACATTCAAGGACAATTCTCAGGCGCTTGCGGAGGGCACGTACGGGCGCGATGGCGAGTTGCATGCGACCGTGCTGCAGGCCAAGTGCGCGAGCAAGTATGCGCCGGCCACGCCGAATGGTGCGCCTGCCGCTCAAGGAAAGCCGGCAAACGCCGCGGCATCGGGCGGGGCGCCTGCCTCCCCTGCAGCAAAGCAGACCGCGACAAACTAAATGCCCGCAAACTCACTCGAGGCCGATGGCCGACCGACCTGCGCCCGGCTCGATCAGGTGTCAAAGTTGTTTGGCACGTTTGCGGCGTTGCGCCAGGTTTCAGTGAATCTGGAGGCGGGGCACTGCTATGTGCTGATTGGCGAAAACGGCGCGGGCAAGTCGACTCTGCTTCGAATTCTGGCAGGTCTGCTGCGGCCGAGCTTTGGCACGGTGAAGATGTTTGGCGACAACGAGCCGCACGATGTGCGGGAGCGGATCGGCTACATGAGCCATGCGCCGATGCTGTACGACGAGCTGACGGCGCAGGAGAATCTGCGCTACTTTGCGAGCCTTTATCCCGGGCGCGCGTGCCTGACGCCGGCCGAAGCGCTGCGGCAGGTGGGGCTTGATCCGGAATTGACGCGGACGCTGGGCCAGTACTCGCAGGGCATGCGGCAGAGGACGTCGCTGGCACGGGTGCTGCTGCCTGTGCCCGAACTGCTGCTGCTGGATGAGCCTTTCAGCAACATGGACGTGGAGAGCGCGCGGCAGATGGTGGAGCTGCTGGCTGGGTTCCGGCATAGCAGCCGAACGATTGTGATTACGACGCACCAGCGGGAGCTTGCCGCTCCGATTGCGGACTGGGTACTGGCGCTCAAGGCCGGGCGCGTGGCCAGCTTTGAGCCGGGGAGCCCGACACTATGAAGACGAATGGGGCGCGGTTTCTTGAGTCGCTGGGGATTCCGTTTGAGCTGCGCGAGTACGAAGTGGATCCTGAAGACTTGTCGGCGACGACGGTGGCCAGGAAGATCGGGATGCCGGCCGAGCAGGTGTTCAAGACGCTGCTGGTGACGGGCGGCAAGGATATATATCGATTTGCGGTGATACCGGGCGATGCGGAGCTGGACTTCAAGAAACTGGCGAAGGCGGCGGGGTTGCGCAAGCTGGAGATGGCGCCTCTGAAAGATGTGCAACCGCTGACGGGATATATTCGCGGAGGCGTGACGCTTTTTGGAGCCCGGAAGCCGTACCCGGTGTACATCGACGAAACGGCGACCTTGTTTGACACGATCAGCGTGAGCGCGGGCACGCGCGGCGTGCAGCTTTTACTCAAGCCTGAGGATTATCTGCGGGCGGCGCAGGCGCTGGACGTGGAAGTGCAGACGGCGGACCTGACGAAAGCCTCGCTACGCTCGGCCGAGGAGGGACACAGGGCATGACGAGCGCGTTGTGGACTCACCTGGTGAAGGATTTGCGGATTGAGTGGCGGTCAAAAGAGGCCATCAACTCGATGCTGTTTTTTGCGCTGCTGGTGGTGGTGCTGTTTTCGCTGGCGTTTGATCCGCGCGGGGCATTTTCGCAGACCATTGCGGGCGGTGTGCTGACGGTGGCCATCATGTTTGCGTCGGTGAGCTCGTTGAACCAGGCGTGGGCGCGGGAGATTCGCCACCAGGTGCTGGACGCGCAACGGATGGCGCCGACACCCGGCGCGGAGCTTTTCCTGGCCAAGGTGATTGCGAATTTTCTGTTCGTGACGGTGGTGCAGATTGTGCTGGCGCCGGTGTTTGTGGTGATGTACAACCTGCACATTGGCGGCGAGGCGTGGCAACTGGCGCTGGTGCTGCCGCTGGGCACGTGGGCGCTGGTGGCAAATGGAACGTTTTTTGCGGCGCTCTCCATCAGGAGCCGCAACCGGGAACTGCTGCTGCCGCTGATCCTGTTTCCCATCTTCATGCCGGCGCTCCTGGCGATGGTGCAAGCGACGGGATCGATTTTGACGGGCGACAGCGACCCGGCGCTGTGGATCAAGATGCTGCTGGGCTACGACGTGATTTTTACGACGGTGAGCCTGTTGCTTTTTGACGTGGTCTTGCACGCCGAGTAAGAAAACCCCTTTGAAAAAATGGCCTTTTGGCAGCTGTTGGGGCCGGCCGAGGACTACCACCTCAGTACCCTTCCCGAGGGCAACAGTACCCTGGTTTTTAGGCAAAGCCGTACTGTTTACAGCGTCAGATTTTCAGTGCTCTAATCGGGTTCTCTTCCATGGTGAAGGGAAAGAGGGTGCTGTGTGGCGAGTGATTTAAATCACATCCTCAAAGGAAACTTTACGGGAGTATTTGGGTAGGCGCTGGAATTCTGAAGCGCAGGTTGGGACCATGTTGCGAGTGACCCTGAAGGCCGTAGTTTATGTTTGCAAGCCGGCGACGGCCTCGTGCCCGCAGATCCGGAAGACGATTGTTGCGCGGATTCCCGCGAGCGACGCGCCGGCCCAATCGAAGCTGGGCATCGTACACTGGAAGGGATCGTTCAGGATTCACGGATGAAGAAGGCGGCAATCGGATTTTTTGTTGTGGTGACGCTGGCGCTGATGGCGTGGGGCTTCTACCAGGCCATTTATGTGGCTCCAAACGACGCCATGCAGGGCGAAATCTTCAGAATTTTTTACTATCATGTGCCCTCGGCGTCGGTGGCGTTCCTGTTTTTTGCCGTCTCGCTGATCGGGTCGATCGGGTTTCTGGCGTCGCGGCGCGGAAATCCTGACCGGGCGCAGGCGTTCGATGCCTGGGCTGTGGCCGGAGCGGAAGTGGGCGTGGTGTTCTGCACGGTGGTGCTGGCGACCGGCCCGTTGTGGGCGCGCAGGGCTTGGGGCATCTGGTGGACATGGGATGCACGGCTGACGACCACGCTGATTCTTTGGCTGATCTATGTCAGCTACCTGCTACTGCGGCGGTTTGCGGCAGGACCGCAGATGCAGACGCTGGCGGCGGTACTGGGAATTTTTGGCGCGCTGGACGTGCCGATTGTATACATGTCGAACCGCTGGTGGCGGACGCAGCATCCGGCTCCGGTGTTTGGCGGGGCGCCGGGCTCGGGCATGGACAAGTCGATGGTGGGCGCGTTTCTATGGAATATGCTGGCCTGGCTGTGCTGGGGATTGCTGATCCTTGCGCTGCGGTACCGGGTGGAGCGGAAGAGCCAATTGATTGAGGCCGAAGAAGCCCAACAGGCGCTTGAAGCCTGAGGGCGGAAGCAGAAAGAAACAAGGAGAAACCGATGGATCAAGCCGCAATACTCGACCACCAGTTCCTAATTGCCGCCTACGCGGTCACCTGGACGATCCAGTTGGGCTACCTTGCGTTTCTTGGGATAAAGTGGCGGACGCAGAAGCGGGAAGAGGCGCGCGTCCAGCGGAATCCGCGGTAAAAGGCGAGTTGAGTAGAGAGATATAGAGCTGAAGAAGAAGAAATCATAGATTAACGGAATGATTCACTTGGGTTTTCCGAGCCCGCCTTAGACAATCTGAGCCCAATCTGAACCCATCTGGGGCCATACGGCCAAATCCAAAGCAGGGGATACCACGTTTGTGTGAGGCGCTCGTACACCAGACGAGTAAGGCGGGGAATCTTTGTGGTATTTAAGTTTTTTCCAATCCCGCCGATGCTTGAAGTGTTAGCAAATTGCATTGAAACCTGCGTGGAGTGAATGAATGCACGACCTTTTAATAGCCCTTGCTTTTATTGGCATGGTAATCGCCCCTGCCATTGTTGCCGCCAAGTCGGATATTGATTTACCGAACGAATCTAAATAGATTCAGCGGTGCACCGTCGACTTCTCACCACCCCAGATTTGCGTTGACAGCCGACCCTGGAATTGGGTTGACGACCGATGGCGGGCCTTCGAATGAACTCTTCGGAGCGCCGCTCGGATTCCCATGACACTGCGTTTCGCTCAGCCTGCGCTGAGGCCGGTTCCGCGTTGACAGCGGAATCGCGCCCGGCGCGGGCGATTTGCACTTGGTAGTGTGGGCGATGGGCCTTCCTAGTAGCTTGATACCTAAGTCCGACGGTTCCTCGAGCCTGCCAACCTGCAAAGAAGTGAAATACTTCCGCCGGCCCCCCTAGTGCGTATTGCCGACCAGGCCGATAATGAAAAGAAGCCTGCGCCGACTTTTGCCGGAGGCGGAGCCACGTGGGGTCTCTCATTTGAGGCGCGACGAGCAATTTCGGGGGCGGCGGGACCATCCTGCAATGGACGCGATTCGGTCGCGTCCCCGACGGATGAGCGTGACTGGGAGGATGTGCGCTTGTTGCAGTCCGCGGGGGATGGCGGTTCTTCTTGCGGCGGCGCTTCTGGCGACGGGCCCGGAATGCTTGGGGACAGCAGCCTATGCGGAATCTGGAAAGGGATGGGCCGGCGAGTTTCCCGTTATCACAACGGCCCGAGCAGCGCACAGCCTGAGCAACGAGGAGGCGCAGCGTTCCCTGCCAGTGCATTTGCGCGGTGTGGTGACCTATTTCGATCCGGATTTCGGAACCGGACATCCCGCTATATTCATTCACGATGGCACTGGTGGCATCTTCGTGGATCTGTCTTGCAAGGCCACCTGCAAGGCGGCCGATCAACTGTTCGCCGGAGCCCTTTTGGACGTGCGCGGAGTGAGCGCTCCCGGCAGCTTCGGCCCCATCGTCGGTAACTCGCAGTTTCGGCTTATCGGTCGTGCGTCTCTTCCTGCACATCCGCCGCGCGTCGACTTTGCCACTCTGAAAACCGGCGCGGAAGATGCGCAATGGGTGGAAGTGGAGGGGACCGTCCATCGGGTCATCGAGTTTCCCACCAGCGTGACGGTGTGCCTCGAGATGCGGGATGGCGCTATCAAGGTCACCATCCCCAGGGAAGTGGGCGCAACTTATGCTGGGCTGGTGGATGCCAAAGTCAGGATTCACGCTAACGCCGCTCCCACAATGAATGCGGAAGGCCAGATGATCGGTGTGCATCTTCAGGCGCCGAATCGTTCTGCCGTGCGGGTGATCGAACCCGCGCCCAGCGATCCCTTTGCACTCCCTTCCATCCCGATTGTGGGCCTCTTGCGATGGCGGCAACTCGCCACGCCATTCCACCGCGTGCATTTGCGCGGCAATGTGACTTTACAGTGGCCGGGTTCCTCACTCTGCATACGCGATGCGTCGCAGGCAATCTGCGCGGAAACAAGTGAGATCAGTCCGGTCGCCCTGGGCACCCTTGTCGATGTCGTCGGATTTGTCGAATCCGACGATAGTGTCCCGGTGGTCGCCGATGCGGTCTTCCGAATCGCAGGAAAAAGCGAGCCGGTCGCACCCCAGCCGACAACTGCGAACGAGATTCTTGGTCGAGGTTTCAACTTCAGGCTGATCCAACTCGATGGCCTGTTGATCGGCCAGAGCGTAGCCTCTTCCGACGCTACCCTTCTGCTCTCCTCCGGCGGTGCTCTTGTGGCGGCGATTCTGCCCATAAACCTGGCGGGATCCCAATTGAGCGCTTGGAAGATCGGCAGCAGGATACGCGTTACCGGAATCTGTTCGCCGGAGATCGATACACAGAATCATGTACAGCGGGGCGTCGCGGTCACGAAATCCTTCAGGATTTTGCTGCGCTCGCCCGCCGACATCACGCTTCTTGAACGCCCGTCCTGGTGGACGCCGGCGCATGCGATTGTGTTGCTGGCGCTGGCACTGATCGCTACCCTGGCTACGCTGGGCTGGGTGGTAACTCTCAGGAGGCGCGTTGAGCATCAGGCGCACAAACTGCGTGAAAGCGAACAGCTGTTTCGTCACATGGCGATGCACGACACATTGACAGGACTGGCGACCCGTCGTCGCCTCCAGGAGAGGCTGGACGTCGCAGTGGAAGACGCCAAGAGAAGAGGAACCGGGCTGGCGGTATTGATGGTGGACCTGGATGGGTTCAAGGAGATCAACGATACCTATGGCCATCCAGCAGGGGACGAAGTGTTGCGTGAAACCGCGAATCGACTTTCGCGGTCCGTACGCAGGGAGGATACAGTTGCCAGGCTGGGCGGAGACGAGTTCGTCGTGCTGCTTCGCGAACTGACCGACCTGCAAGCGGCCGAGAGGATTGCCTCGATCATTGTTGGGTCGCTGGCAGAACCAATTGCAATTGAGGACTACAAGGTGCGGGTTTCTGCGAGCGTGGGAGTGTGCGCGATCCCCGCCGGTGCGATCGATGCCGTAGACCTGCTGAAGAACGCCGATGAAGCGCTCTACCATGCCAAGACGAGGGGCCGTAATCGCTTTCAAGTGTACAGACCGGGTATTACTGCC
>Ga0182016_10003702_pt1 | contig 17318 bp, 12 predicted proteins | sample 712S2MmetaG_FD_120491 | JGI IMG/M metagenome (GOLD analysis project Ga0182016, IMG submission 120491) | Permafrost microbial communities from Stordalen Mire, Sweden - 712S2M metaG | ecosystem: Environmental > Terrestrial > Soil > Wetlands > Permafrost | place: Sweden: Stordalen | collected...
GCCCGCCCGCCGCCACCCCCTCGGCGTAGAGGGCGGTGGCCTCGGCGTCCAGCGCGTTGGTCTCCGCCAAACCGGGCTGTACGTACTCCGGCATGTAGGTCGGGCCCTTCGGGGCGTTCGGGTTGGTCAAGGGGTCGGTGGCGATCCAGGCCTTGAAGGCGGTGTCGAATTGCGGACGGAACCGGCGTTCGGCCACCGCCATGCCCGCCTGATTGCCCGACAGGTAGGCGCTGAACCAGGCGTTGAAGGTCAGACCGTCGAAGTTCTTGGTGGACAGGCCCTGCAGCTCGGCCCGGCTGGCCAGGTTCCGCTCCGTGTTGGCCTTGGCCAGCTTCAGCGAGGACTCGGTACCCCACTTCGCGGAGGCGAAGCCCGAATAGGCGGCCAGCACCGCCACCAGGGCGAGGAGGGCGGCCTCCACGATGGTGAGCCGCCTCGATGCACCGGAGTCCTCGTCGGGCCGATCGCCCACGTTGTGGGCGTGATGCTCGGCGATCTCCTTGCCGACCTCGCTCGCCGAGAGTCCTTCGGGCACGTCGTTCCTCCTGGGGTCGGGGCCGAGGCCGGTCGGGTCGACCGGTCTCCGAGGATCGGATCCGGGTTCAGACCGTACGGGATCCGACAGCCAGCGCGGAACGGAACGCCCCCACGACCTCGTCCTTGGTCCAGGGGGCGGGGGACATGGTGATGAAGTAGTCGGCCAGGGCGAGGTCGGCCAACCGGTCCAGGTCCGCATCGACGAAGCCGAGGCTCCCGAGCACCGGGAACTCGAGTTCCGCCAGGATCCGCCGGACGGCGCGCACGGCACGGCTGCCGTCGCCCGAGCCGTCGTCGGGCTCACTCATGGCGTCGGCCACCCGTTCGAGGAGCTCGGGCACGTGGGACCGCTCACGCTCGAGTGTCTCGGCCAGGACGAGGCCGATGGTCAGGCCGTGGGGCACGTGCCGGATCCCGCCGATGGCCTGGCCGAGCGAGTGCTCGGCCGTGCAGTCGGAGATGTTCATGGCCAGGCCGGCCATCATCGACCCGCACGACATGGCCGACCGGGCCGGGGCGTCGGTGCCGTCCCGGTAGGCGGCGACGAGGGCCGGCGTCATCATCCGCACCGCCTCGAGGGCGATGGCGTCACCGATGGGGGTGCGCACCTTGGCCACCACGGCGGCGATCGCCTGGGCCAGTGCGTCGATGCCGGTGTTGGCCGTCATGGTCGGAGGCATCGAGTGGGTCAGCAGCGGGTCGACCAGTGCCACCTGGGCCCGCAGGTTGGCGTTGGCGATGCCGTTCTTGCGGCCGGCCTCCGGATCGGACACCACCGAGCCCCCCGACACCTCGGACCCGGTGCCGGCGCTGGTGGGGATGGCCACCAGGGCCACGTCGGGGACGGGGTACGTGGGTGGGCCGGCCAGAAATTCACCGAAGGTGCAGCCGAGCTGGGCGCACAGGCGGGCGGCCTTGGCCGTGTCGATGACCGACCCGCCGCCCAGGGCCACGACGGCGGTCGCCCCGGACTCCACCAGGGCCCGGGTGGCGTCGTCGACCATCTGGACGGTGGGCTCCGCCGGGGGCTTGTCGAACCGGGTCAGGGTCAGGTCCGGCGTCCCGCGCAACTCGCCCAGCACCACGGCCGCCGCCGGGTTGAACTGCTCGATGCCCTCGTCGACCATGAGGACGACCCGCTCGGCTCCCAGCTCGGCGAGAATCTCCGGCAGGGTCGAGGCGGTGCCCTCACCGAAGCGGACCTTGACCGGGAGGTGGTTGCCGAACGCGGGGATGACGTGCATGGGGTCTCCGTGGGGGTCGGGCACCTCCCGGGTACCCGTGGTCGACGGGTGCGGCGGAAGGTGCCGGGTTCCTCCGCAGGATGGCCGGTGTCGGCGTCGGTCGCAACCCGGGTCCGTCCCGGCGGTCAGTCCCCGGCGCGCCCCGCCCCGGATTCCCGTCTCCCGGCCAGGACCGCGGCGGCGTCGACCGGCCACGACACCTCGGCCGCCAGGCGGTCGGGTCGGCTCACGTGGCGCTCGGACCCTCCCTCCAGGAACTCGAACTGCGTCGCGTAGCACCGGGCCGCCTCGAGCTTGGCCGCCTGCTCCCCGGGATCGAGGAGGTGGGCCACGGGTGGGCCGAGGCCGCGCCGCAGGGGGTCGAGCCATCGCGCCCACCGACCGTCGACCGCCCCGTCGTCGGGGCCTCGACCGCCGGCGACCCACGGGGGCCAGCCGTCACGGGTGGCGTAGGGCACGTCGGCCACCAGTTCGACCGATCTACCGGTACGGGCGGCGAGCGCGATGCCGGCGGCCCGGACCAGGTGGTGGTCGATGTGGCCACCGAGCCCCGCCGGCAGGACCAGCCGGCGCACCGACCCGGGCACGACCTCGGCGATCGAATCGACCAGGAGCTCGGCGAAGGCGTCGCTGAGGGTCACCTCGGGAGGGCGGTAGGACTGCTCGACCAGGTCGATGGCGTGCAGTTCCCAGCCGAACCGGGCGGCGACCGTCCGGTCCTCGGCGCGACGCTCGGCCATCCGGACCCGTGGATCGTCGGCGCCGGTGACCAGGTCGTGCGGGGCCGCCGGGGTCCCCGGATCGGGGAGGCCGGAGAACACGGTGACCAGCAGGGTGGTTCGGGGACGGCGGGCGAGGACATGCCAGGCCGACAGGACGCCGTCGTCGGGGTGGGGGGCGAGCACCGCGGTGGTGGGGAGATTCGGCCCGGTGACCATGGGCGCAACGTAGCGGCCGCCCGGATCAATGGTGACGCCCGGGCACGGTGACGCCCGGGAACGGTGACCGCGCGGACACGGTGACCGCGCGGGAACGGTGACCGCGCGGACGAATGCTGACGGCGTCGGTGCGGCGACGGCGCGCGGACCGGATCGCTAGCGTGGGGAGGTCGGCATCCCCGAGGTGCCGCCGGAGCCCGGGGAGGGTCGCCATGGCCGTCGTACAGGACCGACCGGAGGGTTCGGAGCGCAACGGTCCGTCGCGCGACCCCTCGTCCGAGCTTTCGGCCCGACGGGTGACCATCGAGCCGTGGGGCGTGGAGGTGGGCCCACTGGCCCACCTCGCGGACGAGCGTGCCCGGCTGGGCCAGCTGCGATTCGACCACTTCGCCGTCCGCCAGCAGGGGGCCACCATCGGCGCCGTGGTGGAGGGCCTCGACCTGTGCGACCCGCTCGAGGACGGGGCGGTTGCCGAACTCCGTACCGCACTCCACGAGTTCAAGGTCCTGTTCTTCCGGGACCAGCCCCTCACCCCGGCCCAGCACGTGGCCTTCGCCCGCCGCTTCGGCGAGCTCGAGGTGCACCCCTTCATCCCGGCCAATCCCGACCAGCCGGAGCTCGTCCGCTTCGAGAAGGAAGCCACCGTCGGCGGCTACGAGAACGGCTGGCACTCCGACGTGTCGTGGCGCGCCCGCCCGTCACTCGGTGCGGTGCTGCACGCCGTCGAGATCCCACCGGTGGGCGGGGACACGCTGTTCGCCGACATGTGCGCCGCCTACGACGGCCTCCCGCCCGACCTGCGTGACCGCATCGACGGCCTGGTGGCCGTCCACGATTACTCCAAGGTCTTCGGGCACATGGTGGAGGAGCGCGACCGGGTGGCGATGCGCGAGCGGCACCCGCCGGTCGAGCACCCGGTCGTCCGCACCCACCCCGAGACCGGTCGCAAGCTCCTCTATGTCAACCGCTTCTTCGTCGACCACATCGTCGGCATGGATCGGGCGGAGTCCGACGCCCTCGTCGACCGACTGGCCCGAGCGGCCGAGACGGTGGAGTACCAGTGCCGGTTCCGATGGGAGGCCGACTCCGTCGCCTTCTGGGACAACCGTTCGGTGCAGCACTATGCATCGAGCGACTACTGGCCCCAACGACGGGTCATGGAACGGGCCAGTATCGTGGGCGAGCGGCCCGCCTGACCGGGGACTGACCTGGAAGCGGGCGTGGTCCGCACGATCGGAGGCACGGTTCCGGCGCACGGGTCCGGAGGCGGTGACGGGCACCTCGGGGCCCGTCGTGGACCGCCGACCCCGCGGGTGGGATCATGGTGCATGGACCAGGAGGCGGGTAAGGCGGACGGGGACGCGCTCCGGGAGCGCGCCCTTGACGAGATGGAACAGCTGCTCGAGTCGGCGGTCGCGTTGCGGGCCGACCTGGAGGAGCACGAGGCGGCATGCCGGCTGATCATCGAGCGCATCCGGTCCGGCGACCACGTGTCGCCGGTGCTCGACGACGTGCACTCGGACAAGCTCCGGCCCCAGCTCACGGACTCACTGGGTGTCTACGAGCGACTGCGGCACAGGGCTCGGCTCCGGCTGATCGCGCTGGGTGTCGCCGAGGGGATGACTCCGGGCGACGTCCAGCGCCAGTGGGCCATCACCCGGCAGCTGGCGAGTCGCGCCCTCCGTGAGGCCAGGGAGCTCGACTGATCCGGGGCTACTCGGTCTCCATGGCGGCGGCCAGGGCAGCCGGATCGCCCCACATGGTCTGGATCTGCTCGAGGCTCTTGCCCTTCGTCTCGGGCACGTAACGGCGTACGAACCAGAAGGTCACGGCGCAGAACGCGGCGAAGACCCAGAACACGCCGGTCGTGCTGATGAGGTCGACCAGCGTGAGGAAGAACTGCGCCACCAGCCATGCCGCGAACCAGTTGGCCGCGGTGGCGACGGCGACCGCCTTGCCCCGCACGTGGGAGGGGAAGATCTCGTTGATGATGGTCCACACGATCGGCCCGAGCGAGAAGGCGAAACAGGCGATGAACACGACCAGCGCCACCAGGGTGATGAGCCCCTCGCCGGTGGTCGCCCCGGTGGCGGTGCTGCCCGGAGTCACCTTGGACAGCTTGAGGAACATGGCCCCGACCACCACCAGGCTGAGGCCCATCCCGGTCGTGCCGATGAACAGCAGGGGCTTGCGACCGAACCGGTCGACCCAGGCCACGGCCACGAAGGTGGCGACCACGTTGACGGCGCCGACCGCCCACAGGGTGGCCAGGCTCTGTGAGTCGGGCGACGTGAATCCGGCCGCCGCGAAGATCTGGTTGGCGTAGTAGATGATGGCGTTGATGCCGGTCAGCTGCTGCAGCACCGCCAGCATCACCCCGATCATGAGCGGCCGGCGCCACTCGACGGCGAACACCGTGCCCCAGGTGGCCGCACTCCTGGCGTCGTCGTCGATGGAGGCCTGGATGGTGTCGACCTCGGCACCGACGTCGTCGGTGCCCTGGATCCTGGCGAGCGCCCGTTCGGCATCCTGGCGCCGACCCGCCTTGACGTACCACCGGGGCGAGTCCGAGAGCGGCCACATGGCGACGATCAACAGGATCGCGGGTACCGCGGACACACCGAGCATCGCCCGCCAGCTGCTCGAGTGGCTGAGGACGTAGTCGACCAGGTAGGCGACGAAGATCCCGATGGTGATCGCCAGCTGGTAGAGCGACACGAACCGACCCCGGAGTCGGGCCGGAGCCATCTCGGCCGCATACAGCGGAGCCGCCACCGACGCCACGCCGACCCCGAAGCCGACGACGAGCCGGCCGACGACCAGGACGAAGGAGCCCGGGGCGAACGCCTCGATGAGCGCGCCGGCGGTGAACAGGACCGAGGCCAACAGGATGGTCAGACGTCGGCCGAGCCGGTCGGCCAGTGCGCCGGCCACGAGGGCGCCCCCCATCGCTCCGAGGGTCACCCAGCTGGTGATGACCTCGAGGAGGAACGTGCTGACGTTGAAGTCCTTCTTGATGCCGTCGAGCGCCCCGGAGATGACGCCCTGGTCGTACCCGAAGAGGACGCCGGCCAGCATGATCACGATGCCGACGGCCACCAGGGTCCTCGTCATCGGGTGGCGCCGGGGGTCCCCGGGCGGGGCGGCCGCGGGCGGGGTGGACGCGAGCGGGGTGGACGCGAGCGGTCCGTCGCCGGGCGGGGTGGACGCCGGGGTCGGTACGGGGACGTCGGTGGCCATGGCCTGACGGTAGCGGTAGGGGGCGCGAAAACCCTGGATCTCGACGGTCGGGGCGGGCCGACTCAGGATCCCCCGGTGACGACGTAACCTGCAGGGGTGCTGAATCTCAGCGGATCACAGCTGGTCGTCGTCCTGGTCGTCACCCTTGCCCTGGCCTACCTGGGCTACTCCCTCGCGGAGGCGGACCGTCGCAACCTCGGACGCAGCCCCTGGGGGGTCCCTTCCGCGGGGTGGGCGGCGATCTGGTTCTTCAGCCCCCTCCTCGGATTCGTGCTCTGGTTCATCGCCCACCGGGCCGAGGTCCGTCGGGCCGCCCAGGCACCGTTCGTCCCGGTCGGTGGCCCGCCGGCCGCCCCGCCGCCCGCCGCCGCCTCGGCCAGTGACTTCCCTGCGTACCCCCGTCGGGCGGACGGCGGGGCGCGTGACGTGCCGTCGGCCGCCCCCCCGCCGGTCACTGAGGGATCCCCCCCGGGGACCCCGGGACATCCGACCGGGACCCCGCACCCTGTCGCCGGCGCTCCAGGTCCCGTGGCCGGCGTTCCAGGCCCTGTCGCCGGCGCTCCAGGTCCCGTGGCCGGCGCTCCAGGTCCCGTGGCCGGCGTCGAGCACCACCTCTCACCCCCGGCATGGCACCCCGATCCGAGCGGCCGGTTCCACTACCGGTGGTGGACGGGATCCGAGTGGACGTCCTACGTCTCGGTGCACGGCCGCGTGGAGGTCGACACCAACCCGGACCAGCGCATCGGGCCGTACTGAACGGACCGGCCCTGCCGACCCCGGGGCGGTGCGACCCCGGAGCCCCGCCTCCCCTCGGGACCGACCGTGCGGAGCACGCCCCTCCGTTGACAGGGAGCCTGGTCACCCACTACCACGGGGTGTGGTGACCGACTGGCGACCTGCGCCTCGAGGCGGTTGACTATCGGGACGACTGAATACAGCGGGCACCCGGTTTCGGGTGCCGCCCGGGCAGGGGATCAGCCGTCCGCCGGCAGGCGGTCGAGAGGAGCGAGCGCGCAATGGACCGACGGATGACGGACGGAGGATTGGGCGCACGCGGTCCCGTGGGGCGCTTCCTGCGCATCGGCGCATGTGTGGTGGCGGCCACATCCCTGATGGCGGTGGCCACGACCGGGGCGACGGGCGGCCACGCCGCCGTGCACGACCTCCGCCGCACGGCGACGCTCACCGCCGCCACGAGCGAGGCGACCTCGGCCACCCGCGACGGTGACAATCAGCGGACCGGCTGGTACCCCGGCGAGACGAATCTGACCCCGTCCCTGGTGGCGGGGGGCACGTTCGGCCAGCTCTTCAACACGACGGTCAATGGTGCGGTCTACGGCCAGCCGTTGGTCGACGACGGCCAACTCCTGGTCAACACGGAGAACAACTACGCCTATGGCCTCGACCCGGTATCGGGTGCCATCCTGTGGACCCGGCAGTTCGGGTCGCCCCCTCAGGCGAGCGACATCGGCTGTGCCGACCTCGCTCCGACCATGGGCATCACCGGGACCCCGGTGGTCGACCAGGCGACCAACACCGAGTACCTGGTGGACGACGAGTACGTGTCGGGCGACTCGGGTCCCCAGGTCGACTACATGCACGCGCTCAACCTGGCCAACGGCGGCGCGGAGGAGCCCGGGTTCCCGGTCCAGATCGCCGGGACCGCGCAGAACCAACCGACGGAGACGTTCGATCCGACCTATGAGCTCCAGCGCCCCGGCCTGCTGCTCATGAACGGCGTGGTGTACGCGGCGTTCGGCGCCCACTGCGACGAGACCCCGTGGACGGGCTGGATCGCCGGCGTCTCGGAGGCGGGCAAGTTGACCACGATGTGGACCGCCGACTCCGCACCGGGCGCCAACGGAGCCGGGATCTGGATGTCCGGCGGCGGCCTGGTGTCCGACGGGTCGGGCCAGATCCTGTTCGCCACCGGGAACGGGGGCACCAACACGACACCCACTCCGGGAACGACACCGCCGGCCAACCTTGCCGAGTCGGTGGCCCGGGTGGCCGTGCAGCCGGACGGGACGCTGAAGGCCACCGACTTCTTCGAGCCGTACGACGCGCTGACCCTCGACAACAACGACCTCGACTTCGGCTCGGGTAGCCCCGTCGCGCTCCCGAACGCCTACTTCGGCACGACCGCCGACCCGCACCTGGCGGTGGAGGTGGGCAAGGAGGGGTATGTCTACCTCCTCAACCGCGACAACCTCGGTGGCTACGCCCAGGGCTCGAACGGCACCGACGCCGTGCTGGGGCGCTACGGGCCCAACGGCGGCGTGTGGTCGAGCCCGGCGGTGTGGCCGGGGGACGGCGGCTGGGTGTACATCCCGACCGCGTCCGGTTCGGTGTCGGCCGGCGGGTCCGAAGGCCAGCTCGACGCCTATCAGTACGGCGTCGACGGGTCGGGCAAGCCGTCGCTCAACCTGTCGGGGACGTCGTCGGACGCCTTCGGCTTCGGCACGTCGGCCCCGGTCATCACCTCGAACGGCACCACCTCGGGCTCGGCCCTGCTGTGGACCATCTGGTCCCCCAACGGAACGGGGGTGGGCGCCCAGCTGCGGGCCTACAACCCGGTGCCGGTCAACGGGACGATGCAGCTCGTGTGGAGTGCGCCCGTGGGCACGGCGTCCAAGTTCAACCCACCAGGCGTGGCGGGCAACCGGATCTACGTCGGGACCCGCACCGGTGCCGTCGAGGGCTACGGCGCCCCGGTCTCGAGCCCCGTGACCGCTCCCGCCCCGACGTTCCCGGCGACCGTAATCGGGCAGTCGTCGACCCAGACCGTCACCCTGACGGCGTCGGCCACCGTCACGGTCTCCACCATCACCACCACCGGTCCGTTCACCCTGGGGACCCCGAGCAAGTCCCTGCCGGCCACGCTCACGTCCGGCGGCACGATGACCGTGCCCGTCACCTTCACCCCGACCACGGCCGGGGCGGCCGGTGGGTCGTTGACGATCACGACGAGCGGCCAGGGGACAACTGTCGACAGTCTGACGGGCGAAGGCCAGGTGGCGGGCCCGAACCTGACCTCGTCGACCCTCGGGGTCAGCTTCGGGGGCATCCCCCCGGGACAGCAGTCGTCACAGTCCGTGGCCTTCGCCAACAACGGATCACAGCAGTTGACGATCTCCGGTGTGACGTCACCCAGTGCGCCGTTCTCGGTGACCGGCGCGCCCGCGGCCGGCGCCGTCCTGCTGCCTGGACAACAGGTCGTGGTGAACGTCATCTTCTCGCCGACCGCCAACGGGACGTATGAGGACAACCTCATCGTGGCCAGCGACGGCGGCACGGTGGACGTGGCGGTGACCGGAGCCTCCAATTCGCCCGCGCTCCTGCAGATCACCCCGATGTCGACGAATTTCGGATCGACACCGGTCGGCACCTCGGTGACCAAGACGTTCACCTTGACCAACACCGGCGGGAGCAACCTGGAGATCTCGAAGTCGAAGCCGCCGGTCCTCGGACCCTTCACGGCGACCACCACGTTGCCCGAGGGCACCACCATGACGCCCGGGCAGTCCTTCACCGAGTCGATCACGTTCACCCCGACCGCGGTGGGCGCCACGACCGACGGCTGGGTGATCACCGCCAGTGACGGGCAGGGGGTCCGGACCGTCCAGTTCACCGGAGCGGGAACGCTCGGCGACCCCGGCGCGACGGGCTGGCAGCGCAACGGCTCGGCCACACTCTCGGGTGGGTCGCTCCAGCTGACCTCGGCGGCGAAGTCCGTGACCGGATCGTCGTTCGCCCCGGTGATCACCGCCGGACAGGGCCTCGACATCCGCTACACGTCGACCATGACCGGATCGGCCTCGAGCGGTGACGGCAGCGCCCTGGTCCTGGCCAACCCGTCGGTCAGCGCGACCTCTATCGGGCGCGGCGCACTCGACTTCGGCGCCGGCGGATTGCCCGGCCTCGCCGTCGTACTGTCCGCCGTCCGCGTGCCGGGCGGCGCCCCGAAGAACTTCGTCGGCGTGTCCGACGGCACCCAACCGAAGAACCCGAAGCGACTGCGTTTCCTCGCCACTTCCACAGCCATACCCGACCTGCACGGTGCCGTGGCCATCCGGGTGACCCTCGGGGCGAGCGAGTTGGCGGTCTACGTCAACGGCACCAAGGTGCTGTCCGTCACGGCGAGCGCCCCTCCGAACGTACGCGTGGGCTTCACCGGATCGACCGGGGCGAACGGGGCAACGCAGGTCGTCAGCGGTGTCTCCATCATCTCCAACGGCCCGGACACCATCGTCGGCGATCCGACAGCCGGGGGTTGGACGCTCAACGGCTCCTCGGTCCTGTCCGGCGGTGCGCTGCAACTCACCCAGGCCGGAAAGACGACCCAGGCGGGCACGGCCTTCTGGCCCACCCCCTTCAGCGGCACCAACCTGTCGGTCACCTTCACGTCGACGATCGGTGGAGGTGGCACGAGCGGAGCGGACGGGCTCTCCCTGGTGCTGGCCAACGACTCGACCCAGCCGACCACGGTCGGGGCCCCGGGGGGTGGTCTCGGGTTCTCGGGCATCAATGGCGTCGCCGTCGCACTCGACACCTACCAGAACGGATCCAATCCCTCGTCCAACTTCGTCGGGGTGACCAACGGACCCGTCTCTGCGTCGGTCCCGGACAACCTGCACTGGTTGGCGACCGACACGTCGGTGGCCAACCTTCGTGCCACCCACCTCTTCAACGTGAACCTGTCCAACGGCACGTTGAGCGTGACCATGGACGGGACGCTGATCCTGTCGACGTCGGTGACCGTGGGGAACGACGTCCTGCTCGGCTTCTCGGGAGGCAACGGGGGCCTCACCGACACCCACAGCGTGAGTGGGGTCACGGTGACGGCGGCTCCCGAGGTGCCCGTCGCGGTCGGGGACCCGATCAACGGCGGCTGGGACCTCAACGGGTCGACGCTCCAGTCCGGCGGGACGACCCAGCTCACGCAGGCCAGCTCGGGATTCCAGAGCGGCACCGCGTTCTGGCCGACGCCGGTCGCCACGGACGACCTGACCGCGACCTACACCACGACCATCGGCGGTGGGGGAACCCAGGGCGCGGACGGGATGGCCCTGGTACTGGCCGACCCGTCGACCGCACCCACGGCGACGGGGTACTACGGCGGCGGCCTCGGATTCTCGGGTATCAATGCCATCGCCGTCTGTGTGGATACCTATCTCGATCCGGGCTACCCGTCGGGCAACTTCGTCGGCATCTCCAACGGCCCGGTCAGCTCCTCGACCCCCGACGTCCTCAATTGGCTGTCGACGGCGAACGTCGTGCCCAGCCTGCGGGCGACGCACACGTTCACCGTCAAGGTCGACGACGGCACACTCACCGTGTCCATGGACGGCAACCTCCTCCTCACGCAGACGGTCAACCTCGGCCCGAAGGTGCTGATCGGATTCAGCGGCGGTACGGGGTCACTCACCGACACCCACGCCGTGTCCGGCACGTCGATCCTGACGACCTGAACCGGGACGGACGGCGTCGGCTGCCAGGAGAGTGCTGACGCCACTGCCCACCTGGTGACTTGTCGTCGGCTCGTGGCGGGTGGCTCCCGCATCCGGCAGACTGACGGTGCACGGCTACGAGGACGAGTACGGAGGCGCGGTGCCGAAGGAGGGACCCCGTGCCCGCCGGCGCTGCGGCCTGGGGAGGGAGTGATCTGATGATGTCCGACGTCGACGAGACGGTGCTGACCGACCCCCTGTTGGATCCCGCCGTCTACGCGGGTGACCCGTACCCCCTCTACGCCCGGCTGCGGGCCGAGGCGCCGGTGGCCCGCAACGACACGCTGGGCCTGTGGATGGTGAGCAGTCACGCCGACGTGGTCGCGGTGTCGCGTGACCCCGGAACGTTCTGTTCCTCGAAGGGGATCATGACCTTCGAGATCGGCGCCGAGTACGCCACGCCGCCGACCATGATGCACACCGATCCACCGGACCACACCCGCTACCGGACGCTGGTCCAGCCAGGGTTCCGCCCGAGCTACATGCGGGCGCTCGAACCGGGCATCCGGGCACGCGCCCGGACCCTGGTAGACCGCATCGAGCCCGGGGTACCGGTCGACATCGTCTCCGAGCTGGCCGTCCCACTTCCTCTCCAGGTGATCAGCGACCTGCTCGGCGTTCCCGAGGAGGAGTGGCCGCGGTTCTTCCGGTGGTCCGAAGCCGTCATCCCCGGCGCCACGGACTGGCCCGAGGAGGAGCGGAACCAGCTGAGTATGGAGATGGTGACCTACCTGCTCGAAGCCGCGGCCGACCGACGGGCGTCGCCGAGGGACGACATCATCAGCGAGCTCGGTGCCGCCGAGGTCGAGGGGGACCGGCTGACCGACGCCGAGCTCGGCATGTTCCTGGTGCAGCTGCTGGTGGCCGGGAACGAGACCACCCGCAACATGATGTCGGGCGGCCTCGTGGGCTTCGCCGAGTACCCGGGCCAGTGGGAGACGCTGGCCGTCCGGAACGCCGAGGGGGTCAACCGTGCCCTCCCGTTGGCCGTCGAGGAGATGCTGCGGTGGACGACTCCGGTCGTGGCCTTCATGCGCACCACGACCCGGGACGTCGTGCTCGGCGGGCGGGAGCTCGCATCGGGCGATCCGGTACTCATGCTCTACGCCTCGGCGAACCGTGACGAGGCGGCGTTCGGGCCCGACGCCTACATGTTCGACTGCGGGCGGGAGCTGAATCCGCACGTGGCCTTCGGATTCGGTGCCCACTTCTGCATCGGCGCGGTCCTGGCCCGGGTGGAGGGTCGGATCCTGCTCGAGGAGCTGCTGAACCGGTTCGGTTCGATCACGCCCGCCGGCGAGGTCGTGCGGACCGCGTCACCGGTCATCGCCGGTGTGAAGTCGGCACCGGTGGTGTTCGGAGCACGCTGAGCGCCCTTCCGGCCCCGACCGACGGGCCGTGGCGCGGGTTCGGATCGACCCGGGTCCGGGTCCGGGTCCGGACCCGGGTCGATCCGGGGTCCGTTCGGGGTCAGCTCCGTCTCCGGTTCGATCCGACGCCGGTCGGCTTCGACGGTCGGCTGGCGTCGTGGATCAGCTGACTACGTGGTTCCAGCTGGCTACGTGGATCAGCTGGCTACGTGGATCAGCTGGCTACGTGGATCAGCTGGCGTCGTGGATCAGCTGGCGTCGTGGATGGCGTCGAGGGCGGCCATCTGGGCGGCCGTGAGCTGCAGTGTCGCCGCCTCACAGTTCTCCTCGACATGGGTGACCGACTTCGTCCCCGGGATGGGCAGCATCACCGGTGACCGGTGGAGCAGCCACGCCAGCGCCACCTGGGTCGGGGTCGCCCCCGTTTCGGCGACGACGGTTCCCATGGCGGTGTCGGGGCCGGTCAGTGCGCCCGATGCCACCGGAAACCACGGGATGAATCCGATCCCCTCGCCCTCGCAGTGCGTCAGGACGTCGGCGGACGACCGGTTGGTCAGGTTGAAGAGGTTCTGCACGGACACCACCGGAACCACGGCGCGTGCCGACTCCAGCTCCGCCACCGTGACCTGGGACAGGCCCACCTGGTGCACCTTGCCCTCGGACACGAGGTCGGCCAGCAGCCCGAACTGTTCGTCAGCCGGCACCTTGGGGTCGATGCGGTGCAGCTGGAAGAGGTCGATGCGCTCCACACCGAGCCGCCGGAGGCTGAGCTCACACTGCTGACGGAGGTACTCGGGCCGGCCGACGGGTAGCCACTGGCCGGGTCCTTGGCGGGTGAGCCCCGCCTTGGTGGCGATGACGAGGTCCTCGGGGTAGGGGTGGAGTGCCTCGAAGATCAGCCGCTCGCTCACCTCGGGGCCGTAGGAGTCGGCGGTGTCGATGAGGTCGACGCCCATGTCCACGGCCCGGCGCAGCACGGCGATGCAGCCGGCCCTGTCCGCCGGCTCGTCCCACACGCCCGGTCCGCAGATCTGCATGGCGCCGTACCCGAGCCGGTGGACGGTGGTGGCTCCGTCCGATCCGGCGCCGAGGGTGAAGGTTCCGCTCGAGCGGACGGGCTTGGGGGTGCGTGCGGTGTCGGTCATGGGTTCTCCTTGCGGTTGGACGGGGTGCGGATCGTCGGGGTTCGGATGGTCGGACTCGGTGTGGACGGACCGATGTGGACGGGCTCGGTGTGGACGGACTCGGTGTGGACGGACTCGGTGTGGAGGGACTCGGTATGGAACGTGGGCGACCTGGCGACCTGGCGACCTGACGCCGGGGCGCCCGGGTGCCGACGGCTCGCCGACCTGACGCCGGGGCGCCCGGGTGCCGACGGCTCGCCGACCTGACGCCGGGGCGCCCGGGTGCCGACGGCTCGCCGGCGGGCCGCCGGGCCGCCGGGCCACCGGGCGTCGTCCGTTCTACCCGGATCCGGTCTCCGGGCGACCGGGGCGGATCGGCCCGCGGGCCTCAGCGGCGACGGTAGTGGGGGACACGGTCCGTCGACCGTGCGGCCTTCATCTCGGCGTAGTCGGACGACGCGAAGACCATGGACTGGGCCACCGCCTCCTCGTCGATGGACCGCTGGACCTCGTCCCGACCGAGGCTCGAGATCGTGCGCCGCGCCATCTTGACGGTGAAGGCGGGTGCCGTGGCGATCGTCTCGGCCATCGACAGCGCCACCGCGTCGAGCTCGGCATCGTCGTCCACCAGGCGGCTGACGATGCCGTGGCCGTACGCCTCCTCGGCGCTCATCACCCGGCCGGTGAGCGCCATGTCCGCCGCCACCCCATGGCCCGCCATCTGGAACAGGCGAGCGACACCCCCCGAGTCGGGGATCACCCCATGGACCACCTCGGGCAGCATCATCCGTGTCCCGACCGACGCGATCCGGATGTCACACAGGAGCGCCCGCTCGAAGGCGCCGCCGATGACCCAGCCCTTGAGGGCACAGATGATCGGACACGGCATGGTCAGGAACATCCTCGTCGGCCGGTGGCCGCGCTCGATGAACTCGAGGTCGGAGATGTCCTCGACGCGCAGGCCGATCTGCCCGGTGTCCCGTCCCGAGGAGAAGCTCTTCCCCTCGCCGCGCCAGACGATCGCCCGCAGGTCCGGCAGCTCGTGGACCTCGGCCAGCACCTCCCAGAGTCGGCGGTCCATCTCGTCACTCATGGCGTTGTGCTTCTCGGGGCGGTTGTTGGTGATCACGGCCACGGGCCCGTCCACCTCGAGCCGGACCAGGTCGCGCTCGGCGTCGGTCAGCGGCGGGCGGGTGTCGCTGGCACTCGTGACACGGGGATCGGTCATGGATGGCTCCTTGGCTCGTCGTTCGTTGCTCGGAGGCGGGGGTCCGGTGCTCAGCGCGGGGGCGCGGGTTCGCCGAAGGCCCCGCGGCCGAGCTGCTCGCGGATCGGGGTGAAGGGGGGCTGCACGGTGTGCCGACGCTGCCAGTTGGCGCCGTCGACGACGAGTGAGTGTCCCGAGATGTAGGAGGCGTAGGGCGAGCAGAGGTAGGTGGCGGCCCAGGCCAGCTCCCGGGGGTACCCGACCCGGCCCGCCGGCACCCGGTCGTCCTGGCCCTCGTACTTGCCCGGGACGGCGGCGATGGCGGCCACCTCGTCCTCGTGGGGCATGAGCCCGGGCACCAGGCCGTTGACCCGGATGCCGTAGGGCGCCCACTCGACGGAGAGTGTCTCGACCATGTTCTTGACCCCGGCCTTGGCCGCCGCCGAGTGGGCGAACCCCGGCCCTCCGGTCCAGGCGTAGGAGGCCCCGACGTCGACGATCGAGCCGTCCCGACCCGCCGTGATGGCCCGTCGGGCGAACTCGCGTGAGCACAGGAAGGTGCCGTTCAGCACGATGTCGACGACGGTCCGCCAGGCGTTGGGGCTCATGTCCTCGGCCGGCACGGGGAAGTTGCCGGCGGCGTTGTTGACGAGATGGTCGACGGGGCCCAGCCCGTGCTCGACGGCGTCGAACGCCGCGGCGACGGCGTCGGCGTCACGGATGTCGCAGGCGACGCCGAGGGCGCGCCCACCGGCCCCTTCGACCGCCGCCACACCGGCCGCCCGGTGCCCTTCGTCGCGGCTCACGACCGCCACCGACGCGCCGAGCCTGCCGAACTCGGTGGCGATGGATTTGCCCAGACCCGTACCCCCTCCGGTCACGAGCACCACGGTGCCGTCATAGGTGCCGGCCGGGAGTGCCGAGGCACCCGTGGGTGGGGGCTGGGGCAGGCCGGGCGGGGTCATGGGCGACGATCCTATCCATGGGTGGCGCCGTGACCCGGGTCCTGGCCGCGCCGGACTCCGCAACGGCGTGTGGAAGCATCGTCGGTCGATGACCACCCTCCACCGCCTCCGTGGACGTCGCCGGACCGCACCGGAGCGACGGCGTGCCGCCAGCCGTGCATGGCCCCGGACGCTCGGCGTGCTCCTGGCGGGCGCGGCCGTGCTCGCCGGATGTGGTGGCGGGCACACGGCGACACCGATGGGGAACGGGACGTCGACCACGGCGGCGGGTACGGGTACGGCCTCGCCGACGACCTCGACCCCGGCCCCGACCACGACCGGTGGCGCGAACCGGGCCACCGGGAGCCGGCCCGACGCGCCTCCGGCCGTGCCGGTCCATGGCGCCTACCTGGGGGCGTGGCTCCACCCGACGGCCCCCACCTCCGGGCAGTCGGCGTTCGCGGAGCAGCAGGCCACCGTCGGATCGGTGCTGGCCGCCACCGGCCGTCCGCTCGCACTGCTCCACGTCTACGCACGCTGGAGCCGGCCGGCGCCCGTGAGCGAATTGCGCGCCGTCGTCGGCGACGGGTCGGTCCCCATCCTGGACTGGGGATGCGGGCCGGACGTGTCCACGCTGGCGTCCGGCGGGGACGACACCACCATCACCGCCTACGCCGACGCGCTGAAGGGCTTCGAGGGCCCGGTGTTCCTGCGGTGGTGCTGGGAGATGAATCTGGTCGGCCTCCACCCCCAGGTCGGCGGTCCGGCGGCGTTCGTCAGTGCGTGGGACCACATCCGGACGCTCTTCCGGGAAGCGGGCGCGTCCAACGTGTCGTTCGTGTGGTGCCCCGGCCTGACGGGCGTCGACCCGGCTCCCTACTTCCCCGGCGCCACCGAGGTCGACTGGATCGGTGTCGACGGTTACAGCCGCACCCCCGGTGAGACGTTCGGTTCCCTGTTCAGCACGTTCGTGCACACGTGGCAGGGCGAGGGGAAGCCGCTGATGGTGGCGGAGACGGGCGCGGCCGGATCCGCTCAACCCAGCTACATCGACAGCATCGGTGCCGACGCCCCCGGCCTGCCGGCGGTCAAGGCCGTCGCCTACTTCGACGCCCCGGGGCCGGCGGAAGCCTGGCAATTCACGCCCGCCGGCCTCCTGGCCTTCGGTCGCCTGGCGGCCAGCCCGTACTTCCACCCGGAATGA
>Ga0182016_10003704_pt1 | contig 17313 bp, 10 predicted proteins | sample 712S2MmetaG_FD_120491 | JGI IMG/M metagenome (GOLD analysis project Ga0182016, IMG submission 120491) | Permafrost microbial communities from Stordalen Mire, Sweden - 712S2M metaG | ecosystem: Environmental > Terrestrial > Soil > Wetlands > Permafrost | place: Sweden: Stordalen | collected...
ATCCGCCACGATTGGGGCCGCACCCTCACCGAACTGGCCGACGAGAATTACCTGACGCCGCTCCGCGAATGGGCCCACCAGCACGGCACGCTCTTCCGTTCGCAGAACTACGGCACGCCGCCCGTGAATCTGTCCAGCAACGCGCTGGTCGATCTGCCCGAGGGCGAGGGCACCCAGTGGCGCCGCTTCTCCGCCACCCGCTGGGCCGCCTCCGCCAGCCATCTTTATGGCAAACCCGTGACGTCGTCGGAGACCTGGACCTGGCTGCATTCCCCCGTCTTCCGCGCCACGCCTCTCGACATGAAGGCCGAGGCCGATATCCACTTCCTCCAGGGCATCAACCAATTGGTGGGCCACGGCTGGCCGTACTCGCCGCCCTCCGCGGGCGAGCCCGGATGGCGCTTCTACGCCGCCGCGGTCTTCAACCAGCACAATCCCTGGTGGCTGGTGATGCCCGATATTTCGCTCTACCTGCAGCGCGTCAGTTTCCTGCTGCGGCAAGGCCAGCCGGCCAACGACGTGGCCGTCTACATCCCCACCGACGATGCCTGGGCCGCCTTCACCCCCGGCAGCGTCTCGGTCAACAAGACGGTGGACCAGATGCTCGGTACCGATCTGGTGCCGAAGATCCTCGACGCCGGATACAATTTCGATTTCATCGACGACGGCGCCATCGCCCACGCCGGTGTTCCCTATCCGATCCTGATTCTGCCGGCCGTCGACCGCATTCCGCTAGCCACCTACCGCAAGCTGGAAGAGTACGTCCGCAAGGGCGGAATCCTGATCGCCACCAAACGCGCCCCGTCTCTGGCGCCCGGCCTCATGGAAGTGTCCGACGCCCCCCGGATTGCCGAACTGTCGCGCACGCTGTTCCAGACTGCAGGCGCCCCCGGTCATCTGGTATCCGACCTGTCCACGCTGCCCGCGGTCATGAACGCCGCGCTCCCCGCCGATATCTCCTCCGCGCCCGAGATCGGTTTCGTTCATCGCAAGCTGGGCTTCGCCGATCTCTATTTCCTGGTTAACTCCAGCAACCACCCGGTCCACGCAGAGGCCGCGTTTCGCGTGCAGGGCCTCACGGCGGCATCGTGGGATCCCCTCACCGGCACGGTTTCGGACGCCGGCGGTCCGCGTATCGATCTGAATCTGGCGCCGTACGAGTCCCGCGTCCTGGTCTTCTCCAAAGAGCGCGCGCCCGCCCGTCCCGCCGCCACCGGTCCCGCGCCGGCGCCGCTCGAGCTCAACGGAAAATGGACCATCGCCTTTGCCGGCGAATCGCCCGTCCCCACCACCCCGCGCTCCTGGACCGAAGACCAGGCCCACAAGTATTACTCCGGCCTGGCCACTTACGAAACTACCGTCACTGTCCCGCGCGCCCTCGTCACCACCAAACACGCGGTCTATCTCGACTTCGGCGAAGGCACTGCGGTAGCGACAGCGGGGCGCAATGCCGGCTCCGGAATGCGCGCTATGTTAGAAGGCGCGGTGCGCGAAGCAGCCGTAGTCTATATCGACGGCAAGCGTGCCGGCTCGGTCTGGTGCGCGCCCTACCAGGTAGAAGTCGGCGGCTTGCTGCACGCGGGCGAGAACCGCATCCGCATTGTAGTTGCGAACCTGGCCATCAACCAACTCGCCAAGGGTCCGCTTCCCGACTACAAAGCGCTGAATGCAAAATACGGCGAGCGTTTCCAGGCGCAGGACATGGCGCACCTGGAGCCCCAGCCCTCCGGCCTGCTCGGCCCCGTCCGGCTGGTCGCGCGATAAGTGAGGGGCGCGAAACAATAAGCTGACCAAATGTCTCGAACGTGCGCAATCGCTCCCTAACGGTCGCGGCTCGGTCAAACAGGATATTCTTCGCGGCTCCTTAGGTCGCATAGCGAGCCGCGACCGTCAGGGAGCGTTCGCCCTGAATCCCCCGCCGTACTGGTGCGCCTTGCGGAGCATGCCCGCACCTTCAGAACTCCTGATGTCGCCCCGCAATTTCTGCCTGGCGGGGAAAATGGGCTGAGCCATTCCTTTCGATGCGAGAGCTTCGCAGGCTCACTGCAAATTCCACGACATCAGGAGTTCTGACCTTACGTCCCGCCATTCTTCATCTTGCGCGCGATCAGAAATGACAGCTCCATCGTCTGATCGTAATTCAGCCGCGGATCCACTTCCGACTCGTACGCCCGCGCCAGGTCCGCTTCACTCGGACCGTGCGACCCTCCCACGCACTCCGTCACATTCTCCCCGGTCACTTCGATGTGGACCCCGCCCAGCGTCTGGCCCATGGCCGCATGAATGTCGAACGCCTGCTCCACTTCCCCGTGGATATCCTCGAAATTACGCGTCTTCACGCCGCTCGCCGTGGAGTGCGTATTGCCGTGCATCGGGTCGCAGATCCACACCACCTGTCCGCCCTCGGTGCGCACCGCCTCCACCAGCGGCGGCAACGCATCGGCAATCCGTTTCGCGCCGAAGCGATGGATCAGCGTCAGCCGCCCCGGCTCGCGCCGCGGGTCCAGTATGTCGAGCCACCGCGCCACCTGCTCCCGTCCGGACTCCCGCCCCACTTTGATCCCGATGGGGTTCTCGATGCCTCTTAAAAACTCTACGTGGGCGCCTTCCGGATCGTTAGTGCGCAGCCCCACCCACGGGAAATGCGTGGTCAAGTTGAAATAGCCCGGGCGCCGCGGCACCCTGCGCGTCTGCGCCGATTCGTACCCCAGATGCAGCGCTTCGTGCGCCGTGAAGAAATCGATGCGGTCGGTCTCGCCGGCCCGTACTCCGAGAACGTGCTCCATGAAGCGCAGCGCGTCGGTGATGGTCTGCGCCATGCGGTGATAATCGTCGGCCAGGGGCGAATGCTGCACCCAGTCCAGGTCGAAATATTCGGGATGGTGCAGGTCGGCAAACCCGCCCTTCACCAGCGCGCGAATGAAGTTCAGGGTCATCGACGCGCGCTCATATCCGCGCAGCAGCAACTGTGGATCGGGGGTGCGCGCTTCCGGCGTAAACTCCGGACGATTGATGTTATCGCCGCGGAAACTGGGCAGCGATACCCCATCGCGCGTCTCTTCATTGGCGGAGCGCGGCTTGGCGTACTGCCCCGCGAAACGGCCGATGCGGATCACCGGTCTCTTGGCGCCCACCACCAGTACCAGGCTCGCCTGCAGCAGCACTTTGACCATGTTGGTGATGCGATTGGGCGTGCATGCGGCAAACCGTTCGGCGCAATCGCCGGCCTGCAGGACGAAGCACTTTCCGGCCGCGGCATCGGCCAATTGCTCTCGCAGCCGCAGGATCTCCCAACTGGTCACCAGCGGCGGAAGCGATCGCAATTCGGCCAGCACGCCATCGAGCGCGGCCGGGTCGGGATATTCGGGCTGCTGCAAGGCGCGCCGCTGACGCCACGATTCCGGCGTCCAGAGAGACACGTCGGCGCTACTTTTCATAGGCATGAATTCTCAAGTTAGCACAAGCCGCCGCGGCCCCACGGGTGCGTAACCGATCTGGGGAAGGTCCGTCACCCCTGAACGCTCCACTTACTCTTGGCGAAGGCGGTATTCGGCATAATTCGTGGGGCAAGCAATCTTGCCTGCAGCCGGCTTTTAGCCGGCTCTTCCGGGCCATGAACAGTCGTCGCCGAGCCCAAAAGCCGCTTGAAAGGCGGCTGCGGGCAGGATTGCCCGGCCCACAACTACAGAACTCCTGATGTCGCCCCGCAATTTCAGCCTGGCGGGAAAAATGGGCTGAGCCATTCCTTTCAATGGCGAGAGCTTCGCAGGTAGGGCAGGCGGTGCTCGCCTGCCGGCCCGCACTGAATTAGGCCCGCTGCTCGAATAGGATCGAGCGAAGGCGAGCACCGCCTGCCCCACCCGCGGGCTCACTGCAAATCCCACGACATCAGGAGTTCTGAACTAATGCAGAATCCCACGTTTGGGCAAAGTAAGTGGCATTAACCGTTAGGGAGCGTATTCCGCGCCTGTGCCACGAAATTCCAAAAACAGTTATTCCGTTTTAACCGGCTAATCGTGACGTTACCGCTATCGCATTGAGAACACATCGATTAGCCGGTTAACGGCCTATTAACCGGGCTAATGTTTTGACGCGCTGCTAACCTCCTGACTCGACAAGTAGTTACGGCGAAAGCGGCGAAACCATTAGCCGGTTAATAGGCACCCTTACTACCGGACCCGGGATTCTGTTAAGCTTCATGTAAGTCCGGCCGGGGACAACGGGGCCCACAGCCGTCGTGCGGGAATTGCTCCATGGTTTTCTGGGGGTACAGTCATAGCGCCTGTCGTCAAGGACGCGCGAAAGCCGCTGACACCTCCCCGTGTGCCCGTCCTGGTGGCGGCTCTGTTCGTGCTTCTGGCGAGTGCCATCGCATGGTCCGCCTGGCGTTATTACCGGGCGCAGAAAGAGGCCATTGAACACGAGGTCCGGAACCAGCTTCTATCGATTGCCGACCTGAAGGTGGCGGAAATCTCCGATTGGGCCGCGCGGCGGATGGATGAGGTTGGCCTGCTCATGGCCGATAGCGCCACCGCGCGAGCGATGCAGCGACTGGCCTCCGGATCCCCTGGCCAGCCCGAAGGATCCGAAGTCCGGACCTGGCTGGAGGAAGTTCGCCGCCGTCTCCACCTTGCCAGCGCCACCTTTGTGAATGACCGGGGAGACACCATTCTCTCCGTAGGCACGCTCTTCGGAGACGCGGAGCATATCCGGCAGGCCGCCGCAGAAGTGCTGCGTACAAACAGAGTGGTGCTTCACGATCTGCACGTCGACGGGCCGGGCACGATTCACATGGGCCTGAACTTGCCGCTCCGCGTGTCTCCCGACGCTCGTCCGTTCGGCGCTCTGCTTTTGGGTATCGATCCCGCCGAGCGCCTCTACCCGCTGCTGCGGCGGTGGCCCGTACCGAGCCAAAGCGGGGAAAGTCTGTTGGTGCGGCGGGACGGCGATGAAGTGGTCTTTTTGAACGGTCCGCGCTTTCGCCAGGACGCCGCTCTCCAGTTGCGAGTTCCGATGAGCCGCCGGGACCAGGCCGCCGTTCAGGCGGTGCTCGGCGCGCGGGGCATCGTAGAGGGCGTGGACTATCGCGACGTTCCGGTTATTGCCGCGGTGCGCGCGGTCCCCGGGGGGCTGTGGTTCCTGGTGGCCAAGATGGATGCCGAAGAAGTGGAGGCGCCTATCCGGCGGCGATCGATCCTGCTGATCTTCGCCACGGTCTCGCTGATTCTGGCGGCGGGCGCGGGGATCTTCGCCATCTGGAGGCGCCAGCAGGTGCAGTTCTACCGCGCCCGCCATGAGGCCGACCTGGAGCGCCAGGCCCTGGCGGGTCACTACCATTACCTGAGCCGCTTTGCCAATGACATTATCCTCATGATGGACCACGGCGGGCGGATCCTGGAAGCCAACGACCGTGCCCTCACGGCATACGGTTACAGCCGCGAAGAACTCCTGCGGATGACGATCCGCGATCTGCGTCACCCTTCCAGCGAAAGTGACTTCGAGCGCCAATGGAAGGAGGCCGGAGAACGCGGCGCCCTGGTGTTTGAAAGCGTCCATCGGACACGCGGCGGCCATCCATTTCCCGTGGAAGTCAGCGTCCGTTCCATCAGTGAGGGTGAGGGTCAATTCCGGCAGAGCGTGATTCGCGATATTACCGAGCGAAACGCGCTGGATGAGAAACTGCGGCGCATGCTCGACGCCCACAGCGCGGTGATCGAATCGTCCGCCTCCGCCATCGTGACGGTGACGCCCGATTTTCGCGTGGCCACCTGGAACAAAGCCGCGGAGCGTATCTTCGGATGGACCGCCGAAGAGGCTCTGGGCGGGCCGGCGCTCTTTGTCCCGCCTCACCGTATGGAGAATGCCGGCGAGCTTCATCGGAACGTGATGCGGGGGGCTGTAATTTCCGGCACGCCCGGGCTGGGCCAATGCAAGGATGGCAGAGTCATCACTCTGAGCATTTCGGCCGCTCCCTTGCACAATCCGGAGGGCCAGTCGACGGGCGTGGTCCTGAACTTCCTGGATACCACCGACCGGACCAAGGCCGAGGAAGCCTTGCGGCGGAACGAATCGCTCTACCGGGCCACGTTTGACCAGGCCGCCGTGGGAATGTACTATGCTTCTCTCGACGGCCGTTTCTTACGCGTCAATCCGCAATACTGCAGGATTACCGGCTATTCCCAGGAGGAATTGCTGCAACTAAGCTTCCGGGACGTCACCCACCCCGACGACTTACAGGCGGACTTGGAGCGATTGGACCGCCTGGTAAGCGGCGAGGGCGCCACCGTTCGGTTGAACCAGCGCTCCATCCGCAAAGATGGCTCGGCAGTGTGGGTCCACGCGACGGTATCGCTGCTCCGCTCCGAATCCGGAGAGCCGCTGCACTTTGTAGGAGTGGTGGAGGACGTCACCGAGCGGCTGCGTGCCGAAGAAGCGCTACGCCAGAGCGAAGAGCGTTTCCGGTGCCTGGTGGAGAGCGCACCGGAGGCGATCTTAGTGCATCGCGACATGCGCATCCTTTACGTGAACTCCGCGGCTGTGGCCATGTTTGGCGCAACCTCCGCCGCCGAATTGCTGGGCCGGAACGCCCTCGACCTGGTGAGTCCCGAGGATCGCGAGGCAGTCAAGGAGCGGGTCGCATTAGTGGCGCGCCACGTCCCGGCGCCCCCGATCGATCGAAGCTATCTGCGGACGGATGGCACGCCCATTCCGGTAGAGGTCTCGGCCGTGCCCATTGAGTACGACCGGCAGCCCGCCGCCCTGGTATTTCTGCGCGACATCACCGAGCGCAAGCGGAACGAGGCGGAAAAGCACGGGCTGGAGGAGCAGTTGCTGCAGGCGCAGAAAATGGAGAGCCTCGGCAGGCTGGCGGGCGGCGTGGCCCACGATTTCAATAACCACCTGACGGTAATCACGGGGTACTGCGACATGCTGTTGGCGTGCATGGAGCCTGACGACGAGAGGCGCGAGGAAGTGGAGGAGATCCGCGCCGCCGGCGTGCGCGCCGAAACGCTCACGCAGCAGTTGCTGGCATTCAGCCGCAAGCAGATCGCCGAACGGAAGCCGCTCAATCTCAACGACGTTGTGCTGGAAAGCGGCAACATACTCCGCCGGTTGATCGGCGAACAGGTGGAAATCGTCACCTCGCTCGATCCGGCGCCCGGCCTGGTGGTGGCCGATCGCGGACAGATCGTCCAGATTCTCATGAACCTCGCCATCAATGCCCGCGACGCCATGCCGTCCGGTGGCAGGATCCACATTGGAACCGCCAATGTCGACCTGGACCGAAGCGTGTCGCTGCAGCACAAGGACGCTACGCCGGGGCCCTACGTGCTGCTTTCAGTGGCCGATACCGGTATGGGAATGAGCGCGGAGACGGCGCAGCACGTCTTTGAGCCATTCTTCACCACCAAGGGGATGGGCATCGGAACGGGACTGGGGCTTTCCACGGTCTACGGTACGGTGCGGCAAAGCGGCGGCTGGATCCGCGTGGTTAGCCGGCTTGGCGAGGGCTCGCGCTTTGAGATTTACCTGCCGAGAGTTGCGAGCGTGGCGGCGGTTCGAGAGCACCCCGCTCCGCCGGCGGAAGTCCCCGGCGGCGTGGAAACCGTGCTGGTGGCGGAAGACCAGCCGGAAGTGCGGCGCCTGGCGATGCGCATTCTCAAGAGCAACGGGTACCAATTGTTGGAAGCGTCCAGCGGCCCGGAAGCTCTGGAGGTAAGCGGCCGCCACGCCGGACCGATCGATCTGCTGGTTACCGACGTCATCATGCCTCGGATGACGGGGCGCGAACTGGCTACGCGGCTGCGGGAATCGCGCCCGCAAATCAAGGTGCTGTACGTTTCGGGCTACACCGCCGACGTGATTGGACGCGAGGGCGTGCTGGACGCCGGGGTTGCCTATCTGCCAAAACCTTTCACGCCGGCGCAGTTGTCCGTCAAGGTTCGCGAGGTTCTGGGCCAATCGAAAACCGTGGGAAGAATTCTGGTGCTGGACGATGACGACGCCGTCCGCGGCCTGCTCCATCAGGCTCTGTCCGACGCCGGATACGAAGTCCAGTCGGCTGGCGACGGCCGGGAGGGAATGCGGCTGGTGGCGAAATACGAATTCGACCTGGTGCTCACGGACCTGATCATGCCGGATCGGGAAGGCATTGAAACCATCCGCGAGCTGCGGCGCGACTATCCGGCCATCCGGATTGTGGCCATGTCCGGCGCGATGGATGCGGTCTATCTCAAGACCGCCGAACTGTTGGGCGCCGACGTCGCTCTTCGCAAACCGATCGAGTGCCAGGATCTGCTGCGCATCCTCCGCGAACTGCTCACGTGAGTACTGCTACAATTCAGTCGTAGCAAGGTAGGCAAACCGATGTTCGACCATGTCGTTTCGTTTCATCGGCCCGGCCCTCGGTGTGCCAGGTCTGTCTCCGAAATGCCCTATCGCGGCCCGGTCCCGGAAGCCGCTCTCCACTCCATTCAGGCAATCTCATGACTCCTGTACGCGTTATCGACACCCAGCGCCTCTCCACTCTCGCCCATGCGTATGAACGGGAAATCGTGCAGTTCGTGCGCGATCTGATGGCTATTCCGGCCATCCAGCGCATCCGGCAGGAGATGGAAAAGGTCGAATTCGAAGAAATCCGCATCGACGCCGTGGGCGACATCCTGGGCCGCATCGGTTCCGGCAAGCATGTCATTGCGATGGATGCGCACGCCGACCCGATGGGCGCCGCGGGAATGGCCGGCATGGTATACGCCGGCAAACTCATCCACGAATTGGGCATGTACGACGATTTCACCCTGTGGGTGGCCGGTTCGGTGCAGCGGGCGCATCGCGACGCTCTGGCTTGGACCCGCATGGAAGACGCCGTTCGCCCGGATTGCAGGCTGATTGCCGAACCCACCAACCTGTGCATTAAGCTGCACGAAGCCGCATTGGAAGACTCCCTGAGCGAATCGCACCCGCTGGTACAGGCGGCCATCGCCACCTACGAGACGCTCTTTGAACTGCCCCCGATCATCGGTAAGCGGACATCGGGCTCGAACGGCGTTGGGGCGATAGGCGTGCCGACTATCGGCTTCGGCCCAGGCGAAGAGGCCCACGCCTCCGGTGAACACGCTCCCACGCGTCATCTATTAAAAGCGGCGCAATTTTACGCGGCGTTTCCGATGACGTTTGTCGATACGGTGCGGCGGCGGTAGGGGGCGGTCATTCGCGCCTGGCGCGCTTGAATTCTCGCGACAGAGATTCAAGCAATTCCGGATTAGCCCGAAAGTTTGTGCGGCGCAGGCGCTCGAAAGACATTTCGAGATCGGTCAGGCCAAGGTTTGCAGCATCGGCCAGCACGCGTAGCGTACCGGCCACGCGCAGGTGCCTTCGTTCCGCTTCGCGCCGGGCATCCCATTCATCGATCAGCAGAAGGTCGGCATCAACTTCTTCGGCAAGAGCAATCGCTTGTCGTTCTCCTTCGTCCAGATCCACTTCCGGTCCGAGCGCGTGCGCGGGCTGCCGGATTTCCAACCAGTCCGGACGCGCGGCAAGCCAGGCGCGCACCACGCTGGGCGTGCTCTCATGGTTGAGTTCCCCGGCAACAGCAGGCGGAATCAGCAAGCGACCGTAAAGGGCCGGCAGCAAGTGTTCACGCTCGATCGCTACCAGGTATCGGAGCGGAGTCGTGTCGGCGACGACGATCAGGCCCGTCACTGTTTCGGGGCGCCGTCTTCTTTGCGTTGCATCAGCAACGGCGCGGTGATTTCGCCCTCGCGACGGAAGTCCTCCACCGAGTATTCCAACCACACTCCGCGCTGTTTCAGAAACGCGTCCAGCTCATAGCGGGAAGGGATGTGGAGCAGGCGGCGGAGTTGCATTCCGGTGAGTCGGTGCGTCCGGTATGCTTCGACCGCCGTGTCTTCGAGCACCTGGCGCGAGGGGTCCAGGCCCGCGGGAACAATCTGGCTGGCGTATTCGTCGGGGATCACTATAGTAATCTCCATGGGGTCGAACTCCCTCAGAAATAGTCTACCACCTCGTGTTATTCAGACTTTCGCAGTCCTCCGGCGGGAAGCTCTTCGAGACTGGGCGGCCAGCCGGCGGCGGGAGTTGAACCCAGGACACAGGCCGGCATCTTGAACCGCATGCTACCCCCGTAGTAGATTAACCGGCCCTTTCTCGCTACCCTTGATATGGGGGATCGAACAATGGCAGCTCTCGATTGGTCACAATGCCCCGCCGTAGAAAGCATCCCCGGCAAGGTCAGCGGCGCGTGGGTGCTTCGGGGCACCCGTATGCCCGTCTCGGCGATCTTTGAAAATATCGAGGCGGGGGCTAATATCGACGACATCATGGAATGGTTCGACGGCCTTGACCGGGAACAGGTGAAGGCGGTGATTGAATTCGCCGCTCGCAGTCTCGATAAAGCTCCCGCGTTCACGCCATAGATGCTGATACTCTTCGATCAGGGAACTCCCGTGCCGATCCGGCCGTATCTTGGAGCACACACGGTTCGCACCGCTTTTCAGCAGGGGTGGGACCAACTCAGGAACGGCGAATTGCTCGCCGCCGCGGAACAGGCCGGGTTCGACCTCTTCTTGACTACCCACAAGAACATGCGCTACCAGCAGAATCTCGCAGGGCGGAAAATTGCGGTTCTAGTGTTGGGCCGGCAACAATGGCCGCAACTTCGGCCCCATATTCAGCGTGTTGTTGAAGCCGTCAACGCGACCAAGCCAGGCAGCTACACCGAGGTCGAAATCCCCTCGAAATAGCCCGCCTACCCACCCTCACCGCGCCGTCAGCTCGAAGCTTCCTCGCAGTCGAATATCGCGCGAAGAGGCCCCCACAAGCACGTCGAAGCCGCTGGGCTCGGCAACCCAGGCGTGCTTCGCCACACTGTAGAACGACATGGCCCGCGGATCGAGCGTGAATGTCACCGCCTGCGACTGCCCCGCGGTCAACATCACGCGGCGGAAGCCTTTCAACTCCTGCGGCGGCCTGTCGACACTCGATTTCGCCTGGTGCAGATAAAGCTGCACGACTTCCGCCCCGGCGCGCGCTCCGCTATTGCGCACCGTCATGCTCACTTGCACCCGCCTGCCGGGGCCGATCTTATCGGGCGTCACCTTCAGATCGCTATACTCAAACTTGGTATACGACAAGCCGTGGCCGAACGGGAACAACGGCTCGATGTTGCCCCGGTCGTAATGGCGATAGCCCACATAGATGCCCTCGGCGTACTCGGTATGCAGATTGTCGCCGGGATAGTGGCCAAAGGCCGGCGTGTCTTCCAGCTTGCGCGGGAAAGTGACCGGCAGTTTGCCGGACGGAGTGAAGTCGCCGAACAGCACCGCGGCGATGGCGTGGCCGCCTTCCTGCCCGCCGTACCACATCGTCAGGACCGCCGGCGCCTGGTCGATCCACGCGTCCATGGCGACCGGCGATCCGGCATTGATCACCACAATGGTGTTCTTATTGGCCTTGGCGACGGCCTGGATGAGCTCGTCCTGGCCCGCCGGCAAGCTCAGCGTCTTCCGGTCGAAACTTTCCGATTCGATGGACGGAGCGTTGCCCACAACCACGATGGCGGCATCGGCCTTGGCTGCCGCGGCGGCGGCCTCCTGGCGGAGTTGCGCCTGCGCGGCGGGCGAATCCTTGCTGGCGTCCTCGCCGGGGATGGAGGCGCCCTGCGAATAGGTCACCTGCACCTGGTTGCCGGCGCGCTCGCGAATGCCCTCCAGAGGAGCGACAGCGTAAGCCGGACGCACCAGCGAACTGCCGCCGCCACCGGTGCGCGCCACCGCGGCGTTGGGCCCGATAACCGCCAACGAGTGGACCGCTTTGGCGATCGGCAGCACGTCGCCCGAGTTCTTGAGCAGCACGATGCTTTCGGTGGCGGCGGTGCGCGCCACGGCTTTCTGCTCGGGAGTGTCGACCGCGCCGCCGCCCGGGTGCGGCTTGTCGAACAGGCCGGCGGTGAACAGGATGCGCAGCATGCGGCTCACATTGTCGTCTACCGCGGCGGCCGAGATTTGCCCCGCCGAGATCGCCGGCAGTACCTTTTCCGGCGTCAGCCAACCGGCGCCATTGCCGTCCGCCTGCGTCTGGGGCCGGGCGAACCATGCCTTCATGGGCTCGCCCCCGGGCATCTCCAGGTCCATCCCGGCATTCACGGTGCCGGCGGTGGAGTACGTGCTGCCCCAATCGGAAATCACGAAGCCCTTGAAGCCCCACTGCTTCTGCAGCACGTCGTGCAGCAGGTAAGCGCTCTCGGCGCAATACTGGCCGTTCACCTTGTTATATGCCGACATCACCGACCAGACGCCGCCTTCCTGCACGGCGGCCTGAAACGCCGGGAAGTAGATCTCCTGCAGCGTCCGCTCGTCGATTTTTTCGTCGATGCGGTGGCGCTCGAACTCCTGATTATTGGCGGCGAAATGTTTCACCGAAGGGATGACGCCTTCGCCCTGCACGCCCTTGATGTAGCCGATTACCAGGCGGCCGGCGAGGTACGGGTCCTCGCCATACCCTTCGAAATTGCGGCCCCACAGCGGCTGGCGGGCGATATTGACGGTGGGGCCGAGGATCATGTCGCGCCCCAGCGCCTTCACTTCCTGGCCGATCGCCTTGCCTTCCTGGGCGATCAGTTCCGGATCCCAGGTGGCGGCCATCGCCAGGCCAGCCGGAAAGGCCGTGCTAGTGATGCGGACCGCGCTGGCGGCGTTGGTCACCGCCGAACTGCCCGCCCACGAGCGGATGCCCATGGGCCCATCGGCCATTTTGATGGCGGGGATGCCGAGGCGCTCATTGGGCTGGCTCTCCATCCAGCCGGACCCGGCCAGCATGGCCACTTTTTCTTCCAGCGTCATGCGCTTCAGCAGGTCCGCGACGCGCGCTTCCACGGCGAGCTTGGAGTTCTTATAGGGGGACACAGCGGCCTCCTTCTGCGGCTGCGCCAGCAGCCATCCGGCCGCCAGGGCGGCGGCGATTCCGATTAGTATCCAACGAATCCGCATTCTCTCACCACCCCTCGTCACTTCGTCGTTGCGGCCAGCGTTCGAAAAGAATATAGCCACGGATGAACACGGATAAACACGGATGAAACCGAAAACCAAATCTCTTTTCTTGCTCTTTCTTATCCGTGTTCATCCGTGTTTATCCGTGGCCATTACTCATTTCGCCACTTTATCTCCGTTTGCCCCCGGCCTGCGTATCTTTGCCACGTCCCCCGGATCGCGAGGGCGCACTACTATCGGCCTCTACCGCGCCCGCCAGCAAAAAAACCAGCGGGGCGTTCCAGTTGATAGCCACTTCGTTGGCCGAGTAAGCTCCCTGGTCGTCCAGATATATCTTCGCGGGGGGCAGATCGGGCGATACCTTCCTCATGATCTCGTCCTGCCGGCCGTGGTTGGGACCGCCGGAAAGCAAGCCCGGCCAAGGCTCGTCATTGGTATCCGCGCCGCTGGGCCGGTGGTGCGGATGGCGGAACGGATTCTCCCCCACACGGGTGACGAACGATAGCGAGAACGTGTTCCGCCCCAGCAGGTAATGCAGATCTTCCAGCGCCGCGTCGCGGTAGCGCGTATTGTGCGCCAGCGCGTCGGCAATCAGCAGTTCCATGCCATAGTTTGCCAGCACGCCGTTCGAGCCCCAAATGTAATCGCGCGTGACCAGACTGATGCGGTACCCGTTGGACGCGCTCCGTTTGGCAATCTCGTCGGCGGCCGCAATGGTGTCGTGGCGGATGGCGTTCACCGCCACCGCATCCCCACCCGGGCTCATGGCATAGGTCCAAAACGCCATGGCGGCCACGTTGGCCCAGGACGGCGGCCCGGCCTCTTCGGCCACGGTGGGCTTGCGGAAAGCGGCGTAATGTTCCAGAAAGTATTTCGAATATGCCTGGTCGCCGGTGGAGCGGAACAGTTCGGCCGCGGCCCACAGATGTTCGTCGGCGCAATTGGCGTCACCGTAATCGCCAGTCGAAACCCCGGGGGGATTGCGGAAGGTCACGTTGGGATTCCTCTGGATCCACTCCCACGCCTTCTTCGCGGCCCTGAGGCACTTGTTGCCGAAGGCCGGATTGTAGGGCTGATACACGCGGCCGGCGATGGCCATCACGGCGGCGAAATCGCCCGTGGCGCAACTGCTCTTGAACGGCTCCTTGCCGGTGCCCACCACGAAACTGATCAGCTTATCCTTCTCCGGCATGATGAAATCGCAGAATTTCTCGCTGGTCTGCTTGTGCCACACGCCGCCATCGTCATCCTGCATGGAGAGCATCCAATCGAGATTCCATTTGATCTCGTTGAGCATGTCGGGTTGGCCATTCCCGGACTCGGGGATGGCCAGATTGACGCTTTTCAGCCGCGGGCCGTACATTTCGTAGGTCCACAGCAGCGTGCCGGTGGTGATGCCGGAGTTCACCACGTACCTGCCGTAGTCGCCGGCATCGTGCCAGCCGCCTTTGGAAACATGCGGGCCGGTCTTGCCGGAAGAGGCGTGGTAGGCGCCTTCCAGGTGGCAGGCGTCGTGTTTGTAGCCGGGGAATTCCGGCCCCAGGTCCACCGCGATGCCGCAGCGCTGCCCATAATAGGAGCGCATGGCCAACCGCCAGGCATTGGCGTAGACATCCGGGCCGATGTCGAAATCCCAGCTTCGGCCGACGCCCGGAACGTCGATGTAGTACGTCCCGCTCTTGATCCACTTGCTGAAATCGCCTGCCTGCAGCCGGTCGCCGGAATCGTAATCCTCCAGCGGCGCGGGCAGGCTGCCGTGAAACACCGTTTTGCCGTCTTTGGACTGCTTCACGGTGAACTCGGTGGCGAGGGTTTTGGACGATACCAACACCATTTTCTCGGCAGTGCTGAGGTAACCTACCTGGTCCACCTTGATTTCGAGCGTAGGAGTGGCCGCGAACATCGCTGCGGCAAGAACCAATAATAAGATCGTTTTCATAATGCTATTCGGTCGAAAGTACGCGGTACGAGGCCGGTTCCAGCGTCAAATCGAAGACCATCCGGTCGCCGGCGGCCTGGCCCGTAATCTGCTGGCCTGTCACCACATCTACCAGTTTCGTGAACTTCTTGTCGACTGACACCCTGGCGGGCAGGCTTTTCCCCCCGGGAGCCAGGAAATTCTCCACGATGAATTTTCCATTGTCGTAGACGAACAGACCGATCTGGCTGGGGCCATCCAGGCGCACCGGCAGGTCGCCGGCGATGGCGGTGCGGATAGGCGTCAGCACCGAAGCCGGCAGATTGTACAGGTCGCCGGAATTATCGGGGATGGTCAGCAGGTATAGCGTGCCTTTGCTGTAGCTGGTCTGCAGCAGCATGGGATAGCCGATGCCGCGGGTGGCGGTAGTGACGATTTCCCACGCATCGTTGGTGGGATAGCGGATCTCGGGGATCACGATATCGGCGTCCACATGGCCCACGCCGCCGCGGCCGGGAAAGTCGCGGACCAAAGCGACTTGGCCGGTGACTTCGAGTTCGGCGATGTCCTCAATTCCCTTCCCCTGGAGGGCTTTCCACAGGCCGGAAGTAATCACCACCTTCCTGCCGCCGGTCAACTGCCGCTTGATCTTGGCGACAATTGCCGGATCGAACTTGGCCGATTCGGTGAGCAGCACGGTAGGGGCGTCGGTGGGAAACGTGGGGGTCATCTCCACCGGAATGCCGACCATGCCGAGAAAGTCGTGGAGGTAATCCTCGCCGGAGGAATGGAAGGGCTTGTAGCTCTTGACACCGAGCGGTTTGCCGAGCTTGCCGAGGAAGCCATCCACCTGCTCGAAGACGCTGCCGGCGTATTCCGTGATGGTCTTCGGCCCGGTGGTCTGGGGAGTGACGCCGCGCATGGGGACCAACTGTTGGCGGAAATCGAAGAGCGTGATTTCGGGCGCTTTCGCGAAGAGCGGCACCCACAGTTGTTCGCCATACCGCTCCTTATCGCGGAAGCCGCCGGGGTCCACCCAACCGCCGCCATTGGCGCCGGGCTTGATGTTCTCCAGGTAACGGAAGAAGTCGTAACCCAGGTACTGTTGCAGGTGCTGGTTGCCGTTGACCGGGTCGCGCGTCTCGGCGCCGGTGTAGACACCGTCGAAGAGGGGCGGTTCGTCCTCCAGGTTATAGCCCATGTACTGGAAATGCTCGTACCAGTTGGGGTACTTGATCACCATTTTGACGCGCGGGTTCACCTTCCTGGCGGGCCCTACGATGATATTGCGCGAGACGTCGGCCATGATGTCGAGCCGGTAGCGGGTCCACGTCTTGTCGCCCTTGGCGGCGATGTCGGAGTCGCTCTTGCTGCTGGTGAAGAAGAAATCGTCGATGATGATCTCGTCGAAGTTCTTAGCGGTGTACTCCACGATCTCCTGCAGCTTCCTGCGATGCTCGGGGTTGCTGTAGACGAAGGTTTCGAAGCGGTTGCGCTCATTGACCACGGTGGCGATTCCGCCCGCCGTCTCCACGCCCTTGCTCTTGAAGAAGCGCTTAGCGGAGTCGATGGTCTGCTGATCGGGAATGACGCCATCGCGGTGGGTTTCGAGGTATATCTTGTCGACTTTGAGGCCGGTGGTGATGGTGGCCCAGCGGGCTTCGAGCCACGCCGGGTCTTTCATCTGCACCACTTCGTAGGCGCGGGCATAGACGGCCACGCGGAAATTCCGGTAGTTCGCGGCCTCGGCGACGGAGGCAAGGCAGAACAGGGAGAGAACCAGCAATCGTCTCATGGGGACTCTTTTGGGATCCGTCAGTATGGTAACTCCTGGCGAGGCGCGATTTCAGTGTGGGAGTGGCGGGGGTGCAACCGAGCTGGGGAAAATTCGTTACGGCGAACGCTCCCTAACGGGGTGCCCTCTGGGCCCGGCTCTGTAACTAATTGCAAACACGGGGAAGGACTCGTTACAGAGCCGGGCCCAGAGGGCACCCCGTTAGGGACAGAACTCCTGATGTCGCCCTGCAATTTCTGCCTGGCGGGGAAAATGGGCTGAGCCATTCCTTTCGATGGCGACAGCTTCGCAGGTGGGGCAGGCGGTGCTCGCCTGCCCGCCCGCGCTGAATTTAGGCCCGCTCCTCGAATAGAATCGAGGGCAGGCGAGCACCGCCTGCCCCACCTGCGGGCTCACGGCAAATTCCACGACATCAGGAGTTCTGCAGGGAGCGTATTTCGCGCCTGAGCCCCGGATCGGTCGAGCACCCAGGACTGGCTCGGACGTTCGATTTTCACGCTGGACCCTAAACCACGGCGGATTTCTGCCGATAGAGTTCTTGTACGGCTTCGCCGAGGAGGAACGGGACTTTGCAGCAATCAAAGATGACTATC
>Ga0182016_10003705_pt1 | contig 17311 bp, 21 predicted proteins | sample 712S2MmetaG_FD_120491 | JGI IMG/M metagenome (GOLD analysis project Ga0182016, IMG submission 120491) | Permafrost microbial communities from Stordalen Mire, Sweden - 712S2M metaG | ecosystem: Environmental > Terrestrial > Soil > Wetlands > Permafrost | place: Sweden: Stordalen | collected...
GTAATCAAGCTGGCGCTACTCGACACCTCGGCCCGCTCGGACACGCCCGAGCAGATCACACAGCGCCGAGCTTTGGTTGCCCAGGTCCGGAAATTCAAACGGGCTCACGACCCGGCCGACGCCTCTACCCGCCGATCAGCCGCAGCGCCGAGCGGATCGCGAAGGCCGCCATCAGCGCGCCGGTGGCGAGATCGACGCCGAAGGTCCACCAGCGCGCCGAATCGTCGGAGGTGGCCCGCCGGCCAATGAGCGTCACCGAGCTCGCCCAGATGATCCCCCAGGTCAGTGCGCCGGCGAGCACCGCCGCCGCCATCGTCAACAGCTCGCTCAGGCGGTAGCCGGACATTTCCGGCCGGCCGATCGCCGCCAGCCAGAAGGCGACGTTCCACGGGCTGGTCAACGCCATCGCCGCCCCAAGCAGGAAGCCGGCGCGACGCGAGTCGAAGCGCGGCGGCGCTGCGGCGGAGGCGTCCGGCGCACGAAGCGCGCGCCAGGCGCCGCGCAGGAAGACGAGGCTCAGAGCGGCGAGCAGCAGGACGCTGACGATTCCCATCACGTCGCGCGCCAGCGGCGCGGCGAACAGCAGGCCGACGCCGAACGACACCAGCACCGCCCACAGCGCGTCGCCCGAGCAGGCGCCGAGTAGCAGCGAAAAGCCCGCCCAGAAGCCGCCGGCGAGGCACCGGCGCGCGCTCTCGGCGTTGATCGGCCCCGGCGGCCAGGCGACCGACCAGCCAAGCAGAAAACCCGTAGCGAGAAGCGGCAGAAGCGATGCATCCATGTCGGGTGGAAGCGCCACAGAGAGTCGCTGTGGTCAAGCCCCGACGCTTGCGTTTTACGCCGAATCGCGAGACAGGCGGAGGGTCGAGGCCGACCGGGCGTATTTAACGATGCCGATTTTCGCCTTTCGCTGCCGCACCTGCGGCGAGGAATTCCAGACGCTGGTCACCGCCGGCGAGACGCCGACGTGCAAGCTCTGCGACAGCGAAGATCTGGAGCGGCATTTGTCGCGCATCGCCGCGCCGGCCAAGGGCGGCGACAGCGAACCGGCGCTCGCCCCCTGCGGCGCGCCGATCGATGAATGCTGCGGCTCGGGGAACTGCCGGCCCTATCACCGCGCCTGACGCGGCTATTTGATCGACTGAAACTTCGCTTTCAGCGCCGCCACGACGTTGGCCGGCGCGAAAGCGGCGACGTCGCCGCCCATTTCGGCGATCTGGCGCACCAGGGTCGCCGTGATCGGCCTCACCGGCGACGACGCCGGCAGGAAGATGGTGTGGATCTCCGGCGCCATCGCCCCGTTCATCCCCGCCATCTGCATCTCGAAATCGAAGTCGGTCGAGTCGCGCAGGCCGCGCACGATCAGCGTCGCGCCGGCGGCGCGCGCCGCCGCGATCGCCAAGCCGGAAAAGCCGACGACGTCGAGCGCGCAGTTCGTCCCGGCCAGCGCCGGCCTGGCGGCGTCGAAGATCAGCGACAGCCGCTCCTCGACCGAGAACAGCGCCGCCTTGTTGGGATTGGCGCCCACGCCGATTGTCAGCTTGTCGCAAAACGCCGCGGCGCCGACGATGACGTCGAGATGGCCGTTGGTGATCGGATCGAACGAACCCGAATAGAAAGCGGAGCGCGCCATGGCCAAGCCGTAGCCCGCCCCCGCTCCGTCGGCAAGAGCGGCTTGCGGCGCGGCCGCCGCGCTGCTCAGATGGACGGGCGGCGGGGAGGATGGACCGATGGATGCAGACGGCTTGCGCGCGCTGCAGGCGCCGCTGAAAGACCGCTACCGCGCTGAGCCGGCGGCGGCGACCGCGATCGGCCTGGCGATCCGCTTCGGCCGCGTCAGCGCCGAGGGCGACATCGACTTCCGCGGCGCGCTGGGCGTCGCCAAGGATGCGCCGGTTGGGTTCAGCGACATCCGTCTGACGTTCGACCTCGACACGGACGCGCCGCCCGAGCAGCTCGACACGCTGCTGAAGCTCACCCAACGCGACTGCGTCGTGCTGCAGACGTTGAAGCGCCCGCCGGTGATCGCCGCCGCGCTGACGCGTGCCGGCGCGTAATGCCGAACGGGATCGGATGCGCCCCTTCCACCGCGCGCAGCGCGGTGGAAGGGGAAACCGCGCGAAGCGCGCTCGCCCCCTGCCCGTCAGTCCCCCGCCTCGCTCGGCTCTTCGTCTTCGCCGTCGGGCTCTGAGATGCGATCGACCGAGACGACGCGTTCCTTTTCGGCGGTGTCGAAGACGATCACGCCCTGGGTGGCGCGGCCGGCGACGCGGATGCCGCTGACCGGAACCCGGATGAGCTGGCCGCCGTCGGTCACCAGCATGATCTCGTCGCCCTCCTCGACCGGGAACGAGGCGACCAGATCGCCGTTGCGCGGATTGACCGCCATCGCGACGATGCCCTTGCCGCCACGCCCGGTCACCCGGTACTCGAACGACGAGGTGCGCTTGCCATAGCCGTTGGCGGAAACGGTGAGGATCGTCTGCTCGGCCGCCGACATCAGCGCGTAGCGCTCGGGCGACAGCGCCGCGTCGCCCGCCGCCGCCTCCGCATCGCCCTCCGCGTCGGCCTCGACGACGCCGTTCGGCTCCTCGCCGGTCTCGCCGGCCATCGCGCGGCGCATCTTGAGATAGGCGACGCGCTCCTCGCCGGCCGCCTCGAAGGTGCGCAGGATCGCCAGCGAAATGACGCTGTCGCCGTCGGCGAGGCTGATTCCGCGCACGCCCATCGAGTCGCGACCCTTGAACACCCGTACGTCGTCGACCGAGAAGCGGATGCACTGTCCGAGCGCGGTCGTCAGCAGCACGTCGTCCTTCTCCGAACAGATCTGCACGTCGACGATGCTCTCGCCCTCGTCGAGCTTCATCGCGATCTTGCCGGCGCGGTTGACCTGGGCGAAGTCGGAGAGCTTGTTGCGCCTGACCGTGCCGCGGGTGGTGGCGAACATCACGTCGAGTTTGTCCCAGCTCGCCTCGTCCTCCGGCAATGGCATCATCGCGTTGATGCGCTCGCCCGGCTCGAGCGGCAGCAGGTTGACCAGCGCCTTGCCGCGCGATTGCGGGGCCGAGAGCGGCAGCCGCCACACCTTCTCCTTGTAGACTTGCCCCTTCGACGAGAAATAGAGCACCGGCTGGTGGGTCGAGGCGACGAACAGGCGGGCGACGAAATCTTCCTCGCGCGTCGCCATGCCGGAGCGGCCCTTGCCGCCGCGGCGCTGCGCGCGATAGGTGGACAGCGGCACGCGCTTGATGTAGCCGCCGTGGCTGACCAGCACCACCATGTCCTCGCGCTGGATGAGGTCCTCGTCCTCCATATCGGCTTCGCTGTCGAGGATGACGGTGCGGCGCGGATCGGCGAAGGCGGTTCGGATCGTCGTCAGCTCGTCGCGAATGATGCTCATCAGCCGCGCGCGCGAGCCGAGAATGTCGAGATAGTCGGCGATCTCGACCGCGAGCTTGTTGAGCGCGTCGGCGATCTCGTCGCGGCCGAGCGCGGTCAGGCGCGCGAGGCGCAAGTCGAGAATGGCGCGCGCCTGGGTTTCGGAGAGCCGCATCGTCCCGTCTTCGGCGAGCGCATGGCGCGGGTCGGCGATCAGCGCGATCAGCGGCGCCATGTCGCGCGCCGGCCAGGCGCGCTCCATCAGCGCGACGCGCGCCGCCGCCTGGTCGGGCGAGGTGCGGATGAGGCGGATGACCTCGTCGATGTTGGCGACCGCGATCGCCAGGCCGACCTGGATATGGGCGCCGTCGCGCGCCTTGGTCAGCAGGTGCTTGGTGCGCCGCGTCACGACTTCCTCGCGGAAGTCGAGGAAGGCGACGAGCATGTCCTTCAGCGTCAGCATCTCGGGCCGACCGCCGTTCAGCGCGATCATGTTGGCGCCGAAGCTCGCCTGCAACGCGGTGAATCGCCAAAGCTGGTTGAGCACCACGTCGGCGACCGCGTCGCGCTTGAGCTCGATGACGATGCGCATGCCGTCGCGATCGGATTCGTCGCGCAGATCGGCGATGCCCTCGACGCGCTTATCGTGCACCAGTTCGGCGATGCGTTCGATCAGCGTCGCCTTGTTGACCTGGTAGGGAATCTCGGTGACGATCAGCGCCTCGCGGTCCTTGCGCAATTCCTCGATCGCGACTTTCGCCCGCATGATGATCGCGCCGCGGCCGGTGGCGTAGGCGGCACGGATGCCGGCGCGGCCGAGGATGGCGCCGCCGGTCGGAAAGTCCGGCCCGGGAATCAGCTCCATCAGCTCTTCGAGACCGATGTCGGGCCTGTCCATCAGCGCCAGCAGGCCGTCGATCGCTTCGCCGAGATTGTGCGGCGGGATGTTGGTCGCCATGCCGACGGCGATGCCGCCTGCGCCGTTGACCAGCAGGTTGGGGAAGCCCGCCGGCAGGACGACCGGCTCGAACTCCTTTTCGTCGTAGTTGGGACGGAAGTCGACGGTGTCCTTGTCGAGGTCGTCCAGCAGCGCCATCGCCGGCTTGGCCAGCCGCGCCTCGGTGTAGCGCTGCGCGGCGGGCGGGTCGCCGTCGACCGAGCCGAAATTGCCCTGGCCGTCGATCAGCAGCGCGCGCATCGAGAAGTCCTGCGCCATCCGCACCATCGCGTCGTAGACGGCGATGTCGCCGTGCGGATGGTACTTGCCGATCACGTCGCCGACTGTGCGCGCCGATTTGTTGTAGGGACGGTCGGGAGTGAAGTTCTGCTCGCGCATCGAAAACAGGATGCGCCGGTGCACCGGCTTCAACCCGTCGCGGACGTCCGGCAGCGCGCGGCTGACGATCACGCTCATCGCGTAATCGAGATAGCTGCGCTTCATTTCGTCGAGGATCGAGACGGGCTTGATGTCGGCTGGCCCGCCGGGGGCCGGCCGCTGGTCGTTGGGGTCGCTCAATGCGAAGAATCCTGGGGCGAATCTGGCTTTCCGCTTGTAGCCGATTCCGCGCCGCGACGCCACCTTTGCGATGTCGCGCAAGAGACGAAAAATCGCCTTTTCTTACATGGCGTTACGATCGCCGGGAGGCGGCGTCCGACGCGCCGGCTTGACGGGGGGTCGGCGATGCCGTCTCTCGCGCTCTCGGGAGGGCTTGGCGATGGCGTTCGACTTTCTCAAGACGGCGCTCGTCACGCTGCTGGTGACGCTCGATCCGCCCGGCCTGGCGCCGGTGTTCATCGGCCTGACGCTCGGCATGACGCCGGCGGGAAAGCGCGAAGTGGGCTTGCGCGCCAGCGTCATCGCCTTCGTCATTCTCGCCTTCTTCGCGCTCGGGGGGCGCTTCGTTCTCGAAGCGCTCGGCGTCACGATCCCGGCCTTCCGCATCGCCGGCGGGCTGCTGCTGTTCTACATCGCCTTCGACATGGTGTTCGCGCTCAAGGCCGAGCGGCGCAGCGAGATCGCCTCCGACGCGATGGCGATCGACCACATCCGCAACATCGCCGCCTTTCCGTTGGCGATCCCGCTGATGGCCGGGCCGGGATCGATCACCGCGACGATGCTGCTCGCCGACCGCGCGGGCGGCGACTGGTTCGCGCTCTCCGGCCTGTTGGCGATCATCGCCCTGACCATGGCGATCAGTTTCGCCGCCTTTCTCGCCGCCGAGCGCATTTCCGGCCTGCTCGGCAAGACCGGCGCGATCGTCTTCTCGCGCATGCTCGGCGTCGTGCTGGCGGCGCTGGCGGTGCAGTTCGTCTCCGACGGCGCGGCGCAGATCTGGCGGTGAAACGTCAGGCCGACCCGCGCCCGATCCTCGGCGCGCCGGCTGACCGTCTCTCCCCTCACTTGGCCGGCGTCGCCGCGCCGGCGTTGCGGCGGGTCCATTCGTCGCGCTCGTAATCCTCGAAGGCGGCGATCATGGCGCGGTAGCTGCGTTCGGCGACGCTCTCGGCGAGGCCGTCCTCACGCGCCAATGCTTTCACCTTGGCGACGATCGCTTCGACCCGGGCGGGCGCGCTCACCGCCGCCGGATCGGCCTTGAAGCGGCCGGCCTCGGCGACGTACCGGCCGCGCTCGGCCATCAGCGCGACGATCTGCTTGTCGATGCGATCGATGTTGGCGCGCACCTCGGCGAGGCTGGCGCAGCACGCGCCGCCGTCGACCAAGGGCGAACCCCAATAGGCGGGATGGTCGGCCGCGTCGTCGGCCAGCGCCGGCGCAATGGCTGCGAAGGCAAGCGACATGGCGGCGGCGGCGAGCAGGCGGAATGTCATCGGCGGGCAGCCCGTTTTCGAGGGAAGACAGAAGAGGCCCGGACTATCGCAACGTCGCCGCGCGACGTCCATCGTCATGCGGCGCCGGCCGTCAGTCGAAGTCGGTCGGCAGCGCTGGATCGCGCCAATGGGCGAACATGCGCGCGATCTGCTGCGGCAGCGCGCGCGCCAGCGACAGGTCCTGCGGCAGGTCGGCTTCGGCGAACCAGCCGACTTCGGAGGTTTCGTGGCTGGTCGCCGCCGCGCCGCCGATCGGCTCGCAGACGAAGAAGACCTTGGCGCAAGAGAAGACGCCGGCGGGATGGCGCTGGCGGGTGCGATCCCACAGCGCGGCGAGCTTCAGCACGCGAACCTGATAGCCGCTCTCTTCCAGCGCTTCCTTCGCGGCGTTCTCGGCGGCGGTGCGGTTCACGTCGGCCCAGCCGCCCGGCAGGGTCCAGCGACCGCCGTCCGACGTCTCGCGCACCATCAGCAGCCGCTCGCGCGCGTCGAACACGGCCGCGCGCACGTCGATCTTCGGCGTCGCATAGCCGGTCTCGCCGGCGAACAGCTTGGCGATCCGCTCGACCGGCGCGTCGGTTCGCGCCGCGAACATCCTGGCGGCGAGCGCGCTGAGCGCCTCGTAGCGTTCGCGGTCGTAAGGATCGCGCGAAAAGGTCAGGCCGGTCTGGGCGATCGCCTGCAGCTCGCGCGCCCAGGTCAGCCAGTCGGGTTCGCGGTTCGCCATGGCGCTGCCTTAGAGGCCGCGCGGGCGGCCCGGTCAAGCGCCGCTGGCGGCCTCGCGCGCTGGCGGCGCGGGGCCTGATCCGCCGCGGCCAAAAGGCAGCTATCGCGCCGCGCCGCGCCTGGGTAGCGTCGTCGCCGCATTCCGCCCAAGGAGCCGTCCATGACCCTCGCGATCTGGTGCGTCCTCGTCGCCGCGTTTCTGCCTTACGTTCCGTTCGGGCTCGCGTCCCGCCAGCTCGATCCGCATGCGCCGCGCCGCAACGCCCCGAACCTCGAAGGCCTCGCCGCGCGCGCCCATGGCGCCCATCTCAACGCCTTCGAGGCGTTTCCGTTCTTCGCCGCGGCGGTGATCGTTTCGCAGATCGTGGAAGGCCCCAGCGCAATGGTCGGCGGACTGGCGCTCGCCTTCGTCGTCGCGCGGATCGGCCACATCGCCTTCTATCTCGCCGACCGCCCGCCGCTGCGCTCCGCCTGCTTCTTCATCGGCCTGGCGCTGGCGTTGGTCATCTTCATCCATCCGGCGTTTCGCTGACCGGAAGCGCCGCCGCTCAGATCTGTTCGATCTCGCGCCGCGCGCGCTCCAGCGCCTCGCGCAGCTTGGCCGCCTGGGCGGGGCTCAGCGCGCCCTTGCGAAGCTTGTCGAAGAGCGCGGCCCGCAATTGCCGGATCGCCTGGCCGAGCGCCGCTCCGCCGATTGGCCGCGCCGCCTCCTCGACCTGGGCGTTGATCGCGTCGTACTCGGCGCGCTGCCCGGCGAGATAGGCGCGGCCCTCGTCGGTGACGGCGAACAGGCGCTGTCGGCCGTGCGCCTCGGAGGTGACGAATCCGGCTTCGGCGAGCGTCTGCAGGATCGGGTAGATCGAACCGGGGCTCGGGCGATAGGCGCCCTGGAAGCGATCGTAGAGATCGCGGATGATGTCGTAGCCGTGACGCGGCGCCTCGGCGATCAGGCCGAGCACCAAGAGTCGCAGCGCGCCGGAATCGAACATGCGGGCGCCGCGCGCGCGCGCGAACGGGCCGCCGCGGTGGCGGCCGAACACGCCGCGCCAATGCCCGGCCGGATCGAAAGCCGCGCTGTCGTCGGCGGCCCCGCCCGGGCCGAAGGGAGGATCTCGTCTGGTCATTTCCTCAACGGCGAATCGCCGGACCTCGGCGCGTCGCCGGCACAATAACGCGCCGCGCCGAGCGGCCGAAAGCGCGGCGCGGCGTTGGCGTCATCAATGGGCGTCGGGCGCTTTGGGTTCGTCGCGTTTGGCCGCCTCAGCCGCGCTTCGGTCGGCCATGAAGCGGTCGAACGCCTCGCGGTCGCGCGAAGCGCGCTGCCGGCGCTCGAAATCGGCGTAGGCCTCGGCCTCCTCGTGGATCGCATGCAGCGTCTCGCGTCGACGCTCGTCGAGCACGGAATTGCCGGTCGAGCGGCGCGGCCAGTCGCAGCGCGACCGCGCCCGCCCGGCGAATTCGCGCCAGGAATCGGCGTGACCGCCGCAGCGGCCGGGGCCGCCATTGTGTTTCCAGGCGCGCCACGCCCAGAAGCCGAGCGCAGCGAAACCGAGCGGCGGCGCGACCCAGAACGCGCCCGCCACGGCGAGAAGCTTGATCGGCAGCGGCGGTCCAAACCCGTCGTGGCGATGGCGCCAGGGAGCGGCGCGGTCGCCCCCAGGGGCGAAATCGCCGGCGTGTTCGAAGGAAGGCGAAGCGGAAGACATCGGAACCTCGTGAGAAGTCGACATATCTATTGAGCGATATATCGTACGCCCAATATGTCGGTAACGATATATCGTTGTCAAGATCGCCCGTGGAGTTTTTCCGCCCCCGGCCTCTGCCCTCCTCATTCCGGCGGAAGTGACGTCCGAGCGTTATGTCTGCGTCCGCAAAACCGCGGGGCCCAGGCAAGCGGCCCGTTCCTCGGGCGACTTGTCGCAAGACGTCATCCAGGGCTCCAGATGTGAAACTTCGACCTAAACGTCTTGCGCAACCGCATCCGCCAGGTGGTCCAGTATCGTTCCCCAGCCCCTGGTATGGCCGTCGACAATCGCCATCGTCGGGAGACGCTCGTGCGTCAGCACGAGGTCGGTTTCGTCGCCACGCGGATTGAGTTCGACGGTCACCAGCGTATTCACATTGTTCGTCAGCGGGCCCATCCAGGTGAACACGAGCTTGCGCGGCCGGTCGATAAGCACATAGGCGCCCGACACTTCGCGGCGGGATTCCGCCGATGACATGACAATGCTGAAGGCGCCCCCGGGGCGGGGGTCGCAGCGCGCCTGGCAAACCACCGCGCCCGGAAACGGGCTCATCCACCGCGCCATCAAATCAGGTTTGGTCCACAGGTCGAAGACCTGATCCGCTCCGGCCCTCAGGCGTCGGCGGATCTGGACGATCGCGCCCGCCGTGTCACCGCGATCCATGCTTGCGATCCTTGAGCGCCGACTTGCGCTCCGTCTCGAGCTCGAGCAGCACGCGCTCCATCGCGTCGAGCCGCACCTCCCAATAGCGGCGCGTCTGCTCGATCCAGCCGTCGACCTCGTCGAGCGAACTGGCATTGATGGTGAGAATGTGGTCGCGCCCCTTCCGGCGCCGTTCGACCACGCCGCTCGCCTCCAGCACGCGGATATGTTTCGACACCGCGTTCAACGACATCGGGAACGGTTCGGCGACGTCGGTCACGCGCGCCGCGCTGCGCGACAACCGTTCGATGATCGCACGCCGCGTCGGATCGGCTAATGCGGCGAAGACCGCGTCGAGGCGCGCCGCGCGCGAAACGGCCTCCCTCCGGGCTCCGCTCTCAATCATGACAATCCGCCTGCCGGCTCGATTCGCGATTGCAAAAAAATATTCCACCTGTCGGTTGACAATATGTCAAGCCGACGCTTTTATTCAACCGACAGGTTGAATTTATTTGGCCATGCAGGAGGGTTGGATGCCTATAAAGAACGTCGTCATTGTGCACGGGGCCTTCGCCGACGGCTCCGGGTGGCGGCACATCTTCGATATTCTCGTCAAAGCCGGCTACGCGGTCAGCATCGTCCAGATCCCGCTGACGTCGCTCGCCGATGACGTCGCAGCGACCAAAAGGGCGTTGGATCTGCAACAGGGCCCCAGCCTGCTCGTTGGCCACAGCTACGGCGGAGTGGTCATCACCGAAGCGGGCAACGCGGCCAATGTCGCCGGCCTCGTCTACATCGCCGCTTTCATCCCCGACGTCGGCGAGAGCGCCGTTGGCCTGCTGTCGCAGGCGACCGCGGCCAACGACGACATGCGCGCCACGAACGACGATTTCCTCTACCTCGACCCGGCCGCCTTTGCCGCCGATTTCGCCGCCGACGTTACGCCCGCCTTGGCGAAGTTCATGGCGCATTCCCAGCCGATGCTGGCCAAGGCTGCCGGCGGCGCGCCCGTTACGACGGCCGCCTGGCGCCACAAGAAGAGCTGGGCGCTGGTCGCCGCGCACGACCACAACATCAATCCCGATCTCGAGCGCACCATGGCCAAGCGAGCGGGTTGCGAAACGATCGAGGTTCCCGGCAGCCATTCGGTCTACGTTTCCAAACCGAACGACGTGGCGGGTCTGATCGAACGCGCGGCCAAGGCGTCGGCGCCGTAGACCTTCCATCCGTCACAGCGTCGGCTTTGCCCAATCCGTGTGCGAAGCCGACATTCCGCCTCCGGCCAGCTCCAGCCTGACGCCACGTTTCGCGAAAGCCTCGCCGCCTAGAGCCGCGCCCGGGCGCTGCGCGGGGTGGCGAGCAGCAGCGTCGTCTCCGACGCGGTGACGCCTTGCACTTGCCGCAGCCGGCGCAGCACGTCGTCGAGGTCGGCCAGACTCTGGGCCGACAGCTCGACCACCAGGTCCCAGCGGCCGTTGGTGGTGTGGACGGCGCCGATCTCGGGAAAGCCGACCAGGCTGTCGATGACGCGGTCGAGCATCCGGCCCTCGACCTCGATCATGGTCAGACCGCGCACCGGCGGCGACACCGCGTCGGCGCGCAGCACCACCGTGTAGCCGATGATGTCGCCCCCCGCCTCGAGCCTGGCGATGCGCGCGCGCACGGCGCCGCGGCTCATCTCCAGTTCATGGGCGAGATCGGAAATGCCGCGGCGGCCGTCGTGGCGCAGGATCGAGATCAGGCGTTGGTCGACGGCGTCCATGGCATGCCAAAATGGCTGGTCAGATAGAGCAAATTGATACGCCGATCCGACTGATTTGCCAAGATGGCGTGTTCATTCCGCCACATCTTGGGGGTAGCCTGAGCGACATCTGGCGCAGCGAGGCACGGCGATGGCGCGACCGCAAACCTGCATTCTCGTCCCGGCCCCGATCGAGGCTGGCGCCGGCCGGCGCGGCGCCGACATGGGCGCGCGCGCCTTCCGCGCCGCCGGCATGGCCGAGACGCTGCGCGACCTCGGCTTCGCGGTGGTCGAGCGCGCGCCGGTCGGCATCGGCCCGGTCGAGCCCCTGCCCCATCCCAACGCCGCCATCCGCGACCTCGGCGAGATCGCCGCCTGGACCGCGGCGATCGAACAGGCCGCCTACGAAGCGGCGGGCGCGGGCTTTCCAATCTTCCTCGGCGGCGACCACAGCCTTGCGGCCGGCTCGATCGCCGGCGTCTCCCGGCGCGCCCGCGACGCGGGCGAGGAGCTGTTCGTCCTGTGGCTCGACGCGCATTCCGACTTCCACACCCTCGACTCCACCGTCAGCGGCAACTTGCACGGCGTGCCGATGGCCTATGTCACCGGCCGCGAGAGCTTCGCGGGCTGGTACCCGCCGCTCGTCGCGCCGGTGAAACCGGAGAACGTCTGCATGGTCGGCCTGCGCAGCGTCGATCCGGCGGAGCGGGAGGCCCTCGCCCGCAGCGCCATATCCGTCCACGACATGCGCGCGATCGACGAGAACGGCGTCGGTCCGTTGGTCGGCGGCTTCCTCGACAAGGTCGCGTCGCACGGCGGCGTCCTGCACGTCAGCTTCGACGTCGACTTCCTCGATCCCGAAATCGCGCCGGGGGTCGGCACCACCGTGCCGGGCGGCGCCACGTTTCGCGAGGCCCATCTCGTCATGGAGATGCTGCACGACGCCGGCCTCGTCCGCAGCCTCGACGTGGTCGAGCTCAACCCGTTCCTCGACGAGCGCGGCCGCACCGCCATTCTGCTGGTCGATCTCGTCGCCAGCCTGATGGGCCGGCGCGTCCTCGATCGACCGACCCGGAGGTGGTCATGACCGCCCGCGCGCTGAATCTCGTGCCCTTCGTCAGCGTCGCCAACATGATGCGGCTGGTCAACGCGATCGGCGTCGAGCGCTTCCTGATCGAGCTCGCCGGCTTTGTCGAAGTGGACTTTCGCCGCTGGCCCGCCTTCGACAAGATCGCGCGCATGGCTTCCCATTCGGCCGAAGGGGTGATCGAGCTGATGCCGACCAGCGACGGCGTCACCTACGGCTTCAAATACGTCAACGGCCACCCCAAGAACATGCGCGAGGGACGCCAGACCGTCACCGCCTTCGGCCTGCTCGCCGAGGTGAGCACCGGCTATCCCGTGCTGCTCAGCGAGATGACCATCCTCACCGCGCTGAGAACCGCGGCGACCTCGGCGGTCGCGGCCAAACACCTCGCCCGGCCCGGCTCGCGATCGATGGCGATCATCGGCAATGGCGCGCAGTCGGAGTTCCAGGCGCTCGGCTTCAAGGCGCTCATCGGCATCGATCGCCTGCGCCTTTACGACATCGACCGCTGGGCGAGCGAGAAATGCGCCGCCAACCTCGCCCGCTACGGTTTCGACCTGACGATTTGCGGCAGCACGGAGGACGCGGTCGAGGGCGTCGACATCGTCACCACCGCGACGGCCGACAAACATTGCGCGACCGTGCTGACCGACAACCACGTCGGGGCCGGCCAGCACATCAACGCGGTCGGCGGCGATTGCCCCGGCAAGACCGAGCTCCATCGCGACATTCTCATGCGCTCGGCGATCTTCGTCGAATACCCGCCGCAGACGCGCATCGAAGGCGAAATCCAGCGGCTCGCGCCCGATCATCCGGTGACCGAGCTGTGGCGGGTGATCGCCGGCGAGGATCCCGGCCGGCGATCGCGCGATCAGGTCACGCTGTTCGACTCGGTCGGCTTCGCCATCGAAGACTTCTCCGCCCTGCGTTACGTCCATTCGAAACTGGCGGGCGGCGACTTCCACGAGGAGCTCGACCTGCTCGCCGACCCGGACGAGCCGCGCGATCTCCTCGGCATGCTCCACCGCGCCCAGCGCAGCGAACTCGCTGCGGCGTGCTGACGACGCGCGCCGTCGATCTGAAGGCCCCGCGACCCGAGAGTCGGCGCCGCCAGCGAACGCGCCATCGGCGCGAACCACCGCCTCGGGCCAGCCTCGCTCCGAGAAGGGCTGCTTCCACCGCGTCAAGCGACGCCGTTGCGCCGCTCCCCCGTCAGCGCCCAAACTTGCGCAGAATTGGGGCCCTTTGGAACCTCGGGTTCTTTGATCGGCTCCATGAATTGCGTCGCATTGAGGCGGGGGAGGGCGCGCTTCCGCGCAACTCAGCATCGGACGGCGTGATCGAGCCGCCGACGTGTCCAGATCCGCAGCTGGAGATTGAGCCTCCAAGGCCATCCCGGCGTCCGCTGGCGACGGTCAAGCGCCAACGGCCGTCATGGCGCGCAACGCCGGATTTCCTTCTTTGCCGAGATCGTCAATGGTCTGGCGCGCCCATCGATAGGCGGCCTCGAACACCTGATGATGTCCGTCCCAGTTCATGAAGCTCGAACCGGGGAACGGCGGGGGTCGCAGCAGCAGGTCGGTTTCCGCCGAAGCCGGGTCCGCGCCGATGTTGGCGAACAAGGTGCGCAGAATGACCGAGGTCGGGCCAGGGAAGCGCGGCAAGGGCCGGGACCGGAAAATCGGCAGCGCCAGGCGCCGCAGCAGTTCCCGCCGGCCGGGTATCGCGTCGTAGGCGACACTGAACTTTCGGTGAACGGCCGGACGCAGGTCGACCACGAGGTTCGGCCCCGACTTCAGCGTGCGCATTGCGGCAAGCGGGACGTTGTCGACGACGACGCCGTCGACCAGCATATGGCCGTCGGCGTCGACGAAAGGCGGCAGCACGCCGGGAATTGCGGCCGAGGCGCGTATCGCTTGCCAGAGCAGGCCTTTGCGCAGCACGCGCGGCGAATAGGTGGAGAGGTCGGTCGCCACAGCGAAGTAAGGCTTCCAGACATCCTCGATGCGCCCGAGATAGCAGCGGCGCAATTCCTCGTCGAGCACGCTGTGGTCGAGCAGGCCGTAGCGCGGCCAGTTGAAGCGCTTCATCGCCTTGCGGCGCACGAAGATCTCCTGCGTCGCGCGCCGCATTTCCTCGGGGTCCATCAACGCGGCGAAGCCCGCCGCCATCGCCGAACCGACGCTGGAGCCGCCGAAAATATCGAACTCGACGCCGCTCTCCTGAAACGCCTTGAAGATGCCGATATGCGCGGGGCCAAACGCGCCGCCCGCGCCCGCGACGAATCCGATGGCGCGATCGGCGAGAAACCGCACCAGACTGCGCACGTCCGCGCCGTCTTTCGTCGCGACGTGATGCGTCATGAAGACGTCGCGGCGTTCGCGCCAGCGCGCGCCGGGATCGGCAAAGCCATTACGCTCCGCCTGCGTCACGACGAGGCGTCGGTGGGCGGGCTCGAACATCTCGAGCGCCTGCGCTTCGACCTCTCCCATTGTCTCTGGCGAGCCGCCGGCCGCCAACACCACCTGATCGGCGCCGCGCAGGGCGGTCTGGCTCCAGGCGGTCAGCCGCTCGTCGGCGACGCAGACGACCAAACTGTGGTCGCGCTCCGCCTCCGCCAGCCAGGCGGCCATCGCATAGCGATCGGCCTCGCCGGGAAAGTGCGCCCGGGCGTCCTCTCCGCGTAATAGCGTTGCGTCAGGCAATGCTCGGATCGCCCGGCCGAGTTCGTCGATGAAGGCGGGCGATAAGCCCGCGGAGCCCGCGCCGACGACCGCAACGACGCGAGGGGCGTAGGCAGACGGCAACCGTTCGCGCGCCATCGGGGCAATCGTGGCCAGCCGCTTGGCGAGTGCGCGGATGACCTCGCTCTGGATCTGGGGAACGCGCCGACTGAGCGCCTCGAACGCCTCGCGATTGATCTGCAGCACCTGGCTGTCGCGCGCGGCGACGACCGTGGCGTTGCGCGGCGCGTCGGCGAAGAAGCCGATCTCGCCGATCAATTGATCAGCGCCAATTTGCGCCATCGACCGGCCGCCGGCGCCGCGCACCTCGAACAAACCGAAATCGACGACATAGAGAGTGTCGGCGCTCGCTCCTCGCTCGATCAAGGTCTCGCCGCGCGCTACCTGCCGCACGCCCATCGCCGAACGGATCCCAGCCCGCTCGGCCTCCCCGAGCGACGCCCAGAAGCTGTATTCCTCCTGCATTCTGGCCCTTCCTGTCGTAGACTTTCTTGCGATGGGGGCCTCTTGGCGGTCAGGTTGCCCGTTTCCGGGCCGCTTAACAATGGCTTGTTTTTCGTTCCTGTCGTTAAATCACCCCTCGTCCTGAGTAACCTCAGGATCGATTTGGCCAGCCAACATTGAAGGGGTTCATCCTCAGCGTAAGTCTGAGGACCGATGAAGTGACCCCTGGCGGTCATCCCGTCGTGGCTAGGGTCTTGGGCTGCTCGCAACTGGGCGCATTCCCGACGCCCGCGGCCGCATGCGCAACGGACGGCTTTCCGCCCGACCCGAACTTCCCGGATGGGCGCCGAGCATTGGTTGGGACCCAGGGAAGCGGCGGCGCGCCGGCGCCCGGCGCCTCAGTCTTTCGGATGCGCGTGCAGATGCGTGTGCAGATGGGCGTGCGGCGCGCCGTCGTGCGCATGGGCGTGCGCGTGCGCCTCGCTCTCCACATCGACCGGGACGAAACTCACCTGGCCGTATTTGACGCTGCGCACGCCGCTCTCCGCGTTGAAAACCTACCCAAAGCGATTCTTCAATTATTGGGCGTCGCCTAACGAGTCTTGCGCTCCGCCATACTCTTGCGCGGCCCACTGAGATCCGGAACAGCTTCTCCAAGCGCTGTAGCCAGATCAATTTGATGATCCTGTTCGTCGACGAGGATTTGTCGGATCAGTTCAGCCATCGCGAATTCGCCCAGCGCTTCACACTGTCGAACTCTCTCTCGGTAATTTCGGATGGTTTCGTTTTCGTTGTCCAGATCGAAACGAAGCATCTCTCGCGCATTTTCCGATGTCCGAACGACTGTCGGGGAGACGCACGGCATTTTTCCGAGGTAATCGATCTGTCTCGAAATGATCAGTGCGTGTTTCAGCTCTTCGTGGGCATGGATTTCGAGTTGGTCGGCAATGCTCATAAATTCCGCGCCCTTCAAGACCTGCGAATACACCACGTAGCCAATAATTGCTTGATATTCACGCGCAAGATCTTCGTTCAATAAATCGGCCAGGCGCTCACGGGAAACCGTTTGTTCGGTTGTTCCTGATTTTTGCTCAGACATGAGAATTCTCCAAATACGACAAGACGTAAGTCGCCGCCAAAGTGGCCCGGATCCACTGAAATAGCGGTCGTGGCGAATACGACCGCGTGCATTTCACAGCGAGGCTCAAACTACCCACCGCACGCTGACACGGTAGGCTCGGAATCTACCTATTCCTTAGATCAGCCTACGGGTTGCCGCTCCGTCTTTGGACGAGTTCGAGACTGTTGTGGGACGCTGACGAGCCAGCGTTCCAATCAGGCTCGAAAGCGACTCGGCGCCCCGCACACACCGTCGGCGCGTGCGGGTCCCCTTCGAACACAGCGTTGAACCTCGTGCAGCGTCGCAAGCTAAGCGATCCCTAGGGCAACCGGTCGGGCCCTTGGTCTTTCACGCTGTTTTCGTTCACTTCGAAAGCTTTGCCCTGAAGCTTCTGCTCGTTGCGCTTGTCGCCGGATCCTCGCCGCGGCGGTGCGGGCGAGCGGGCGGCCTCTTGGCCTCCCACGCTGTTTTCATTCACCTGGAAAGCTTTGCCCTGAAGCTTCTGCTGGTTGGGCTTGTCGCCGGAATGCTGCTGTGGTTGGCGGTCTTGATTTTGCTGGGCCTTATCGTTCACATCGGGTGCTTTCGCCATCGCATTTGTTCCCTTCGAACACTGTGTTGGACTTCGCGCGGCCTTGCGAGCTAAGCGATCCTGGCGTCGACGCCAGAAGTTCGACCGAGTCGGGCGCCTAAACGCAATCGAAATACCGCTAAGATTTCTCCGACGGAAGAACCGGAATCTACTCAGATTCACCCGGAAATTTCGGTGCGACGAGGAGCGCGGAAATTTCAGAGCAGGCCAACTGAACGAACGGCCGGTTCAGATCGGGCTGTCAGCGGTGGAACGGCGGCAAC
>Ga0182016_10003706_pt1 | contig 17301 bp, 15 predicted proteins | sample 712S2MmetaG_FD_120491 | JGI IMG/M metagenome (GOLD analysis project Ga0182016, IMG submission 120491) | Permafrost microbial communities from Stordalen Mire, Sweden - 712S2M metaG | ecosystem: Environmental > Terrestrial > Soil > Wetlands > Permafrost | place: Sweden: Stordalen | collected...
CCCATGCTGATGGCTCCGTCGAGCGACAGCTTGATGGTTTCGTCGGTCGCGGGGCGCAAGGTAATGCTGCCGTAGAAGGGATTCGTCGCGGAAGAAGGGTTTCCCTGCGCAAACGCGGGCGCGGCAAGAGCGAGCAGCGTAAAAAGGGCCAGCCGCCCGGCGTAAGTAGTGTGTACGCGCATACCTTGCATAATTGTCTCAGATGTTCGAGCCGGGCGCCGGGATTCCAGAAGAGCCGAAAAACCGGAAATACGACGATTCGGGCGAGCGGCGAGAAGCCTGTTCGAACCAGGCCTTCGCCGCCAGCCCTACATGTATCGCGCGCAGGACGATCGTCAAAAGGTCAACGTCCTACTTCGCCTTTGCCAGCCCCGCGACAACCTCAGCGAGCTTATCGAGTATCTGGATCCAGCCTTCCATCTGACCGCTATTCTTCGCGCTCTCCAAGGGTTCGTTTCCAATGAAGGTAAGCTTCGTCTGGCCGTTTCCGAGGTCCTCAAAGAGGGTCACGTCGTACGCACCCTCGACAGCCTCATGTTCGATTCCTAACTCTGCAGGGTCGATCTTGTTTCCCTTCGCGTCGGAAAAGCACATCAGGGAAACGATCTTCTCGTACGGAACAATCTCGTGGTATTCAACCAAATTCCAGAACTCCTGCCCATCCGGCGACCGCATGCAGCACAGAAGTCTCCCCCCAACGCGAAAATCCATCTCGCAAACGGGTGCCGTAAAGCCCTTCGGTCCCCACCACTGCATCACGTACTTGGGGTCTGTCCACGCCTTCCAAACCAACTCGCGTGGGGCATCGAAAACTCGTGTAACCGTCATCCGCTCAACTTCGCTAACCGTGTTTTCTGCCATCCCTGGCCTCCTCTTTCTTCATTTGATTGACTACGACATCCAGTTTGTCGAAACTCTCTTCCCAGAATCGGCGATAGCTAAACGCCCAGTCGCTGACCTTCTTGATCGCCTCTGGCCTGAGCGTGCACACACTCTCTCGTCCACGCTTCGTCTTGATCACAATCCGCGCCCGCACCAGGTAGGCAATGTGTTTTGAAATCATCTGCTGCGAAAGTGCAAACGGTTCCGTCAATCCATGCACAGACGCTGGCCCACGGGAGAGCCGTTCGATCATCGCCCGCCGCGTCGGATCGGACAAAGCCGTAAAGGTTGTACCCAGATGATCCACAACCATATGGTAGTGGATTTTCTGTCCATGTCAAGTTTGAATTTTGCGATTCTTTGATTCGGGGGGGCAGCCTGCTTGACGTGTCTGGGCAACGCAGGCCTGCTGCTGGAATCAGCGACTCACGGCGTAACTCAACGCATGTCTTCTTTCGTCAGCGCGAGTTCGTAATAAATCAGCGGCGCGTTGCGATACCGCACGCGGCCCTTTTCAAGGTAGCCGCAGCGCTGATAAAAGCCTCCTCCTCCCGCAGCCGCATCGTACGCATCGAGGCGAATGACGTCTGCCGGCCACTCCCTGGCAAGACGCCCGGCTTCTTCGAGACATCTGCGACCAATCCCCTGGCGCTGCATTGCCGGCGTTACCGCCATCGCCAGCAGATACAGGGGCCTCGCACATGCAGTGAAGTATTTGATATCGATAGCCCAGGGCTTCTTCGTGGCTAGTTGAAATGTGGCAACAATTGCAGCCCCATCTGTTGCCACCAGGACTCGAGAGTGGCGCATCGCATAGAGGACACCCTTTTCCGAAGTATGCGATGACCACGGGCCCCCGCCGAAGCGGCTCGTAAGGTGGTCGGCAACCGCAGTGTGCAGCGTCGACAACTCGACCGCGTCCTCAGGCGTTGCCAGCCGAAAGCTGAGTCGTTTTGTGACAGACTCTTGCCTCATGGATCAATCCCTCGTGCGTGTCAAAGATAGAACCTTCGGATTTCGAGGTACTCCACGACAGACTGGCTTCGAGCTAACTCAAGCCCGTTCTCCGATGCCGATCCGGGAAAGAACACAGAAGTGTTTACTCCTATATGACTTCCGAGTTTGGCAACGATTCGCCCAGAACCTCGTCAATGAGGGCGTTGCATGTTTTATCAACAACGGCAGTGCTACTCGGTCCTTGAAGTGCTTCTGCTACGACGTTTCGCCCACCATAGGCACGCACCCGTAATTGCCTGCAAGGGTAGCGTCAGAGAAGCAAGTGCAGCCAATAGCCGTCCAGCGCCACCGCCAATTGCACCTGTATGGAGGGCGCGATTCAGAGCCACAACTCGCTGTGCCGAATTGCTACGCGTACTTACAACGTCAAGGGGATTGCCCGAAAATTGATCGATCAGAACGACGCTGCCTCCGTTGTCTGAGTGATCTTCCGGGAAGCGCATCTTTACCAGATAAACTGCCTTCGGCTCAAGAGGGATGGAAACCCAGAGTATCGACGCTCCAGGTAACGCCTTCTGCGCAACAGAACACGCGAGATCGGCGGAGATGGGTTGAACCCCGGTCTTCGGCTGGGACGCGACGGTTCGCCACACCGGTTTGCTTTGAGTCATCGCAATAGTCACGGGCACCGTCCATCGTTCAAGCGCCATATACGCACCTGTGGCGGCAAAACCGAGCATGAAAAGTGAGGAAAAGAACCCAAGGGAGTTGTGAAGATCGAATGAGAGGCGCCGAAAACCAGCAGAAGATTTGATTCCGATCCGCTTCAGCGGCCACCACAGATACAGACCGCTCGGCGCGAGAAACAGCAGAATGATCGTGGAGAACGCCATCACATTGTGGAGGGTCTTCATGATCACGGTGAATCGCACAATACTCAGGTTTCCCAGCACCTTCCCCGTGTACTGATTCACGAACACCTGTCGCAGCAGACGGTGGTGGCTGGGGATGACGGTAAACCAATACGACCGATCCGGCCTGACCGATGGGACATAGGCTGTGATGATGTCTCCAGGATGCAGGACGGCAGCGGCGTTGGCTGCAAGCTGTGTTGCGGAAAGCTGCTGAGCTTGCGGCGTCACCTTGAAAACTGATGGTTGAAAGAAGGCGTCGATTTCGTCGGAGAACGCAAGTACGGCCCCGGACACGCCCAAAATGAGCAGAAACAGACCCGCAACCAGTCCACCAATGAGATGGAGGTTGAACAGGACCTGCCGAGCGCGAGCGTCACGGTTCATCCCTTAGAGAGTCCAGATTGAGCGATATGCTAACCAAGATTAAAGACGCCGCCAATTGAATGAACGCTCTTCAAGATTGCAGTTCATTTCCGCAGCGTTTGCTCTTCGGTATGGTCGCACCCGAACGACGGGCAAACCGGACATTGAGACCCACTGCCTCCAGCAAGGTCCGAAAATATTTTCAAACTTCCCCTCCATAATTTGCACGCAATTACTGCTCAAAGCGCAGGATGGGCTCATGAGCTGACTCGCTGACTTGCTAACTCCGCTAACTCCGGGAGCCCCGCTAACCCCTTTTTCTCTAATTTCTGCAAATAACTCGTTTAGAATCCAATATTTGCAGCCGAGACCACTTGTCAAATCGTTGAAAATAAACCACTTCCCTACAGAAATACGGGGGGGAGGGGGTAGGAGATATCCATGGGCCAGGAATGCCGTCAAATCCTCGCGAGCGGAGACAAATGCAGGGCGAGAAGCACCTCTGCGACATCCCCCTGGCACTGCGGGCCGTGCGCGAACAAGAAGACCGCAAGGGCTCCATGTTACCAGGGCGGTCAGATTTTCTGCCGTTTCCACCTGCCTTGCCGAAAGAGCAGCATACTGGCGCCGGCGATGGCACATTCGGCGATCACGATGGAAAGAAAAGCGCCTTCGGACCGGAAATGCATCTTGACCGCGAGGAACCAGGCCAGCGGTAACTCCAGCACCCAGAACCCAAAGAAGTTCACGATGGTTGGAGTGAGGGTATCGCCGGCACCATTGAAGGCCTGCAGCATCACCATTCCATAGGCGTAACCGATGTTTCCGCAACTGATGGTGCGCAGAGCCACGGCCGCGATCGGCACGACGTTGGGGTCGGTGACGAACAGGCGCACGACCGGCGTGGCGAAGACGATAAAAAAGATACCGATCGTTCCCAGGAAGACCATGTTGTAGAGGCCGGTCCTCCAAACAGCCTGCCCGGCGCGCTCGGGATGGCCCGCGCCCAGATTCTGTCCCACCAGCGTTGCGGCGGCGTTGCTCAATCCCCAAGCCGGCAGAATGAAGAAGACGACAATACGGATGGAAATCGTATAGCCGGCCACCGCCGCCGCGCCAAAGATGGAAATGATCCGCACCAGCCCTATCCAGCTTGCATTGGCGATAGCGAACTGGAGAATTCCGGTGATGGAAACGCGTAGCAAACGCACCATGACGCCCACATTCAAGCGCAGGTGGCGAGCGAGCACATGAATGCGCTCAGTTCCTTTGAGCAGCCGGTAGAACTGGTAAAGCACGCCGATGCTGCGCCCTGTGAAAGTAGCCAGCGCAGCGCCGGTCACACCCAGGTGCGGGAACGGACCGAGTCCGAAGATCAGGCACGGATCGAGCACGAGGTTGATAATGTTCGACACCCACAGCAAGCGCATGGCGATGGCCGCGTCGCCCGCGCCGCGGAAGATGGAGTTGTTGAGAAACAGCAGGATGATCGCTCCGCAGCCCCCCAACGCGATGCGCGCGTAGCCCGACCCAATGGCGACGATTTCCGGCGTTGCTCCCATGAGGCGAAGCAATTGCGGCGCAAAAATGCCTGCTGGAATTCCGATGCCCAGCGAGATGAGCAAGCCGAGCGCGATGGCCTGCACGGCAGAGATGGCGGCATGCTCGGGATCTTTCTCGCCAATGCGCCGCGCCACCATGGCGCCTGTCGACATGGCAACGCCCAGGCCGATAGCAAAGACGAGCGCCAACATCGATTCCGTGATGCCCACCGTGGCAACTGCATTGGCTCCAAGTCGGCCGACGAAGAATACGTCGACGACAGCGAAGAGCGATTCGAGCACCATCTCGAGCACCATGGGAATGGCGAGCAGCAAGATGGCGCGGTTCAGGTTTCCAGCGGTGTAGTCCTGGTGCGAGCCGCGGAGAGCTTCGCGGACATCGGACCAGAGGCTGCGGGCGCTAGACCGGAGGCCGCGCGAGTTGCCGTCTTCCGGCTGAGCGGTGACGGTTTCAAGAACAGACATGGGAACTCCACAATGCCGGCGCAAAGCGGCGGCATGAGCGAAGGGTCACGCTGCGATCAATTGATGATGTGCAGTGCTGATACCCGGGGTTGGAGATTCCTCGGGAGGCCGCAACGGATGCGGCAGCGTATAAAGCCCGAGGGGATGTTCAGCGGGTAGGTCGTACGGCGACAAGTCTGAACATGGTTCTCCTCCGGTGCCGAGTGCGGCGGGTTTATCGATAGTACCGCGGATTCGGCGGCGATGGCCAGATTCCGGCGGAAATATTTGCCGTAAATCCAGCCATCGCGTATTTCTAGGGCGTTACGGATTGAACAATAACGGTCCCGGCTTCAGGAATGGAATAAGGCGAGCCGGACGCTTCAGTGATGCTTGACGTTGTGACCGTGTAGACATAGAGTTCGCCGTTGCCGAGCGCGAAGAGATGATTCGCGCTGTCCCAGGCGAAAGCATTGAATTGCACCGACGATTGCAGGATGCCGCTATCTTTGGTGATGGGGCTGCTGCCGTTGAAGTGGAAGATCTGGAAACCACCTCCGCCACCTTCCAACCCGCCGCCGCCCACGGCAAGGAGTTTTCCAGAGGGAGACATGGCCAGGGCGGTCGCGCCGGTACCGGTCGTCGGCATGTTCTTCCATGAACTCGATGTGGTGAGTTTTCCTGACGAGCTGAGCGTAAAGGTGCCCAACTGCGATTCGCCGTCGGGCAAATCAGTACTGTTGCTGATGGGCTGTAGCGAGACAGCCAGATGGCCTGATGGATCGGCAGCGACCGCCTTGATGCAGTAGTAATCGTCGGAATTCTCGGGGTTCATGTTAGGGGGCGCGATGCTCGACTCCAGCGTCAGGTGACCGCTGCTGCTGCGTCCGTAGCCCGAAAACGTGTAGAGAAATCCGCCTTCGTAATCGATGCATTCCGATCCGAAAGCAAATTTGTTGCTGGAGCTGAAGGTCAAAGGCGTATCCCAGAGGAAGGTCTGACCGCTGTCGCCGAGATATTTCAGCTTTCCGCCCGATTCGATCTGATAGGACAGAAAGTCGGTTGAATCGCAAAGGCCGCCCACAAATGCGGCTGGATACAGAGTTGCCCCTGTATGGTCGAGAACGAGTTGAGACTGGATGCCGCACGAGCCGCTCGGCTCGCTGATGGCATTGGCTGCGGCCAACTTGACCGATCCGTTGGCGGCGATGGAGAACGCGTCCACGCTGTTTCCGATCACGCCGAAGAGATACTTGCCATTGCCGACGATTCCCTGAACGGAGATGTTGGCAAAGGGGGATCCGGGGACAGCGGTCAGCTTGCCATTGGATGCGACTGAGAAACCGTCGAGATGCGTTGGCCGGGTCACGTAAACGTAGGTGACCGGCTTGGTTGAGGATTCGGGTTGGTCATCGGCTTGCGCCAGAGCCACAACAGTTGAAAACGAAGCAGCAAGGCAGAGAGTGAGTGAGAAGAATCGGGACATGAAAAGCCTCCTTTGGAAGCGCAGGGGAGCGCTGAGCGGGGGACGCTCGCAATTGTACACGCGCGACGAAATGTAGTGACGAAAGGGATGAGCGCGTTTCCGCGGGGGAGGCGTGAATTCGAGCAGGGGGAATGTTTGGCGGGGGAAGAAAAAGGCAGTTCTAAAGAACCATGGCGATATAAGCCAGGATGACCACTAGCGCGATGCGGAAATCGCAAATTTTGAAAGCTCGCAGGCCCATCAGGTTCATGCCGAGTTCCGTTTTGAGCCGCTTTTTGAAAGCGAGGCCGGCGACGAGAGGAGCGGGACAGATCAGCAGGTCAACCGCGACTTGCAAGCCCGTTTCCCAACCGAAAGGGCGGGCATTAATGAGTGGCCACGCGTGCAGGCCGCGCGCAAGCAGGGCGAACACCAACATCATGTAGACCGCGTGCCACAACTCGGGTGTGGCCGCGGTTCCCCTCAACGCGGTATCGGTGCTTGCCATGCGGTTCCTCGGTCAAATTGATCGTAAGCTCTTTCCTGTCATACGCAATACCACTTCTGCATCAAGGCGACCGAACCGAAAAATTCCCTTAGACCATGGCGCGTTCTTTCACGGTGAGGTATTGGTTGAGGACTGACGAAGTGAGGGCGTCCGGATTAAGGTCGAGCGTCAGCGCGCCGTGCTCGTGGAGCCGGGCGAGAAGCAGCTCGCGGCGGGCGGCCATCTCCTGGGCGGCCGCGGCGCGAAACATCTGGTCGACATTGCGCGGCCGCGTGGCGGCAATGGATTCCACCTCGGGCTGAGCCATGGCCACAAACAGGAGCACATGGCGGCGGAGCAGTTGCATGGCTCCGTCGATGACTTCGGGGCGCATCGCTGTCTCAGCGAGATCGGTGATCCAGAGAATCAAAGATCGGCGCGGCTGCAGCCGGTTGAGGGTTGCCGTGGCGCGCAGGTGATCGGCTTCGCTCGGTTCGGAATGCACCTGTGCGAGAGCCTCGATTAATTGGCGCATGTGCGCGGCACCGCGGCCGGGAAGAATGCGCTGCTGGATGGATTGGCCATAGGCCAGAAGGCCGACGCGATCCCCGGAGAAGAGAGCGAGCTGAGCCAGGGCGACCGCGGTTGTACAGGCGTGGTCGAGCTTGGAGTGGGGTTGACCCTCGGGGGCTAAAGCCCGGCTTCTTTGCTCGGGGTCGATGTACGGGCTAAAGCCCGTACCCTTCACGCTAAAGCCCGTACCTTTCGGGCTAAAGCCCGTACCCTTCGCGCTGGAACTCGCGCTTTTGACTCGTGTGCGCATCAGTCGGCCGCAATCGAGCACGATCCACACGGCCTGGCTGCGCTCGGTTTGATACTGGCGGGTAATCAGGTCGCCGCGCCGGGCCGTTGCAGTCCAGCAGATGTCGCGCAGATCGTCGCCTTGCCGGTATTCGCGCAGGCTTTCGAAGTCGCGGCCGAGGCCCCGCAGCCGCGCCTGGCGCAGTTGCAAATCGATCTGGCGGCTGCGCGCAAGAAAAATCTGCTGCTCTTCGCCGGTGCGCAGCGCCGGGTACACGCGGACCTGCTGGGTAAGCGGTGCGCGCGCCCAGCGCTCCACCAGTCCCAGGCCTGAGTGGTAACGCAAATAAAGCCAGCCGGTCTCGCAATTCCCACGCTCGCCTGGCCGCACGCGATAACGAAGACTGGCAGGCACACGAGGATAGACCGTGAGCCGATGAACCGCGGGGTGCTCGATCAAGGCCGCGGGCAGATCGTCGGTGAGGCGGCACGCGACAATCAGCTTTCCGTGATTCTCGAGGGTCAGTTCGATCTCAGTATCGGAGTCAAGCGCGGGCGCATTGGACCAGGAGCGGGTGGCAGCCAGCTCAGCCGGTGCGGGCAGGCGCAGGCCGTCGAGCAGTGCGATCAGCAGGACGAGAGCATCCCAGGCCAGCATCGAATACGCGAGCCGTGCGTCCCAGAAGCCGGGCACGATGCCGAGGAAGCCGAGAAGCAGGAGAAAGATCGTGCGCCCTGTAAGCCCAAAAGCCCAGCGGCCTCGCGTCTGACAGCGGGCAGTGACGGGGTCGGGATGGAGGCTGGGGGAGATCATGATCGGTCGGGCTTAAATCATTGCCGGGGAACTGGGACGGCGGCGATGACGTCGGTGAGGACGCGGTCGGCGTCGAAGCCCTCTAACTCGGCTTCGGGTTTTAGCAGAATGCGATGGCGGAGAACGGGCTGCACGGAGCGCTTGACGTCGTCGGGAACAAGATAATCGCGACCGTCAAAGGCTGCTGTAGCCTGGGCCACGCGCATAAGACTGATGGCAGCGCGCGGGCTTGCGCCCAGCAGAAGCGTGGGCCACTCGCGGGTGCGGCGCGTCAACGACAGGATGTACGAATAGAGCTCCTGCTCTACGCGGATGGAGCGGACTTCGGCAGTTGCCGCAGCCAGCAGGCCCTCGGGAATCGGCGTGATCCGGGCATCTTCAAGCAATCCCGCACCGGTGACGGCGTGGTGGCGCTCAAGAATCTGCAGCTCCTCCGCTTCAGAGGGATAAGCTACGCGGATTTTCAGGAGAAACCGGTCCAACTGTGCTTCAGGCAGCGGGTAGGTGCCCTCGAAGTCGACGGGATTCTGCGTCGCGAAGACGGTGAACCACGCGGGAAGCGGGCGACGAATGCCGTCGGAGGTGACCTGGCGCTCTTCCATGCACTCGAGCAGGGCCGCCTGGGTGCGCGGCGGCATCCGGTTGATCTCGTCCACGAGCAGCAGGTCGGTGAAGACGGGGCCGGCATGGAATGTGAAGGAATCGGAACCGGGCCGAAGGATCGTGGTCCCGAGAATGTCGGCAGGCATCAGATCCGGGGTCGCCTGGACGCGCTGGAAGCCGATCCCGAGGAGCCGGCCGAGCGACTTCACGATGAGCGTCTTGGCGATTCCGGGCACACCTTCGAGCAGCGCGTGGCCCTGACAAAGCACAGCGATCATGACCTCTTCAATGACTTGAGATTGTCCGGCGATCACGCGGCCCAGTTCCCGCTGCGCGTGTTCGATCAATTGCGCAGTGGCGCGAAGCCGCTGTGCGTCAGAGCCTTCTGTCGCGCGACTTGAATTTTGCGGTACTTCCCGATCCGATTCCCCGTTCATGAAGGCCTTTCCTGGTGTGTGGGTTCAACACGATGGATTTTCGCAAATGCGGCGCCGGATTTGGCAGCCGTGCGCAATTGTTCAACGTGGCTATTGAGCTTCTGAATCAGCTTGAGAGCCTCGCGCGGGGTAAGCGTCTCGCCCCAGGCGGCTTCTTCGCATGCTTTCAGGTCGGCTTCAAGGTTCTCGTCAGCCTGCGGAAAGCGTCTCCGCACGGCCGCCGCGATCTCCGCGGCATTCAACGGCTGGCCGCGCAGGCCGCAAAGCCGCAGCACGGTGCGGCGAAAGCGCTCCAGCGCGATGGCAAGCGCAGTGGAAGACGCGCCGGCATTGCGATAGAGCGACCCCAGCGCATCGAGAAACTCGATAGGCGTGGCGCGCACCACGGCGGGCAGATCACGCACCGGGCCCGAGCGCCGGCTGAAGCTCAGCACCACAAGCATCCCGAGCACCGCAAGCCCGCCCCAAAGCAGGTTCCATGCGGGGCCTGAAGCGTAGCTCCAGGTGGAACGGATCTCGCCGTGCAGGGACTCGTCCCAGTAAAAGTGGTGACCCTCGCGCGGTCCGAGCGCATTGAGAAGCAGATCAAGATCCTGGGCGCGGGCGAGCGAGCCGTTTTCCAGCGGAGTGGAACTGGCCCACCAAACCGCGTGCCCTTTGCCCCATTCGTATTCGACCACGGCCGGTTGACCGGCGCAGCTATAGTCCACCCGAAAGGCCGGATTGCCCAGGCGCCAGGTGGCTTGCGGCACCATCCACACCTCGCCGGAGCCGGCCAGGGCATCGAGCCCTTCCGGATCGAGCTTGCATGCGGCAAAGTTGAACTCGTCGGGTGTGTCGCCGGCTTCACCGGGCAGAAGAAATGCGCCCCAGAAGCCTGTGGAGAGCACGCGCCCGCCACGCTCCAGAATCTGCCGCACGGCTTTCAGGTTGGCCGGCTCGCGGGTGAGAGGCTCGGCAAAAATCACTACTGTTTCCGGGCCAGCGGTGGCCGCCAGGTCGGTTAACGGCCGCTCCCAACGTTCAATCGCGTAGTTGGATCGGAGCAGCGTCTCGTAGGCCGCGCGTGCGCCATGCTGCCCGGAAAGGTAGGTGGAGGGCAGCGGATTGCTGTTGCTGTTGGCGCTGGGCAGCAGAAAGCCGATGGCAACCGCAAGGCACATGGCGATGCCCAGGCACCACAAAAGCATGCGGCGGTCTTTGGCATCGAGCGAGCCGAGAAACCACGAGGGCAGTGCGACGCTGCGCTTGCTGCGGCGCATGAGCCAGAGCGTGACCACAGCAGACAGAAGGGTGACGATCACCCATGCCATTCCGGAATGGAGAGCGAGAAAACTCGTCACGGCCGCCCGCTCTCTGGTGCGGCCAATTCGGAGACGCCATGGCCCGCGATGAGTGCGGAGGCAATGTGTTCAGCGCGGAGGTAGTCCTTTTCGGCGGCGGGCAGTCCGCCATACCAGGTGCGCTCAAAGCTGCGCGTGAGCGTGGCGAGTCCCGGCTGGCGCGGATCGTCGGGTGCGATGAGCGCCAGGTATTCGCGTGGCGTGCGGGCGCGGTCGGCGGGCCACAGGCGTTTGGATTCGAGCCGCGAAATGGCTGCCCAATAGAGAAAGTGAATAGCTTCGCGCCATTGGCCGGCCTCGGCCGCTCGCCGCGCGTTGTCCATCCATTGCTGCCATGGAACCTGCGACGCTGAACCAAGCGCCGGGCCGCGATTTTCGGGCGCGAGGCGAATGCGCCAACGGCGTTCCAGCCTCCACAATGCAAGCACCAGCCCTGCGCATACGGCAATCACAAAGCCCCACACAAGGGCTCTACCCAGCCACGGCGCGCGCGAACTGGCACGCATTGCGCCTTCGAGCACACGGTTGAGCCAGTTGCCAACCTTCTCCATGGCCGAATCTTTTGGGTTCGGCGCTTCCAGGTCTTGAAATTCGCGTTCGGCCAGCACCTGGTTCATCACCGCGCGCTCCTGCGCGTGCCCAGGCGGCATCGCAACCGGAGCTGTTCCCTGCGCCATGTCGTGCGCGAGCCTCGTTTGCGCGCCGAGCAAGAGTTGCGTTGTCGTGGGCGGAGCGGGCCGCACATCTTCCCACGTTGGAGCTTTTCCCTGAACTGCCGGCTTGGGCGCGGGCGGCAGAGCGTCGTTGTCCTGGGCTTTCGAAAGCAAGACGCGTAGCCAGCCGTAACGGATCAGGCGTCGTTCGGCGTTGGGCGAATCATCGATTGGAACGCGATCGTCGGCGCCCACTTCCGCCGGGTTGCATGTCTTCATGTCGCGTGCTTTGGCGCACGCCTGAACCAGCCCGGCGAGCGCATTCAAGTGCGCGCGGTATTCCTCGCGCGTTGCATCGTGCGGGCGGTTTGAAGGCAACGCGGTTGAGGCCGGCGGGATCTGGGCGCATGCGCCGGTGGACAAAGAAAACAGGCATAGAGCCATGACAAGCGATGCAAACACAGGTCCGCGCGTGCGTCGACTTCGCATGGAGGTGACGAATCCTTTGGCTCCCAGGGCGAGTTTGATTGCCTCGATAATCCAGCCCTCGTACGCTTCTTCTGATGATAGCCAACTCCGGCGCTGCGCGGCACCGTGGAGAACAGATGCGCGTGGCTTCTTATCTAAGAAGTTTCCGCGGGAGGCGGCGGGGATTGCCGGTTACCCTGTTTCACTGCGGCAGCCCGCCGCTGTTGCCGAGATAGATGTGCATCTTCACCGAGAGCGCGGGCTGCGAAGCGACCGTTGCAGACCATGCGACCTGCTGCCATTCGCCTTTGCCTGCAGGCGGAGCAGTGACCTGTTCCTGGATCGGGTAGCAATCGCCGGGCCGGATCGGATAGCGTGCCGCGCCTGAAACATCGGTCCATCCGGTAGGTAATTGAGAAGCGATGGTAACGTCAACAGGCTCCGCCGAGTAGTTGCAGGCCTGAAGAGGGATGAATAGCTTGTCGCCATAACGCGCAGAAAATTCGGGCTCGGGAATGAGGGCGGCGAGGCGATCGAGATTGTGCGCTTTCCAAAACAGGGAATAGAAGCGCCAAGGATCGCCGATCTCGAAGCTCACGCCTGTATGCGATTCGGGCTCATAGCCACGGACGTGGGCAAAGGGAACCGGATATGCCGATACGTCTTCAAAGACATCGCCGGTGACAGCGCCGCCGGCAACCGATTTCCCGAAAATCAAATGCACCGAGTCTTCAAAATGCTTGAAATCCTTTTTGGTTAGCGCTTGCTCACCAAGGTAGCCTTCTTGCGTTTGATAAAACGCCTGCTGTTCGGCTTCAAGCTGCGCATAGGAGACATGGCGTGAAGGCGAAATATCCGCGGTGTTGTAAGTGGGCCCCGTGCCGTCGACGATGGTCTTGCGAAACGAAGGCAATTCGTCCGGATCGTTCCAGTATGGCGAGAAGTTCTCGAATGCGTCGGTAAAGTAATAGAGTTTTTGCGGCTGCCAGGGCAGCAGGCTTTCGGTGAGATTGCTCATGCCCCCGCGATCGCGTGCCGGCGAAACCTGCTCGGGAAACGCGATTGGATCGGCGGCGAGGTCGAATGCTTCGGTGGCAAGAACGCCGGATGCCTGGTGGTCTTCATGATTCTCGCCGGCGACGGGATCGGGAAGCCAGGTAAAAATCACATTGGGGCGCGTGATGCGAACGAGGCGAACTATCTCATCGAGAGCGCTGCCGTGCCCCCACCCGTCGAGCGAGCGCAGAACATTTTGCCCGGGCGTGTCGTGCCTGCCGAGAAACCACACGTTCTCGATGCCCAGATGCGCCATGGCGCGTCGTGCTTCAAGGACGCGCAACTGACCGAGTGCCGCGCCGGCCTCATTGCCCACTGCGTTGCCGCCGCCATCTCCATTGGTGCAGTAAATGACCGCGATGCGCCTATGCTCGTCGAGCGAGAGGCGCGCCAGGAAGCCGCCGATGAGCACATCGTCGTCGGGATGCGCGACAACGAGGAGTACATCGGCTTTGTAGCGGCTGTCGGGTTCAAGCAGTGCAGGGGCGGCCGGCGCGGTTTGCGCGATCGCGGCGAAAGCGAGCAAGAGGGAAGCGAAGGTGAGCATGAGCAGGCACTTCATGAGCTTTAAGGCGCTCCTTGATTTCTGGAGTTGCGCAAATTTGATGGCATCGATGTGCTCATGCATCTTCGCGCTCTTGAGCAGTTGTGGTCGAGGCGTTGTCCGCGCTGACTTCAGAAGGAGGATTTACCGGTGGCGTGGCCAGTATTTCAGGAGCAGGCGGCCTCGGCTCCGACGGTGCAACAGAAGCTGCAGACGGCGACGACGAATGAATTTCCCGCGACCAATCGGGAAGCGGCGCCGCCGTTGGGGTTGCTTCCGGCGCGGCAGGTACGTCAGCGCTTGGGGCGATCGGAGGCGGGGTCATGCCGGCCGCTTCCATCATCCACTCAATGTCGTATCCTTCTTTGCGCACACGCTGGTCGTAGTAGAAGAGCGTGAGGCCCGTCGCATACATAGGGCCGATAAAGGAATTGGTGAAGAAGCCCACGATCTGTTGGAGGATTTGCACCCAGGCGGCCAAATGCCCATGTTGCTTGAACGCGGCCACGATGAAGATGACCTGCGTGACGGCGACCAGGCCCACTTGAATAAACGAAATCAGCAACCCGAGGACAAAGATGCGCCCGCGCGATCCTTTGCTTAAATCGATGCTGCGGCGGATGGCCTTGCGCGCCTTCAGGTCTTCAAGAACCGACGCAGGCAGCGAGAGCGAGTAACGCAACGCCATGAACACGGCATAGGCGATAGCGACAAAGGCGAGCAGGAAGAAGCCCAGGCTCACGAGGCCGAGGACGATGGCAGCCTGTGGATCGGAATGAGTGCTGCCGGTGAGGAACAAGCCTCGCGGACGCGCATACGCATAGAGAAAGACGGAATATGCTGAGAACAGAACGACAAACGGAATGTAGATAATGAAAGCGATGATGGTCATGAGCCAGAGGTAGCGGCCGAGGTGTGGCAGAATGCTGAGGTAGGCGCCGCGAATGGTGGCCGGCTTTCCCAGGTTCACCCATGCGACGGCGCGATTGTTGGCCGCGATCGCAGCGCCGGCGCAAATAAAGATGAGCGGCATGATGACAATGACGAAGGCCAGCGTGACCCACGGCAGCTCATGCGTCCGGCCCAGTTTGGTCAGCAGTTCCGCAAGCCCGATCTGCAGCAGGTTCAGCACCAGCAACACACCGGCATAGACGGCGGCAATGCCGGCGAACAGAACAAAATTCGTGCGGTAGAGCTGGGCGGTTCGGTCCAGAATCTCGCCGAGCGTCATAGGCCGCAGGTCGGTTTGCATTCAGGTCTCCTCGGAATCGGGCAGGTTGCGCTTGGCCGGATACTAGCACAGGAAGAAAGCATGCGCAGTGCTTGCAGCGGGGTGGTTCCCGGGTGGGCACGGCATGCGCGTGGGGCAACGACGCGTGCGATAAACTGGCACGTACGATGGTTCGAGAAAACACATCGGTGAACGACCTGGCCCGGGCCTGTGCCTATTCTGCCGATGCGGCGGAGTGGCAGGAACTGGTGCGCCGGTCGATGCCGCTTGTGTCGATTGTCGCGCTGCGCGTGAGCCGCATGTGGGTTACATCGCCTTCGCCGGCCGCGGTCGACGACATCGTGCAGGAGGTTTTCCTGAAGCTTTGCGAGCAGGAGCGGCGCATTTTGCGGACGTTCGAGCCACGCGGCGAGGACTCGTTCTTCGGGCTGTTGCGCATTGTGACCGGTTCGGTAGCGAACGACTACTTTCGGCGTCTCTACTCTGTGAAGAGAGGCGGGAAAGTTGTCAGCATGCCGTTGATCGAAGACCAGGCGCAGGAAACCGCCGCCGTCAGGGCACCCGCGGAGCGCATGCAGCAGTCCGCGCTTTTGGCGCAGCTCGATAGCAAGCTTCGCTCCGCGCCGGCAACCATCAGCGAGCGCGATCGCGCCTTGTTCTGGCTTTATTACCTGCAAGGCTACACGGCGGAAGAAATTGCGCGGGTTTCCCCGGTGGGATTGACGGCCAAGGGCGTGGAGAGCGCGCTGCGCCGTGTGACATTATGGCTGCGCACCGAAGTAGCCCGCGAAAAAGTTTCGGCCCGGGCGGAATGCGGGTAGTTTTGCGGCATCGCTTCAAACCTGAATCAGCTTGTACAACAACTAGTTGGCGACTGAATCGGTTTTGTAAAAGGAATGATTGCGACAATCGCGTTAAATAGAGTGCAGATATGGATGACGAAATGAATCCGGGCCCGCTTCCACCAGGCACACCCGAGATCCCTGAAAGCGACGTGCCCGGCGCACTGGAGCGGTTCCTTATGGGAAGAGATACAGGATCCGTCGCATCCGCGGCCGACGCAAGGAATCAAACGAGGCCGGAGACCTTCGTTGCCGGGGCTGCCCAGGAGCCATGTCCCGAGCCGGGCGATTGGACCCTGTTGCTGGCGAGGACTCCGCAACCGGAAGACATTGAGAGGGCGAGCGCGTTGCTCACCCATGCCGCTGCCTGCCCAGAGTGTTCCGGCCGGCTGCGGATCCTTTCCGCCGATGTTTCGCCCGCTGAAAGCTCCATTCTCGCAAGACTGAAAAGCAGTTCTTCTCCCGTGCAGCGCAACCTGGCCGAAGAGCTTGCCCGCACACCGCGAGCCGCCGAGCCGCAACGTTCCCTGCGTTATTACTACTGGACCGGAGCGGGGATGGCGGCATCGCTCTTGATTGCCCTCGGACTTCTCTCCTGGTGGCGGCTGGCGAACAATCCCGAACATCTGATCGCCGAAGCGTACACCCAGGCCCGCATCTTCGATCTGCGCATGCCTGAAGCCGCCTTTGCCGAAGTTGCTCCGGTTCGCCATGTGCGCGGCGCAGGGAGCCCGCACGAGCCGGCAAGCCTTGTCGTGGCGCGCACGCACATTGAACATCAACTTCAGGCCACGCCCAACGATCCCCATTTGCAGCAGCTTGAGGCCCGCAGCGAGATTCTGGAAGAAAAGTACGATCCGGCGATCGACATTCTCGAGCGCCTGGTGGCCAAGGGACCCGTTACAGCCGGCTTGCTGCTCGACGATGCCTCAGCCTACTTTGAACGCGGCATCGCTACCGACAGCGAAAGCGACCGCGCCACGGCCCTCGAATACCTGCGCCGCGCCGACGAACTCGCGCCCGGCGATCCTGTGGTGTTGTTCAACGAAGCTGTGGTCATGGAAGAACGAGGCCAGTTGATGAACGCAGTGGAAACGTGGAACCGGTATCTGCGGTTCGAACACGATGTCCGCTGGCAGCAGGAAGGCCGCCTGCGCGTGCAGGCGCTGGAGCAGAAGCTGAACCAGATGAAAAAACAGCCGCCGCCAAGCTAACAAGAAAAATGCAGGCATCTGCGTCCTTGGTTCTCAAGGATGTGGGTGGGCACGACGTTCTCATTGCCTGTTCGGCGACGAAGCTTCAGGCGAACTGATCCAGGCTGAAGCCAAGCTCGTAGTTCTCGCCGTGCTCCAGCAACTCATCCCAGGTCACTTCGCGTTTTTGCAGGCCTGCCATGCGGCCCAGCATGCAACTAAGCGCTGTCTCCACGCCCGCG
>Ga0182016_10003707_pt1 | contig 17299 bp, 19 predicted proteins | sample 712S2MmetaG_FD_120491 | JGI IMG/M metagenome (GOLD analysis project Ga0182016, IMG submission 120491) | Permafrost microbial communities from Stordalen Mire, Sweden - 712S2M metaG | ecosystem: Environmental > Terrestrial > Soil > Wetlands > Permafrost | place: Sweden: Stordalen | collected...
ATCCCTTTCATTTGATCCAGTCAGGCCAGGCGGACGCGGCGCTGGTGGCACCCGAGGGAGGACTGACCCGGGCCCTGGAAAAAGGAAACGCGCGGGTACAGCTTTTGGTGGACGCGGAAAATATTACCAAGGCCCAGAGTGCGGAGGGTTATTTGCAAGCCATCGTGGGGGAGGCGGTGGAAGAGCAGACCCATTTGAAACCGCCCGCGCCGCCCATTCAGTTCGCGGTACGGTATTTATACAACCCGGAACTGCAAACATCCGTCTACATGGTGCCGGGCGTGCTTTGCATGGTTCTGGTGATCATCACCGTGGTGCTGACCAGCTCCTCCATCTCGCGGGAAAAAGAACTGGGTACCTTTGAGGCGCTCATCGCCTCGCCAGCCAAGCCCATCGAGATATTGATGGGCAAAACGGTGCCTTACGTTATTTTTGGAATGGTGGACATGTTTCTGGTGCTAATCGTGGCGGTTTTGCTTTTCCACGTGCCCATGAGGGGACCCCTGTGGATGCTGTTTGTGGGGGCGCTGGGGTTTGTGATCAACACCGTGTGCCTCGGTGTCTTTTTATCCAGCTTCGTGAAAAACATGCAGCAGTCCGCCATGTTCGGTTTTCTTTTTATTTTCCCGGCGATCCAGCTGTCGGGCCTGATTTACCCTATCGAGAACATGCCCTGGATCTTGAAACCGATCGCTTATATCGACCCGGTCTTCTATTTTGTGGCGCTGCTTCGCAACATCATGCTCAAGGGCGGAGACCTGGGATTGTTCGCGACCTACGCGGGCATTCTTTATGCCATGGCGATTTTTATGGTTTGGGTCAGCTCTAAACGGTTCCGGCAAACGCTGAATTGAACCGGGGTTTCTTTTTTAAAGAATAGAGCCGGTTGTTTTAGCCAAAATTTCCGCCGCCAGTTCGGTGTCGCTCAAAGGTTTGTTCTTAAACTCATGTTTGAGAGCTTCCAAATGCGCCTTTAACAACCGCCTGCGGGTGGCCGTCAGGGCGTTGGAAAGCGAATGGGCCAGGTGTCTCAACAAAGTGTAGCCCAGAAGGGGATAGTGTCCCATCTTGGCGGCCACGGGTTTTCCTTCCAAAGCGATGGCGTCCACGTCGGTTAAAGCTCTGCCCTCAAATTCCCATTTGTAAGGCGCAAAGAGCCAGTCCCATCCCAGGCTTTCTCCCGCGTGAAGAACCGTAATGGGCAGGTGCTGTCCCCGGTGCTTCACGCCGACGGTCACTTTGCCCTTGAGGATCAAAAATAAATAATCCGCTTTTTGTCCCTGCCGGAAAAGCATTTTTCCGGACTTGAAGGTCACATGAACGGCATCTTCCGCCAGCAGGTTAATGTCATCGGTGCTCACGCCCTTCATCAAGGGGTGTTTGGCTAATTTGATTTCAAGAGTCGGCATATCGTCCTCCTTAGACTTCCTTTGTCGACACCCGGTTTCTGGTGTTGATTTATTTTCCGGTAAAACCGGGCGTGAATTTATGACGAGGGTCATAAGCGGGAGAAATAAAAAACCATAAGTTGAATCAGAGTATTGAAGGAGGGTTTCATGGTTCGAAAACACCCAGATGGCACCTACCGTCTCTACTCCAAAAAAATAAATCCCAAGACAGGAAAACGCCGCCACTTGGGAATTTTTCCCACGCTGGAGGCCGCTCAAAATCATGAGTGGGAAATTCAGTATTTCAAACAACTCAAAGCGTTCGAGAAAGCTGAAATGAAAAAATAATGCCGCTGGGACATCCTCTCTTTACAAGTTAAATTCGGCATGGAAACGGCGTGTTTTGTGATTTGGATCATAAAAATTCCGAGGGTATTTCTACATACTGGAAATGTGAAAGGAGATGATTCGTTGTGAAAGAAATAAAGAACAGAATACTTGAGGATTTCTTGGCTAAAAACAATCAACGATGTCACGAGCGGTTTACGGGCACCGTGTTTCAGGATATTTGCGGCCGGGTTTTCGTTAATTCGGCTTATTCCCGTTTTTTAAATGATCACGGCAGTGGGATGGACAACCGGACGGCCGATCAGAAAAGAACAGACAAGGACGCGTTATGAAACAGGGATTGTGGAAATTAAAATGAAAAAAAAGAAAAAACCTCAAAGGCCAAGTCATGAGGATCTGCAACAAGCGGCCTATTACCGGTGGCAGAAAAGGGGCACGCCTCTGGGTGACGATTTGGCGGATTGGCACGCGGTGGAAAAAAGAATGGCCGATGAAGATGAAGAATTGGATTGGGATGAGGAAGAACGCCGCTGGGAGTAAAAAAATCCACTCGACGACTAGCCGGAAGAGTATTGAAGATATGATCTCCGTCATAAGCGGCAAATGTTAGTGAAGCTATGCTGAGGTCATGGAGGTTTCCCATGGCAGACACCAAGACTTCGTCCGATAAAAGTTCATCCGGGTTGTTCCGGGCTTTCTTGAAAGCCTTCAACTGGGGGGCGGCGGCCCGGTTGTTTTTTGGTGAGCTCAAGCAATCCCTTCAAAGCCAGGTGGATCATTTTCTCTGCCGTTTGGAATACCTGTTCGTGCTGTATCTGTGGGTCTCCATCGGCCTGCTTTTATTAATTATCGGACTTTTTAACCTGGTCGCGGACTATACCAAGGTTCCGATGGGAGTGGTTTTTTCCATCGGCGGTCTGGTCATTTTTCTCGCGGCCTTTATTTTGCTTCAGGCGGCGAGGATGAAAAACGCCAGTCAAAGGAGAGATTTATGACATTCGGGGAATCGGCGGCGGAAAAATGGAGCGAGTTGAAACAAAAATTGCAGGACAAGCAAAACCGAAAAAGGGTAGAGGAAGAAATCAAAAAACGCTTTCAACAGGCCCAGGAAGCTTTTGACCGCATTGAAAAGGATATGAAAGACCCCGAAACCCGGGCGAGGTTTGAGAATAAATTGCGGAACGCCTCGGAAAAGCTGAAAAAAGCCAAAGCGGATTTCACCAGGAAGAAAGCCCAGGTTGTCTCTTACGCGAAAGAACACCCGGAAAAAGCCCTAGTGGCTGCCGCCGCGACCGGGGTTGTCGCCGGAGCCCTTTGGATGGCTTTTCACAAAGGGAAATCCAAGAACCTATAAGGAAAGAGGCGAGACATGAAAAAGAACATTAAGAAATACGCGCGACTGGACGGGCGCGGGGACAAGAAGGACAAGTTCAGCGATGTGGTCATGGTGATGCTGCCTCCGGGAAAGCTCTCTTTAACAGACCAAATTTTGCCCACTCGATTGAAGGGCAAAGGCCGCAAATCCAAATAACCGAGGGATATTTTTTTGCCGTCAATTCAAAGCCGCGAGAGGAGCACCTATGAAAAAAACATTCGCAGAAAAATTAAAAACGAAACTCAATGAGTGGTTCAACGAACCGGTGGGCGACGTGGGGATCGTTCAGGACAAACCGGATACCGAATTAAAAAGACCGAAAAAAGCGTTCAAGACCGAATCTGTCGTAACGAAAGCCACCCGGGGACGGGGCGATAAAAGGGAAGTGCCGCACACCGTGACCGAGTTTCATCTCCGGGGCGCGGCAGGCCATCGCCCAGCTCGCGGCCCACAGGCCGCCCATAAAGCGGTCATGCCCCACAAGGGCAGCCACCAGCGTTATCCCAAGTGAAGCTATCTTTTTCCTGAAAGAGAGGCGCTTATGCTCCCCAAGTACCAGGTGGTTCTGCAATGGCCTGCTGATTCCATCGATGATTACGACGCGCTCGTGGCGATCGAGAATCTTCTGATCGAAAATCTCTCTTCGGACAATCGAACCGACGGGCACGACGCGGGTTCGGGCGAGATGAATATTTTTATCTATGCCCAGCATCCCCAAAAGGCTTTCGAGGAAGTGAAATCGGTTCTCGGCGGTCATGACTGCTGGAAAGATCTCCGCGCCGCTTTTCGCAAAGTGAAAGACAAGCCTTTCACGCCCCTTTGGCCGCCCGGTCTGAACGGGTTTAAGGTTTCCTGAATCCGGTGAAAAACCGGGAATCGGCTGGTTTGGGCTGTCTATTCTGGGGACTCAGAGTGGACGGGAAATTTTTTTAATACCGTCAAAGCCCCCATCCCTAGCGATGAAGGCCGGCTCTTTATTTTTTAAGCCGTGTTCATGGATGAAAGTAGAATAGCCTGGCACTCATCCTCAGGAGGATTCGATGACCGTATTCAAGATCGCGTTGATTGCAGGCCTTTTTTTTCTTCTTCCATTTGCCGCGGATTCTTTGAAAGCTGCGGATTCTCCCGATCTGTCCCACACAAAGTGCTCCCTTCTTCATACCCAAGGGAGTGATATCGTCACGGCCGATGGAAAGCGGATTATTCTCAAGGGGTTGGCCCTCAGCAACAATGACTGGGGCAATTGGGTGAACGGCGTGTCCGAAAAACTCCAGGCCCAGGGCATGGATCCTTTGGTCCGGCCCGAAGTCCAGGATGCCTGGGTACTGACCGACGAGGATTTCGAGCGAATTGGAAAGCTCGGCCTCAATTGCGTGCGGTACTGCTTTAATAACCAGCTTTTCGCCGCAGGAAATCCCCATAAAGACGAAAACCTGGAAAAGCTCCGCCGCCACATCGAGCGTTTCGCGGCTATGAATATCTACACGGTGCTCAATTGCAACATGTCCCCGGGATTGGATACCGCAAATGAAGCCGTGGAAAAAAATAAACCCAGAGCCCAGCGTCTCAAATCCGTTTTCGAGGACGACGAGTATTTCCAGCAGTGGGTCTCGATGTGGCAAACCGTGGCGGCGGCTTTGAAGAACACTCCCGGATTGGCGGGTTATGAAATCATCAACGAGCCCCGGATGCCTTCGGACAAGGAAGGAGGAGCCGCTAAGTTCCAGGCCTGCCTGGAAAAACTCTGCGAGGCCATCCGGGCTATGGATCCCGACCATATTCTTTTTGTGCCGGAAAATGACAGCCGGGAGGCGAACCCGGGCGAGAGCTATTGGGACGACGTGACCAAAAGTAACAAGGTGGACCAAGGGGAAGGGGGAGTCCTATGGGATCACGCTTTCCATAAGGTAAACCTGCCCAACATCGTTTATGTGTTCCACTTCTACCTGCCCTGGAATTTTTGCGACCAGGGGCTGGGTACTTACAGTCTTTCCGATCTGGACCCCCCCATCAAAGAACGCGTGGACTGGGCCGCGAATAACGGCCCCGTTCCCCTGATCGCGACCGAGTATGGAATCACCAGGATCAATTCCCCTGAAAAGCGGGTGGCATGGCTACTAGCCGTTCAGGGTTTGTTCAACCAATATGGAATCTCCGCGACTTGTTGGTGTTACAAAGGCCAGATCAACCCCTATACCGGCGTGGACCGGGGATTCTATCCTCTTTGGGGGGAATGGACGGATTGGGCCAGTGAGGGCGCCCTGTCCGACGGCAGCTACCAATTCAATTCGTGGTCCAAAGATCCGGCTCAAAAAAGCGGCTTTGACCAGGTAGTGGAAAAATATTATTTGAAGGACGGGAAAATACAGCCCATTTCCTTATTGGACAATGAAAAAATATTGGAATGCCTGCAGGACTATTGGAAATAATCGGCCAGCCGCAAAAAGAGTTCCAATTTCCACGAAGTGGAATGGCGGACAGACTTCTTCAGTTTAAAAAGAAGGTGATTGTCCACGACGGGGACCCGTCGTGGACAAGAGTTTTCAAAGATGGATCTTGCTTGGCCAGGATTTGAGTTGAAGTGGAAAATGAACCGACAAAGGGAGTCCAGTCATGAACGCCCAATTTTCGAAAGGTAAATTTCCTTTAAATTTTTTCCTTTTGGTTTTCATCATTACCATCCCCTTTTATGCGCTTGGTTTTATCACCGAACATTTTCTTCCAAAAAACATTCCCGCCAATATTCCCATCAGCGCGTTGGCCGCCTTCAATCCGTTGATCGCGGCCTTGATTGTGACTTACAGGGAAAAGGGAAAGGCGGGTGTAAAGAACTTATTGGGAAGGGTCTTGGACTATGGAAGATGTAAAAATAAAATTTGGTATCTCCCCGTCTTTGGCTTGCTCCCGTTTCTGATGATTTTGGCCTATCTCTGGATGCGGCTTGAGGAAGTACCGATGCCAGCCTGGGAAGGCCCGGTATTCATGGCGCCGGTTCTGTTAATGGTTTTTTTCATCTTCGCGATTGGAGAAGAGGCCGGTTGGACCGGATACGCCATTGACCCCTTGCAAGACCGATGGGGTGCGTTCAATGGCGCTGTTTTATTGGCGTTCCTATGGCTCCTCTGGCACTTTATTCCCTTTGTCCAAACCCACCACTCCACGGCTTGGCTTTTATGGCAATGCGTTCAATTAATTTTGTTCCGGATACTGACCGTCTGGCTCTATAACAACACCGGAAAAAGCCTGTTCACCGCTATTTCATTCCATGCCGTGAACAATCTCAGCTGGATCCTGTTTCCCAATTACGGCTCCCATTATGATCCCTTTTACTTTTCTGTTTTATTGGCAATCACAGTCGCCATCGTCCTTTTCCTATGGGACTCCAGGACTTTTACCCGAAATAGATATGCATGAGCGAATTGATAATGAAATAAAGTCGTCCACGACGGGGACCCGCATTGGACAATAAATATTTTTAACTTAGCCGGTTCGCTACGCTTCAGACGAAGCAAAATGGAAATTTCACGATGGTGAGATCAACGGAAACCCGACAAGCACCGCAAACTTCTTCGTATCACTTTGATAGACTTTTAAAACGCCTGTTTACATCCTATTTAGTTATTCACCTTATATCTATTCCGATTTTATGTGCCTACACTTTGTGAACTAAAACATTTCCAAACTAATTTTGGCCAACGTTTTAAATCCAACCATGGAGATTTTGATGTCCCAACCCACAGCCGTTTTGTTTTATGTCGCCGATATCCCCAAAAGCTCAGCCTTTTACGAAGACTTGCTGGGACTAAAGCCGGCGGTTTCTTCGCCCTTTTACGCTATGTTTAAATTGGCCAACGGTTTTGAACTGGCCCTGTGGGCGCTCAATAAGGTGGAGCCACCCGCTCCACTCCAAGGAAATTCTTCCGAACTGGGGTTCTTGGTTCCCGATCTCGCGGTACTCGAATCGACATTGAAGCAGTGGAAAGTAAAGGGAATCAAAATAGCTCTGGAGCCTAAAAAAATGTACTTCGGCGGTACCCATTTCGTGGGCCTGGACCCAGATGGCCATCGTCTGCGGGTCGCTACACCGGATTGACTGAATACTAGTTTTCCACGACGGCGGCCTGTCGTGGACAAAATGTTTCAGGCAATTAACCGGAAATTGAACTTTAAAGCTTGGAACACAAATAAAGTGGAAAAAACAAACAGGGAAGGAAATAAAAAATGCGTTTTTTTGTGTTGGGTGCAAACGGTAATACGGGCCGGGAATTCACGGATTTAGCCTTGGCTCAGGGGCATCAGGTAACGGCTTTTGTGAGGTCGCCCGAAAAGATAAGCCGTAAAGACAAAGGGCTGACGGTTTTAAAGGGTGACCCTGGAAATGTTGAATCTTTGGTGGAAGCGATGAAAGGCCATGATGTGGTGATCTCAACCTTGGGAACGGGTGGTTTTGCGGCTTTTAAACCTCACGATCTACTGGAACGGATGACCCCTTGCATGGTGGCCGCCATGGAAAAGGCCGGCATCCAACGGGTCTTTTTTGTTTCAGTGGGACTGCTTTTTAAAGGCGGCGGGCTGCCAGCCGCCTTATTCCGTTTTCTCTTACGCAACAACAACGAGGATTCGAGAATGGGAGAAAAGGCTTTGACCGACAGTTCGTTGGATTGGACCATCGTAAGGCCTCCTGGATTGGCGAAAAATAACGACGAGTCTTACCACAGCCTGGAAGGGGGAATACCCCCGAAGGCTTTCCGTATGTCGTTTCGCGCACTGGCGAAATTTATGCTCGACTCGGCGGAGAAGCAATTGCATTCCCGCAAGGTTGTTGGGTTGGCAAGTTAGTCATTGCATGGGGTTAAATGTCCTTAGATTTATTTACTGTTGGAAAAAAAGAAATAATCGCTTTCGGAAATGTCCACGACGGGGATCCAGATTGGACAAAAAAGTCCTTTTCGACTTAATTTTTTCTTTGCGTTTCAACGGGTGTATAACGGACTGACCCCTAGTTCTCAAAGCCAAAGGTTATAAAATAATATGTTCAACAGAACAACCACTTTTCTGATGGTATTCAACGGCGCGATATGCGTCTTTTTCTTCATCCGCTTATTCTTTTTTTCCCATTCTAGAACTGTACTCAATGACGTAGTGCAAGGCATCCTCATTGGCTTTGCGCTGGCGTTTGTCACAGCCCAAATTTTCATGAGGATCAAGGCCACGAAGGTTAACGGCTGGATCACCATGTTCGGATGCGGCGTGCCAGGCAACGGAATGCTGCTGCGAGCCGCGCATGCCCAAATATTTCTAGGACCAATAAACGTACCACAGGAGGCGATGTACTGGACGACATCCGGAGATGGCGCGGGCCGTACGCTGAGCGGCCTGCATGACTACATCATGCACTTTCCAGCAGGTGGGCTTCCGCCGAATAATGCGTTCTGGTCGCTGACTATGGGTAATGCGAAAAATCGCTTTGTGGCGAATCCCATCAATCGATACAGCGTCAGTGACCGCTCCGGTCTAGTGCCAAACGCTGATGGCTCCGTCGAAATTTACATTCAGAATGCTGCTCCGGCAGGCCATGAATCCAACTGGCTGCCCGCGCCCTCGGGTAGGTTCATTCTCTGGCTGCGCGTGTATATGCCCGGCGCGTCCATTCTCGACGGCGAATACAAGGTGCCCCCGATTGTCGAGGTGAAATGATGACGCATATGGAATACAACGAGCATTTACTTATATTCGGTGGGGTCTGTGCTGCGGCATGGTTCCTTTTCACCTACTTTTGGCCACTCATGCTTCTGTACGTGTACAAGAGAGCGATTCTCGTTAAAGGGTTCGGCGAAGGCCCCATCCCGATCAATACGCTCTATATGCAGCCCCAAACGTTTTTCGCGGATCCCTTCCTCATGCCCGCCTCGGGTTCCAATTTGGCGACGACGGGCGTGAATCGCGACACGCTCATGACGATCGGTTGGCTGGACCTCCGTCAAGGACCGCAAATTTTGCATGTGCCGGATATGGCTGGTCGCTACTACAGCGTACAGTTCACTGATCCGTCGAAAAACACTAATTTCGCATATGTCGGTAAACGAACCACGGGAACCGGAGCCGGCGACCATCTCATCAGCGGCCCTGGCTGGAAAGGAGCCGTGCCGCAGGGAATGCCGCAGATTTCTTCACCGAACAATTCTGTGCTCATCATTGGACGCGTGCTCGTATACAGCGACAGCGATCTTTCGATTGTCTATGGACTCATGAAACAGATACAGCTCAAGCCACTCAACGATTCAATCCAACAAAAGTAACATTATCGGAATGGCGGATATTGTCCACGACGGGGACCCGAAGTGGACAACGAATTTTTTTTAAAGTGCGTTCAAGACTACTTGTTGCAAAGCCACGAAGGGTTGTATAAGCCCGTCCTGCGCTGAGCCTACAAGGCAAGGTGCAAGACTTGGTCGTTACCGTTCCAACGGAACGGTGACAAGCTGAGCAACATGACTTGGTTATCCCTAGGCCAGATATTATTGCCTTAGGGACACTTTCCGCAATTTAGGACTAAAACTATTGGCCAGGCTGGGGTTGCGGTCGTGCAGGGCTCTATCCCATTCGGAGGCGGAAGCGACGAAGAAAGTGACGGGCAGCGTCGATAACCCCGCTTCCAAATCATTCCGGCCTTGTTTTTCTGAAGTAACCTTTCCGATGCTCCAAAGGTGATAGCCTAAAGTCACGCCCGCTTTATCCATGGGGCTGTCGGCCCAAAGCTTATCTACCACACAGTCGTTGTTTAACACCAACCCCTGATAGGGATAGGGCAGGCCCGCAGGCTGGGCGTCGTGGGCCAGGCGGGAGTGGCGGATGAAATATTCCATAGTCGAGACTAGGTTTTCCAAATCGTCCGGCGAGCCGCATTGAAGGGTCAGGGGAATTTTCGAGCCCTTCACCACCAAACCAATTTGATACTTAATCTCCGGCGGGGCCCCCGGCTGGGGAAAATGATCGATCTCGTTAATGTGAATATATCTCACGTCTTCCCACAAGAAATTCAACGGGCTCTTGGCGCCGCCCCAAAAACCTCCCAGCGGGTCGGCGCTTTTGAAATAAATACTCAGGGTGGTATTGCCGGCGCTGACGGATTGAATGATTTGTTTGCCGCTGCCGATCATCATGGTGTATTTATCCGGGTCGGTTATATCCTGCATGCGGCTTGAGGCCACATCGCCCGGCATGCTCTCGTCGGGCGATAGGGGATGGTCTTTCAAGACTACCTTGTCCGAAAGAGCGTCGATTTCGAGATCGAGAATTTTGGGATCCTCGACTGACGGCACAAACGAAATAGCGGGTTGATACACTCGCACCGAAGCTACATTTTGAGGTGTGCGTTTGGGTTGCCCCAAACTTTTTGATAGAGAGGTTTGGGCAGTCACCGGAGGCGGCGCTGAAACTGGCGCGGGTATAGGCGTTTGCTCTGGCGAAGTATCGGTGTGATGAAACATCGAGCCGATCTTGTGTTCAATCCAATGCAGGGGAGAAATGACGGCGAAGTGGAAAAAGGCCAGGACGGCCCAGATGATGGCGGCAATAAAGAGAAGGGGTAAAACCACTTCGAGAATCTTTTTAACGGTTTTGCCGGCGGCCTCTTCTACCGCATGCCATAAACCTTTGGCCATTTTCTTTAAAAGCTTCCCGAAGTTTCCGAACACCCAGCCCAACGGTTTAACCAAACCCTTATCGACCAGAATCAAAATTTTATCATTGGTGGTCAGTTCGCCTTTTTTGGCCTTGGCCTTTAACTGGCTCATAAACTTGACGCCGAGCATCCATTCCCAAAACAGGGAGGGTTCGTTTTGAGATGCGGATTTTGTCTTTTTTCCAGCTTTTCCCTTTTTCTCCGAATCCTCATTCTCTTCGCTTTCAGCCGTTCCTTTTTTAAGTAACGCTCTTAATTCGTCCTGATAAGTGGTTTGCTTGTCCCCGTCAGGGGAAGCGGCGTTCCGGGCTATCTCCGCTTTGACCTTTTCAGCCAGTTCGAGAAATTTTTTGAGGTCTTCCGGCAGGGTTGGAAGGCCCTGAGCAAATTTCTTTTCAGGGTTATCCTTCTTCACCAGCGATTCCACCAGGGCCTCTATCTGGTTGGTCTTCAAACGGCGCGAAAGGGTAGTATCCAGGGCGGTATGAAAGGCCGTGAGGTCGGGTTTGACTTCCTTGCCTTTGGATTTTCTGGACCGGGGAATCAGGCGGGCCAGGGCATTGGCGGAATTGTATGAAAGTACAAAGGGCGGGTCAGCGTTCGTAGTCCCCTTTGGTTGAGGGGAAGCCGCCAGACGGACTTTTTCGATAGCCGCCGGGTCAAAACAGGTCTTTAACGCCCGCAGATAACCGATCAAGCTGGGACTCAGGTTTAAAGTTTTGCCCAATTGTTCGTTCGTCCAAGACGGTGTTTTTAGAAGTTGGGCTTCCAGGGCCGCCAGATTATCGAGCCAGTTTAGGTTTTCTGATTTAAAGTCAGGCATGTAAGCCTCCTTCGAGAGGGTTGATTTAGACTTCCACCACTAGACGACCGGCTTTCGCCACTAATACAGCTTCTCTTCGCCACTAGGCGGCCAACTTCCGCCACTAATACAAATGGGCTTCACCACTAGGCGACCGGCTTTCACCACCCGTAAAACCGGTTTCACCACTAGATAACCGGGTTTCGCCACTAGTGAAAACTACCTTCGCCACTAGTTAACCGGCCTTCACCACTAGTAAAGCCGGACTTCGCCACTAGGTAATCGGGTAAACCTGCCTTTGATTCGAGGCAGTTACCGACAAAAATCCCAAAGATTTTAAAGTCCCGGATTTTCACTGTCAACGGGGTATAGCCTCTACGCCAATCTCATCAGGCGGCATGGGCTAAAGGGAGGCCTTTCTTTTATTGGCCTGTGAAAAGTTGTTATTTCCTGCTTCTAATAATTTCCTAAAATGATATAATTTCTTAATCAAGAATATAAGGATTTTTAGGAAAATGATAACCGAGCAGCAAATGTTGGAAAATCTGAAAAAGAACAAACTGGCGCTTGAACCCCTGCAGGTGAGCCTCACCGAAGGTCCTTCTGAAGTGGAAAAGAACCGTCGTTTTGACGCTTTCGTCGAGGTGGCTTGGGGAGAGCAAAAGGCTAAGTTTGTGGTGGAGTGCAAGGCCCTTTCCACGCCCAAACTATTTCAGGGAGCGCTCAATCAAATAAAAACCTCAAACATTCCCCAGGGATGGTATCCGCTGGTTTTTGTGCCGTTCCTCAATCAGGATCAAATCACGGAGTTAAGAAAAGAGGGGGTGAGCGGCATAGACCTTTGCGGCAACTGCATCGTGTCCATACCGGGCCGATTTTCGGTTCTGAGAACGGGCGGCATCAACCGATTCACTTCCTCGGCGCCCATCAAAAATATTTACCGCAAAAACAGCTCGATGGTGGGAAGGGCTTTTTTGGCCCGCCCCCAATACAATTCGGTGGGGGATATTCTTTCGGAAATTAACCAAAGAAATCCCCTGGTCAAGGGCTATGGAAAAAATCCCATTACGTTCGCCACGGTTTCCAAAGCGCTCAAAGCGCTGGAGGAGGATTTGATAGTGGACCGTCAAACGAATATCCGCCTTCTGCAAACGGAAAAATTATTGGAAAAGCTCGCGGCGAACTATGAGCCGCCGAAAATAAAAGAAAAAGTTCTTTTGAAATTTGACGGGGGCGATCAAGAGTTGCGCCAATGGCTCTTTGACCGATCGAAATCTTCCGGTTTGCCGATAACTACCACCGGTCTTTCTTCGGTAAACTTATACGCGGTCATGCAGCGCGGGGAAACATTGTCGGTTTACTGCCCGCGGACAGATGAATTTTTAGAAAAATTTCCAGGCGTCAAAACCGACAAATTTCCAGATCTTGAATTGGTGGAAACGGAAGATGAGTTGGTCTACTTTGATTCAAGAATGGTAAGCGATTTTTGGTGGGCCTCGCCGGTTCAAACTTATTTGGAGCTGATGAAGGGCGACAAACGCGACCAGGAAACCGCCGAACAGGTTAAAACTGTTATTTTGAATGACTCGCAAAGGAAACTGATTTGAGCGCCATGCCCGATCTCAAGACGGCCCTTCTTGATTTAATGTTTGAGTTGGAGGGGTCGGATATCCGCCTGATTATCGGCGGTGGTTTTGGCCTTCATCTGAAGGCGGAATATGTTCGGGCAATGAAATCGCGGACCCTTTTTACGGTGTGGCCAGAACCCAGGTCTACCAACGATTTGGATTTGTTTATGAGACCCGAATTAATTATTCACTCCGGCAAATTAAAACCCCTGGCGGATGCCTTGGCCGCCCTGGGTTATGCGGTAGTGCCCGGATCGGAAAATTATCAATTCGCCAAAGCGGGGCCGGGCGGTTTGAAAATCGATCTTTTGACCGGCCCTGGAAAATCTTTTGAGGGAACTGGAACGATAGTTGACGCCCGCAGGGCCAGACCGAGGCCTTCGGTAGGAGTTCACGCGCATGTGGTGAATGAAGCGCCCACTTTGGAAGAGGGGCTGATCACTCGGACGTTAACGGGTAACCGGGGCAACGGGATGGCGGCGACGGGCGACGTTTCCATTCCCAACGCTTTTACCTATTTAATGATGAAGCTTTTCGCGTTTCGGGATCAAAGGGAAAACGCTGGAAAAGACAGGGGCCGTCATCACGCGCTCGATCTTTATACAATTTTGGCGACGACAACGGATGCGGAATGGAAGTTCGCGACAGAGCTTCGGGACCGCCATAAAGAAAATTCCGAGGTGATAGAAGCTAGTCAAATTGTGTCTGACTTGTTTTCGTCGTCAAGCAGCGAGGGAATTATTCGGTTAAAAGAAAGTCCCTATTATCGAGACGAATTTCCACTCAAAGAATTCATTCAAACTCTCAAGGAATTGTTTGTTTTGGCCAGATAAAAAGGAACGGTCTTTAATGCGAGCGGCAGAATTTGGGCAGGTTTCAGAGGCGGGTTCAATTGGCTCGTTAGCCTTGATTAATGGGGCTGCTGAAGTATTTCCCGCAGAATGGTTAGGTCTTCCCGGGAACGGATGACCAGGATTTTGACCAGAGTGAAGGGTAGTGAAATATCCCTGTCCTCTGTTCCATCCTGATTGGCTTTCCTGTTGATGGCCGTGCCATTGAAGGCAAAGGCTGAAATCAAGTCACCGCGCACCTGTGAATTGTTTTCCCCAATGCCTCCGGTAAAAACCACCGCGTTTACACCTCCCAAAACCGCTGTCATGGCTCCGATGGCTTTCTTCGCGGAATGGATAAACTGGTTATAAGCCAAAATGGCGGAAGGGTGGCCGTCATTGACCGCTTTCAAAACTTCCCTGATGTCGCCCGAAATATCTGAAACTCCCAAAAGTCCGGATTTGAGGGTTAATGTTTTCTGAAGTTCGGCGGCGGAAATGCCTTTTTTGATCTGAAGATAAAGCAGGAGTCCGGGGTCGACAGAACCGGAGCGGGTAGCCATCGTCAAACCTTCCAGGGGGGTAAAGCCCATCGTCGTGTCCACCGGCAGTCCGTCTCTGATAGCGGTAACCGAAGAGCCGCTGCCCAAATGGCAGACAACCATTCGTTCAGGAATCTTGCCCAGCAATAATTCGGATTGTTTGACCGCGTAGGCGGCACTGAGGCCGTGAAACCCAAAGCGTTTGAGATTCCACTGATGAATCCATTGATGGGGCAGCGCGTAACCGGTTGAAAGAGGAAGGTTGGAGTGAAACGCCGTATCAAAGGACGCATATTGGGGAATGAGAGGCCATTGTTCCATGAGCGCGTCCAATCCCTCCAGGGCCGGGCGCATGTGCAGGGGATCCAAATCCACCAGGGTTTCCAATTGGTTCCGTACATCAGTGTCGACCAATGTGGTTTTATGAAAAAGTCCGCCGCCATGAACCAACCGGTGGCCCACCGCGTCGGGAACGGGAATTTGTTTTAACAAAGCCTGAATTTTCCCCAGGCTTTCCTTTTCACCGGGATGGAGGCGGGGTTTTTCCCCCTGTTGGATAACGGCTTCATTGCCCGCGTCCAGCAGGGACCACTTGAGGGAACTGGAACCGAAATTGAGGACTAGAACCCGTTTCATGAGGACCACTTCCAGTTTTTGATTTCGGGCATGTCGTCGCCGTGCCGGACAATGTAATTTTCATGCTCGAAAAGTTTTTCCAGCATGGCCTGGCGGATGTGGGCCGCCGCTTCGGCCAGTTGGGGCACCTGTTTTGAAACGGCGAGGACCAGGTGAAACCGGTCCAGATCGTTGCGGACCGTCATATCAAAGGGCGTGGTGGTGGTACCTTCTTCCTTGTAACCCCGCACGTGAAGGTTATGGTGATTGGCGCGGCGGTAAGTGAGACGGTGAATGAGCCAGGGGTAGCCGTGAAAGGCGAAGAGGATGGGTTTTTCTTTAGTGAAGATGGCGTCGAAATCATTCTCGCTGAGCCCGTGGGGATGTTCGCTGGCGGGCTGGAGTTTCATCAGGTCGATTACATTGACCACCCGGATTTTTAAATCGGGAGCGAGGCCGCGTAATAGTTGAACCGCGGCCAGGGTTTCCAAAGTCGGTACGTCGCCGCAGCAGGCCATGACCAGGTCGGGACCGCTGGAATCCTCGTTGCCGGCCCATTCCCAAGTACCGATGCCCTCGGCGCAATGCTCTTCCGCCTCCTTCATCGTCAGCCATTGGGGAGAGGGCTGTTTGCCCGCCACGATGACGTTGACATAATTTCGGCTGCGCAAGCAGTGATCGGTTATGGATAAAAGAGTGTTGGCGTCCGGAGGGAGATAAATGCGGATGACTTCAGCTTTTTTATTGACCACGTGGTCGATAAAGCCGGGGTCCTGATGGCTGAAGCCGTTATGGTCCTGCCGCCAGACATGGGAGGTTAAAAGATAGTTGAGGGACGCGATGGGTTTTCGCCAGGGCAGTTCGCGGGTAACTTTCAGCCACTTGGCGTGCTGGTTGAACATGGAGTCGATGATGTGAATAAAAGCCTCGTAGCAGGAAAAAAAACCGTGGCGGCCGGTTAAAAGATAGCCTTCCAGCCAGCCCTCACATTGATGCTCGCTCAGCATTTCCATTACCCGGCCGTCTTGGGAAACATGGTCGTCGGTTTTTAAAATTTCAGCCATGGATTCGCGGTTGGTGGCCTCAAACACATCCTGCCAGCGGTTGGACGCGGTTTCGTCCGGACTGAAGACGCGGAAATTTTTCGGGTTTTGTTTAAGAATGTCGCGGATAAAGCCGCCCTGAATTTGGGTGGCTTCCGCCTCGCTGGCACCGCGGTTTTTGACCTCCACGGCGTAATTGTGAAAGTCGGGCATTTCGAGCGGTTCCAATAACCGACCGCCGTTAGCGTGGGGATTGGCGCTGAGCCGATGATCTCCCTCCGGTACCAGCGCTTGAAGTTCTGGAATGAGTTTTCCCTGGGCGTCGAATAATTCTTCGGGACGGTAGCTCTTCATCCAATTTTCCAACAACCGCAGATGCTCCGGATTTTCCATATTCCCCATGGGGACCTGATGGGCCCGGAAAGTCCCCTCGATTTGAAGACCGTCAACGACTTTGGGTCCGGTCCAGCCTTTGGGACTTTGAAGAACGATCATGGGCCACCGGGGACGGGAGGTGTCCCCTTCGAAGCGGGCTTTTTTCAGGATGGATTGGATGGAGTCAAAAACCATTTCCAGGGTTCCGGCCATGAGCTGGTGCATTTCCTGCGGTTCGTCGCCCTGGACAAAATAAGGTTCATAGCCATAACCCCGAAGCAGACTTTCCAATTCCTCCCTCGGTATACGGGCCAATACCGTGGGCCCGGCGATTTTGTATCCGTTCAAATGAAGTATGGGCAGCACCACTCCATCCCGAACGGGATTGAGAAATTTATTGGAATGCCAGCTGGTCGCCAGAGCGCCGGTTTCGGCCTCGCCGTCGCCGACAATACAAGAAACAATTAAATCCGGATTATCGAAGACCGCCCCGAAGGCGTGGGACAGGGAATAGCCCAACTCGCCGCCTTCGTGAATGGAGCCGGGAGTTTCGGGCGACACATGGCTGGGAATGCCGCCGGGAAAAGAAAATTGTTTGAAGAGCTTTTGAATTCCTTTTTCGTCCCGCGAGATTTGGGGATAGATTTCGCTATAAGTGCCTTCCAGATA
>Ga0182016_10003711_pt1 | contig 17272 bp, 14 predicted proteins | sample 712S2MmetaG_FD_120491 | JGI IMG/M metagenome (GOLD analysis project Ga0182016, IMG submission 120491) | Permafrost microbial communities from Stordalen Mire, Sweden - 712S2M metaG | ecosystem: Environmental > Terrestrial > Soil > Wetlands > Permafrost | place: Sweden: Stordalen | collected...
AAGATAAATTTCATTTCGTGTAAGTCATTGAATATCATTGAGAAAGCACCAATGTAGCAAGTGAACCAACCTCACATTGTTGCAGTTCAAGGACTTGCGATTTCACATCGGGAAGTTAGGCTAGCGCCAGTTTGCCCATCCCGACCTGCTCATCCCCAATCCTTAGCGACAAGATCAAACCTTGCTCGAAGGGGTGAAGCGTTATGATTCCGGGGAGCGCGGTCGTCTCGACCGCTTCCGTCGGCGTCCCGCCGACGGAACTGCCGAGCGGGACGCGCTCCCCGGAAAGTTGCTAAGGATTGGGGTGCTCATTTTTCGGCCGTCGTTTCCGTTGGTTGAAGTCAGAAAAATTGGATCAGAAAAATGAAGGGCAAATCGCTTCCGCGCCACGGCGCCTGAAGCACAATGGCTTTCCAAAAGGTAGATTGCCAAACGCGCTTAGGGCTGGTTATTGGCGCTGGTGGTGTTGGGGCCGGACAGACTGGCGGTATTGCCCGTCAGCATATTGCCCAGCACCATGACGCGGTCCGTCCGGGGTCCGACCCGTATGGCCACGCCAATGTTGTCCGTAAAATAATTTCCCTGCAGGATGGCTCGGCCGCTGATAATGTTAATGGCCTGGTAAGCTGCTTCCCAGGAGAGGAATCGCGCGTTGGACAAACTTAGGAGACCACTGTTGTTCCAGGAGACCGGCTGATAAAGCGAACCCCAGAAACTGGCCCCATTGACATTCAGGCCGCTTGCCCCCGGCAAGCCTTGGATGCCGATGTGATTGGTGCCCCCACCGGCGTTGGCGATGTTGAGGTTGGAGATATGGACGGCATAAGGCTGAGTGTTAATCACCTGCAAGCCGACATCCACATTGTCAAAATTGACGTTGCTCATCTGTCCGTTCATTGAGCCATTGGTGGAGGCGCGAAAACGGGCACCGATGGCGTAGCCCCAGGAAAAAACATCCTGCACGATTTCCCAATCAGTCCGCATGAAATCGAAAGTGACGGCGTTGGCGGACTGAAACGCTTCCACGTTGGTGTTCTGGCTCCAGAAGGGCCAGAAATGGATGTCCATGATCCGGCCAATATCGTAACACTGATCCACCGCGATGCCGGTGAGCAACGGTTGCCCATAGACACAGCGAATGAAATGGCGGGCGCTCGTATAAGTCGCCAGATCAATGCCCTGGTAAGGGTTGACGAGGAGAACATTCTGCACGGTGACATTCTCTCCGCCGCCAGCGCGAATCGTCCAGGGATAAGGAATGGGCGGGTTTTTCGGTATCTGGTTTGGGTAATAAATGGCGACGCCTTCGAGTGTGGAATTATTTCCTTGCAGAGTGATGAACGGCACGGTGGTGTTTGTGCCCGCGCCCTCCACCGCCAACAGAGTGGTCCCGAGATTTTGCGCGTCAGCCGGCACCGCCCGCCAAACCCCTATCAGGCTGGTCTGCGGCGGCACGACGAGATGGCTGCCGATGAGGTAATTGCCGCGTGGAAGAAAAACCACTCCCCCACCATTGCCACCGGCGGCGTTGAGCGCCGCTTGTATGGCGGCGGTGTCGTCGTTGGTGCCGTTGCCTGTCGCGTTGTAAGGCGGGTTTTGGGCATTGAGGTAGCCGAGTTGAAAATTGAGCTGGGAGAAACCGACCGCCCCATTGGCAATCGCGGGTGTCGTGACGGCGTTGGCCGCCAAACTGGCGGCGTTCACCGCGCCCGGCGCCAAGGCGGGCGCCGTCACGGCTTGGGCCGCGAGATTCGCCGCCGTCACCGCCCCCTCGGCCAAAGCGGGGGACGTGACCGCTTGCGGGGCGAGTTTTGCGGCAATGACGGAGCCATTCTGCAGGGCGGTGGTCGTGACGGAATTGACCGCGAGTTGCGCGCTTGTGATGGCCCCATTGGCGATGTTTTGGCTGGTCACCGCCCCCGGGGGAAGATTGGCCGCCATCATGGCGTAACCGACCGACGTTAACCGCTGATCAGGTGTCAATACTGTGATTGGGTTTGTCCCGTCCGCAAACCAGACGCGCAGCCGGACATCCATATTGGTAAAAACGCTCCAGGGGATCGGCGTCATGTTGCTCAGGGTGTTATCACCCAGCAGAATGGTGAAGAGGCCTTGATTTACCATGTCCGGCACCACCTGATTTGGTTCCGAGCCCGCCGCGCTGGAACCGTCATTGCTCCACCAAGTGGTCGTCCCATTGCTGTTGACCAAAGCGAACTTAAACTGCCCAAGCCCGTTGAAATTGGAACCCGCCGCCTGAATGGCGCCCTGATAACTGATGATCTGCGGGACTTGTCCCTGAGCCGCCAAAGCCGCTCCACCAAATAAGACAACAAGCCGCAAGCCCGCCCGGACATGCCGGCGCGGCAACCTTGCAAAGGCGAGAACGCCTTTGACGCGGAGCAATATTCTCATGAATCGTTTTGGCAGGCACGGACGGCTCCGGCGAGTCGTCCGTCCGGCCATGAGAACCTCACGGCGTTGCGCTGTAGATCGGTGACGTGCTCAAATATTGCGGATACGCGGGATAGAGCAGCCGGAAAAGTTGGGCATTATTGGCCACAGTCGGCGTGTAACTGTTGGTCAAGGTGTTCGTCACGGAAAAAACATTGTTAAAAGGTCCGGTCAAGGTTGGGGCGGATTGCAAGGTGGCCGTGCCGAACCAATTGATGTTCAGGTTGGTGATGGTGTTGGTGATGCTGATCGATTGCAGCATATTGATGCCCTCGAACACGCCGCAGGGGCGGATGACATCGTAGCGAATTCGCGAGACATAAATCACGGCCGGCTTGCTTGAGCCCGGGGGCGGGCCCGTTTCGAAGCGGCACACCGCCTGCGGCCCCTGATTGACTCCGTTGAAATTCACATTGGGCAACTCGAAGTAAGCGTCTTTCCATTGACCCGTTCCCGCCAAAGTGACAACCACATTGTAGGGCGGCGCCGGAGCGCCCACGATGCTTGAAATCCCGGTGCCGATGAAAGTTTGGTAGGCGTTGGGCCCAAGCGTGGCGCCCACCAAAGCCGGATCATCGTAATAGGTCAACAACATGGACACACGGGCGTTGTCCTGCAGGCTGGGGCCGAAGGCCTCGTTCAGCAGGGCGAACTGGATGTTGTTGTTGCCGGAGCCTGGCGCCGGTGCTTCAGCCAAACGCCGGTCATTGCTGGGGCCTGCCATCTCCACGACCATGTTTTGATCCCCGCCAGAATTGCCGACATCCAGGTTGTTGGTCACGCCATCATGCGGGTCCCATTCGGCATAATAGCCGTAATTGGTCTCGCAAATCAGCGGGTTCATATAATAGTCCGGATCCGGCGTCAGGCCGGCCAGGGCATTTGTTCCGGCGCGAATCACACCGATCTCCACGCGGTCGATGAAAGGAGCGGTCCCATTAATGACCAAGGTCGGTCCGCCGGTCAGTGGCGTCGTGCCAACCCCTTCCAGGTCCACACTCGGAATAAAGAATGCCGCTTTCAACCACAGCCCGCTCCCCGTCAGGGTGTAAGGAGTGCCTCCAAAAGTGGCCAGGTCGCCCTGTGCGTCGGTCGCGTACTGCGAGGGGCCAAAACTCGTCCCGGCCAGCGCCGGGTCATCATAAAACTCAAGGCCCACCTCCATCGTGCGCGGCGTATTGCACGGCAGCCCCAAATAATTGCTCAGAATGCCAAAATTCATCAGCCCGCTGGTGGACTGAATGGCGGTGCGGAGGTCGCCCGCAGGCCCCACACCGCTTTGCAGGGTGTAGGTTTCACCCAGGCTGCTGTCGTTAATGACTGTCAGATAATTTGTGATCTTTTGGTTGAAATCCACGTAGGTCAAATTAACCGGCGGCTCCGGCGCGCAGACCGAGCCGGAGGCAAAAACATTGACTTGGTTGGTGGTCCCGAAGGCTCCTTGCGGCCCAAAGGCGGCCGCGCGAATGGCTACTCCAGGACCGATGCCTTGCCAGCGGAGCGTCCCGCCATTGACCCCGCCGAACTGCCCGCCAGCCGTGACCGCATAGGAAGTGTCGCCTACATAGCGAAAGCCCGTTCCGGAGTCGATCGAGTTGGTGATCTCGAACAAAACCCAATTCCATTGGGCATTGTCCGCGCCCGGGGGAAAGGTCCCGGCGCTGGCGCCAATCAAGTGTCCCACTTGCCCCTCGAGAAAGCTCACACTCACCCCGTTGCCTGAACCCGTGTAAAGGAACCCGTTCCCGTACACCTGCAACAAAATATCAATGACAGGAACATTGGCATAGTTCGCGTAATTCGGATCCGCTATGTTGAGATACGTGGCGGTCGTCTGGTCGCCAAAGAGGCCGCCCAGTGTGATCCCCGTGAACGTCTGGTCGCCGCCGCCCGCCAGGGACAAAACATTGTTCCAACTCTGCGGGGTGTTAAAACTCGCATTCGGATCAATCACGACATAATCCACGACCGCGTTGGTGTCGATGCTGGCCGGCCAATCGCTCGGGCTGAAGGGACCTGTCTGCGCCTTCAGAGTCGTAGCGGAAAGCAACGCCATGACCATGGCCGTGAAAAAGAATGGTGTGCCCGTCGCGGGTGGTTTGCAGGATTGTTTAATCAGAAAGAGGAAGTATTTCATAAGTTGCTGATTCGTTTCTGGAACGTCAAAATTGTTTCAAATCCAACCTCCATCGTCAAGCCCCCGCTTCCGCCCCCAAATCCTCGTAAGCCGACGATTTTTCACAATCCGGGGAGCGCGACCGTCCCGGTCGCTGTGGGCGGCGTCTCGCCGACCACATCTTTCCATTGCAGCATGCAGTTGCGGAGCGATCATTAGGCGAGGATTTGGGTTCGCCCAAGATGCCTTCACTAACCGCTTGCGGAAGGTTGAACACATTGGTTCACCTGCTTTGGATGAGAGAAGGTCAAAGGAACTGAAAGTTCGCAAGGCAGACAGTTTGATTCGTCCCGCGCTTTCTGCCGTGCTTAGCGTTGCGCAATCCTATCGGTTCAAGCGCACCAGGGGCGCGTGCGTTTGGAATGGGGACCGCTCACGACGTGCAGGACCTTTTTCGCCAATTCGACATCCGCTTCAATCTGCCAATCAAACATGCCCACCAGAATGAAATCCGCGCCGCTATTGAAGGCGTACGGGAAAGCGGCCAGCGGCGGAATCGCCCCGGCGGCCAGAATCTTGAAGGCGATGAACGGCTTGCTGATCGTGGAGAAAATATTGGCCACTTCTTCCGGGTCCTGGCACCAGGAATTGTCGTGTGCTCCGACCGGGCTGGCATCATTTGCGGCGGGCGCGGTAAAGTAATCGTGCGTGTGGAAGGTCTTCTGATAGAAATCGACATCGATCTTTCGCTTTTCGCATTCCATGATCACCCGCAAATCATGCGCCGCCACACCCGCGATCCGCTTGTGTGAACGGATGAGCTGAATCGATTCGGCCACTTTGTCGAATTCCTCGCTCTTGAGCAGTCTTTCACAAGTATCTCCCGTGAGATGGACGCCCACCGCGCCTTCATCCAGCGCCCTTTGAATCTGGGAATAGCCGCCGTTCGCGTCCAGGCGCGCTTGCGAAAACCACTTGATCTTCCCGCCGTTCTTCCAATGCTCGAAAATTTGTGAATTGTCGTCCATGACGTAGGTATTGATGGCCGTCAAACCCTTGCTTTCCCCCAGTTCCAGCGTCTCCCGTATTTTTGACGGCGAATTGTAGCGGCGCATGAGCGTCGAGACATACTGCAATTCGCGCGAGTGCGACCACCCGCCGATGAGATTGCCGCCCATCATGAGGCGGCTAAACTCCTGGCCGCAAATCTTGCCTTGGGGAAAGGATTCCTGTTTTGCGCCCGCACCGGCCTCCGCGGCAGTGGCCTTGGATGCCACCTCCTCGGCGTGGTCAGGCAAAGCCAGACCCAGCCCGGCAGAAGCGAGTAAAGACGATTTGACGAAACCGCGGCGGGAGCATTTGGAATTCATAGGACTATCTTCCACGATACCTTAACCATTCCTGTCTCATGGTCGCTTTTCTCGCCATTTTTTGGCAGAAACCGGCTTTCTTTTGCCCTTGGCAATGACACTCCTGCTCCCTATAAAGGAGGCGTCCTGGCGTAAAAACACGGATGCGGAATTTATGAAGACATCATCGGCCTATATTCCATCGAAACTTCTTCCGGGCGAAACGGAACTCTTGCGGCAACTGAGTCTCACGCGCTGGATGTCGCGTGACTTGATGCAAGCGGCTTGCGATTTCTGCCGAAACCTCGGTTTGTTTCCCGCTTACTGCCAATCTTCGCCTGATCATCTGACCCGCTATCTTTTTTGGCGGCTGCCGCAGGGCGGGCAAACGGAAGTCCGGTCGGGACGCACCAAAGAGAAGTTTGAAGAATTTGACCGTCTCAACCAGGAGAAAGGCTGGAAGCTTCTCTCCCTGCACATCAACGAAAGTGATGTTTATTCAGCCGTTTGGCTCTCGCCGGAACATTTTGAAACGGCGCAGGCTTTCTTAAAGGCGCATGGCATCACCGTCCCGGAAAAACAGTGAGCATCGGGCGCTTCACCCCATAGCCGTTTTCATCGCTCCCATCAACTCGCCGTATTCCTCGTAGGCCGCAAATTGCGGAAATTGCTTCTTGATGGGATCGGGGGCATGAAAAAGAAAACCAAGGTTGGCCTCGGCTAACATCGCGGTATCATTGAACGAATCGCCCGCCGCGATGACGAAATAATTGAGACTTTTCAGGGCGGCCACGGCATGGCGCTTTGGTTCCGGTTGGCGCATCCTGTAGCCGGCAATGCGGCCTTCCTCGATCAGCAGATAGTTGCACAGAATGGTGGGCCAATCCAATTGCCGCATGATCGGTTTGGCAAATTGCTCAAAAGTGTCGGAAAGAATCATCACTTGCGTCAGCGCGCGCAGCTCCCGCAAAAACTCCTTCGCGCCCGGCAAGGGATGCAACGCGCCGATCACTTCCTGGATGTCCGCCAGCTTCAACCCATGCTCATCGAGGATTTTGATGCGGCCACGCATCAATTTATCGTAATCCGGTTCATCACGCGTGGTCCGGCGTAACGCGGGGATATTTGTTTTTTCAGCCACGGCAATCCAGATTTCCGGGACCAGAACACCTTCCAAATCAAGGACAACAACTGTTTGCTTCACCGGCCTAGCCTTTCAGGAAAAGAGCCCTCTGTCTAGTCAATCGTAGGCTGGTGATCGGGGGCCACAATGCCCCGGCTGCATCCAGGGTTCGCTATCGTCACCCCTTCTTGTTAGCCTCCTCTCATGGCAAAAAAACGTGATGATAGCGGGATGCAGGCAAAACTGATGAAGGCTGCCATGTCGGCCTTTACCAGGAAGGGCTTGAGCGACTGCCGCATGTCAGACATCGCCGAGGACGCCGGCTTGGCGCGGGGCACGGCCTACCTCTACTTCAAGAGCAAAGAACAGCTCATGTTGAACATGTACAAGCTCTATTCCTCGAGGATGCTCAAGAGCCAGCAAGCGATGCTGGCCAAAGCGGGAAATTTGACCGCCCGTCAGCTTCTCGACCGCGCCTGCCAGGCCTGCCTCGAGTCAGCCGTCAAACACCGCCGGACTTTTGGCCTGTGGTTTCAATTTCTCGCCTTGGGCTCCTCACCATCGCTGGGTAAAACCGTGCGCGACACCCTCGCGGAAACTTATCGTGGCCACAGCGCTTACTTCGAGGACTTGATCGAGAAAGGCAAGCTTTCGGGTGAATTTCACCGGCGCGCCAACAGCCGGGCCGTGGCGGCCGCCTTGGTGGGCTTGCTCGAAGGCTTGATGATCCGACAATACGCCGATCCGGCCTTGACCGATCTGGCGGCGGATTACTCCGTCTTGGTGGCCCTGATTCTGGATGGGATTAGCGCTTAATGTTTCGGTAGGGCGAGACTCCGTCGAGCCGTAACTCGATTACTGGCGGACAAAGTGAGGGTTCGACGGAGTCTCACCCTACCGGGATGGAATGACCTCGATACGCAATTACTTATGACGACCGGGCACCTGAAGGTTTTCGACTGCGTCGGCGGTTTTCGTGTGCTATCACTGCAACCGAGTCCAAATGCAGCCGTAAACCGGAAACGCGGCATGCGTGCCGCCGCCGGTTGTTAATCAGAAGGAATTATGAGCAACGGTGGAGCAACGCGGAAGGCCGGCTTTACACTGGTTGAACTATTGGTGGTGATCGCCATCCTCGCGATTTTGGCCGCCTTGCTGCTCCCGGCCCTGTCCCGGTCCAAAATGCAAGCCAGTCCACCGTTTGCCTGGGCAATGAAAAGCAACTGCAATTGGCCTGGAGCTCCTACCACAATGACCATAACGGGAAGCTAGTCCCCAGCGTAGCGGGCGACCGCCCAAATGGTTGGGTTCACGACGGCGGGGAAGGGGATGGGGAGATTTCGAGTCCAAGCGCATTGAATCCATACACCTTGACTGACCTCCAAGATGGTTTGCTCTAACCTTACATTGGAAATACCAGACTTTACCAATGTCCGGCGGCCCGACCGCTTTCGGCAGAATTCGCCCCTGCGGGCGGCCCGTTCTTTTGGGCGAGAAATTATCGTTTAAGCGACCAACTGAACGGCCTCGGAGAATCCGACAATTACAGTCCTCCCAGCGTGACAGAGACCGATATCCGGCATCTGCCGCCCTCTCGGGCCTTCGTCTTTATTCGCATGGCCAATCTTCCCGATAGCCAAAATTACGTCATGCAAGTTGTTGGTTGGCAGTGGGTGTCCATGCCGGAGATCGTCCATCTGCAAGGCGGTAATTTGTCCTTTGCCGACGGACATTGTGAGCACTGGACATGGCTGGAAAGGAACACCTTTCAATGGGTCCCATTAGCCGGAAGTCCCGGCACCCCCGACGTTGGCCCTGCTGACAAGGATTTCGCTCGTGTCGCGGGCGCTTATTCCACGCCGTTATCAGGCCGGGGCGAATTCTGACGAATTAGGGCTTTACGGAAGAGCGCCACGGAAAGAGAGAACAACCCGCCGAAAGGGCTTGACAATGAATGAACGGTCGTTCATTAATAAGCACCGCATGGTGCCACTCTCGCAAACATGGACGGTTGCGTCTTATGTCCTGACGCAAAAACTAAAGCGCCGCCGGAAATACCCGCTCGTGCTCATGCTCGAGCCGCTTTTTCGCTGCAATCTCGCTTGCGCCGGGTGCGGCAAAATCCAATACCCGGACCACATTTTGAACCGCCGCCTCACCCCGGAGCAATGCTGGGGGGCGGCGGAAGAATGCGGCACCCCCATGGTCGCCATTCCCGGAGGCGAACCACTCATCCACCCCGAGATAAACAAAATTGTCGCGGGCTTTGTCGCGCGCAAGAAATACGTTTACCTCTGCACCAACGCGCTGCTCTTGCAGCGCAAGCTCGACCTTTTCAAACCGTCCAAATTCCTCAGCTTTTCCGTTCATTTGGATGGACTCCGGGAGCATCACGACGCGGCCGTCTGCCGCGAGGGCACGTTCGACATTGCCGTTGAAGCGATCAAGGAAGCGGTCCGGCGGGGCTTCCGCGTGACCACCAATTCCACGCTTTTTGCCGGCGCCAAGGCGGCGGACATTCGTCAGTTCTTCGATACGGTGATGGACCTTGGGGTTGAAGGAATGATGATTTCGCCCTCGTACCCGTACGAAAAGGCTCCCGACCAGGAGCACTTTTGCACAAAAAACGCAGCAACGAGCTTTTCAAGCAGATTTTGGAAAACCCGAACCCTCGTTGGAAATTCAACCTCTCCCCGCTTTTCCTCCGCTTTCTGCAAGGCAAAATCGACTATGATTGCACGCCGTGGGGGATGCCCACCTACAACATCTTTGGCTGGCAAAAACCCTGCTATTTACTGCAGGACGGCTATGCCGGCACGTTCGCCGAGCTGATGGCCTCAACCGCCTGGTCCAAGTACGGCGCGAAAAGTGGCAATGTCAAATGCACGGACTGCATGATGCATTCCGGCTACGAGGCTTCCGCGGTGGATGACACCTTCAGTTCCCTGGCCGGTTTTGGCCGCACGGTCAAGGCCACACTGTTTTCCTCATGAGGTTTTCTAAATGATTTGGCCCCTCCTTCGGAACAGATCACAGTCACTCCATTGCCAACCTAAAACTCCTCGACTTTCGGGTCAACTCGTTGCGCGGACGTGACTGGCCTTCTTGCGGTTCGCGATTCGCGGCGGCTCGGATTCTGGTTATGGGAATCGCGTTGAGAATTCGGAAGCCGTACTTCAATTCAACCCAATGCCTAAGCCGACGATTTTCACGGTCCGGGGAGCGCGACCGTCTCGGTCGTTGTGGTCGGCGTCTCGCCGACCACATGTTTCCCGCCCTATACGATTTCTATCGAAGCATGCAGATGCAGAGCGAACATTAGGCGAGGATTTGCCCCAGAAATCAATATCGCGGCTGGCAACCTCTTGTTCCTTCCCATTTACCACTGCCTTGATGGAGTATCGTTCTGCCCACCATGCCACCGCCTGGCCTCCGATCAACACGCAATCACGCGGCACGACCGGAAGCACATCGGAAAAATCAACTGGTTTGAGTTTGGCGCTCCCATCCGCCACAGGGATCACGCTTGCCCTAATCCTCATACGCAAGGGGAATTTCAACTGGGCAGATGTTCAAAGGCCGTTTGAACGTGGCTGGATCGACACATTTGGCCAAACAGAACCCTTTAGGCCGCCTGCGGCCTTGCGCTTGCGCGTTAAGGTCCCTAACGCGCCGTTGCACTTTCAGTTGGTGAATGCGGCGAGCTTCATTCATATCGTAACATTAGACGCTGCTTCCGCGCTTCTCAAGGTCTTCCCGGAGCCTGTCCACCAGACTCATCGTAAGATTTGGCCGTGAGTGGGAAAAGCCCCTTATATCGCCTCCAGATCTGTGGCGTTGACTTTGATGGCTGCCGCCTGGCCGATGAAATCCAGGCGCAGCAGAACGGTGCTTGGACCGTAGCGTTTCTCCACCCAACCATCCATACCGGAAAGTGGCCCTTGCTTGATCTTGACTCTCATGCCCTCGCCGATGCTCGGCGCCAGGCGAATTTCGGCATCGGTTTCCAACGCGAGGAGCACGGCTTGCAGTTGGTGATTGAACAGTTCCTGATCCGCCACCTCCAACAAATTCGCCAAATAATCGCTTTGCCGAAGGGTCCCGCGCCGTCCGGCGGCGATGTGCAGAAAAACATAACCCGGAAAGAGGGGCTTTTGAAAGACCACCGTCTTGCCTCGATACTTATGCGCGGCCCGATAGCAGGGCAAAGTGGCCGCAAGCTCGGCGCGCTGGCAAAACTGAACAAGCTTCTTTTCGCAACGTGGCCGCGTATGGGCCACGTACCAAAGCAAATCACTCACATTTCACAGCCTGTTGGCTCGTCGGGGAAAGTCAAGGTTTCCGGAAAGTCATTCGCCCCTCAGAGCAACCGCCAACTGGTCTGGCGCCAACAAGCCCCGTTCCGCTCTCCTTGAGATCAAGACCCACTCTTCCGATGAATAGCGCGGCCTGGGCCGGCGCAATCTATTGGCCGTCAAACTCCCAATTGATGTCAGGGGCCTTGGGATCGGCGATCGAGCCGTTGACCTGGGCGACAACGTAACTGTATTTGAAATAGGCCGCGCGCCCATCACTGAAAACGATATTCCCCCCGGCATTATGCCGTCCGGAAAAACGGTTGCACCAATTGTACGTGCTGCTCAGATCCGTCGGCGAGTTGCCGTAGTAAGGGGTTTCGCTCGCGTGACACCGTTGCTCGGAGAAGTCCACGAAAGCCGAGGGATGCGCGGCTTGCGTGACTTTGAACGGTGTTTCCGGCGTATTGTAAGGAGCGGGGAGATTATGGTTGATGCGCTGGTTCATCCCGTAATTAAAAGTGGGCCCCGGCCCGACTCCCGGCTCAATCCCCGTCACGGAATTGGGATCCGGCGGCACCGTGGGGATGTTGGCGGCGGTGGGGCAAATATAAATCGAACGTGTGTAGGTGAAAACGTTGTTGCTGACGCTGTTGGCTCCATACATCCAGAGTGGCGCCTGAAAGACGTAAGCCGGCAGGGCGTTGAACCAGTCGGACAAGCCGATGGCCGGAGTGGCCGTCGCATCCGCATACATTTCAGTCCAAACCGGATTATTATCCGGCGCGGCCACATAATTGGTATCCCTCGACGCCGGATAATACTGACGGTTGTCATCCGCATACATCCCCATGGCCAGTCCCCACTGTTTCAGATTGTTGAGGCAACTGACTTGGTCGGCCTGTTCCCGGGTCCGGGCCAAAGCAGGCAAAAGCAAAGACGCGAGAATGGCGATGACCGCAATGACCACCAACAACTCGATCAAAGTAAAGCCGCGCTTTCTCAAGGGAACACCAATTTTCATTTCATCCTCAAATTTATTTTGGCCGATGTTTATTAGACATGCTCCCACGGAAAGTGAAGTCAAATTCGGGAACATTTAGGTTCCGAATATGAAACGAAAGCGGTCGTTTGGGCCTATGACTTGCACCGAGCACGTTCGCAACAATCTGATGAAATCTCCTGGCCGGTCATTCGCATGTCAACCATACTGGTTAAAATTGCGCAGATGCCATTCGTCGAGCAAATCGCGGGGCAATTCGCCCAGGAAACGGGAGGGGTGTTGCATCATTTCGCCCGTGCCTGCCGTGTAACGCATGAGAGGATAGGTCAAATGTAATTCGTCCCGCGCGCGGGTGATGGCCACGTAAAACAAGCGTCGCTCCTCTTCCTCCCCTTCCGTGCTCTCCATCGAGCGGGCCGAGGGAAAAAGGCCGTCGCACAGCATGATGATAAAGACCACGTCGAACTCCAAACCTTTGGCTTGATGAATGGTGGAGAGCCGGAGTTGCTCGTCGTCACGGCCCCCGGCGGGGGCCTCTTCCGCTTCGATGTTGGTCAATAGGGCCAGTTGCGTTAGAAATTCCTCGATGGTCTCAAACTGCATGGCAAAGCTGGCCAATTGTTCCAGATCCTCGCGCCGCGCGCGATAGTTGGCGAATTCAGCTTGCAAATAATCCTCATATCCCGCTTCGAGCACGTGCCGGATGGCCACGGCCGGGCTTCGCCGGATTTCAGGAGCCTCCAATTGGGAAATGGTGGCGGTCAATTGGGCCCAGGCGACGGCGCTTTTCTTGGGGATTCTGGCGGCGATCTTTTGCAAGGCGGCGGCGAGTGAGAGGCCCGCTTCGGGCGCGGCAGCGGTCTGGGCCGAGAAAGCCTCCCAGAGCCGGTCGGCGGTCTTGCCACCGATACCGTCCATCAGTCGCATGATGCGTTTAAAGGCCAGTTCGTCGCGCGGATTGTTGATGAATTTCAGATAGGCGGCGACATCTTTGATGTGCGCCTGCTCAAAGAAACGAATACCGCTGGTGATGCTGAAGGGGATGTTACGGCGCGTCAATTCCAGTTGCAATTCGAGCGCGTGAAAATGCGAGCGGTACAGGACCGCCATCGATTTCAGCTCGCGCCCTTCCTCGCGCAGTTCCAGCACGCGCTGGGCGACAAAAGCGGCCTGCTCACGGCCATCCGCGCAGGGGGCCAGCACGGGTTTGATGCCAGAGCGGCGGGCGGTGGTCAGTTGCTTGGGAAATTGATGGACATTGGCGGCTATGGCGGCATTGGCCAGACTGAGGATTTCCGGCGTGCTGCGGTAATTGATCTCAATGCGATAGACGACCGCTTTGGGGTAACGGGTGGGAAACTGGATAATGTTCTGAAAATTGGCCCCCCGCCAGGAATAGATGCTTTGGGAATCATCGCCCACAACCATGAGATTGTGATGGCGCTCCGCCAGCAAATCAATCAGGGCGCCCTGAATTTTGTTCGTGTCCTGATACTCATCGACCAGCACAAATTGGAAGCGGCGCTGCTGTTCCTCCCGCACGGTTTGGTTCTCCCGCAGCAGCTTGAGCCAAAGCACCAGCAGGTCGTCAAAGTCCATGCTGTTGGCCGCTTTTTTCCGCGCCGCGTAGCGTTCCTGGACTTGCGCGATTTGCGGGGCCAGCGCGGAAAAGTAGTCAAATTGCGCTCGCAGGACGGATTCGACCGTTTCGTCCTTATTCACCGCCAGAGAGAAAACATCCGCCAGGACGCCGACTTTGGGAAAACGGGTCGCCTTGATGTCGATGTCCATTTCTCCCAGGCAGGCGGCTAGTAAATCTTCCGCATCGTCTCGATCCAGAATGGAAAAATCCGCCTCATAACCTATGTCGCGCGCGTGTCGCCGCAGGACGCGGGCCCCAATGGAATGAAAGGTGCCCCCCCATAAACGGGACAATTCGCCGCCCAAAAGGTCCGTGACGCGGCGCATCATTTCCCGCGCCGCCTTGTTCGTAAACGTCAATAAGAGAATACATTCCGCGGGGATGCCTTGTTCCAGCAGAAAGGCCGCGCGGTAAGTCAGCGTGCGCGTCTTACCCGAACCCGCGCCCGCAATCACCAGTGCCGGGCCGGGCGGAGCGGTGACGGCGGCGCGCTGTTGTTCGTTCAGTTCCTTCGCGTAATCGATCCGCAAATGAACCGGCGCACTAAATGGCTGCAAAACATAATCGCGCGACATGCGGAATCCGGCTGGCGGCGGCCGAAGGCTGGGGAGCCTTGGCGCTCATCAGCACTTAGGACTGGGTGGACTGGGCGCGGGTGGCCGTTTCCCGCCGCAGACGCGCTATGTTGGCTTCGATGCGGACAATGTACGGATTCGGCCCGTCCGGATACGGATTGTTCAAAGCACGGTAAATACCCAGGAATTCCCGCGCGATTTTCGTCCGCACATAATTCTCCCAAAACAATGGCGTCTTCAGCATCAGGTCCTCCGCGCTGGAGAAAAATCCGCCCGCCTTCATTTTGCGGTCGATGCTATAGCGGGCTGCTTCGGCGAATTCGGAATAGAGAATGGGCAGTTTATCCACGTAGTCGGGCGCGGCCATTTGCCCAAGCAAATCCGCCGTGCCGAGGGCAAACCCCGCCACGCGTTCCATCTCGCTTTGAAATTGAATGGAGTCAAGTTTAACATTGACGCCCGTGCAACGAATCATGTTTTGCACCGCCTGGATTTCCGCGCTGGCGAAATTCGCCCCGGACAGGAATTCTCCCGCGAACTCGATGCTGCGGTCCACATGGATCAGCGTGTATTTTGCGCCCGTGCCGCTGGCGTCGCCGCGTTTCTTGAGGTAGCCGGTGTCATGCATCAGCATGGCCAGCATCCCCAACTCGAACATGCGTTGAGTCAGTTGTGGTTGCAATCCGAGCGCTTGGCGGCGCCGCAGGAGTCGCGCCATGCAGGTAATGCCTTGCAGCGTGTGTTCCAGGTCGTGGTAATGCGCGTCAATCGGCAGGTAATCCAAATAAGTCCCCGTAAACCAGGAAATCGCCCGGCGGAAAATGGTCGGGATAAAGTCCGGAGGACCTTGCGGGAACATCTCCGTGTAAGCCTCCTGGACTTCCGCTTCGACAGACAAAGGGTCGCGCGTGTTGACTGTTTCCTGCATTTCGTCGTTTGTAAGCCTATTCCGGCTCAATTGCACGAACTTTTTTTTGCGCGACAGAACCTTTTTTTGGCGTCCACCCAGCTTTGCTTTTCCTCCAGGCTGTTTGAAAGTGCCTATAGCCCAATCACTTTGAGCACGGCCTCCATTTCGGGGGGGACCACGATGGGATCAAACCCGGCGTTGGAGATGGCCGCTTCCGGGTCTTTGAGTCCGTGCCCAGTCATGGTGGCCGCGACGATGCTTCCCGTCGGGATTTTCTTGTCTTTAACGCACTGCATCAGCCCCGCTAAACACGCGGCGGAGGCGGGTTCGACAAAAACACCTTCGGTTCGTGCGGCCAGTTTATAGGCGGCCAGGATTTCATCATCGGTCACCTTGTCAATGAAACCATTGGACTCGCGCAGGGCGGCCAAGGCGCATTTCCAACTGGCCGGGTTGCCGATGCGGATGGCTGTGGCGATGGTCTGCGGGTCGGCGACCGGTTTGTCCAGCACGATGGGCGCGGCCCCCGCCGCCTGGAAGCCGAACATCCTGGGGAGCGCGGCAATTTTCCCGGCCGCACGATACTCGCGGTAACCCTGCCAATAGGCCGTGATGTTGCCGGCATTGCCCACTGGCAGGAAATGGAAATCAGGCGAGCGGCCCAACTGGTCGCAAATTTCAAAGGCCGCGGTTTTTTGCCCTTCAATGCGGGCGGGGTTAATGCTGTTGACGACTTCCACTTTGCCGGTCTGGCCCAACTCGCGCACTAAATTCAGCGCGGCGTCGAAGTTTCCTTCAATGGAAACGGTGACCGCGCCATACATGAGGGCTTGGGCCAGTTTGCCGAGGGCAATTTTTCCGTGAGGCAGGAGGACAACGCATTTCAGGCCGGCCCGCGCGGCATAGGCCGCGGCGGCGGCCGAGGTGTTGCCTGTGCTGGCGCAGATAATGGCGTGGGCGCCGCGCTCCTTGGCTTTGGAGACCGCCAGGGTCATGCCACGATCTTTAAATGAGCAGGTCGGGTTAAGGCCCTCATATTTGAGCCAAAGCTGAAAATCTCCGCCAATCGCGCGGACAAAATTGTCCACGCGAACCAGGGGTGTGTTTCCTTCGTTAAGCGAAACAATCGGCGTCCTATCAGTGACCGGCAAATGCGCGCGATAGGCGTGGATGACGCCGCGCCAACGCTGGCCTTCGGTGGGGAGGATGGAATTCATAATTTTGGGGGACCTTTGATCAGGCAAAATCCTCCACCCGCAGCATCACCGGCGGGCTTTTCACCACCGCCAGATGAGCAATTTTGGCCAGGGCTTTGCTCATGGCCGAATTAGGCGCGTCGTGGCACATCAAGATCAGCGGCACGCTTTGACCTTCGTGCCCTTCGGGTTGAATGACCGAAGAGATGCCAATACGCAAAGCCGCCAGAATGGAGGTGATCTTGGCCAGCGTTCCTGGTTTGTCGATGACATCCAGCCGCAGATAATAACGCGAAACCACATCCCGTATGGGCAAAACTATTCCGCCCGGTCCATAAGGCGCAAATGGCGGGAGGCGGTCGCGCGTGGCGTGCTTCAAATCCAGGGTCGCATCCGCGATGTCGCTCAAGACGGCGCTGGCGGTGGCATCCTGACCCGCGCCCCTTCCGTAAAAGAGCGTATCTCCCACCACGTCGCCGCGCACAAAAACTGCGTTAAACACGTGATCGACACTGGCCAGGACATGCCCGTTGGGGATGAGAGCGGGATAGACTGAAACTTGAATGGCTGGACGCTTGGCCGCTTTGCCCTTCGGCACGACTTTCACCA
>Ga0182016_10003712_pt1 | contig 17268 bp, 24 predicted proteins | sample 712S2MmetaG_FD_120491 | JGI IMG/M metagenome (GOLD analysis project Ga0182016, IMG submission 120491) | Permafrost microbial communities from Stordalen Mire, Sweden - 712S2M metaG | ecosystem: Environmental > Terrestrial > Soil > Wetlands > Permafrost | place: Sweden: Stordalen | collected...
AAGGCGTGTTTCTAGGCGTTCGTCGCGATCTCGATTCTGAGGATTGCTCGATCGATCAATTGAAATGGAAAACGGAGAGAGAAGCCTATGTCTGAGCGGCCGGGAGTTTTCCGTACGGCGAATATTATTATCTGCTGAAGCCAGAGGAAGCGCGCGGTTTGGGCCTGGCTCTTCCTGAAGGCGTCGAAGCTGTTCGCATTTACGCGCGATCGATCACGCAGGCCAGGGCCCGGCAAACTTACGCAAAGGGGTGCACAATTTGAAGTGTCCTAACTGTGGAGCACCGATTCGATGGAAGCGGATTGCGCAATCGATGGGGAAGGTGAAATCAGACTCTAAAGCCGCTGCAGCGCGCGAAAATGGCAAGCTGGGCGGCCGGCCGCGTAAAAAAAAGGGGAAACCATGAACACACGCAACTTCGTTGCTGTATCGCTGATGCTGGTGCTGGGCTCTATCGTTTGGGCGCAGACGCCGACGTGCCAGGGTAATCAGGCCACTGGTAAAACCGTAACACTTCCAGATTTCACGCTGGCGCAGCCTGGTGATTCGCTTTTCTTCTTTGCCACTTCGCTGGCCGGCAAGAATTCCACCACCGCGATCGCCGGCGCTGATCAGGATTATCTGCAGATCGGCGGGCCCACGTTCTATGCCGTCGCACTAACCGGATCCGCGGCTGAATTTCTTGTCACATCCGCCACGGGCGAAGTGCAAGGCGCAACGATCACAGACACCTGGACTGGCGCGCCGCCCACCGGCTTGATAGGCTGCGAAATGCCTGGCACGGCCGTGGTGGTGGGCACGCCGCTGATATCGATCGGCACTGGCGCGCGAAGTATGGACAGTGGCCAGATCACGATCGCAGACGATGGGCTTTATTACGCCACTTACTGCGTGGGCGGTGGCGCAACAAAGTTAACTTCCTGGTCGACGTCGACGGCCGGCTTCGGCGTGATCGGCACATCGCAGCACTCTGGATGCTTCGGTGGCTGGATACAAGGGCCGGCCACGGTGGAAGTGGTGGCAAACTATACGCCGGATCTGATCCTGCATGCTTCTGGGATCTTGACGCTCTTCCAGATCGGGCAGCTGTAGGATGCTACGGCCGCGGGAATTCGTAACGGCGCTGCTGTTGCGCGCGGCATGGGATGACGCCAGCCACTTAGGTGGCGTCAAACCCATTCAGATGGTGGCGCAGTGCATCGCGAACCGTGTTCGCCTGGGATGGGGAAGCTGGCACCAGGTGATGTTTGAACTTCCAATCTACAGCGCCGTTTCGCAAGCCGCGCGGATCCAGCCAAAACTGCCAGAGCAAAACGATCCACGGTTTCTTTTGCTACTGTCTTCGATAGATCAGATCTACGATAATTCCTTCGAAGATCTGGTGGGCGCTGGCGTGTTCTGGGCGGATCTAAACATGATCAGCAGCGCCTGGTTTCAAACGAACGTGATGCGCAATCGTGAGCATGCGCGCATCGCACAATCGGGCACGCTGGTGATCTGGAACTGAGGAAAAATGAAGAAAGCAATCGGCCGTTTTATCTTCGATCTGATCGTGAGAACGATCAATTACATGGATGACTCACAGTATGATTTGCTGATGGCAAAGATTTACCGGCCAGCCTGGACGCGCCGCCGGCCGCTGCCGAAGTCAGATGGAAAATCCATGCAGCTTTACGAATACGAACCGCCGCCGCTGCCAGCGATCTTTGAAGTGTTGGAGCAACAGCGGGCGGCCGCGGAACTGCTAAGCGGCGCGGAATTATATCGGCGGCCGCCGAATGATCAAACGTGCCCTGGCGTGGTGGGCGGGCCATTTACATGCACGTGTGGCTGCCACCGCGCAAATCCATGATGGAACTAAAGGCACCGATCGCAGGGCAATACTCTAAAGCCACATTCGATTCGCGATCGGTGGCGTGCCCGATCTGCGCAGCCCTAAGCGGCGCGCCGTGCATTCGGGCGATCGCTGGGCAGGGCATCCACATCGAACGCGCCACGCTGGCCAGGTGGATGGCTATGGGCGGCGATCTCTATCCCGTTCAGGTCGACTAGCGCGCCACAAAGCCAGCAGCGATATTCCCACACTTGCCCGCGGACCCCGATTACAGGCACCGGATTGTGATTGCACGCCATGGCTACAGCCATTATGGAACTGAGTGCCGCGCCTTGTAAACAAACATTTAGCCACTAGATCGTGTATTTTCCCGTTGACATACCCCAGGGGTGGTGGCTTACAGTGCATGCGTGCCCACTGTCGAATGGAAATTGTCAATAGGGAATATCCTTCAAATTCTGACGGTAATCGGCAGTATGGCGATCGCGTACGGTGCGTTTTCTGTGAAATTTGATCAGCAGGGTGCCACCGTCGACGATACAAAGCGCCAAACGAACCGAATCGAGCACTATTTAAGTTCGCAGGATCCAGGCTACTGGCACAAAGTGGCGGAAAACGGCGACGCGGATAACCACAAATGATTCTCTCCATGCTGATCGATCTAAGCACTCCCGACAAACGCAAGTGGCTGGCCAGCAAGTGGGCCGACAAATACGGGATCGATCTCGCCTTGATCTGCGCTGTGGCCGCCCATGAGTCTTCCTGGAATCCGGCCGCGGTTCGCTTTGAACCGGCTTTCGAAGCGCGTTATATCAAGCCGGCGAATCCGTCTATGCCGTCGACGCGGGATCTAACTCTGGCCATGAGCTTTGGCCTGATGCAGATCATGGGAGAAACGGCCGTCGAATTCGGCTTCACTGGCAAATTCTTAACAGAGCTTTGCGATCCAGATGTGGGGCTGGATTATGGCTGCAGGAAGCTGCAGAAGTGCCTGAACCTGCACGGTGGCGATGTGAATGCTGGCCTGCTGGCCTACAACGGCGGATCCGATCTAACTTACCCTGGCGCGGTGCTGCAGTTCAAAAACGAGTACGAATAAGAGTTCCTTTTATGCTGCGAATCACTGTTGAAGAATTCGAGTACGCCGCCGAAAACAAAGGCAGCTATCGCCAGGAAACTGAAAAGCGCCAGCTGTTCGAACTGGTTTTCGAGACAAAAGCCAGCGCACTTGAAAGCCTGAAGGCGCTGCTGGGTGCGAAGGATGCGAATCGTGATGAAAGCGTGGAATGATTTTACCGACTCGCTGAATACTGCCGGCGGAACGGTGGCGCTGTTATTCGTGTGCACCTTCCTGCTAGGGCTCTGTGTCGTTCACCTGATGCACCACGGCGATGGTGGCGCATCGGCTTCGATCCTTCAAACCACGTTCGCAAATTTCACCGGCGCTTTGCTGTTGGCGCTGACGCAGAAAAGCAGGAACGGAAACGGAAACGGGAGCGATCACACGCCGCCGAATCCAAACGCAAACCCTACACAGGCGGCCGCGGCCGCGGAGAAAACAACATGAGCAAATTTAGCGGTGCCGGAAAGTGGCTGGTGGCCGAAGGTGCAAAGTTCAAAAATGCCCTGGTCAAAGCAATGGGCGAAGTGGATTCTGTGATCGTGCCAGAAGCTGAAAAGCTGCAGCCGACGCTGGATCTAGTGGCTGAAGCTGCCGTGCCTGGATCTTCCAAGGTCGTGAATATGGGGATGGCTCTGCTGGAAGATACGGCCGGCGTGATCGATGCAGGTGGCGCTGCAGCCGAATCGAACCTGGCGAATGCTGGCCTGGATACGGCAGCGATCGCGGCTATCAAAGGTTTGATCCCCGCGTTTAAAGCGGCCACGGCCGCAAAGGCCACGCCAGCTGCCACCACCACTTAGGACTTTGCCGGCTACTCCTGGACGGCAAACCCCAACAGCGGCGGCGCGGCTTTGAAACCCGCGCCGCTGTAGAGGGTTAAATGAAAAGACCACTTCTTCAGCGCGTACTGTGGGCCGGCCAGGCGTTCGTTCCCATTTGCCTTTGCGTGGTGCTGGTGTTCGCGGCGCTGGCGATCCGCGGCGTGGCGGGCCAGATGGATCTGATCAGCAGAGATCTGGATGCCCTGGTGGTACACGTTGACTCTAACCAGCACGATATCGCTGTGCTTTCGAATCGGATACTGATATCAGCACAGAAGACGGCTGATCAGGCGGCCGTGTTCACCAAAGAGCAGCGCATCCAGCTGAAGAAAACGGGCGAGGATTCAGACAAAACTGTGAAGGCTTTGCGGATCGTGATCGATCGCGCTGGCTTGCTGATGAAACATAGTGACGAAGAGCTAGCCACGAACAGCCAGGCGCTGCAGGTGACTATCGCGAAGCTGGGCGCTTCCGCTGATGGTTTGACGCAAGCCACGGGCACGCTGAACGCGCGGCTGGGCGATCCTGAGATCACGCAGCTGCTGGGACACCTGAATGCGATCTCTGGCAATCTTGAGACAATTTCAGGTGATGGCGCGGCCATGGCCGGCGATATGAAACTGGCTGTGCATCGAATGGCGCAGCCACCAACAAAGTTCCACGAATTTCTAAACGCCAGCTGGACGGCCGCAAAGTTTGGTTCGTTGTTTATCCCGTGAAAGGTAGTCAACTCGCCATGTCAAAGTCAAAGCCGAAGCAAGAACGGAAGAAACCCGCGGTGGTGGTGATTAAGTCATACAGAGATTTCGAATCGATCAGCCAGATGGCGAAGACGCCGAAGACGCCGCCCTCGGCCGATCTGCTAAAACAGCTGGCGAGAATCGAAAAGGCGATCGCCCACCTGCAAGTGAGCGCCGCGACGTCAGAGCGCCGATTGGATCGCATCGGTGCACCACGGTATCGGCGTATCAGATAGGACTGATGGACGATTTATTCTGTTCCGTTTGCCGCGGGCCGATGCCGGCGGATCGCGTGCTGTTGGGCTGCACCGAATGCAGCCCACAGTGCAGAGCGTCTAAGCGCCGTTTCTATTTGAAGCTGCGCGCGAAGCGAATTTGTAAGTATTGCGGGCGGAAGAAACCAGCAGCCGATTCGACGCCGCCCGCGGAAACAGTGAAGGTGCGCAATTGCGTGCTTTGAGTTCGCCCTATCTCGATTACCTGGCGGCCATGGATGAATTGTGGCCGCGCCTTCCTCAATCTGAACGCTCTGCGAAGCTAGCGTGGGAACGATCCAAGGCATTCACACGCGATTCCGACTGGCCAGGCTGGGAAAAGTATCTCGGAATCTGCCCTGTGGCAGCAGTGAACCTAAAGGAAAGATCTGCATGAGTGATCGCGCAACGGATTACGTTCTAACACTTGGCAGGGATTCAGTAACAGTCACTCAGAAGGCTGTTTTAAGGGCAATCGCAGATCACCACAGCGAACGCTATGGCACGGCCGATGTGGATATCCAAACGCTGGTGGAAGAAACGCTATTGAGCCGACGCCATCTAAGGCGCATCTTCGAAGCCATTGGGCACCTGGTTGAATATCGGCCAGGCGTGGGCCGTGGGAATTTTGGTCAATTTACCTTCCTGCATTTACCTGAGCGTCCAACACTCACGTTTAAAGAAAAGGGGACAAAAAGGGGACAAAAAGGGGACATTTTCGAATGCGCAATAAGGAAAGAAGACCAAAACCAAACACCAGATCAAAATCAAAGCGCGTTTGATCGCGACGGTGGCGATCGGGCCGAAATTTCCCCAATATCGTCATCCGATCAAATCGAAGACGATATTAAACTGGCAAACGCAAGCCTTGCGCAGTGTGGATCACTGCCGCTTGACATGACGTGCAGGGCGATCGAACAGCCTGAAGTGCTTCAGGTGTTGGAAGCGTTCAACCAGAGCCCTGTAATCGCCCACAAAGCGAATTCCAGTGACGAAGCCATGGCCGCTAAACTGTTGCAGGTGTACACCGTCGCGGAGATCGAACGCGGCATTGTATTGGGCTCTGGCCGGCGATACATGACGGATCTAAACCACGGTTATGCCACGCGCGTGGCGTCGCTTGCATACTTCGTGCCAGCCATCCAGGAAGCGCAGGCTGATGGGCTGATGACTGAGGCTTATATTGATCGCATCAGGCTGAAACTAAAGCGGATAGGGCAAGAACGTAAACCTGTTGGCAGCGTCGCATCTTAGCAGCTGCATCGCAGTTAGTAATCTTGAGTGAAGGGTTATCAATGCCGCGTAAAGAATTCTTTCTAAACGAGATCGAAGCCGGGCAACCCCACGCAGCCCGCGATATTTTCGCGGCGCGCGCGGGGGGGCGGCGCGCTATTTCTGTTACCTGTAACACGTAACGCGATACAAACAAACAAGTTATGTGTATAAACTGGCGAAAGATATGGCCGAAAGATTGGTGGAAGTACATCGGGTTGGGGGTGTATGCTTCGCGAGATCTAAACATCCTTCCTAAGTGGCATGTTTTCTTGATGTTAGGGCCGTGGCATATTCGTGTGATCCCGATTCGGCAAAAGAAAACCCGTAACCGTAAAATGATCGCGTGGTTTGACTGGTAACACATGGCTAACTTAAACATCCGTAACGTGCCCGATGATCTTTACAAGCGCATTCGCCTGGCCGCGGCGGGCGGCGGCGAACGAATTCCGAAGGGGGCCCTGGAAAAGCTGGTGATCGGCGGGCTGCGCCGGCTGGTGGACGATCCGCGGCCAGGCGCTGGCTTGCCGAAGCTGAAGCTGTGCGCCGGCTGCGTGGCGAAGAACATGGCCCTGGTGGCCACGCCGGGCCCGCGCGTGGTGCCTCAATCGGTCTACGACGTGGCACCGGCTTTTGTCGACACATCGCAGCCAGAGCCAGAGCCCGCGGATATCTTTTCCCACCTGCTGGACGATGCCGGCGCGGTGGCTGGTTTTCTGGGATCCCAACTTCCCGCGGATGAGCTTTTCCACCGCCAAAGCGAATCCGCGGTGAACACGGATCCAGCGCCACCACGCAGCCAAGGCGTGGAAGTGATCACTCAAGATCCGGCGCTGGATCCGCAGACTTCCCATTTTTCAACCGGAAATGAGGCACCAGAAATGCCCGGCGTGGAAGTGACGCCAGGGCTCTTCGTGTGCGGTGATGACGAAGCCGCGCCTTTTATTCGTGGGAAAGATTTTCCGCGTTTCTGCCTGGATCCAGCTTGGGCAGGAATCAGCGTGCTATCCGCGGCGAAGGATCCGTGGCACCGGCAGATGGTGGGATACAAAACTAAATCCGCGCCGGAAGGGCCGGAACGATTGTTCGCGCGCCGCGGCAATCACATGGCTCTGAACCTGATCGATGTGCGCCAGCTGGGGCCGGGCGGCCACGCGTACGCGCCGGCTGAAGTGTTCCGCGTGGCTTTCGAATTCATCAGTGAACGCATGGCCTCGGGCGATCACGTGCTGGTGCACTGCAACAAAGGCGAATCGAGATCGCCGACGATCGCCTTGCTCTGGATGCTGCAGAACGATCTGCTTTCTCCGGATGCACCGTTGCCGATGTTTGAACAGCTATACCGAAATTTCTTGCCGTCTGAAGGCATGAAGGCATACATTCGCGAACAGCTAACCGTGTTCGCGTCGAAAGGAAAATCGTGTACCACACAGACAAAGTTTTAAAGTGCGTCGACTGCAAAGAGGATTTTGTTTTCAGCGGAAAAGATCAAAAGTTTTACGAACAGAAGAAATTTTCAGAGCCGAAGCGGTGCAAGCCATGCCGCGAAGCCAACAAAGTGCGCATCGAAAACGAGCGGGCCCGCGGCAGCCGCTAAAACAAAGCGCCGCGATCGAAGGCGAAGGGGTGTTGCATGAAGCTGCAAAAAGTTCTGGTGCAGATTGTTTTCGCGGTGCTGCTGGTGGGCCTGGTGGGCCTGGCGATCGTGAATTCCTATCGCGCATACCGCGATGTGCCCGTGGTGTACGCGCAGGTTTTAAGCTGGCCAGAGCCACCGTATTCGCCGAAGAATGTTTCTTTCTCGACTTCGGGAAATCAAACGCTGGTGGCCGCGCCAGCGGTGGCTGGGCTCTGCGTCTATGGCCTGGTGCTGACAAACGCCGGCGCATCTGCTACCACGATCCTGATTTACCAGGACGGCGGCACCACGGCCGTGGCCAGCACTTACCTGTCTGCAGGTGGCGGATCCGCTTCCTGGACGCTGCAGCCGAACAATCCGAAAAACCCTTATTTCCTGACGAACACCGCAACGGCTTTTGTGATCAATTCGAGCGCCGCGGTGCAGGTGAATGGAAGTGTCTATGCTGCCAATTGTCCGTAAGAGTGCGGTAGTGTTCCTGGTGCTGGCCGGCGCTTTTCTTGCCCTGATGCCGGCGCAACAGGTATTTAATCCTGGCACCGGCGGCGGCGGATCTGGCACGGTGGGCAGCTGCGCCGCGGCTGGAAATGCCTATTACGCAGCTTCTGGCACCACCACTTCGTGCGATACTTCCCTGCTGGATAGCGGCTCTGGTGGCTTGACTTTCGCGAACGGAAGCGCGGCCGCGCCTTCCGTGGTTTTTGCGAACAATACAACTTACGGTTTTTACGCCAGCGCATCGGGGAGTATCGGGTTGGGAACCGGATCCGTCGCGCACGATTCGGAACAGTTCACATCTACCGGCGTAAACAAGGTAATTTCAGGTGGCTCTTTCGGCTGGGTCGCGAGTGCCGCAGATGCCACCGGGGGGCTTGATACTTCGATATCCAGATCCGCAGCCGATGTTTTGGCTGTGGGCAGTACCAGCGGAACACCGGACACCAGCGGCCGCGTGAAAGCGGCCGGCTATATGTCTGTGGGCACCACGTTTACTTCAAACGCTGGCTGCACTGAATCAGCCCTGGCCGGCGGCGCGACGGCTGGGAAGTTTACGGCCGGCGCTACAGCCTGCACAATCGTGATCACCATGGGCAACGCGGCCACAGCGCCAAACGGCTGGGCATGCAGCGCGTGGGATACCACCACCACGGCCGACACTTTGAAGCAAACCGCTTTCACGGCCACCACCGTAACTTTCAGTGGCACAGTGGTGATCAACGATGTGGTTATCTTTGGTTGCATGGGGTTTTAGAATTCTGTGCCCGACTTCCCCAAATCGTTTGGATGGAAAGAGCGGCACCAGCTGGATCGATATCTGGATTACCGATTGCATCTTCACTTGGTGACGATCGCGGAGTTAGAAAAACAGTTCGATCAGGCGTTCGATTCGCTAGAGGAAGGGAATCAAGCATGGCGAGATCTGGAAAACTAATGTGGAACGGAGTTCCACGCCGCGCCTGCAATCGGATTGTCTTCACGGTGGCCGTGGCTATCGCGATTTCGTCTGTGCCCGCGCTGGCGCAATTCTCGACCATCTCCCGTGGGCCGCTTTCCGGCTTCTGTAACGGGCCAGCGCTGGGCCTGGATATCGTCAATAACAATGGGTATTCGTGCGGAATCTCGCTTCCTGGCGCGCCGGCGCAATGGAAGATCATGGGCAGCGGCGGCGGATCTGGCACCGTCAATGCTGGCCTAACCAATCAGTTAGGTTATTACCCTTCAAACGGCACAGCGATCAGCGGCAAAAGCTGGGCCGATCTTTCAATCCTGAATTACGCAGTGGGCGGCGGCGCGGCGCAGGCGCAAACCGTGACGCTGGCGAATCCGGCCACCACGCTGGCTGCCGGCTTAGAAGTGTGGTGGCTGCCGATCGCCGGCAACACCGGGCCAGGTGCCACGCTGGCCGTAAACGGTTTGACGGCTGAACCGATAACGAAGTTTGGAGTGTCGGCGCTGGCGGCCGGCGATCTCACTACCACGGCGTACGCACACGCGAAGTTCGACGGATCAAACTTCCAGCTGCAGAATCCGCAAACTTCCACCAGTGGCAGTGGCTGCATTGCAAACCCTGCAGATGGTGGCTGCGCGCTGGCCGGATCGCCTTCCGTGGATCTGTTCATCGGCAGCGTAGGCGGCGGCACTGGCTGGCTGTTTCAGCTGCTGGCCACGGCGCTAAATATCAAAGTGCCTGTGAACATCGGCAACGGTGGCGGCGTGGCCGGCGCGTATTCGCTGGCCTGTGGCACGAATCCAGGGCTGGGATCTGGCATCGCGTGGATCGGGCCGCCCACCTGCACGCCTTACAACATCGCGCCACCGCAAACGCCAGGATCTGGATACTGGCAGGTTTCCGCCGTGGGCAATCAAGTTACCAGCGCGATAGAGCAGAACATAAATCTGGCGTCTTCGAATGACGTGGGCAACAGCATTCTAGGCGTGTTGAACGGTGGCACCGGCAACAGCACGGCCAGCGGCGCGCTGGTGAACCTGTTTCCCACTCCCACGCGCGTGGGAGATTGGATCCTGTGGAACGGATCAGCGTGGAACAATTGTTCAGGCAACACCGGCGCAACCGGCTTCCTGGTAGAAGGAAGCGGCGGATCCTGTGGCTATGTGCAGGTGCCGATTCCGCCGGGCGATGGTGGCACCGGCTTAACTACCTTGTCGCTGAATACGGTTTACAAAGGCAACAACGGCAGCGCCATGACGGCTACCACGATCGTGGAATCTTCGATCACGAATCAGGTATCGATCGGCGATCCGCTGCTGGAAAATCACTACCAGAGTAATTCGCCGACGTCGCCCACTTGCGTGTTCACCACCGGCGGCGGCACCACACCTTCTTGCGCCGCGGCCGCGGGATCCAGCGATTCCGGCGGATTGATCAATTTAACCGCGGGCACGGGATCGCCGGGCAGCAGCGGCACTATCACGATCACTTTAAACAGCGCGCTGGGCGTGCACGGCGCAGCTTGCACGGTGGCGGCCAGCCAGCAGCTAACTGGATTTTGGAACGCACGCGCCACGATCATGTTTGGTTCAGGATCCACAACATCCTGGACTTTTAAATTCGACAACAATTCCGTGGCGCTTACGACGTCGACGGCGTACCAGGTGGCATATCACTGCTATGGCATATAAAAAGATTTTGCTTTTCGCGCTGATTTTATCAGTGGTTTCTGCAGTTTCCTTCGGCCAGAATTCTGCGAACAATTCGCAAGCCTTTGGGAATGTCACGCTGGGCGGCATCGGCACGGCCGTGGTGCTTTCAACGATCACAGTTTCACCGCCCACAGCTTCGATCCCTTACACGCAGGCGCAGGCGTTCACAGCGCAGGGCACCTATTCGAACGGATCTCAGTCTGACATTACGGCGCTGGCCACCTGGACTTCCTCTAACACCAGCGTGGCCACGAATCTGGGAGCCTGCACAAATCCAGGCTGTGGCACCTTCCAATGCGTGGCGCGCGGCACAGTGACCGTGACGGCCACCTATCAAAGCGTTTCAGGCAATGGATCGCTTACCTGTCAATCGCCCACCTTCACGCCACAGGGCACGATAAACGTCAATCAGGGCTCTTCGTCTGTGACCGTGACGCAGTTCACGGCCGCGAACGGATCGCCCAATTACACTTTCTCTTCCAGCGATCTTCCTGGCTGGCTTTCGCTAACAAACACCGGCTGTCCTGGCACGCAGATCGATTGTTCGCTGGTGGGCACGCCTTCAACTGTGGGCGTTTCGAATTTCCACATCCAGGCCACGGATAGCCTAAGCGATACGGCATGTTCTGCGCCGGGTTGCCCGGTTTCGGTGAATGTCGTAACGGCTTCAGCCGAAGACAATACTTACTGCACCCTGGTGGGCAGCACTGAAACGGTGATCGGGCTTTCGATGGATGGGCCAGCCCATCCGCTTTTAAATTGCAACTACACCGCGATTTCATGGACGACATTGGGCGGATCGCCCACGGTAATCATGGTGTGTCCGATCGGGCAGCTATCGAGCGGCAGCAGTGTGGCCGGCTGCGCCGGCGCGCCACAGCCACCGCTGTATGGCTGCACGGTGGGGACGCCGGTTTACTGCGCCACGCTGCAGGCGGCGCTGAATTACGTTAGCAGCACCAGCGGATGCGGATCTGATATCGAGATCTATCCGACACATGACGATGCAGTGCCCACCAGCGCGCAAAATGCTTTCTATGAACTGAATCCCCTAGCGCCGACGAACATAAATTGTGGGCCCGACTTCGGGCAGCCCTGGTGGTACATCCGCACAAAACAATTTGCGAACCTTCCGCCACCAGGCAATCGGATCTCGCCCGCCTGGGTTAACCAGTCTTCGATCGTGGGCCGGCCCAACTATTCGCAGACTTCACAATTCGGCGTGGCCGCGGGCACCTATATGCCGCTGCTGGGTTGCGAAGTAACAAGCGGCGGGCTGTGCCAAAGTTTAACTTCGCAGATGCTGAGCGCCACCGGCCAGGTAACGACAAACGGCACCACCACTGTGGTGTGGAAGAGCGGATCGAAGTTCACTACCGGCAGCGTCTGGGCCGGCTTGAACATTTTTATAAACAGCGTCACTTATCAAATTGCTTCAGTGACCGATGCAACGCACCTGATCACCACCATAGCGGCGCCGACGTCGCCAGGGAATGGCTATCAGTACCAAGTGGAATCCGGATCGATCTTGAACGGATTGCGCGTTATGGGGATCATGTTTGCCGCACCGCACGGCCGCAACACGGCCGTGGATCTCGCCGGCAATAATCTTTGCCCGCCAAACCCGAACGGCACGCCAGAGTGTTCGCCTGGCTATGGCGGATCGATCGTAAACATCGGCTGCAATGTCAACGGCGGCGCTGGCGGAAATCTTCTGCTGAACTGCAACAGTGCAGCCACCGGATCGCCGGATGGCACTGGATCCCAGCATGTGATTCTCGATCGCGTGCTGATTTCAGGCTGCGACGATATCACCATGGCCACTTGCTTCGATTCCGCCGAAAGCCTGGTGAATTTGCAGGATGGCCTGCACATGTCGCTGATCGATTCCTATCTGATCGATGGTTTCTGTATGTACGCCGTGGGCCCGTGCGTCGAATCGCATGGCGTGAGCGGTGGCAATGTGCAGGAATCGGTGAATGATACGGGAATCAAGATCGTGGATAACTACATCGAAGCCAGCGGCGAAAATACTTTCTTCGGTGGTGGCACCAGTAACAGCGGGATCTATCCCACCGATATCGAAATGCGGCGGAATCACTTTTTCAAGCCGCTTACCTGGAAGCCTGACGATCCGAGTTTCCCCGGTTTGGTGCAAGGCGCTTTCCAGCAAGGCTCTGCGACTGCGATCGGCTCTGGATACGATGGTTCCACCACCTGTTCGATCGCGCCACCGATCAGCGGCACCACTGCCACGTGTACGCCTATCGTGGTGGGCGGATCGATCGTTGATGTGCAGATCACTGGCGCGGGCAGTGGCTATGGCCTAAGTACAAAGCAGAATGGGAACACTTACGCGGCTTACCCACAGATCATTTTTACCGATGGCGGATTCAGTTATGCAGCCTGCAGCACCCAGCTAAGTGGCTTTGTCAACGCCGTTAACGATGGCGATGGAATCCATTCCGATATTACCTGGGTGGCTGATCAAAAGTTTGTCTCCGGCATGGTGGGCACGCAATTGACGCTGCCCACGGGGAATTACTCGATCAATTCCTTCACGCCTGGAAAGGTGCCTTTGCTGCAGGTGGTGGGGCTCACGGGCACGCAAACCGATGTGGCCTATTCGAGTAACTTAGCAACTAACCCGATCGGTGGCGCACCTTCTGCGTGTTACAAGGTGTTGTTAGGCATGCCCGATGTAAAGAACATCGGCGAACTGAAACACGCTTTGCGCGTTCTGATCGAAGGGAACATCTTCGAAAATTGCTGGGTTGGAACGAGCGACCAGCAAGGCTTTTGCTATCTGATCACGCCGAAGAATCCTAACAACAATTGCCCTACGTGCCAGGTGCAGGACGTTACTTATCGATATAACTTCTGCAGGAAAACGACGCATGGCATGCAGATCGCGGCGGCGGCTGCCACGCAGGGCGGAACTTTATCTCTGTATCTGCAAAATATTTCCGTTCACGATTCGATCTGGGATTCGATGAACGGCGTTTATTTGACCGCGGGCACTTCGCCGATATCGAGCGGATCCGGAACACTGTTCGATGTTGAGAACGTGCAAGCGCAGCCCTACGCCACGGCCAATATTCAGATGAATCACAACACCGGGATCGCGACGCTGCCCACGGGCTATTCGCTTTCAGCCGGCGCGTGCATGGCTCTGTTTTTCAACGTCAAAGGCGCTACGCCGGCGATGATGGAAGGCATAACTCTGGAAAATACGATCTGCGCCGGCGGCGTGAAACAAAGCGGTTCGAATAATTCCGGAAACATAAACTGCCTAAACAACGCCTGCACTGATCAGGCCGGCCACGGGCCCACGGAAACTGCGCTGCGCCAGGTGCTGACAAATGATTTTGATCATCCGATCACAGGCGGATTCTATGCGGGCAATCAAGTTACTTCGCTGGTGATCACAGAAGGCGGGACATGCACCGGCTTGCCGAGCACCGTAACGGTTTCTGGTGGTGGTGGGGCTGGTGCCACTGGAAAGTTCAACACCGGCGCGGGCACTTCCCATAATGCGATCATCAAACTGTGGCCAGTGTTCGCCGGCGCTGGCTACACCAGCGCGCCTAGCGTGACTTTCGGCGGCGCGGGGATGACGTGTTCAGTAATTCCAACGGCCACGGCTTACATCGCGGGCGCTGGCAATCCCAGCGGATCCGCGGCGTGCTTCGATCACCTGGTGATGCCGCTGGCCGCGTGGAATGGCATGATTACCATGTCTCCGTATCCGACTTCGCAAATCGACGCCACCAATTCGTGCGCATCCAGCAGCGGCGGCCACATAAACACGAACGTGGCCGGTTCGCCGATCACTGTAAACACGTGGGCCGATCTCGACTTTCAAAACTTTCTGACTGATGGAAACGGCGCGGAAGTGCCCACAGGTGATTTGCATCTTCGCTATGATGGATCTTGCCCTGGCTCTGGCATCTGTTCGCCATTCCATGCAGCTGGGAACGATGGCCTGGATCTGGGCGCGAACGTGGATCTGGTGCTGGGATCTGAAAGCGGAACACCTTCACCGTACACGGGAATTTCAATCAGCGGCGGCGTGGCCGTGCTGCCTCAATGAATTTTGAACGGATTAAGTGTTCCGACAAAACCGACGCGCTGTTGAAGGCCATGGAAATGGCCGACGATTGCGATACGATCCTGGTGCTTTATCAGAAAAACGAAGCGAACGGCAGTGGACAAGGATTTATCCACGTGGGCGAAAACACCCTTGGAAATCTAAACTGGATGGTGGATCGATTCAAACTCTGGCTGCTGGGCCCGCTTCGCGATGATGGTGAGGAAATATGAAAAAACTGATTATCGTCTGCATCTTATTCTTCGCTGTGATGGTGATTTGTGCCGATTCGCTCACAGCGCAAACGCAACCGAAAAACACCGGCATTTCCTTCGCCGATAACGGGCCGTGTTCTCCCTTCCCGAATGTCGCCGGCATTTGCGGCAACGAACAAAACGGCGTGGTGGTGTTCAGCTGGTATGACGCGAACGGGAATCTTTATCCGTTCTCGCAATCGACTGGCCCACAGGGTGCGCAAGGTCCGGCGGGGCCCGCTGGGCCCGCTGGTGCCACCGGGCCAGCCGGCGCACCAGGAGCGCAAGGGCCGCCAGGCGTCACAGGTGCGCAGGGTGCGCCAGGGCCAACGGGTGCCACTGGATCGCCAGGTGCCACCGGGCCCGCTGGTGCGCAAGGTCCGGCCGGGCCCGCGGGAATCGTGGTGGGATCCACAATCACTTACACCGAAGTGTGCAATTCGAACGGAAACACGAAGACTTGCACCGCGACTGTTACCAAAATCACTAACCCCTGAAGGTTTTATTTCTTGCAAGGGCCGCCCGCTGGGCATATCGTTAGCGCGTAATCGGCAGCGAAGAGAAATTTGAAAAGGAGTCTGGATCATGGCAAATTTTGGTGTAGCACTTACACCGGGCGCAGTGCAGACGATCGGCGGATTGGGCACCACGCAGAAGATCTTTCAGAGCAACATCAAAAACGCGGCTGGCGTGGTGCAATCGCCGTTTGTTAGCGGCGTGACGGACTTCCTTTTGCCGATCCCTGGCCTGAACCGTTTTAACGGAAAGAAAATCTGCGTGGATATCGTGGGAAACGTCTATGTCCATGGCACCACGCCGACTTTCCAAGTGCAGATGCTGGGCTCTGTGCTGGGCGTTTCGAACACGATCATGGCGCAATCCGCGGCCGTGACGTTGACAACCAATGCTAACTACGATTGGGAAATCTACGCCGAATTGTTCTGTTCGAACGCGCCGGCTGTTGCGGGCGGCGTGGGCGGCGCTGGCGCGGTATCTGGTTTCTTCGAATACTTCATCGGCGGAACGTACGCCGCGCGCGCGGCGCTGACAAACAACCTTCCCAGCGTTTCGATGAACAGCACGCCGGCGTATTACCTGAAAGTTGCCGGGCTCTTTTCCGTGACCGATGCGCTGGATATCGCTTCGCTGACGCAGTTCAACGCTTGGACCGACGAGTAACCACAGCCTATGTCTGATGCGATTCAAGGCATGCTCCACGATGGGCCGGCGCAGAAAGCGCCGCCCAAAGTGGTGGACACGATGGTGGTAAAGCGTGTGCCCGGCAAGGGGCACCACGTGACACACCACCACACTTCCAGCGCGCATCCAGCCGAAGCGCACATGGTGCCCGCGCCTGGCGGCAACACCGGCAACCTGGAAAATCTTCACGATCACATGGAAGATCACATGGGATCGCCAAACCCTGGTGAGCAAGCCTGCGAGGATGGGAACTGCGAATGAGTGAGCCGAAAAAAGCCGAACATGTTTCGCTGTATCGCGCACTTCACCATCTGAAGCGTGGCGGGCTGCATCGGGCGCTGGGAGTTCCGGAAAGCGAAAACATTCCGGAAGAGAAAATCGAGCAGGCGAAGCACTCAGATAATCAGCACCTGGCGCACATGGCCAACATGGCGCACACGATGGAAGGATTCGATCATCATGGCAAAAATTAACATGGGGCAAAAGATCGTCTGCGACGGCCATTACCTTAATTCCGAATCCGGCGATCGCGTTCGCTGCGATCGCGAATTGCAGCCGGGCACGAATGCGATCGTCAACAAAGAAGGCGTGATGGGGCACTTCTGCGAGTGCTGCCATGATCCGGCGCGCATGCGCACGATCGCTGCCGGGTTGGGGATCAGCCAGGAAGAGTTTTATCAGCGGTGGCAGAAGCTGGATCCGGCGCAGAAATTTCTGGATTCGAAGCTGGCGAAGAAAAACGGCAACGGCAAAGGGAAGCCGGCCGCGGCCGCCGAATCAGGGCCGCCCGCAACAGGCGATCAGACACCGGCCGATGTGGCGTCGACACAAAACGCATGGCCGCCCGCTGAAGATCAGGAATAAAAGGCATTTTATAAA
>Ga0182016_10003713_pt1 | contig 17267 bp, 9 predicted proteins | sample 712S2MmetaG_FD_120491 | JGI IMG/M metagenome (GOLD analysis project Ga0182016, IMG submission 120491) | Permafrost microbial communities from Stordalen Mire, Sweden - 712S2M metaG | ecosystem: Environmental > Terrestrial > Soil > Wetlands > Permafrost | place: Sweden: Stordalen | collected...
CCTCACTGGTTTCGAGAATCACCACCTTGCCGCCCGCATACTGAATGATGTCTTTAAAGCTCACCCAATAGGGCGCCGGCAGAATCACCTCGTCCCCATGGTCCACCAGCACCTGGATCGTGTTGAACAGCGCCAGTTTCCCGCCCGTAGTAAAAATCGCCTCGTCCAGCCCGTAATCCGATCCGAAGTCGCAGGCGTGCCGCTCGACAATCGCCTTCCGCACGTCCGGAATGCCCGGAACCACGGTGTAGCGCGTGAAATTGGCGTCAATCGCCGCAATGGCGGCGTCCTTGATGTGGCGCGGAGTGGGAAAATGCGGTTCCCCGGCCCCGAAATCCACCAGGTTAACGCCCTGAGCGCGCAGTTTCGCAGCTTCCGCGGCCACAGCCATGGTTGCGGAAACCTCAATCCGGCCAATCCGGTCGGCAAATACTTGGGAAGGTGCAGTCACTGTCATAGCGCTTCTATCTTTACAGATTTCGCGGCGATGACCAAGCCGATCAGGAAAACATACCCGCATGGGCGCTGCGGCAGAAGCTGAGTGAGCTGTTAATCATCTTGCAAACTCGCGGACCGGTCGGTTAACAAAAAGTTATTATGGAGAATTCAAAAATCGGCATTGACGGGCTCAACCCATCGGGCATAGACTTCCGGAATTCTCCAAGGTTCGAAACTCCCGGAGTATCCGGAGGACCAAAGTTGCAAATGCTGAAGATTCGTCTTGCCCTTTGTTTTCTTACTTGTGGAACCTCAATCCTGGCCGGCTGCGGAAGCGGAGGAGGCGGCGGTTCGCAGAATCCACCCCCACCCGCCATCACCGTCAGCGTGAGCCCGGCGACCGCATCGCTCAACCAGGGCGCGACACAGACATTCACCGCGACAGTCGCCAATGACTCGTCCAATGCTGGCGTCACCTGGAGCATCGGCTCCGGCGCGGGGACGCTCAGCGCCACCACCACCACTAGCGTCACCTATACTGCGCCAGCCCCCATCGCCGCCTCCGCCACGGTCACGCTCACGGCCACCAGCAAGGCCAGTCCGGGCACGTCCGCCTCGGCCGCCATTACCCTGGTTCCCCCTCCCCCACCCACCATCACCTCGGTGGCTGCTGCGTGCGTTCCCGCGTCCATCCAGACCAGCGCAACCTCGCAATGCACGGCCACTGTCGCAGGAACTGGAAGCTTCAGCACCGCCGTCACCTGGAGCGTCGGCGGCGTCGCCGGCGGAAACTCAACACTCGGCACCATCTCCTCCGCTGGCCTTTACACTGCGCCCAGTGCAGTACCCGCCGCCAACCCCGTCTCCATCACCGCTACCAGCACCGAAGACACAACCAAGTCCGGGTCGGCGAGCGTGACCGTCACTGCGGCCACCCCCACCATCACTTCCGTCGCGGCGGCCTGCGTTCCCGCGTCCATCCAAACCGGCGCAACCTCGCAATGCGCGGCCACCGTTACGGGAACCGGAAGCTATAGCTCCGCCGTCACCTGGACCGTCGGCGGCGTTGCCGGTGGCAACTCCACCCTCGGAACCATCTCCTCTGCTGGACTCTACACCGCGCCCAGCGCCGTACCGGCCACCAACCCCGTCACTATTACCGCTACCAGCACTGCAAACACCGCCAAGTCGGGATCCGCTGCCATCACCGTCACCGCCCCTCCCACCATCACATCGGTGACAACGGCCTGCGTACCGGCCTCCGTACAAACCGGAGCAACCTCGCAATGCACTGCCACCGTCGCAGGAACCGGAAGCTTCAGCTCTGCCGTCACCTGGAGCGTCGGCGGCGTTGCCGGTGGCAACTCCACCCTCGGAACCATCTCATCTGCAGGACTCTACACGGCACCCAGCGCCGTACCCACCACCAACCCCGTAACGATCACGGCGACCAGCACTGCCAACGCGGCCAAATCCGGCTCCGCATCTATCACCGTCACTGCCGCTCCAACCATCACATCCGTCGCGGCCGCCTGCGTTCCCACGTCGGTCCAGACCAGCGCGACCTCCCAATGCACGGCCACCGTCGCAGGAACGGGCAGCTTCAGCACCGCCGTAACCTGGGCCGTCGGTGGCGTCGCAGGCGGTAACTCCACCCTCGGCACCATCTCCTCCGCCGGACTTTACACCGCGCCCAGCGCCGTCCCCGCCACCAATCCAGTAACAATCACGGCAACTAGCACCGCAAACACAGCCAAGTCCGGCACAGCCTCAATCACCGTGACTGCCTCCACCGCCACCATCACGTCGGTAGCCGCTTCCTGCCTCTCTGGCTCCGTCCAAACCGGGACAACCTCGCAATGCACGGCTACAGTCACAGGAACCGGAAGCTACAGCTCCGCCGTCACCTGGGCCGTCGGCGGTGTCGCCGGTGGCAACTCCAGCCTCGGCACCATCTCCACCTCGGGCCTCTACACCGCGCCTGCTGCCGTCCCCGCCACCAACCCCGTCACCATCACCGCAACCAGCACCGCCAACACCGCCAAGTCCGGTTCGTACACCATCACCATCACCGCGGCCCCGGCCACCATCACTGCGGTAGCGGCAGCCTGCGTTCCCACGTCGGTCCAGACCAGCGCAACCTCGCAATGCACGGCCACCGTGACAGGAACCGGCAGCTACAGCTCCGCCGTCACCTGGAGCGCCGGAGGCGTCGCGGGCGGCAACTCCACCGTCGGCACCATTTCTTCCGCAGGCCTTTACACAGCGCCCAGCACCATCCCAGCCACCAACCCAGTCACCATCACCGCAACCAGCACCGCCAATACTACTAAGTCCGGTTCTGCCACCATTACCATCACCGCGGCCACATCTGGCAGCATCACCATTACCGCTCTTAGCGAGACCTCGGCCAATCCATTCGATTTGCTCACTATTACTGGTACTGGGTTTATCAATGCCACTGCCGCAATCTCGGTGATGTTCATCCCCGAGAATGGCGATCCAGTTGTTACATTCCCTGTATCCCTAATGCCATCGGACCCGGGCACCGTTCAAGTCATGGTGCCGCCGTTGACAAACAGCGCAGGCAACTTGTCCGCTGAAATCGTTGACATTCAAGTTGTGGCGTACTCAACCACCACGACCTATGCCTCGAATACCATCACAGGTTTGCCGGTCGGTGCCCTTCCCTCTGTGTCAGCACCCACTGGGGCCGTAACCGCAGCACTCTTGATCGCATCAGCGAACATGACCTCAACACTCCAAGCTGCCGTGTCCGGGAACTCCACCTTTTCCAACATATCGACACCGCTGACCCAATTCTCAACCGACCTTGCTCCCTTAACTAACGCCATAGAGACGCTTGTTGCCGACCCGACTCAATCGCCGATCACACTAGCTACGGCAGACGGGCAGACGGTGCCCTTAAGCATGCAGCAACTCGCTGAGTCAGATCAGCTTGCAAAGGCCATCGTCGCCGCAATTGTCAATCAGGGAGAAATCCCTGCTGCAACCTCAACCACAGGGTGTCCTGCGGCAACGGGCGATTCGACCTTCGACAGTAACCTGTGCAGTCTGCAGCAGTACTTTCAAGCATTAGCTGAACAAGCTCAGACCCCGGCTTTCCGGCAGCGAAGAGCACAGGAAATGGATAAAGCACACCCAGAACTTACAAAGGTTGAGGCGGCGGTTGCAAGCGTCTATATCAATCTTAGTCTGGGGGTAATTGCTGAGGCGTGCGAGCCCGCCGGCGGATATCTCGTCTACGAACTTGTCGTCGCACCAGTCGTAACTTCGGCGATCTCGTTATTCGTAACGGACCAATTTCCGACTACTGCCGATGCAGCAGCAGTAGATTATTTAAAGGCATATGGGCTGACTGTAATTGACGGCGCTTTTTTCGCTGGCGCTCCCGTCATTTCCACCACCGTGGACATTCTCGAGGTGGGAATAGCAGCGTATGAAGACACTGAGCCCGAGGTGCCAACGCCCAATGGCCAGCTAAGTTACTACGGGCCAGCCAAACCCTCCTCGCTTGGTTATTATGATCAGGTCGGCAATTTGGTCGTTGAAAACATTCAACCCCCCACACCCAAAATGCCGCCGGATAGTCTCACGCTGGTCCTGGCGCCGACATCGGCCCCCTACACGCTGAGCGTCACAACCAGTGGAAGCGGCACGTTCGATCAATTTCCCACGGGCACTTCGTTCCCTGCATTGGCTGTCGTAGGATTGAAGGCCATCCCATTAGGCGCATCAACATTCACAGGCTGGGGCGGCGCTTGTTCAGGTACAGGCATCTGCAGCGTTACCATGGATGCCAACGAATCTGTTACCGCTACTTTTCAACCGAGCGTTTCCGGCGGCAGCCTGACGGGAACATGGACTGGGCCTTGGACAGAATTATTGGTGGGGGGGGACTTCTGCACTTCTGAAGCATTTACTCTCACGTGGAACCTGACACAGACTGGCGCCTCCGTTGCCGGTACGTATGCTTACGTCGTAACCGCAACAAATGGTTTCTGTCCTGACAACGTGGGAGACCAACAGACGGGTAACCTGGTGCAGGGCACGGTCAGCGGGGCAACCTTGGCGATCTCCATGGATAGTGGCACTGCCTTTTCGGGGACCTTTACCAGCACAACGATAACAGGCACAGGAGGGGATACGTCGCAGTCGGATGGGCCGTTCACCCTTACCAAAAAATAGGCTCCCATATTGACAACGCCGATTCGCCCGATGGTGAGACCTGGACGACTTACGGCAACCCGGTCTTTCCTGCGGGCGCATTCGGGGCCTGGGATCGCCCCGGAGTCGGAGATCCATCGGTCTTCTACGACGGCACGACGTATCGCATGTGGTATGTGGGTGGGCGGGAAGAATTGCCCGGGGGCACACCCGACAGCGACACTTGGGTGGAGGGCAGCGTCGGGTATGCATTGATTCCGTAACGCGTCGTCAATGCGCTCAGTTCGTCGATCTCAAGCGAACGAACTTCGCCGGATTCCCCACCCTGGGGTTCAGCGCTTTCCCGCAATTACACCGCCGCGCGCACCTTGTCCACATGCGTTCCGTGACTGCGGATCAACTCGTGCAGCTTATCTCCGCTCACGCCCAGCTCTTTTGACCAGTACGCGATGTCGGACGACATCTTGGGATTGATCTCCTTTGGATTGTTCGGCCCCTTGGCCGCGTGATCTTCATGGACAGCATGGGCAGTGTGCCCTTTGGGAGCGTCGTGGTGTTCAGACATGGGTGCTTCCTCTTTTCGGTTCTCTCAGTTGGATGAGGAAGCACCACGCGGAGATGTACCCCAGGCCTGAGGGGCCCCATCGTTGCTTTCATCCTGAGCCGGGTGCCCACCCAGTGTGTTGGTACTGGGAACAGTAGATGGAAAAGGGATGAAAGAGTGGGCCTGTCGCTGCTTTTACGGGAAATCATCAATCGGTGTGACACAGATTCCTGAGTAGTTTTCCTGACGGTAGATATTTACAACATGCAACGCCAAGAGAGCGTATGCTCACTGACGACTTCAATGAAAGATTCCCGCATTGCCGTATTCCGCGCGCCGCCCGCCCGCTATGCAATGGCGGTGGTGGTCGTCGTTGCGTCATTTCTGCTTCGGTTCACCATGGTTCGCTTCCTTGGCGCGGAATTGCCGCCGTTTCTCTTCCTTTATCCATCCGTGATGCTGGTGGCTGTTCTGGGCGGACTCGGGCCCGGACTGGTGGCTACTGCGCTTGCCGTTGTGGGGACGGACTACCTCGTGCTGGCCCCAGTCCACCACTTCGCCATCATCCGAGCCTCCGACGCGCTTTCGCTCACAGTTTTTGCCGCAATGGGCGTCCTTATGAGCTTGCTGGCCGAGCGCCACCAACGCAGCCTGCTGTCTATTGCCGCTTATAAAGAGGAGCAGGCGCTGTGGATGAACCAGGAAAAGCTGGATGTGGCAATGGCCAGCATGACAGACGCCGTGTTCATTTCCGACGCCAAGGGCCAATTCCTCCAATTCAACGATGCCTTTGCCACGTTTCACAAGTTTGCAGACAAGACAACATGCGCCAGAGCGCTGACCGAATATCCAGAATTCCTTGAAGTGTCGATGGCCGATGGGCAATTGGCTCCGCTGGAAATGTGGGCGGTTCCGAGGGCGCTGCGGGGAGAAACCGCCGCCAACGAGGAATACCGCCTGCGCCGTAAGGATACGGGCGAGACGTGGATCGGGAGCTACACCTTTGGTCCTATCCGAGACCCTGGGGGCGCAATCATCGGATCGGTGGTCGTGGGCCGTGACATCACCGAGCAAAAGAGAGCCCAGGAAGCGCTGCGCAAGAGCGAGACGCTCTATCATGGCCTGTTCGACTCGATGGATGAAGGGTTCTGCATCATCGAGGTTCTATTCGATTCCGGCAACAGGCCCATCGACTTCCGATTACTCGAGGTGAATGCGTCCTATGAGAAACAGACCGGCATCCCCAACCCTTTGGGCAAGACGATGCGCGAGATTGCGCCCGATCTTGAGCAGTATTGGTTCGAGATTTATGGCAAGGTCGCACTCACCGGTGAGCCCGCACATGTTGTCAACGAAGCCAAGGCAATCAATGGTTACTATGACGTTCGCGCCTATCGTGTAGGAGAACCTGAGCAACGCCGGGTTGCAGTCGTCTTTAGCGAGATAAGTGAACGCATGCGGTCGGAAGCGCATATCCGGCAGCTCATCCGCGTCTATGCAGTCCTGAGCGACATCAACCAGACCATCGTGCGCGAGAAGGATCCCCAGGCGATGCTCGAAGCCGCCTGCCGCATCGCGGTGGACAAGGGACATTTCCGCATGGCGTGGATCGGGATGGCCGATCCCGCAACAGGAATGCTGGAACCTGTCGCATCCAGTGGCGTGATCGATGATTACCTCCATCGGGTCAGAATCGATCTTCAGGATCCGAAGACTGGCACCGGACCGGCGGCGCGCTGCTTCCACACAGGGGAGCACGCCTTCTGCAACGACATTGAGCACGAGCTCTACCGGCCGTGGATGAGCTACGCATTGGAGCTCGGCTATCGATCTCTGGCATCGTTTCCACTCCGTTGCGAGGGGCAGGTCGTTGGCGTTTTCAATATCTATGCGAACGAGTTGGCATTCTTCGACCAGGAAGAGACCAAGTTACTGGATGAGTTGGCGATGGATATCTCCTTCGCACTTGAAGTCGCACGGAATGAAAAGAACCGGAGGCGCGCCGAACAACACGTCCGGAAGCTCAACCGTGTCTATGCCGTCCTCAGCGGGATCAACGAGATCATCGTGCGCGAGAAGGATTCCCAGGCGATGCTCGAAGCCGCCTGCCGCATCGCCGTGGAAAAGGGGAGGTTCGTGATGGCGTGGATTGGGATGACCAATCCCGCGACGCTTCAAGTGGACCCAATCGCATCCAGCGGCGACGTAGACGGCTATCTCAATCAGATCAGAATTGATTTTCATAGTCCCGGAGCTACGGGGCCGATTTTAAGCTCCCTCCTTTCCGGCCAGCACGCCATCTGCAACGATATTGAGCACGATCCTCATCCCTTGCCTTGGAAGAGCGAGGCGCTTCGCCGCGGCTACAGGTCGTCGGCAGCCTTCCCGCTCAATGTGGATGGCGAGACAGTTGGCATCTTCAGTCTGTACGCAGACCAGCCCCAATTCTTCGTGGGAGACGAATTATTGCTGCTGGATGAAATGGCCATGGATATTTCGTTTGCCCTCGAAGTGAATCGGCATGAAGACGAGCGCCGCAAGGGGGAAGAGGAGTTGCGCCGGCGCACCGCATTCTTGGAAGCGATGGTTGAGTCCGCTCTGGATTGTGTTCTGGTGATCGACAGCCAGGGCAAAAAGATCCTTCAGAACCAGCGCATCATTGACGTGCTGAAAATCCCGCCCGCAATCGCCGCGGATCCCGATTTCTTTCCCCAACTTGAATATGTGAAGTCCGTGATGAAAAATCCGGAACAATTTGTTGAGAAGGCGCGCTACCTCATCACCCACGTCGATGAAATCATCCGCGATGAAGTTGAACTGGCGGATGGTACGATTCTCGATCGATACAGCGCCCCGGTCAAAGACAAGGCACAGAAGTACTACGGCAGAATATGGACACTTCGCGATATCACCGAGCGTCGCCAACTCGAAGCGCAGTTCCGCCAGGCCCAGAAGATGGAGGCGGTCGGTCAGCTGACTGGAGGCATTGCCCACGATTTCAATAATCTGCTGACGGTGATACTGGGTTGTTCTGAGTTCATCGCCGAGGAAGTGAAAGAGAATGCCCGCCTGCACAAAATGGCGGAGATGATTGTGGGCGCAGCCAATCGCGGTTCGGACCTGACCCATCGCATGCTGGCCTATGCACGCCGCCAGACGTTGCAATCCCGTCCTGTCGATATCAATCAGCTGCTCACAGGCATGGAGAGCTTTCTCCGCCGCACGTTAAGCGCCGACATCGAACTTCACCTGATCCAATCTGAAACCAGGTGCGAAGCAACGGTTGACCCTGCGCAGCTTGAGAACGCGCTGCTGAACCTCTGCGTGAACGCCCGCGACGCCATGCCGGAAGGGGGCAAATTGATCATCGAGGCAAGCTGCGCTGCCCTCGATACGGATTATGCCGCCCAGAATGCCGACGTTGCGGCGGGCGAATACGTTCTGCTTGCAGTCTCCGATACAGGTTGCGGCATCAGTCAGGAAAACCTCAGCCGTGTCTTCGATCCATTCTTCACCACCAAGGAAGTTGGCAAGGGCACCGGCCTGGGGCTGAGCATGGTTTATGGTTTCGTCAAACAATCGCAGGGCCACGTCCAGGTTTATTCCGAACCTGGACAAGGCACCTCAGTCAAGTTATACCTTCCCAAATCCAGCGAGAAGAGCGAACCCATTAGTCCTGGTTCTGTTTCCATCACCGAGCTTCGCGGATCCGAAACCATCCTCCTCGTGGAAGACAACGAATCGGTGCGTGAGTTTGCCAAACTGCAGCTGACGAGCCTGGGATACGTTGTCCTCGATGCGGCAAATGGCCTGGACGCTCTGGAGATTCTGAACAGGAACAAGGATGTAAACCTTCTTTTTACCGACATCGTCATGCCAGGCGGATTGAATGGCCGTGAACTGGCGCGCAGAGCCTGCGAAATCAACCCAGGGTTGAAGGTTCTCTATTGCTCGGGCTATGCCGAGCAAGCGACACTTCGGCGAGGTTTGCTCGAAAAGGATATGCAGTTACTGAATAAGCCGTATAGTCGTTTGGGGCTTGCAACAAGGATTCGCGGAGTGCTAACGGAGAGTTAGTCCGGCTCTGCAGGGTGGAGCGCAATGTCAAACAGAAGCATCCTCATCCTGGACGACGACGCGGCAGTCGGTCAGACAATCCAATGGATTGCGGAGAGCCTAGGTTTTGAAGCCGAATTTGTGACTCAGCCGGAAGAGTTCTTTCAAAGGTTTTCCCAGATGAGTCCCGACATTCTCACCATCGATCTGGCCATGCCGGAGCTCGACGGCGTTGAGATTATGCGGCTCCTTGCCGAGCGCCATTGCAAGGCAAGAATCATTATCTCCAGCGGCATGGGAACAAGGGTTCTGGATGCGGCGCAGCGTTCCGCATCCGAACATGGATTAAGCATTGCTGGAGTCATATCCAAACCTATCTCTAAAGAAGCAATGCGCGCCCTCATTGGCCAGGGAAGCGATCTCAATCAGCCTGCTCCGAAAAAAGAACAATGCACGGAGGGGGGTGGGTTCGAAGTTACAAAGGCAGTTCTTGAAGATGCGCTTGATCTCAAAGAGTTCTTCATGGCCTATCAGCCTAAGATTGTCTGCGCTACCGGCGAGCCTGCAGGCCTTGAGGCACTCGTTCGATGGCAGCATCCCGCCCCGTGCATCGTCATGCCTGTTGACTTCATTCCCGTTGCGGAGCAGGTTGGTTTGATTGATGCGCTGACCACGCAGATATTCAACCTGAGCCTTGCATGGTTCTCCCGAACTTGCGCCGGATCAATACTCAAACTTTCACTGAACATCTCGGCGAAGAGTCTCGTTGATATTCACCTCGCCGACAACCTATCCAACATCTGCAGCCTGCACGGGGTTGCGCCCGAGCGTGTTGTGCTGGAGCTCACAGAGTCCAGCGCCATGGTCGACCCCATTCTCTCGCTCGATCTCATGACGCGCTTCCGCGTAAAGGGCTTTCAGCTTTCAATCGACGACTTTGGCACCGGATTCTCATCCATGGTCCAGCTGGTCCGGTTACCCTTCTCTGAGATCAAGGTCGACAAGTCCTTCGTCATCAATGCGCAGAGCTCGCGTGAGTCGCGCGCGGTCGTCAAATCCATCATCGATCTCGGCCACAGCCTCGGACTCCAGGTCACTGCGGAGGGCGTTGAAAATCGCGAAACTCTTGAATACCTCAGCAGCCTCGACTGCGACTTCGCTCAGGGATATTTCATCGCACGACCCATGTCCGGCGAGAATGTCTCGGACTGGCTGGAGCGCAAGCGGCGCTAGGTTTTGTTTATCCGCCCGCGCAGGCGCTTCAGCACGTTGGGGGGCACCAGCCCCGTTACATCCCCGCCAAAGCTGAACACTTCCTTCAGCATCCGCGAGCTGATAAACGAGTACCTCCCCGCCGGCTGCAGGAAGACCGTCTCAATCTCCGGGGCCAGGCGCCGGTTCATCAGAGCCATCTGAAACTCGTGCTCGTAGTCGGAGATGGCGCGTATCCCGCGCAATACCGCCGTGGCGCCCAACTTTCGCGCGAAGTCCACCATCAGCCCGTCAAAGGTGGCCACCGACACGTTGCCCAGTGAACTGGTGGCCTCTTTGAGCATCTCCACCCGCTCCTCCACGGTGAACAGCGGATTCTTCACCGGGTTGTTCAGGATGCCCACCGTCAGGTGCTCAAACAGCTTGGCCCCGCGCTGGATCAGGTCGACGTGACCGTTGGTCGGCGGGTCAAATGTTCCGGGATAAAGTGCCCTCACGCTCATGCTTTTCGCTCTATGCGGATTCTAGCAGCGCTCCTGGCGGATTCCCGAAGTGCCTGCGGCGGGTTCGGCCGGTCTTTCGCGCCCAGGGCTTCCATGCGCCTGAAAAAGCAACCGCTAATTTCACTGTAACTGTAACAAAATAAATGCTTTATCAGCTTAGAATCCTCCGTCTTTGCGCTGCTTTACTGTGTACCCTGTACTTCTCTGCGAACTCTTGCCGGAATCTCGAACCTTCTCTATGAACTAAACTGCCATGCCATCCAATTGTCCGGTCCGAAACGGCAAAATTCCTAACCCTCCGCGGGCATGTTCATGCCGGAACTCGAACCGTTCAGGCCGACTCTTGCGCTTTTTTGAGGAGTTCCAGGCAAACTTCGCGCCCGTATCTCGCTGAAACCGTTCGGATTCCGTCGCGAGCCGTGAATCGCTGATCATTTCCTCCTAACCGCTGCGGAAACAGAGGTGTCTAATTGTGCGCATGGACAAGAACGACCACGCGGCGATCCAGGCGGTTCTCTCTGGAAACAAAGAAGCTTATGGGGCGCTCGTAGTGCGCCACAGTCAGAGCCTCTTTCGGGTCGCCTTCCGCATTACCGGCAACGAGGCCGATGCGGACGATGTGGTGCAGGAAGCGTTCCTGCGTGGGTATCTGAAGCTTGAAAGCTTTGAGTCCAGGGCCAATTTCGGGACCTGGATTTACCGGATCGCGGTGCGCTGCGCACTCGATAAGATCGGCAGTATCAACAGGATGAACGACAGGATGCGGGTTGGAACGGAGACCGATCCAGAGCAGGATGAGATTCAGGTGGCGGACGAAACGGCAGGGCCCGACAGGCTCCTGCTGAGCGGTGAGATCGCCGCAATGCAGCGGGACGCCATGTTTTCTCTTACGGTCACCGAGCAATCGGCCTTTGTTTTGAGGCACATGGAAGGTAGGACGACCGAAGAGATTGGCGATGCGCTGGGCATCGCGCCGAATGCGGCCAAGCAGGCGGTATTCCGGGCCGTACAGAAGCTGCGGCGCCGCTTGTCAAGCTTGAGGGTGAGGATATGAACCATTTATCCAGCTTAAGGGTGAGATTATGAAGCATTTAACTGAAGAGGAACTTATTCAATATGGCTACGGCGAAGGGGACAAAACCCTTATAGAAGAGCACTTTGCGGTATGCATGGAATGCGAAAGAGCCTACGGCGCAGTGCAATCGGACCTCGCCGAAATGAAGTTCCCCAACCCGCCGGAACGTCCTTCCGGTTACGGCGATACCGTGTGGAAAGTCCTGCAGAATCAGTTACCTGCGTATGAATCACGGAAGCGTACCTGGCTGGGAGGAGGATTATTTCGTGGGTTGGGTTATGCGACGGCCTGCGCCCTGGTCCTGGTATGCGCCTTTGTGGGCGGACGGTTATGGGAGCGGCGGCAGGCGGAAATTGCCGCGACAAAACATGCCGTACCGGCGCCTCCGGTGATCGCGCACCCTCCGCAGCGGGTGGTGGTGGTGGTTTTGAGCGATCATTTGGACCGCTCAGAACGTCTGCTGGTGGAACTGAAACATGTGGACGCGGACAGTACGGAGATGGTGTCTCCCCTGCGCGATGAGGCACGAAGTCTTCTGGATGCAAATCGAATTTGCCGGCAGAATGCTAAGCACGAGGACGATCCCGCGCTTACCGGTGCGTTGGATCACCTGGATCGACTGCTGGCTGAGTTGGCGAATGAGCCGGGGGGGCTGAACAGCGCAACTATAACTCGTCTTCAAGATGAAATGAACAAGAATGGCCTGCTGTTTGAAGTGCGCGTATTGCGCTCAAGGATTCCCCATTCGCCGGGGGCAGGTGCGGACAACTCCAAGGGAGGGACGATATGAAGACCGGACCATTCTACGTGACTGCAATTCTCGCGGGACTGATTTTCTCGCCCCTGCGCGGTTTAGCAAATCCCGCGGCAGGTCAGGAATTTACAGGGGCGCTGCCAACGGCCAGTACTGAAGGCGCGGCGCTTGGGGCGAATTCGGTGGATAGCAGCCAATATGCCAACGGAACCCGCGCCATCAATGAAGGGCGCTGGCCGGACGCCGAGGCGATCTTCGCCAAGGTTGCTGGTGAGAAGGGCGAGCACAGGGATGGGGCGCTCTATTGGCAGGCATACGCGGAGAACAAGCTTGGACAGGTGAGCAAGGCGCTCGACACGTGTGCCAGTCTAAGCCATGAATTCCCGGGCAGCAGTTGGATTCATGAATGCGGAGCGCTGGAGATTGAGATTCACGCGCGAAGCGGAAAGCCTGCCGAACCAAAACCAGGGGATGACGATGACTTGAAACTACTGGCGCTGAGTTCACTGATGCAGAAGGATGAATCAAGGGCGCTGGCGCAGATCCAGGAGATTTTGAACAACAGCGAATCGAGTGAAAAGCTGCGGAACGAAGCTCTGTTCATCCTCGGGCATCACTACTCAGACACAACATACGCGCAAGTTGTCCGGCTCAGTTATGTGGAAGGCGATGTGCGGATTGCGCGGGGCGAGCAGAACGAGAAGCCGGCGGGCCCGGTGTGGGAGAAAGCCACGGCCGATTTGCCGCTTGAAGCCGGATTCAGCTTGGTAACAGGCGCCGGACGTGCAGAAATTGAATTCGAAGATGCCTCCACACTGTATCTGGGAGAGAATTCGGTTCTCACTTTGAACGACCTGCAAACAACGAGCGGCATTCCGCATTCCGAATTGGCCCTGCTGAGTGGCACGGTGACGCTGCACATTCGACCATCCGTAGCCGGGGAATCATTCATTTTGCGAACGCCCACGGACGAACTCACGACAAGCTTCCCGCATAAAACCTATATGCGGGTCACAAGTTATACCGATGCGATGGCGATTACCGGACAGGACGGCGGATTTCTTCATCTGCAGGAGACCGGAGACGAAAAAATGACTGCCGGCCAAACGCTGTTTTTCCGGGGAGGCCTTAGGGTGAACCCTCCTGCGATGGAGAGCGGAAGCGAATTTGCCGAATGGGACACGTGGGTTGCGGACCGGGTTGAACAGCGAAGAGCGGCAATGACTGAGGTGATGAAGGCCGCTGGGCTTAGCTCGCCAATTCCTGGACTGGCAGAGATGCAGGGACAGGGAAAATTCTTCGAGTGCAAGCCGTATGGGACCTGCTGGGAGCCGAATGCCGCGGATGAAGCAAATCAAGCGGGCGAACGATCTCCCCAATTCCGTACCTCGTCCGCCAGGTCTGCTGGTATGCCAGCTCGTTTAGTGCGGACCAGCTTTCTGAAGACGACTGGGATTCCCGCAACTGCTGCCGTTCAATCAAGCTCCTCCGCATCATTCGATAGCCCATTGGATGAGGAGCCTTACTTTCCCTGCATGCCGTTGGCTCTTCGCTATCGAGTGGTCCGGGATCCGGTAACAGGCAAGGAGAAGGTAGTAGCGACCTTGTTTGATGCGAACATGTACCCTCACCCTTATCGTTGGGCTGTGTGCCACGCCGGCACCTGGATCCATCACAGGCATCACTATGTCTGGGTTGCGGGTCACAAGATTCATCACGTTGAGCCCGTCCGCTGGGTGAAGAGCGGCCATACCGTGGCCTTTGTCCCACTTCATCCCTATGACGTAAAGGGCAGACCTCCAATCAATCAGAAGGAGGAGGTATTTGCAGTGAATAACAAGAACGGCCTGTCCATCGAAAAAGTGAAGCTCGATCCCGGCCATTCCATTGAGTATCTAAAGGAGCCTCCCAGAGAATATCGAACTACGTATCTTCGCCCGCTTCCGGGAGCCGAGGTTCCCCGCATGGAAGCTCACATGATGAGGGACTCTCTCCCGCGCGAAAGAACGGTCGCCGGTAAAGCCTCCGGCATTCCCCTACATTTCGATCCGAAGCAGCAAAGCTTCATGTTTGCCCGAGAGGTAACCAAGGGAGAGAAAACGGTGACCGTTATGGCCCCTGTCTCCAGCCGATTTGGCAACTTGCAGGCAAGGGGCGAGAGCTTTGCGGGAGTCCATGGCAGTTCTGGAGGCGGGAGCACGTCGCACAGCGGTGGAGGCGGCGCATCGCACAGCGGTGGAGGGGCAGGTAGTTCTGGCGGCGGTTCGCATGGGGGCGGAGGAAGCTCAGGAGCCGTCAGTTCCAGCAGCAGCACTTCGAGCGCGGCCACATTGAGCGCCGGCAGTTCCGGCACGGGCGTATCCAGCGCTGGAGGTGGGCACCACTAGGCTCGTCAGTTTGCCATCAAAAAGGGCTGCCCGCATTGTGCATGGCAGCCCTTTTTCAATTAACCGGCGAATTGTTCAAGGACCTCAAATAGAGTTCTCTGCCCGGATTACTTCGCGGCAACCAGTGGTTGAGTGGTCAGAGTGCCATTGGCATAACCCTTCGCGATCTCAGTGATGGCGATGGGCGCGTAGTCGCCCGCGTGGCCAGCCTGGCCGAACTGGACCATGCGGGTTGCAACGACCTTGGCCATGGCTTCGCGAGCTGGCTTCAGGTAGTCGCGTGGATCGAACTTCTCCGGTGTCTCTGCGAAAACCTTGCGGATGGCGCCGGTGATGGCCAGGCGATTATCGGTGTCCACGTTAATCTTGCGAACGCCGTTGCGGATGCCGAGTTGAATCTCTTCGACCGGCACACCCCAGGTTTCCTTCAACTTGCCGCCATACTGGTTGATGACGTCCTGCAGGTCCTTGGGCACTGAGGAGCTGCCGTGCATGACCAGATGGGTGTTGGGAAGGCGCTTGTGAATGGCAATGAGCACATCCATCTTGAGTACCGAGCCGTCGGGCTTCTTGGTGAACTTGTAAGCGCCGTGGCTGGTGCCGATGGCGATTGCCAGCGCGTCGACGCCGGTGCGCTCGGCAAACTCGACTGCCTGGTCGGGATCGGTGATGTGATCGAGACCGCTGCCGCCTGCGCCATGGCCGTCTTCCACGCCACCGAGGACGCCGATTTCGCCTTCGACGGTCACGCCGCGCTCGTGCGCAAAATCGACAACCTTGCGGGTGACTTCGACATTCTCTTCGAAAGTGGAGGGGGTCTTGCCGTCGGTCTTCAGGGAGCCGTCCATCATGACCGAGGTGTAGCCCAGCTCGATGGCGCTCTTGCAGGTTTCAAAGCTGTTGCCGTGATCCTGGTGCATGGCGATCGGAATGTCTGGATTGAGCTCTGCCGCCGCCTGGATGAGCCGGAACAGGTAGAGATCCTCTGCAAACTGGCGAGCGCCACGGCTGGCCTGGACGATGACCGGCGACTTGGTTTCGCGGGCCGCGGACATGATGGCCTGAATCTGTTCCATATCGTTGACGTTAAATGCGCCGACGCCGTAACCGCCCTTGGCGGCCTCGTCGAGGAGTTGCCGCATGGAGACTAATGGCATAGTGATTCTCCTTAATGGGTTGGCTCCGGCCGCCGGTACGCTCGGGCCCGGAGCGATTCTCCAATTGCCATTCACCGAAGCCGTCACCGCTGAGTGGCTTTTTCCTTGAGAAAAAGCCGCCCTGTCGAATGCCGGCTAGGGCATGAGAATTGGAGAACCGCTTTATGGGCGGGAAAACAGCCTCGCGGGCGGCAGGAACTGCAATCGTCCTTATGGTAGCAGAGGTTCGCAAGGGAAAAATGTGCGCGCGAGCACCTTTTCTCAATCAGCAAGAAGGTGAGTGGCGCAAGGGCTCAGCGCCATGTGGAATAATCTGCGGGTGAGTTTTGGCGCAGCAACCCCGCACGGCAGTTGGTTCCTGGTGGCATGCGCCGCAGGAACGGTGCTGCTTCTTCTCGTCCTGATTGCGAGGGTCAGGCTGCATCCGGCGCTGGCGCTTGCCGTGGCCGCCCTGGCATTGGGCGTGGCTTCAGGGATGGCGCTGAAGCAAGTGCCGCTCTCCTTCACGACCGGCGTTGGCAACCTGATGGGACATATCGCCATTGTTCTGGGTCTGGGTGCTGTGCTTGGGCGGCTACTGGCGGGGTCCGGTGGGGCAGGAGCGCTAGGCAGGGTCCTGGTTGAGAATTGCGGACCAAAAGGCCTGCCATGGGCGCTTCTGGGGTTGGGCATCCTGGTGGGCATGCCGGTGTTCTTTGAGGTCGGCCTGGTATTGCTGATGCCGATTGTGGCTGAAACGGCGCGACGAACCGGACGCCCGCCAATGCTTGCAGGCATGCCGCTGCTGGCGGGGCTCTCCATCGTGCACGGTACGCTCCCTCCCCACCCTGCCGCGCTTCTGGCGGCGACTATGTATCACGCCGACCTGGGGCGCACCATTCTGATGGGCTTGGCCGTCGGATTACCGGCGGCCGCGCTCGCCGGGCCGGGGCTTGGCTGGGTGCTTATTCGGA
>Ga0182016_10003714_pt1 | contig 17267 bp, 7 predicted proteins | sample 712S2MmetaG_FD_120491 | JGI IMG/M metagenome (GOLD analysis project Ga0182016, IMG submission 120491) | Permafrost microbial communities from Stordalen Mire, Sweden - 712S2M metaG | ecosystem: Environmental > Terrestrial > Soil > Wetlands > Permafrost | place: Sweden: Stordalen | collected...
GGTTCGACGAGGTTGCGGGCAATCTGCAACATCCACGATTCGGTTGGCTCGAGGACCACACCTGCGATCTCCACCACGCGTGTCGCCAGTTGGATCACGAAAAGCACATGATATCGTACCAGTCCCCTGCCCGTCCACACCTCCACCGTAAAGAGATCTGTGGATGCCAGCGCTTCCCATTGCGCTTTCAGAAACTCCCTCCAAGTCATCCCCAACTATCCAAAAACTCAAATCAACAGGTGTGTATCCCAGTGCAAAATAACTGAACGGCTAGTTAATAGAGCATTGAGTTTACACAAGGCGACCTGAGACTCGCGCAAAGATTGACCGCCTGATTCAGGTTTACATAGCTGGCACATTTCACTTGTCTAATCGCAGGATGAAACCTCCGCGCGGCGGAATGAAATGCCAAAAGTCATATGAGTTCTCGAGTGGCGTGACGGTAACTTGCAGGTGCGCATTTACACCTTCGGCAATCATCAGTCGATGGCGAAAGTGTTTGAAGGGGGACAAATCCAGTTGCACCGGCAGGACATTGCCCGTTCCGTTGATGCCGGCGATGAACCAACTCTTGCCCGAGCGACGCGCGAAAACAGCCACTCGTCCCGGTTCGCCGACCAGGCATCGAGTTTCATCCCACCGGGCCGGCGCATCGCGGAAAACTTGCAACGCTTCCGGCGGCAGCGATTCGAAAAACTCCGGTTTGTCAGCGTAATGGACGATGCCAGACGTGAAAATGAGGGAAGCAGCCAGTTCATGTGCGGCGGTGGTCGTGCGCGCATATTTTGTAGGCGTGACGGCGACTGGCGTCAGGTCCATCGGGCCGACTGCGTTGCGGGTGAACGGCAAAACGGTATTCAATTCGGCCGCTTTTTGGGTATAGCGCGGTTCGTAAAAATAACTCTCGTTGCCCAGCACGGCCTCGGTGGACAACACATTCGGCCAGGTCCGCTGCCAGCCGCGGGGAATTGTGCAGCCGTGCAGGTTCACAATCATGTGCCGGGCAGCGGCATCCCGCATCAACGCCTGCTGCGCGGCAATGGCTTCCTGACGGTCAGAACACCAGAAATCCACCTTCACACCGCGAACTCCGGCGTCAGCCATTTCATCGAGTTGTTTTATCCGGTTGGTCGCGTCATAAAATCCAGCGGCATACGACCAGGCCAATGGGATAACTCCTTTCGATATTGCGTAACTGGCAATCGGCTTCAATCCCGGGTTCCACCAGCCGGCATCAAACAAGGTATATTCCCAGCCCATCCTGGCGGCGAAGTCGGTGAACTGATTGAATAATTCCAAGGTCGCCGGTCCGTTGGGATAAGACCACCAGGCCCAGGAGGCCCGCCCGGGTTTGATCCAGGAGGTATCGGCAATTCGCGACGGGGCGGAAAGATCGGTGACGAGGGTTGCGGTGGCGATATCGCCAGCGGACTGGCCCATCACCATCACGCGCCATGGCATGGTCCAAGGCAATGTGTAGCGCGGTTCGGGCCCGAATTTGTTGGTGTAACCGCGAGTCGTTTCATCGGCCAAAGGGAAGGCGATTTGATAAACTCCGCCGGCACAATCGGGTTTTAAATGGCAGCCGCAATAGGATTCATCCGTGCCTGCCTCGGTCAGCAGCACCCAGGCTGCGGCATCAGGAACGTTGAAAAGGGCAGGAAAGGCCCAACCGACCGCTTTCGCGCGTGAATCCGGCGGTGGATCGCCCGGGGAGACGGGAAAGAAGAAGTCTTCATACGCAGGCGTGTAAGGTCCGGCGGCATGGTAAGGTTGCATCCAACCTCGGGCATCTGCTGGCAGTGTGAAACTGGTGCGCTCGGATTCGGCAATTCTAACGGAGCCGTTAGTTTCAGGAAAACGATAACGGAAGGCAACACCCTCTTCGCTTGCTGCCAACCCGATCTCGATTGGTGCGTTATGGTCGTTGCGAAACACCAGTTGGCGGAAATTCAGGATGTGGTCGATTTTTGGTTGTACGCCCGCGAATAGCTCGTATTTTTCGGCAGATCTGCGGGTTTTGCCGGCGTCAACACATCGCAATGCTTTTTCGAAATCCTGATCATTGCAGAGCAGCCCCAAGGGCGACTTTTGAATGACTATTTTCCCACGGTAAGAAGCGTTGTAACTCAGGCTGCCATCCTCGCCCAAGACGACGGTAATTTGGCACTTCTTGTCGGGTGAAACGAGAGACCATGAGTTGTTGACGGTGGCATCTGACGCCGCCCATAATTTTCCGGCCAGACAAGCCAATGCCACCAAAAACAGGCAACCACGAAGGATTTGCTTCATGGGGATTGAAAACGTGAGAAGTAACACAATTCTTCGACAGACATTATTCATGAGCCGAGCCCGATAACCGAGGCTTCCACGGCATGGCCGCAGGATGGCACTATTCCGTCGCGCATCAATTCGTCGCCGGTAAGCGTTTTGCCCTCCAGCGGCATGGCGGCGCGGCCTGGCGCAGGATTTAGTTCACGGATTGTATAACTCTTTGACGGGTCAAGCCCTTCAGGGTGCACGGGTGATTGAGGGCCGTCTTTCAATTGAAAAGCAAACAAGACCGCCCGCGCGCGGTCGGGAGAAACAAAATTCAGCGCACCGCGAAAAGTTTCATGGGGGTTTTCCAGCCGATACAGATCGCCGAGTTGTGTTACCTCGCGGATTTGCTTGTAGGCGCCAAGCGCACCGGCACAAACCGCCTTGTCTGATGCCGGCAGCTTGGTCAGGTCCAAATCCATTCCAAACCGGGCGCTCATCGCCACACTGCAGGCGAAATGAATCGGCCGGTTACCCCAGTGAGTGACATGGCTGGCAATTCCCATCACCGGAAAGAAATAGGAATAATCCCATTGCATCAGCACGCGAAGGGTTGGATCGGTGTCGTCGCTTGGCCAGAATTCGTGAAAATATTTTAACGCGCCGTAATCCACGCGTCCGCCACCGCCGGAACACAGCATCAATTCAGTGTCGGGAAAGGTCCTGGCCGTCTGGTCCATCAGCCGGTAAAGCGCGTTCACGTAATCAATCCACAAATGTGATTGGCGGTCGGGGGCGAGATAAGATGAACCGGGCTGCGTGAGGTAGCGGTTGCAGTCCCATTTTGCGTAGGTGATGTTTGGCACGCTCAAAATGCCTTTGATGGAATTCCATTCAAATTGCTGCACTTCCGGACGCGTGAGATCGAGTACGAGCTGATTACGCTGCAATTCCAGTTCGCGTTTCGGCTGCTTGATCACCCAATCGGGATGCTGCTCGAACAACTCACTGTTGGGATTCACCATTTCGGGTTCCATCCAGATGCCGAAACGCAAACCTCGTTTGACGGCTTCGGCGGCGAGCGGTGCGAGTCCGTTGGGAAGGCGCGAACGGTTCGGCTGCCAGTCCCCGAGGCCGGCATCGTCGTTCACGCGTGGATACTTATTCCCGAACCAACCGTCATCCAATAAAAATAATTCGACGCCCAAGGCCTTGGCAGGATCGTAAAGGCCGAGGATGCGGTCGAAATCAAAATCAAAACCGGTAGCTTCCCAATTATTTAAAAGAGCGGCGCGGGTTTTATGGCCATCGCGCAGGCCAAAATCGCGGGCCCAAGAGTGCAGGTTCCGGCTCATTTCACCCAGGCCGTTCTCGCTCCACGCCCAGAGCATTTTCGGCGTGGTGAATGTCTCGTCCGGATTCAAATGGTATGCCGAGGCAAATGGATTCACGCCGCATAGGGCGCGGATGCCGGCGCCGTTATTCTCAAACGCGCATTGAAAACTTCCGGACCATTCCAGTGAGCCGGCCAGCACGCGACCGCTGTTCTCCACTGGGGGACCATCCAGCGAAAGCACGAAGGAGGGGTTTTGAAACTGGTCCGCCCGCACGCCAAGTTTGGAATCCAGTACTTTGATGCCGGGCGTGATTGGCTCGGTGATGGGCGATAACATTTCCTTCGCCCAATCGCCGAAGAAATGAGTCAGGCAGACATTCGTTGAGGGCAGGAGCAGGGCGGTGGAAGCCATCCGTTCCAGCGTCACCGGGCCGGATTCGTGATGGACAATTTCCGTCCATTGCTCAACCACATCACGTTCGCGGTCGGCGCAAAAATTGAGGGTGACGGCCAGCGGGTACGCTGGATCGCGCAAATGGATTTGAGTCAGTTCGCGGCCGGCAGCATCGTTCTTGCGGGTGAGACTTTCAAAAATGAGCGCGGTTGAGGTGTTGCCGTCGGAGTGGGTAACTTGCAAAGCCGGTTCCCAAACGTAACCGTCACCGGCTGGCGGATAACTTTCATCCGTGCGCAATGGTTTTGCATTTTGATTCTCGCTGCCAACTGCCTGCTGGAAAAGGCGGCCATCGTCCCCCACCCGGAAATTCAGAGTGAGGTATTTTGTTTGGACGCTAAATTGTTTGGGTGCCACCAGCTCAGCCGGGGCGTTAGCGGGAGCGGAAAAGGCAGTCACCACACCGATTGCGAGGAGAAGCAAGTTCATTTTCATAGGGGGCCGGAAAAAGCTATTACTCACGTTCCCAGCCGCAGGCGAATTTGCCAGGTGGAAACATCGCCCGCCGCCAAAACGCCGCAGCGACCTTTTGCCGCAGCCAATGCCAGCATATCACTGTCCGCGTTGGTTGGTTCGATGGCGAAATGATGATGGCCGTGCCACCCGCCGCGCGTCAGCCACAACCCGAGCGTGTCATTTTCGCCTGGAGCCCATTCGAATTCCAGGCGTTCGCCGGTGATTGGGTTGGCGATGGCTGCCAGACCTTCGGTGATTGGTTTGGCGAACACTTTCGCTGACATTCTTTCAGGGATCGCGGTAGCCACCGTATCGAGCCAGGGTGCGCCATTCAGCAATGCGCGGGTGGACGGCGGCAGTTCGAGGCGATCGCCCGCCCGCAATGACAGCAGAGGATGGATTGCCCACACATATTGCTCGCTCGTAGTTCCACGGTTATGCAATTGGTAGCTGATTTGAATTTCATTTCCGCGCAACTCAATGGCGCGTTCAAAGTCAAACGGAGATATTTCCAGCCGGATCGAAGTTTTGAGCACGCCATTTTCGAGGGTCGCGGGATCCGTTTTCCACGGTCGATTCCAGACTTCGCCATGGTCCGGCAGCGCGCGACCCTGCCAGACACAGGGCGAGATGGTCGGCAAGCATTCGTCAGCCCCAATCAACGGGCTTTGCGAAAAAGCATCGCCGGGAACATTTTGAAACAATTTCAGTGGACCGTGGGGATGCCACATCCACTCGCGGCCGGTCCGCAGATTCTTGAGAGAAATAATTTTTGCGCCCAACGCTGGCACGACCGCAAGTTCGACGTCCTCGTTACTGAGCACGTAGACTTCAAATCCCTGCTCGTGTCGCATGGTCAATGAATCGGTAAAGATTGTCATCGGATATAATGATTCAGGGTGTCTGCCGCGGGCGGATCAAAGGGTTGTGCCGGCCAAAAGATCGGCCGCGAGCGCGTGATTCGGATCGCGCTGCAGGGTGGTTTGCAGCAATGATTTGGCGAATTTAATTTTGCCCAAGCCAAGCTGCGCCTGTGCCTGGATGAAGAGCGCGGTGGTTTCCTGGCGGAATTGCAAATCGTCGTCGAACAGCAGCATGGTTGGGAGTGAGGTTGCGAAATAATCTATTCGGGCGGTGGAATGCTGCAAGGTTCGGGCGTAAGCGAGCAAATCCCGAAGGAGTTTTTTTGCCTCTGCCCGCAGGCCCAGTTTTTCCAGCGACAGCGCGGAGTAAAAAGTGATCTCGCTGAAAGCGCGGACCTTCATTTCCTGAAAATCGCCCTTGAAATTGGCTGCCAACAGCCAATGCCGGCGTGCAGATTTAACATCGTTTAGTCCGGCAAAGGCGCAGCCGAGCCAGTAATGAATATCACTTTGATTGGCGAGCAAATGCCTGGCCTCACCCAGATTACGCGGTGATAGCAGCGCGGCCTCGAAATGTTGTCTGGCCACGGCGGCATAATTTTTCGACAGCGCCGCGCGGCCCAGCGCCATCAGCGAGCGGACATGCTGGCCGAGCGGCCCACCTTCGCCGCCTTCCCAGGGCTGAAAGTTTCTGCTGCTGATGAGGTCCAGGGCTTGGGGATGCTGGCCGGTTTGGTTGTAAAGCGCACAAAGCTCGACGCACAAGTCGTCACGCTGGCGAACCAGGTCGGGGTATTTTTCCAACTTAAGAAGACGCTGTTCAGGTTTTTCACCGAGCCTTTTCAACAGCTGGTCGCGTTCGTAAAGCAAGCGGGCATCGGACCGGTTGGTAATGAACGCCTTTTCGTAAGCCGCCCGCGCTTTTGCCGGCTGCCGGCGAATGTTGAAATAGCCGATGCCAAGATTACGCCAGGCCACCGAGTAATGCGGGTCGAGTCTGGCAGATTTTTCCCACAACCTGATCGCCTCTTCATGCCGGCGGCGGTCGTAAAGCAAATTGCCGAGATAATAAGCGGCGCGAGCATCAGCGGGGTTGGCGCACAAGGCCGACTCAAGTACGGCAATTTCTTCCAGCCTGGCCGGGAAACAATGGTCAGGCGCAAGCAGCGACGCCTGCTCGAAATTATGGAGTGCGGCTTTTTTGTCGGCGTTTTTTTCATGCAACCAACCAAGCGTGTAATAAACGAGCGGCATCACCCCCAAGCTTTGATCCGGCAAATCTTTCGGGGTTGGCGTGGTGCCTTGAAGAATATCAATGGCCTCGGCAAGAAACCCGGAACGGGCGCAGTCGTGGACAATGTCCAATTGTGTCGGCAGATCACAGAGCAACCGTTTCTGGTTCAGGTGACGAGCCCACCAATCGAGTGGGTCCAGCTGCAGAGTGGCCTGAAGCAGCAGGTCCGCCTCGCGAGTTTCACCGAGTTCGCGTAACACCATCACTTTCAGGTTTCTAGCTCGCAGATTTTCCACATCCAGGCGGAGGGAGCGGTTGAGATGCTCAAGCGCAGTTGCCCAATTACTTCGCGAACAATCGATTTCGGCGAGGGCATGGAAGCCCGCTCCCGCCCAGGCCTGGTTCCAGGTGGCTTTGTAAAATGAATCGTAGGCCTCGGCATCACGGCCCAGGTGGCGCAGACAAAGGCCCAAATGGTAGTGTGCTCCGCCATCGTATGGATTTGAGTTGCGGCTGGTGAGGCGCGCGATGGCATGGAGAAAACATGCTTCGGCTTTATCGAATTCGCCGCGGCCAAGGTATCGCAAGCCCACTGCGTTGTTAGAACGGCAGTCAAGCGGGTCGCGGCGCAACGCCTCGTGCCAGTAAAGCTCCGGTGAAAGTGTGGCATGACGATATTGCTCCAGATGCAAACCGATGAGGTATAGTTCGTCGTTGGATGCGACGCTGGCTGGCACGGGCGGCTCGGTCGCCGGAGGTGGAACTTCGCCTTTAACGCGAGGTTTTGGCTGGTAAACAATCAGTTCGGTGCCGCCCTTGCCTGTGACGCGAATGAGCAAATCGGTCTCGACAGTTTTACGGGGGACGTCAATTTGTTCGACGAATGGCAGAACGGGTGAGAGATCGCGCTCAAAGCGCGCCACTTCTTTTTCATTTACGAAGACGAGGATTTTAGTCTGTGGCTGGTCGGCGGTGACCGCGATACCGAGTTGCAGTCCACGCGGCTTCAAATGCAGGCTCATTGCCGCGTTGAGATTCGCGTGGTGTGCCGGTCCGATTTTCTGGATGGGATACCAATACTGGCTCCACGATTTGGTTTCGCCGGGTTGAAGAAAACTGAAGTCGGGCTGGTTGTCGGTATAGACCCCCGCCATGATTTCAATGTAGGGGCCGAATTCACCATGCGTATCGGCATCCGTGAGGTTGCGATCCCACGCGTAGCCAAATTCGTGATTGCCCCAGGTCCACTGTTTTTTGCCGGGCGCAATGTGGTGATTCGCAATATGGATTATGCCTGCCTGCGCCTTGTAATCGTAGCCGCCGAAGAAATCTTCGCGGCTGCCCATACCCATGTAAGACGTGGGCACAGGAATGTTTGCATAAAACGAAAGATCGTTTGGCGCGTATGGCGGCACTTTCAAGCCCTGCTCACCGTTTTTTGCCCCGACGCGAGCGTGTGGCGGGAGAAATTGACTTGGAAGTTCCTGTCGGGGAACGCCACTGCGCCCGCGTTTCCCATAATCGACACCATAATAAGCGCCCCTGGCCAGCGGATACTCGCTCATGGAACGGCGAGCGTGGTCGGCAACGTAATAAACGTCTGGCGGGAAAAAGCTTTGGTACGCCTCGTGGACGCGCGTGGCGACATTGGCCCACCAAAGAAACGTCTGGGTGGTCGGGGTCCGGTTGTAGACGCGGACTTTGAGCTCGAGATAGGTTCTGCCGGGATGCAGACAGACGCCATGCATTCCCTTCATCCGGCTCATGGGATCGTGATCGCTGCACCAAATTGTCTTCGAGCCGTCCGGATGAGCCTCGACTTCAAAATCCACAGGAAGAAAGGTTGCGGGACGATGGTGCTGCGGCCAGTTGAATTCAATGCCGCCGGAAATCCATGAACCGGCCAAACCGACCAGCGCGGGTTTAATGACAGGCTGGTTGTAAACCAAATCATAGCCGTTGGTTTTGTCCTGCATGGCATGAATGCGTCCGCCTATTTCCGGCAACACCAGCACCCGGACGTACTCATTTTCAATCCAGACAGCCTTCCATTTGCGGTCCACTGGTTTTTCCGCGATGCGATCCGTGCAGGGCAGTGGATAAACCTTGCCGCTGCTGCCTTGATAGACGCGTTTTTCGAGGAACATCGGATTCTTATCGGGCGTCGCCGGCAGGTAGGTTGGCAGGACCAGGTCTTCGACACGGACCGCAACGGCGTCACCAAGAGAAGCGCCGTTGCGCGAACGTGAAGGTTCTGCCTGCGAGGTTCTGTTCGATTCGAGAATAGGTGTGCGTTTCATTGCCCAAAAAATCAATCCACCAGCTCGCGTTCAATCTGTTCCAGCGTTTTGCCTTTTGTTTCCGGCAGCTTGGCAAGGATAAACACGAATCCTGCCGCGCAGATCGCGCCATAGAGCCAGAAGGTTCCCGCCGAACCGAGTTTCGCGTTCAAAAGTGGGAACGTGTAAGTCAGGACAAAGCAGGCGATCCAAAGTGAGGAGACGGCCACCGCCATGGCGGCGCCCCGAATGCGGTTGGGGAACAATTCGGAGATAACCACCCACGTCACCGGAGCCAGCGACATCGCGTAAATGCCGATTGCGGCCAGTACGAGCAGCAACATCGGCAGACCTTTGACTCCGGTGAAGTAGCAAAGGCCCATCGCGGTGTAGACGACCGCCAATGCCGCCGAACCAAACAACATCAACGGTCGCCGTCCGGCCCGGTCCACAACGCCCAGGGCGACAAAAGTAAACGCCAGATTCACTGAGCCGGTCCAGGCGATGTTCTTGAGCACGGTCGAAATGTCATAGCCGGCAGCGTGGAAGATTTCCTCCGCGTAATTGAAGATGACGTTAATGCCGCACCATTGCTGGAACACCGCGAGCACGACACCGAGGACAATGACCTTGCGCATCCTGGGTTCCAGCAAATCGGCGAAGCGCACATGCTTGATTTCCTCGCTGGCCAGAGTGGATTCAATTTCACGGACGGCTGCATTGGCGTAAATTTCCCCCCCGACGCTTTGTAGAACGTCGCGTGCAGCCCCTGCTCTTCCACTTTTTGCCAGCCAACGCGGACTCTCGGGGACGAAAAACATCCCGGCAAAGAACAACAGGGACGGCACGCAGGTCAGGCCAAACATCCAGCGCCATCCCTGCTGGCCGAACCAGGAATTACGGATGAAATCGTCCGAGGCGCCGGCGGGCAGATTGCGCACGAGAAACCAGTTGATGTATTGTGCCAGCAGGATGCCGATGACGACCGTGAGCTGGTTGATGGCGACCAGCCTGCCCCGGATTTGCGCGGGAGCGACTTCAGCGATGTACATGGGTGACAGGCTTGACGCCAGGCCGATGGCCACTCCTCCAAAAATGCGCCAGGCGATAAACTCCTTGAAGGTGGCGGCTGACGCATTGCCCAGCGATGTCACGGCAAAAATCAATGCCGCGGCAATTAATAGCCGTTTGCGGCCCCATTTGTCACTCAAGCCGCCCGCGAATATTGCTCCCCCGAGGCATCCGATGAGTGCGCAACTATTCGCCCAGCCAATCTGGGCTTCCGTCGTCAGCTGAAAATACCGCTGAAAGAAGGGCTTGGCGCCACCGATGACAACCCAGTCCCAGCCAAAGAGTAGTCCGCCCATGGCCGCAACAACGGAAATGATCCACACGTAGGCCACATTATAATCGGCTTTGAGAGTGGTGGGCCTGGTTTGAGTTGCGGTTATCATGTCAAAATTGTTCGGCGGGCGACGCTCCTAATCGGTATTTTGCATTTTCAGGAGATAAAATTGTTGCGGGGAATCCTGGTTAACGAGGTTGGTGACGCTGAAATCTCCAGCGCCATCGAACTGGCCGGTTGTCGTTAATGTCCAATTGGCCAAAGGCAGCTGAAGGTTGGTTGAGGTCAGCACATAAAAAGTTCCGGCAGGCACGCCGCCCACGCCGCTGAAGACAAGGTTGCCGCCTGACATTGCCACACTTCCGATCACGGGGCTGGTTGCCGGCGTCATCAGACTCAAGCGGATTAGTCTGGCTTGCTTTGGATTCAGGCCAACGGTGAAAGAGCCGGAAACCGTGGAGGTCGTTCCGGCCCACAAATCAGTAGCCAGAAAGTTGGTGGCCGGGAGTCCCGCGCGACTTAAATCCACACTTTCATTCGTCGGGCCGGTCGTGTAATTGAAAACGGCAATGCTCCAGGCGGAAGCATTTTCCTGGCGAACGAAAATGCCCGACGCATTGGATCCCGTGTTTCCCTCCACCGGCGTGAAGGTCCGACCGACGCTGGCGATGCGGTTGATGGCCGCATTCGTCAGGCACATTTGTGCGGCGGCCTGGCCGTCGGCGGTGGTGAGGTCATCACCGTCAAGAAAAAGCCCGGTGACCGCACCGCTGATGAGCCTGCTCTGGTTTTCGTTGGTGGTGGCGCCATACCCGTTGAATACCATTATATCCGGATCGTTGAATTGATATAAATCATCGAGCCACCAGCCATAAGAGACAGAGTTCATAGTATAGGCGGTGTTGCTGATCAGAGAGGTGTAGGCATCACACGCAATGCGTCGTGCATGACCATACTGGTACGGAAAGAGCGGCGCAATCGATTCGCTCAAGAACAATCGACCGTTGATCTGGCTGAGGATGTTTGACATGCCCTCGTTATAAGCCTGGATCCCGGTGGTAATATTCGGGTCATAATGCACGCCTTCCAGCGCGCCGTGGGACAAGAAATCGGATTTTAGGTAATCAAAGCCAAGATAGGTAAACAGATTTATATAATATTGAATCAACTGCTCGATTCCAGGATGTGTTGGATCCAAGGCGATGCCTCCGTCAACAGTCTGCACGGCACCGCCGGCGGTTCGCAAATAAGCACTACTCCAAGAATAGGTTGAACTCCCAGTAATCAGCGAGTTCGAGCCTTGATCCGCGGTACCCCAATAGACAAAAGGCGTCCAATAAATGCCCGCTTTCTGTCCGTTCGTGTGGCAATAGGAGGCAAACTGCTGTAATTGGGAGTTGCTTAAATTGCTCCAATAAGAATCCAGGTTGATATAAACCGTTCCACTGTTGGCAAAGCCGTTTGCCTGCAAATTAGTGTGAAAAAAATCGGAAACGGCAATCGCATCGTCGTAATTGATGGCGGTTTGAATCACACCCCAACTATTCCAACCAAAGAGCACGCTGTTGGTCCAAGGCAGTCTTGGAGCAACTTTGGTGTTTTCCGCCGCGTAGTTCACCATGGTCGCCCGCCAATCAGCGCCAAAACCAACAAACATGGTGGGAGAAGAAATCGTTGATCCTGACAGGTAGCCGTGAGGGTCCACGTCCCAAGGCGAAGTGGCGCCGCCAAAAACGTTCATTTGATTTAACTTGTTGTTCGCTCCACTGAAATAGACCCCCGACTTCCAAGTGTCATGGGTGACTGAGCCAACGACCAGGCCATTGCGGGAGGTGTTGTCATAAAAGGCTGACACTTCGTAGCTGGTGCTGGAACTGTTTATCGGCATCGCGTTGTAGGTGACGAAATCGTCGTTGTCAAACGGGACAAACAAGGCCCGATTGTCGTTGGTGATTCCAATATTCACGCCGCCGGTCGTGCTCACCACCACCGGTCCCATCCAATTGGCGCTTAAATTCGAACCAACGACGGTCACACTGGTAAGAAAGCTGTCGTTTTGATCGAACGTGAAATATTGCTTCATGACTGGCAAGCCAGTCCCTTGGGCGGTAACGACAACTTGATTGCTTCCGATGACCGTGTATATCCGGTTGGTATAAGCGGCATTGTTACCGGTGATGTAGCCAGTCTTCAAACCGACACCGGCGTAAAACGCGGATATTTTCATTGAGTTTTGCCAGTAAAAAGCGGTGGTGCCATTAGTGAGATTATATTGCAAGGTCACATTGGCATTTGACATCACAAGCATGTTCAATGTCCGCTGAAAGACGGGCTGGCCACAGGCTTTCGTTATCGGAAAACCTAGGGCGCATGCCAGGATAAACATCCGGCACAGGAAACCATCAAACGTCTGATCATGGCGTGACGAGGTCATTCGCGTTCAACAGAATGCAATCACGCCCTCAAAATCAACCATGCGGGGCCTCGCCACTTTTTTAAGAGCGATAGTCCCTTTGAAACCGGAAAAACAAGCATTGGTGTCGCCCTCGCATCGCAATATAGCAGAACAGTTTTTAATCGACTTATTCAACATCGCCCTTGAGTCAGCCAGGTTTGGCATATTTATTTCACGGCGGACGGACTGAAGGCGTTTGCCAATTACGGTGCCAATAATAAGTCCATAAATTCTGCAACCTGACCAGTTCGACGTGTCCATCAGCAAACCCCATATCAATGGCCCCGGGCAATGCCACACCCGGCGCGACGTTTTTAGGGGCGCCACCCGGGGGTTGGCCGCCGTGGCGGGAAATGCACACCCTCGGCATGCCCTCCGGGGTACCGCCGTCCCCGGTATAAAGGTTGCGAGCCGGGGAATCGCTTTCGATCGGGTCCAGGTTAATCCATACGCTGTCCATGAACATTGGGGTCAGGACCGCAGATTGGACAGAGTATTCACTTTTAAACAGCCACTCGGAGTGGTTGGCGGCATTTCCCAACCCGAAAGTAAGCCATGAATTATACCCGTAACTGCTCGCATAAGGTGGAGTGGAAATCGTCCAGTGCCAGGCAGAATCAGCCGTTCCCGCCGGGTTAACCCCTGGATTACCCTTGTCTGGAGCAGAGGGACAAATTAAAACATTAGTTGTATTACCATAATAAGATAGCATGGCCCCCATCCAGTCGCCCTGGCTCAAGGTAGGGTTATTGGTATTCATCGGTCCCACATAAACCTTGTTGTCCTGGGCATACATGACATTGGCCAGTGCCAATTGTTTTAGCCCATTGACACAAGCGATTTGTTGCGCCCGTCGCTTGGCGCTGGACAAGGCAGGTAACAGCATGGCCGCCAAAATAGCGATGATGGCAATTACCACCAGCAATTCAATCAAGGTAAATGCAGATCCGGTGTTTTGGTTGGTCCGATTCATGTTTTTGTGCATCTTTAACTGCCTTGCGCTCCATGTCGTTGCAACTTAGATGCAAGGCATGGTTGAATGGGGCATCAAGGGACTTTAAGGATAAAGAACCTGTTTTGAATTCCACTCGTGGAATTGGTGAAGGTGAAGGTTCCGCTTGCACTAAACGTGCCGTTGGTTAGCACCGTCCAACTTGCAATCGGTAGCGTGATGTTGGTCGAACTCAAGATATGATAGGTGCCGCCGGAACCGTCATTGTTGGTACCGCTGAGTACAACGCTGCCGCCAGACACGGTTATGTCTTTGATGGTTGGTGGGACGGCTGCGCCCGCAATCTTCAAAGTGCCGTTGCTGGTCAGGCTGGCAGTGTTCCAAATCAATCCCGGCCCGGGAGTTGGCGGATTAATGTTGGCGAACGCCCCACTATAAGTTGCGCCATTGAACAGCACAAAACTGTCGCCTACGGCCAGCGTGCCAGCGAGATTGGCCACATTCAAGGTGCCGCTGTAGGCGATATTTCCCGGGCTGGTGATCAAATCACTGGTCGCGGCGGTTTTGTTCACTTCCATTATGGTCGTACCCGTTAAAACGACATTGCTGGAGACTGTAATTGTCCCGATGGCACCCGTGCCGCCCGGTGACACGGTTGCCCCGGCCCCAACCGTCAGGCTGCCATTAACTGTGCCGTTGCCCTGTAAAGTTTGACCCAAGGCGAGCGTCAGGGTCTGGTCCGTGCGTTTAGTCACGTCAACTGTTGCGCCGGTGAGCGTGATATTCGTGCTGTCAGAAATGGACCCGTTGCCGGCCAGCGCCAAGGTCCTGCCCGAGAGGAGCTCGGTTATGCCCTGATAGGTATTGGTGGCGGTGAAAACGACCGTGTTGTTGTAATTGTCCCAGTAAAATCCACCCGGGCCGCTGATCACATTGCTAAAGGTGACAGTGCTGTCGCCAATCTGCAGGTGGACCAGTCCGTTCAGAACGACCGGCTTCTGCAAAACCGTGCCGCTGCCGGAACCGCCGTTGCCGCTATAGAAGGCAAGGGAGGAGTTGTTTTCCATCACGAGAGCTGAATTCAACCGATAATCACCCGCACCACCACTTGGCTGGAATTGGAAGCCGGCAGTAGGCAGGACGTGGATCACCTTGGCATAACCATTATCACCAATGGTGGTATCGCCATGCTGGATATTCATGAGAATATTCGAGTGGAGAGTCAGCACGTTTGTGGGATTGCCGAGACTGCCTCCCATCGCGCTTACCTGCCAGGTTTGCTGGCTGGAGGCGGTGGAGTAGAAATCAAAGTTTCCAAGGTTGGTGTCGATCAACACATCACTCCACTGGGAATAGCCGGGCTGGATGGCGGTGAAGTTGTAGTTGCTGCCATGAGTGCTCAAGGTGGTCGGCAAACCGGGATAACCCCAATCCCATCTGGCCGTTCCCCCGATGGTGGTGTTACCGAGCAGGGTAAAATTCTGGCCCAGCCCGAATGTGCTGGAATCATTGTAAACCGGGTTTCCGATGATTTGGATGGCCCCGTTGCCGTTGACACCCGCGCCGGAAATCACAATCGGCTTGGTGGTAAAGCCGAGATCGCCGCCCGGGTAGCCGCCGCTCTCATTAAGGTAAAACGTCGCCCCATTTGAGACGGAAATCGTTCCGGTCGTGGCACCCAATGCCGAGACGTTGTTCACTTGCACTGCTCCAGCGGCGATAGTCGTGTTCCCGCTGAAACTATTCACGGTGTTAACGGTCAAGGTGCCGGTGCCTGTTTTATAAATACTGGTGGCACCACTGATTGTGCCAGCGCCGCTTAGCGTGTAGTTGAGTGTGGAATTATTTGTGATGATGGCTGGTGACACGATCTGGCCGCTGCCGATGTCAATGTTCGTCCCCGGTGAACTCGCGTTGGCGATGGTATCATTAAAGATAACCGTGTCAGAATTGGCAAACAACTCCTCCGCATGGGTAATTATGTTTGACCAGTTCAAGGAGGAGAAATCCCATTCTCCATTATTGGCGTCATTGTTCCAAACCAACAGGGACGGACTGCCGCTGACAATCACAGCGATCTGGTGCGGGCTGGTTGTGGTGATGTTGGTCAGGGTCAAAGTATAAATACTGGACGAAACGGTTTGTACCCCGGCGAATGAGCCGGAAAAGCTTCCGGTGTAAGTAATTAACGGGTAAACCCCGTTTTGCAGAGTGCCGCCGGTGGGATTTAAATAAATGGTGTTCCCGTTGACAGTCAAATTCCCGGTAACCGCCACCAAATCGTTATTACCAATGATGGCCGTGCTCAAGCCTTCGGTTAGTGTGGCTCCGCCTTCCAGGGTCAACCCGCTACTGGCAGTAAATGTCCCAGCCGCATTTTGGTCACCCGGCTGCAAGGCTCCGGATACATCGACCAAGCCGTTCGCCACGCCCTTTCCAGAAACCACGGTGCCGGACTGACTGGTGATACCGGATCCAATGGTGCCATCCAGCACCAATCCGCCGGTATACAGATCCACCCCGCCGCTGAATGACGGGCTATTACCCGATAACGTTAGTGTTCCGCTTCCGCCATTCAGATAGATCACACCGGAGCTGCTCAAGACGTTGCTGATCGTGAGCGATGTGCCTCCACTGATATTGAACGAGCAAAAGCCCGGCTCGAGCGTCATTTGACCGGTCATGATGTTGTTGCCGCCATAGTTGTCGATCGTTCCATCCTGGAAATCGACGATTTTGTTGATTTGAGAATACGGTCCACCATAAAAAACCAACGAGGAGCCCGAAGAAATGGTCAGCGTATGATTTGGATCTCCAAAGGTGGTCGAACCAACCACCCCCAATTGCCCGGAGGTCAAATTGATATTGCCCAAGGCCGGGTCCAGGGTTGTATTTTGCCACTGGAAATAACCGGAGCTGACCAGGGTCAGATTGTAAGCGTTGCCGGACGTGCTGAGAGTGCTGCCGCTGCCGAAATCCCAGCGGTTCGGATAGTCAAAGGTGGTATCTCCCGTCAAGGTGAACGCCAGGGCCGTATTGTAAACTGCGCCGCCATTATCGGTGATGGCGCCATTGCCCCCAACGCCAGATCCAGCAACATCCACCGGCTTGTTGATGGAATATCCATTCATGTCGAACGTGGAGCCATTGGCGACAACGACATTCCCACCGGTCGACCCCAAGGCGGAGGAACTCCCCATTTGCAAGGTGCTATCGTTGGTGACAACCACGTTGCCCATGAAACTATTGGCACCGCTTAACTGCAACGTCCCGCCGGTCCCGGCTTGCGCAAATGAGCCCGAACCGGAAATATTATTGCCTTCGGTGACCGATCCAGAATTAGCAAAAACCAGGTTTCCGTTGTCGAGGATCGAACTCGACGGGAGACTGCCAGCCGTATCGTTGTTGCCGACTTGCAAAGTTCCGCCGCTGATCGTGACGCCACCGGTAAAGTTGTTTGCCCCGCTATTATCAATCACCAGCGTACCGGAACCTGACTTTTGCAGGCTGCTGGATCCGCTCAGCGAACCGGTGCCGTTGAATGTATAATTGAGCACGGAGTTGCTGACCGTGACGCTACCCGGCGTAAGCGTGGTTGTCAGGTTGACCGTGCCGGTGGCAGCCCCATTCAGAA
>Ga0182016_10003715_pt1 | contig 17264 bp, 16 predicted proteins | sample 712S2MmetaG_FD_120491 | JGI IMG/M metagenome (GOLD analysis project Ga0182016, IMG submission 120491) | Permafrost microbial communities from Stordalen Mire, Sweden - 712S2M metaG | ecosystem: Environmental > Terrestrial > Soil > Wetlands > Permafrost | place: Sweden: Stordalen | collected...
CCGGGGCGGCCTGATCCGGAGCGGGACCGGGACGGCCTGATCCGGAGCGGCGCTGCTCAGTCCTGCGGACGCTCCCAGAGAGTCGCGCCCGTGCAGGTGGCCACCTGCACCGAGTACCACTCGTACAGCTCGTCACGGCCCTGCTGCTGCGCCGCCCGGTGGGACGGGTCGTCGCGCCAGGCCGCATGGGCCTCGGGGGTGGCGAAGGTGACCAACGACACGCGGTCACCCTCCTCGCCCACGAACGTGGCGAAGTCGACGAACCCGGGCACCGCCCGGGCCGACTCGAGCATGGCGGCGGCCAGCCGGGCGTAGGCCTCGTCGGACCCCGCCCGACGACGCGAACGGAACACCGTCACCACCTGGCCCCCGGTGAACCGGGGCACGGGAGCGGCCGCCACGGGGTGCCCGTCCGTGCCGATCAGGTCCGGACGGTGTGGACGTCGCTGATGCCGGCCGAGTCCCGCAGCTTGACCAGGGCCCCGTCGGGGACCTCGGCCGACGTCGACAGCACCATCAGCGCGGTGTTGCCGGTGGCCGACGGTCCCACGGCCATCGAGGAGATGGACACGCCCGCGTCACCGAGGATGGTGCCGACCACGCCGATCATCCCCGGGCTGTCGTCGTTGCGCACGACGACCATGTGGGGCGCCGGCGGGACCTCGACGGTGTGGTCGTCCAGCATGACCAGGCGTGGCTCGGAGCGGGGCCCGGCGAGGGTGCCGGCGACCGAGTGACCGCCGCCCCGCAGGGTCACGAGGTTCACGAAGTCGTGGGCCGTGACCGTCGACGTCTCCCGGACCTCGAGGCCGCGCTCGGCGGCCAGCTGCGGTGCGTTCACGTACGACACCGGGTCGGCCGTCCCCTCGGCGAAGAGGCCCTTCAGGACGGACAGGGTCAGGATGCCCGTACCGGAGCCGGCCAGGCCGCCCTGGTACTCGATCTCCAGGGTGTCGGGCAGGCCGTCCTCGAGCCCGGCCAGGATCCGGCCGAGCTGCTCGGCGAGGCCCATGAACGGTCGCACGGTCTCCGACACGTCGGTGGCGTTCACGTTCACGGCGAACGGCACGAAATCGCCGGCGAGGGCCAGGATCACCTGCTCGGCGATGGTGATGCCGGCCTTGTCCTGGGCTTCGACCGTGGAGGCGCCGAGGTGGGGGGCGACCACGACCGAGGGGAGCTCGAACAGCGGCGACTCGGTGGTGGGCTCCTTGGCGAAGACGTCGAGGCCGGCGCCCTGGACGTGGCCGTCCCGGATGGCCTGGGCCAGGGCCTCCTCGTCCACGATCCCGCCGCGGGCCGTGTTGATGATGCGCAGACCCGGCTTGGACTTCGCCAGCATGTCCGTGCCGATGAGGCCGAGGGTCTCCTTGTTCTTGGGGAGGTGGACCGTCACGAAGTCGGACTCCCCCATCAGCTGCTCGAGGCTCATCAGCTCGACGCCCATGTGCTTCGCCCGGTCGGCCGACACGAACGGGTCGTAGGCCACGAGCCGCATGCCGAAGGCCAGGGCCCGCTGGGCCACCAGTGCGCCGACCCGGCCGAGGCCGACGACGCCGAGCGTCTTGCCGTGGAGCTCCACGCCCTCCCACTTCGACCGCTCCCACTTGCCGGCCACGAGGGCGGCGTGGGCCTGGGGGATGTTGCGGGCCTGGGCCAGCAGCAGCGCCATGGCCTGCTCGGCGGCCGACAGGATGTTCGACTGCGGTGCGTTGACCACCATCACGCCGCGCTCGGTGGCCGCGGCGACGTCGACGTTGTCCAGCCCGATCCCGGCCCGGCCGACCACGACGAGGTCGGTGCCCGCGGCCAGGACCTCGGCGGTGACGTTGGTGGCCGAGCGGATCACCAGGGCGTTGGCGCCCACGATGGCCTGGACCAGCTGCTCGGGGGTCAGCTCCAGCTGGACGTCGACCTCGTGGCCGGCCTCGGCCATGAGGTCCAGACCCGGCTGGGCCAGCTTTTCGGTGACGAGGACCCTACCCATGGTGTTCCTTTCGGTTGGCGGCCGCCGGGCGGCCGCAGTGCTTGGAGCGAGCGTGTGGGGCGTCGGGCGGTCCCGGGCCGGCGTTCCGGGGACACCCCGGCACCGGGCGACGTATCCGTACAGCATGACCGTCCGGGGGGTCCGTCGGCCAACCGGCAGGTCGTCGGCCGGCCCGGCGGGGGTCAGCCCCCGGCGAACAGGGTGGCCAGGCGGCGAACGCCCTCGACCAGGTCGTCGTCGCCGAGGGCGTAGGACATGCGGAAGTAGCCGGGGGTGCCGAAGGCCTCGCCCGGCACCACGGCCACCTTCGCCACCTCGATGGCGAGCTCGGCCAGCTCGGCCGAGGACGAGCACGTCCGTCCGGCCAGCTCACGGCCGTACAGGCCCGACACCGACGGGTAGGCGTAGAACGCCCCCTCGGGCAGGAGGCACTCGACACCGTCGATCTCGTTGAGCATCCGGTGGATGGTGCGGCGACGGCGGTCGAAGGCCGCCCGCATCATGGCCACCGCCGACAGGTCGCCCGACACGGCGGCCAGCGCGGCCCGCTGGGACACGTTGGCCACGTTCGACGTCTCGTGGGACTGCAGGTTGGTGGCCGCGGCGATCGCGTCGGTGGGCCCGAGCATCCAGCCCACCCGCCAGCCGGTCATGGCGTACGTCTTGGCCACGCCGTTGACGACGATGCAGCGGTCGGCGATCTCGGGCACGACCACCGGCATCGAGTGGTGCTCCACCCCGTCATAGACCAGGTGCTCGTAGATCTCGTCGGTCACCACCCAGATGCCGTGCCCGGCGGCCCAGCGGCCGATGGCCTCGATCTCCTCGCGGGGGTAGACCGCGCCCGTCGGGTTGGACGGCGACACGAAGAGCAGGACCTTGGTGGCCGGGGTGCGGGCGGCCTCGAGCTGGTCGACGGTCACGCGGAACCCGGAGGACACCCCGGTCTGGATGACCACGGGCACGCCCCCGGCGAGGGCGATGACCTCGGGGTACGTCGTCCAGTAGGGCGCGGGCACCAGGACCTCGTCGCCCGGGTCGCACAGGACGGCGAACGCGTTGGCCACGGCCTGCTTGCCGCCGTTGGTGATCAGCACCTGGGAGGCCGCCACCTCCAGCCCCGAGTCACGGAGGGTCTTGGCGGCCACGGCCTCGCGCAGCTCGGGCAGGCCCGCCGTCGGGGTGTAGTGGTGGTTCCTCGGGTCGCGGCAGGCCGCCTCGGCGGCGGCCACGATCGTGTCCGGCGTCGGGAAGTCGGGCTCGCCGGCACCGAAGCCGATCACGCTCTCCCCCTGCGCCTGGAGCGCCTTGGCCTTGGCGTCCACCGCCAGCGTCGCCGACGGTGCCACGGCGGCGATCCGGGCCGAGATGCGATTGCCGGTGACCCCCGCGCCGCGCGGCGCGCCGGAGCCGGTTTCTGTCTGCTGGGCCATGAGTGCCATGATTCCATACGTGACCGACACCCCTGACATCCACATCCCCGCCTCCCTCCTGCCCGCTGACGGGCGCTTCGGTGCCGGTCCCTCCAAGGTCCGCCCCGAGGCCGTCCAGGCCCTGGCCGCCGCGTCGGGCACCTACCTCGGGACCAGCCACCGTCAGAAGACGGTCAAGGGCGTGGTGGGCAGCCTGCGGTCCGGGCTGACCTCGCTGTTCTCGCTCCCCGACGGCTACGAGGTCGTCCTGGGCAACGGTGGGACGACGTGCTTCTGGGACGCCGCCACCTTCGGTCTCATCGAGCACCGGAGCCAGCACCTCACCTTCGGCGAGTTCTCGTCGAAGTTCGCCACCGCCGCCGCGGCCGCCCCGCACCTGGGCGAACCCGAGGTACTCACCTCCGAGGTCGGCACCCATCCCCTGCCCGTGGCCCGGGACGACATCGACCTGTACGCCCTCACCCACAACGAGACGTCGACGGGCGTGATGATGCCCATCCTCCGGCCCGAGGGCGCCGCCGCGCCGGCCGACGGCGGGGGCCTGGTCGCCGTCGACGCCACCTCGGGCGCCGGCGGCCTGCGGGTCGACCCGACCGAGTTCGACGCCTACTACTTCGCCCCGCAGAAGTGCTTCGGCTCCGACGGCGGCCTGTGGGCGGCCCTGCTCTCCCCCGCGGCCGTGGAGCGGATCGCGTCGATCGCCGCCACCGGCCGGTGGGTGCCGGCCTCGATGGACCTGACCATCGCCCTCGACAACTCGCGCCTCGACCAGACCTACAACACACCGGCCCTGGCCACCCTGTTCCTCTTCGACGACCAGGTCCGCTGGTTCAACGACAACGGCGGCATGGAGTTCTCGGCCGGCCGCAGCGACCGGTCGGCAGAGATCCTCTACACGTGGGCCGACAACGCCGACTTCGCCACCCCGTTCGTGGGTCGCGAACAGGACCGGAGCCACGTCATCGGGACCATCGACTTCGACGACTCGATCGACGCCGCCCAGGTGGCCGCCATCCTCCGGGCGAACGGGATCGTCGACACCGAGCCCTACCGCAAGCTCGGCCGCAACCAGCTCCGGATCGCCATGTTCCCGGCCATCGACCCCGAGGACGTCGCCGCACTGTGCGGCTGCATCACCCACGTGGTCGGCGCACTCGCCCAGTAGCGCGCCCGGCGGATCCTGCCGGACGACCCACGTGTAGGGTCACGCCGTGCGCACGACGACCCGCCCCCACCGGCTCACCGTGCTGCTCCTCGGGGCGGCCGGGATCCCACTGGTGCTGGGTGCCTGCGGCAGCTCGACCACCTCGAGCGGCGCGACCACGACCACCCGGGCGGCGGGCCACCAGGGTGCCGGCTCGGTCTGTTCGCTGGTTTCCCCCGCCCGGATCCGATCGGTCCTCGGCCTCGGGGTCGGGGACCCCACCGTGCGCAACAGCACCACGGCCACCCTCTGCACCTACGCCTCGGACGACCGGGCGGTGCCCGTCGACACCGTCCTCATCGGCTACCGGGGGCACGTGACCCCGACGGTCGCCGCCACCGAGCAGGCCACGTTGGCCAAGCTCCACGACACGACCACCGATGTGTCCGGTTCGGGAGTCCAGGCCTACTACTACTCGGTCGACTCCGGCGCCCACACCGTCACCACCCTGGTGTCCCTGGTCGGCGGGACGCAGGTCACGGTGACGTCCACGGCCACCGTGGCCCAGGCCGAGGCCCTGTCGACCCTGATCTTCCAGGCCTTCGCCACGGACGCCACCTCGACCACCACCACGACCACCGGCTGACCGGCTGACCGGCTGACCGGGCGGCCACGCGACGCTCCCCGCGGCCGGGGCCGCGGGGAGCTCGTCGACGACCTGCCCACCACCGGAGCGGGGACCGTACGGGTCAGCCGCCCGAGATGTCCTGCACCTTCTGCTTGCCGGCGGTGACGAAGGGCATCATGGCGCGCAGCTCGGCGCCGACCTTCTCGATCTGGTGCTCCTGGCCGGCCTGCTTCAGCCGCTCGTAGTTCGGCCGGCCGTCGGCGTTCTCCTTGACCCACTCGGCGGCGAACCGGCCGTCCTGGATCTCGTCGAGGATGGCCCGCATCTCGTCCTTGACCGCCTGGTTGATGACCCGGGGGCCACGGGTCAGGTCGCCGTACTCCGCGGTGTCCGAGATCGAGTACCGCATACCGGCGATCCCCTGCTCGTACATGAGGTCCACGATGAGCTTGAGCTCGTGGAGGCACTCGAAGTACGCCGACTCCGGCTGGTACCCGGCATCCACGAGGGTCTCGAATCCCGCCTGCACCAGCGCCGTCATGCCGCCGCACAGCACCACCTGCTCACCGAACAGGTCGGTCTCGGTCTCCTCGGCGAACGTCGTGTCGAGCACGCCGGCCCGGGTGCCGCCGATGCCGTGGGCATACGAGAGGGCGAGTGCGTGGGCCTTGCCCGTGGCGTCCTGGGACACCGCGATGAGCGACGGCACACCGCCGCCCTCGGTGTAGGTGCGCCGGACCAGGTGGCCCGGTCCCTTGGGGGCGACCATGGCGACGTCGACGTCGTCCGGGGGCGTGATGAGGCCGAAGCGGATGTTGAAGCCGTGGGCGAAGAAGAGCGCGTCGCCGGCCTGCAGGTGGGGGGCGATCTCGGCCTCGTAGACCCTGGCCTGCTCGGTGTCGGGCAGGAGGACCATGATGAGGTCGGCCTCGGCGGCGGCATCGGCCACCGACAGGACCCGGAGGCCCGCCTCCCCGGCCTTGGCCCGGGAGGAGCTGCCCTCACGCAGGCCCACGCGGACGTCGACGCCCGACTCGGACAGGTTGAGGGCGTGGGCGTGACCCTGGGACCCGTAGCCGATCACGGCCACCTTGCGGTTCCCGATGAGACTGGCGTCCGCATCCTTCTCGTAATACAGCGTGGCCATGTTCTCTCAACCTGCCTTTTCTGTGGTGTCTGCCGTGCCGGCGGCCGGACGGCCCCGGTGATCGGCCCGGTCCAGCATAGGCAACGCCACGCGACCGGTCCGCTGCATCTCGACGATCCCGTAGCCCCGGATGAGGTCCTCGAAGTCGTCGAGCTTGGTGGGGGCGCCGGCCAGCATCACCGTGAGGTGCTCCGGGCCGACGTCCACGATCTTGCCCTCGAACACCCCGACCAGCTGGATGACCTGGCCGCGCGACTCCGGTCCGGCCTCGACCGTGGCCAGGAGGAGCTCCCGCTCCCGGGAGTGCGCCGGGTCGAGCTCGGTGATCGAGACGACGGGGATGAGCTTGTCCAGCTGCTTGACGATCTGGTCCAGCGGCGCCGACTCGACGTCGACCACGATGGTGATCCGGCTGAACCTCGGGTTGTCGGACGGGGCCACGGCCAGGCTGAAGATGTTGTAGCCGCGCCGCGAAAAGAGGCTGGCCACCCGGGCGAGCACCCCCGACTTGTTCTCGACCAGGACCGTCAGGGTGTGGTGCCGCTTGTCGGTGCCGTACATGCTCATGCGCCCGGCTCCCGCACCAGCGAGGGGTCGACCATGATGTCGTCGTTCGATGCGCCGGCGGCGACCATGGGGAAGACCTTCTCGAAGGCGTCCGTCCGGAAGTCGATCACCACGGGCCGGTCGTCGACGGAGTTCGCCTTGTCGATCGCCGTGGCCACGTCATCGGGCGACTCGACCTTGATGCCCACGCATCCCATCGCCTCGGCCCAGCCCACGTAGTCGGGCAGGTCCGGTGAGAGGTAGACCTCGGAGTACCGCTCCTCGTAGAACATCTCCTGCCACTGGCGGACCATGCCCAGATAGGCGTTGTTGAGGATGGCGATCTTCACCGGGATCCGCTCCGAACTGGCGGTGACGAGCTCCTGGGCGGTCATCTGGAAGCAGCCGTCCCCGTCGACGGCCCAGACCATCTTGTCGGGACGGCCGACCTTGGCGCCGATGGCCGACGGGACGGCGAAGCCCATGGTGCCGAGCCCACCCGAGTTGACCCAGGTGTAGGGATGGTCGAACTGCCACCACTGCGAGGCGAACATCTGGTGCTGGCCGACGCCCGAGGCCACGATGGTGTCCTCCGGCGTGAGGTCCCGCAGCTGCTCGATGACGTACTGGGGCTTGAGGGGTCCGGCTCCGGGCTGCTGGTCGTAGACCAACGGGAAGCGCTGCTGCCACTCACCGAGCAGGGCCCGCCACGGTGCCAGCCGCTCACGGGGGAAGGACGCCGCCAACGAGCCCGCGGCGGCCGGTGCCCCGGCCACGGCGTCGGACGGCGAACCGCCCCGTCCGCCCCGGGTCGCCTCCGAATGGGCGAGTCCGAGCGCGTCGAGCGCCAGCAGCAGCTCCTCGATGACCAGCCGGCAGTCGCCGGCGATGGCCACGTCGGCCACCCGGACCTTGTGGTGCTCGGCCGGGTCGATGTCGACGTGGATGACCTTGGCGTCCGGGGCGAAGGCCGAGACCCGGCCCGTCACCCGGTCGTCGAAACGGCTGCCCAGGGCGATCAGCAGGTCCGACTTCTGCATGGCGGTGACCGCCGTGTAGTTGCCGTGCATGCCGGGCATGCCCAGGCACAGCGGGTGGGAGTCGGGGAAGCAGCCCCGGGCCATGAGGGTGGTGACGACCGGGATGCCGGTGCGCTCGGCCAGCTCGCGCAGCGCGTCGGCGGCACGGGCCTTGAGGATCCCCCCTCCCGCGTAGATGACGGGGCGTTCGGCGGCCAGCAGCAGCTCCGCCGCCTCGCGCACCAGTGACGGGTCACCCTCGGTGACGGGTCGGTAGCCGGGCAGGTCGAGGTCCTCGGGAGCCGGCCAGTACCACTCCATGGCCGACTGGGCGATGTCCTTCGGGATGTCGATGAGGACCGGGCCCGGCCGGCCGGTCGTGGCCACGTGGAACGCCTCGGCGACCACCCGCGGGATGTCGTTCACGTCGGTGATCAACCAATTGTGCTTGGTGATCCCCATGGTGATGCCGGTGATGTCGCTCTCCTGGAAGGCGTCGGTGCCGATGGCCGTGGTGGCCACCTGACCCGTCACGACCACGAGCGGGGTCGAGTCCATGTAGGCGTCGGCCAGCGGGGTCACCACGTTGGTGGCCCCCGGGCCGGAGGTGGCCATGGCCACGCCGGGGCGGCCGGTGACCTGGGCGTAGCCCTGGGCCATGTGGCCGGCACCCTGCTCGTGGCGCACGAGGATGTGGCGGATCGACGAGTCGAGGATGGGGTCGTAGACCGGCAGGATGGCGCCGCCGGGGAGGCCGAACATGACCTCCACGTGCTGCATCTCGAGGCTCTTGATCAGTGCCTGTGCTCCGGTGAGTTCCATCGGGTGCTCCTTGTCGGCGATGGTCGGTGGTGTCGGGCGGGCGGTCGGGCTGCGGGGTCACGCCGGCCGGGCGGACCCGAGGGCGGACATGAAAACGACCTCCCGTCTGGGAGGTCGGAAAGCGCACACGGCGAAAGGGGCGTCGCGTGCGCTACGAGACGAGTACCAGGGTGGTGCGGCGGAAGGTGGTGGTACGCATGGTCCGGACATTCTTGCACGCCCGGGTCGGGACGTCCAGTGCGGGGGTCACGGCCGCCAGGGTCACGGTCGGCCGGGTCACGGCCGCCAGGGTCACGGTCGGCCGGGTCACGGCCGCCAGGGTCACGGCCGACCGGGTCACGGCCGCCAGGCCCGGGTCTCGTGCCCCCCTTCGACCACCCGGAACCAGCCGACCTCGGTGATGTCGACGGCGAAGAGGTGGAAGTCGCCGTCCGGCCGCCAGCCGATGGCCTCCTCGAGTGCCGACGCGTACCGCTCACGCTCGCCGGGATCGGTCACGTCGACGGCCCGCCCGTACACCTTGACGTCCCCCTGGGTGCCCGCCCGGTCGTGCACCGTCGTGTGGACCACGCACCGGGGGTCGGCGAGCAGGTCGAGGGCCTTGCGCGACCGCCACATCATCCCGAGGTAGAGCTCGTCGCCCACCACGAGCGGCTCGACCGGGCTGATCCGGGGCCAGCCGTTTCCCCGCAGGCTGCCCACCAGGACGAGCCCGTCCTCGGCCATCCGGGCCTCGGCCAGGGCCGACAGTCCGGGGTCGCCACGCCGGAACGCCGCCCAGGTGACCACCGGGCGAGTCCTCCCGCCTCTCAGGCCTCGGTGACGGCGCCCCGCTCGGCGCCGGTCACCAGTCGGGCGAACTTGGCCAGCACCCCTGTCGTGTACCGGGGTGCCGGGTGCTTCAGGTCGGCCCGACGTCGGGCCAGCTCCTCGTCGTCCACCAGCAGGTCGATGGTCAGTCGATCGACGTCCACCACGATCCGGTCGCCGTCGGCGACCAGGGCGATCGGACCGCCGTCGACCGCCTCGGGGGCCACGTGCCCGATGCAGAACCCGTGGGTCCCGCCCGAGAAGCGGCCGTCGGTCACCAGGGCGCAGTCGGCGCCGCGCCCGACCCCCTTCATGGCTCCCGTGATGGCCAGCATCTCGCGCATGCCGGGCCCGCCCTTGGGCCCCTCGTAGCGGATGACCACGACCGTGTCGGGCGCGATGGCTCCGGCCAGGATGGCCTCCATCGCCTTGTCCTCGCCGTCGAAGACCCGGGCGGTGCCGTCGAAGGTCAGGGTGTCGATGCCGGCCACCTTGACCACGGCCCCCTTCGGCGCCAGCGACCCCGTCAGCACGGCGATGCCCCCCTGGGGGTGGATGGGGTCGGACAGGACGTGCACCACGTCACCGTCGGGCGCGGGCGGATCGAGAGCCTCCAGGTTCTGGGCCATCGTCCGACCGGTGACGGTCATGCAGTCGCCGTGGAGCAACCCCGCTTCGAGGAGCTGGGCGAGGACCACCGGGACGCCGCCGATCCGGTCGAGATCGGACATGTGGTACTTGCCGTGCGGCTTGGTGTCCGCCAGGTGCGGCACCCGGGCGGACACCGTGTTGAAGTCGTCGAGCGTCAGGTCGACCCGGGCCTCGTGGGCGATGGCCAGGAGGTGGAGGACGGCGTTGGTCGAGCCGCCGAGGGCCATGACCACGCTGATGGCGTTCTCGAACGCCTCCTTGGTCATGATCTGGCGCGGGCGGATGCCGGCCCGGAGGAGCTCCACGACGGCACGGCCCGAGGCGATGGCCAGGTCCTCGCGCCGACGGTCGACGGCCGGGGCCGACGAGCTGCCCGGCAGGGACATGCCGAGCGCCTCGGCGACCGAGGCCATGGTGTTGGCGGTGAACATGCCCGCACACGACCCCTCGGTGGGGCAGGCGTTGTGCTCGATCAGCGAGAGCTCCTCGTCGGACAGCGCGTCGACCGCGTTGGCCCCGACGGCCTCGAACACCGACGTGATGTCGATGGCGCGGTCACGGACACGTCCCGGGAGGATGGACCCGCCGTAGAGGAAGACGCTCGGCAGGTTCAGCCGGGCGGCGGCCATCAGCATCCCGGGCAGCGACTTGTCGCAGCCGGCCAGGGTGACCATCCCGTCGAACCGCTCGGCGTGCATGACGGTCTCCACGGAGTCGGCGATCACCTCGCGGCTGACCAGCGAGGCCCGCATGCCCTCGTGGCCCATGGAGATGCCGTCGGACACGGCGATGGTGACGAATTCGAAGGGGAATCCCCCGGCGGCGCGCACACCGACCTTGGCCTCCTGGGCCAGCCGCCCGAGCGGCAGGTTGCAGGGAGTCACCTCGTTCCACGACGAGGCCACGCCGATCTGGGGCTTGTCCCAGTCCTCGTCGCCCATGCCGACCGCCCGCAGCATGGCGCGGGCCGGTGCCCTCGTCGGGCCGTCCGTCACCTCGAAGCTGCGCGGCTTGATGCCGACCAGCGGCTGCTCGGAGGGATCGCCTGCGGGGGTGCTGTCGCTCATCCCCCCAATCTACGGCGTGCGGAACGGACTGCGGGACGCCGCCGGAGGGTCGCGCCCAGGCGCCGGGCCGGGTCCGGGCGCGGAACGACCGGGGGCCGCAGCCCCCGGTCGTCCGGACACGTCAGGCGCGTGGTGCGGTCACACGGGGAGGAGCGGAGCCTGCACCCCGGTGATCCCGACCATCGTGCCGTTGAGGCTGAACCCGGCCTGGTCGCCGTAGAAGCCGGCGTCACCCTTGTTGAAGACGGCCCCACCGCCGGTGAGCAGCCAGTAGCCACCGTTGTCCGCCGTCGACGCGATCCCGACGACGGGCGAGCCGAGCGCGGTGCCGCTGAGTGAGCCCTGGAACGATGCGTCGCCGTAGTTGAAGATGCCGCCGTCCGCGCCGACCAGCCAGTAGCCGCCCCCGTCGGTGGTGGCGGCGATGCCGACCACCGGGGCGGCCAGGGCGTGGCCACCGGCCGAGCCGAAGAAGCCGGCGTCGCCGTAGGCGAACACGCCGCCGTCGGCGGCGACCAGCCAGTAGCCCTTGCCGTCCTGCGTGGCGGCCATGCCGACGATCGGGGCGGCCAGGGCGATGTTGCCGGCCGAGCCGTAGAACCCGGCGTCGCCGTAGGTGAAGATGCCCCCGTCCGAGGCGACCTCCCAGTAGCCGGCGCCGTCAGAGGTCGAGGCGATGCCCACGACCGGCTTGTTGAGGTGCAGGCCCCCGGCCGAGCCGTAGAAGACGGCCCCGCCGTAGTTGAAGATCCCGCCGTCGGCGGCGGCCAGCCAGTAGCCGTTGCCGTTGGGGGTGCGGGCGATGCCGACCACCGGCTTGTTGAGCTGCAGGTTCCCGGCCGAGCCGAAGAAGCCGGCGTTGCCCGGGACCTGGCCGTAGGAGAAGATGCCGCCGTCGCTGGCCCCCAGGATGTAGCCGGGGTTGTAGTTGTACTGGTCGGCGGGGCTGAGGGGCGACGGGGTCGACTCGTCGCAACCGACCACGGTCACGTCCTGGACGCCGCTGCCGGCCGGCACCGTCGCCGTGATGCTGCTGTCGGAGTTGACGGTGTAGTTGGACGGGTCGAGGACCGTCGTGCCGAAGTTGACCGAGGTCACGGCGTCGGTGATGGTGCAGCTGTGGGCGTGGTCACCACCGGCGAACCCGGCACCGGTGATCTCCACCGTGTTGCCACCCGGGCCCGCACCGATCGACGGGGTCACGCTGTTCACGATGGCGCCGAGCGAGGTGTCCACGTACGTGTACTGGTCGTGCGGCTGCACCTTGGAGGGCCCGGCGGCGGTCGTGATCGAGATGTCCTCGGTCTGCTGGGTGCTGCCGGCGATGGTCGTGGCGGGTGCGACGGCCTCGATCACATTGGGGCCGACCAGGCGGAAGCTGGTGGCGTCGGTCGAGCCGAACTTGACCGCGGTGACGCCGGCGAAGTGGTTGCCCACCAGCTTGACCGTCGTGCCGCCGGTGATCGGCCCGGCGTTCGGGAGCACCGTCTGGATGAAGCCCGCGGCCGGGGTGATGGGCGCCGAGGCGATGACGACCGGCGGCGGGCCGCTGCACGCACCGCTGAAGGCGAGGCTACCCAGGGTCACGCTCAGGTTGCCGGCCGGATTGATGGCGACCGTGGTACTGGTGGCCCCCGAGGCGAACGACGTGTAGGGACCGGTGGAGCCGCTCAGCGAGAACGGCGCCGTGGCGCCGATCGGGAAGGGGTCGGGGAGGGTGACGTTACCGGTGAACGTCACGTTCTGGCTGGCCGGCGTGGCCCCCGTCGCCAGCAGGTTGGTGGTGTAGACCACCGACAGCGACTTGCCGGCACCCAGCGAGGTCGTGGCGTTGGAGACCAGGGTGGTGTGCAGGGCCAGGCCGGTGACCGTGAAGTTGTTGCCGGCCGGGACCGGGGTCGGCGAGATGGCGGCCGACACCGAGGCGGTGATCGGCGTCGTGCCGGCGGGCGCCGACAGGGCACAGGTGGTGGTGCCGATCGGGGTGTCCGCCCCGGCGGGTCCGGCGGTGGCGACGATGCCGGCTGCGCCGACCAGACCGACCGCAGCGAGTGCCACTGCGGCACCTACCGAGGTCACGCGGGTGGCCACTACTCGTGCTGCTCTCATCGACGTCTCTCCTGACGTGTCATGTCGGCGTGACCCGTCGGGTCACCCCTCCCGTACCGATATGCGATCCGCCTGTCCCCTGTGTTTCCCCCGGGCGGCCGGCAGTCCACCCGCAACCTAGGGGAACCCGGACGGTATTGCAATCAGAGGCGACGGGCTCCCGGCACCCCGTCGGGGGACGCCGCGGCGTACGGTCCGGGCGCTACCGTCACCCCGCGTGACCTGGGCCGACGCCGCGCCCGACCTACCATCGGTGCATGTCCTCCTCCCCCCCGCACCCGGGCCCGGTGGACCGGTGACCGCCCCGGAGCCCGGGGTGTTCGGCCCCGACGACCTCGACGACCTGTGCGCCCACCTCGACACCCACGGCTACGCCACGCTGCGCGGCGCCATCGACGAGGAGCAGCTGGCGGCGGCCGAGGCCGAGCTGGTCCGGGCCCAGACGCAGCTCCTCGACGGTGCGCTCGACGGACGCCACGCCACCGCCGTCCTCGACGACCCGGACGCCGTGGTCGATGGTGCCCGGTTCGCCCACTACGTGTGCTTCGCCACCACCGCCTCGCCGCTCGCCGACCGACTGGTCCACCTGCCCGCCCTGGTCGAGGTCGACCGGCGCCGGCTCGGCCCCGGGGTCTGGCTGCTCGACTACGAGCAGTTCGGCGTCGTCTACCAGGACGCCCGGCCCGGGCCCCGGTCGGGCTACTCGCGCATCGGCTGGCACACCGACCACCAGTCCGGCCCCCACCTGGACGTCTGGCCGGGTCTCGCCTTCACGATCCACTTCGACCCCACGTCGCCGGCCAACGGATTCCTGCGGGTGCTGCCCGGCAGCCATCGGCTCGGCACCGGGGGGATCCCCTCCGGCTTCGAGCGGGTGCCCGGAGAGATCGCCGTCTACCAGGAGCGCGGGGACGTCCTCTTCCACGACGCCGACCTCTGGCACAGCGCGGCCCGGGCGACCGCCGACGGGGAGGCGGCCGTCCGACGCCACCTGCGCGGGTCCTGGCACGGCGGCACCCGGCTCGACGTCGGGCACGGGACGGACGACTTCGTCAAGAACGCGGCCCGCTGAGGCGGGTGGCCGCCGGGCCCGACGCGGTCCGGAGCGGTCCGGAGCGGTCCGGAGCGGTCCGGAGCGGTCCGGAGCGGTCCGGAGCGGTCACCGCGGCGGCGGTACAGTCCCCCCATGGACCTCTATGCCGCGTACCTGGGTGGACCGCTCGCCGACGGGAGGATGGGCGAGGGCCACGAAGTGGTGCTGGTGGTGGCCGCCGACCGGGCCGACGCGGCGTCCCGGGCGGTCGCCAAATGGCAGGGCACACCCCCGGGCCACCTCGACGCGCTCGAGCGGGTCGTCCGGGTGGACGGCTACGACGTGACCCTCACCCCGGCGGTCGGGGCCGACGGGGCCCTCGGTGACCTTTTCGAGATGGAGACCTTCAACTGAGCGAGCGCAACGTCCTCGGTGGCGAACTCGAACCGTGCGGCACCGATCCCCTGACGGGGTTCTACCGCGACGGCTGCTGCTCGACCGGCCCGGAGGATTTGGGCAGCCACACCGTCTGCGCCGTCGTGACGGCCGAGTTCCTCGAGCACCAGCGCTCGATCGGCAACGACCTCTCGACACCCCTGCCGGAGTACCGGTTTCCCGGGCTGGTGCCGGGCGACCGGTGGTGCGTGACCGCCGCCAACTGGCTCCGGGCCCACCGCGACGGGGCCGCCGCCTTCGTGGTCCTGGCGTCGACGCACGAGCGGGCGCTCGAGATCGCCCCCCTGGACGCGCTGCGTCAGCACGCCGTCGACGTCCCCGCCGGACCCGACGGGCTGTAGCCGACCTCCGGACCCCTCCGGCCGGCCTCTCTAGGATGTCCGGGGACGGGTGGGACCCGGCGTCGGGCACACCGGCGCGTCACCGCCCCACGTGAAGGGACGGCACCATGCAGACGCGACTGACCGAGCTCCTGGGGATCGAGCACCCTCTCATGCTGGCCGGCATGGGCGGGGTCAGCTACCACCGACTGGCCGCGGCGGTGTCCGCCGCCGGGGGCATCGGCACCCTGGGCGCCGCCACCATGGATCCCGCCACCATGGACGCGGAGATGGACGCCCTGCGGAGCCTCACCGACAAGCCGTGGGGCGTGGACCTGTTGACGGCCATGCCGGGCGACATGGCCGCCCAGGTGCAGCGCATCATCGACGCCGGGGCGCGGATCTTCGTGGGCGCCCTGGGCGTGCCCCACGAGGTCATCGCCATGTGCCACGACGCCGACGTGCTGGTGGTCAACATGTGCGGGCGCGTCCACCACGCCGTGCAGGCCGTCGATGCGGGGTGCGACCTCGTGGTGGCGCAGGGCACCGAGGCCGGCGGCCACACCGGACGGGTGGCCACCCTTCCGCTGGTGCCCCAGATCGTCGACGCCGTCGGCGACCGCGTCCCGGTGGTCGCCGCCGGTGGCATCGTCGACGGGCGCGGGATCGCCGCCGCCCTGGCCCTCGGCGCCGACGGCGTCTGGCTCGGCACCCGGTTCATCGCCACCCCCGAGGCGCGCGTCTCCTTGGGCTACCACGATGCGCTGTTGGGGGCCGACGAGAGCCAGACGACGGTGAGCCGCTCCTACAGCGGCAAGCCCATGCGGGTCATCGCCAACGACCGCACCGCCTACTTCGATCGGCACCCCGAGGAGCTGGTGCCCTTCCCCGAGCAGATGATGGCCTCGATCGTCGGTGGCGTCCTCCACCTCCCCACCGGGCCCGACGACCCGAATGTGGACCCGGCGACCGAGTGCTACCCGGCCGGCCAGGGCGTGGGCGCCATCGACGACCTGGTGCCGGCCGGCGACCTCGTGGCGCGGCTCATGGCCGAGACGGAGGAGGCGCTCGTCCGACTCGAGCGGCTGCGCTGACGCCGGACGGGCTTCGGAGGTTCCGGGCCGACGGTCAGGACTGGTTGCCCTCGGCCTGGTAGGTGCGGCAGGGCTCGCCCCGCAGCGTCCCGCAGGCCGGCAGCGTCGCGGTGGCCTTCACGCCGTGGATCACGTTGACCTCGAGGCCGGAGGCGGCGACGCGACCGGTGCCGATCGCCACCGACTGCGTGCCGTCGTCGACCGTGTCGAACTCCCACGACGGGCGGTCACCGCCGGGGGCGGAGATCACCACGCGGAGTTCGGTGCCGGGCCGGAAGGTGTGCACGATGGGGTCGATGGGGATCTTCACCTCCGTGTAGGTCGTCGGCTGCAGGTCCCGTGCGTCCGACGCCAGGTAGCTCGGCACCGTGAAGAGGTCGGTCGAGAGCGGCAGGTCCACCTGGTTGGAGCTGCGCAGGAAGCCGGACGTCACGTACTCCTCCTGTCCGCTCGACGGGCGCACCTCGGTGACGGTGGCCTGGAGGTCGACGACCGGCGAGGCCGAGGTCACCCAGAGGTCGAGCGTGGCCGGTCCGGCGATGGTGGTGGCCGAGGTGAACGGGGCGGTCTGGTAGCCGGCGCCGTCCGCGGCCGGGACGGGGGTCCAGTCCCACGGCGGGTCGGCGGCCCAGGCGTTGCCCGTCGGCAGGTCATCGGCCGGGCGGGCGCCCGGGTCGAGGACGACGGAGTCGCTGCCGGCCGCCTTGGGCGCCCTGCCGTGCGTCGACAGCACCCCTCCACTGCCGAACCACCAGGTCTCGTCCTTCCCCGCCGGCGGCCACTGGGCGGCGGCGGCGCTGTAGGTGGACTGGGGATCGCCCGCCCCCGAGCTGCCGGCACCGTTGTCGAACAGCATCTCGACCCGGGGGGTCTTCTCGGTGAAGTCCTTGCGGGCCGCGGTGAGGGTCTTGTCCTTGGTGAAGCGGATGGCCGGCAGCGGGGCCTGACTGGTGGTGCCGGCCGCGAAGCTGGTGAAGTCGTCGAGGACCAGGCCCGCC
>Ga0182016_10003717_pt1 | contig 17259 bp, 15 predicted proteins | sample 712S2MmetaG_FD_120491 | JGI IMG/M metagenome (GOLD analysis project Ga0182016, IMG submission 120491) | Permafrost microbial communities from Stordalen Mire, Sweden - 712S2M metaG | ecosystem: Environmental > Terrestrial > Soil > Wetlands > Permafrost | place: Sweden: Stordalen | collected...
ACGGCGAAGCGCTCGGCGTCGATGCGCAACGCGACGTTGCCGCCGGTCGCCGCGAGAAAGCCGCGCGCGACCAGGTCGCGGCACAAAGCGACGACGATCTCGCGCTCGCGCTCGGCGATCATGGCGCGACCTCGCGGGGGGGATTGAGCCGGCGATAGAGCGGCGCCAGGCGGCGATGAACCTCCTTGAACGCAGCGAAGCGCTCGTCGTAAAGCGCGCGCGTTTCGCGCTGCGGCTCGTGGACCCGCCGCCAGCGCATCAGCCCCGGCACGTCGTCGAAGGCGAGCGCGCCGACGCCGACCGCGGCGATGAAGGCCGCGCCGGCCGCGTTGGCCTGGATCGGCGCTTCCGGCTGGCGGATCGCGCGCCCGGTCGCGTCGGCGAGGATCTGGCACCACAGATCAGATTGGGCGCATCCGCCGACCGCGGTCAGCGCCTGGCCGCCGCGGCCGAGGAAACGTTCGAACGGCTCGAGCATCCAGCGGCTGTTGAGCGCGACCCCTTCGAGAAACGCGCGCACGATGTCGGCGCGCGAATGTTCGAGCGACAGATTGATCAGCCCCGCGCGCAGGCTCGGATCGTCGACCGGGGTGCGCTCGCCGAACAGCCACGGCGTGTAGAGAAGGCCGCGCGCGCCCGCCGGCACGCCCGCAGCGATGCGGTCGAGCGCCTGATAGACGTCGGGCCGCTGCTCGTCGCTGAGCAACTCGTCGGGATGATAGAGGATGCGGTCGCGGAAGAACGACAGATTGGCGCCCGCCGCCGATTGCAGAGCGGTGGCGAGATAGCGGCCGCTGATCGCCCCCGGCACGGCGGCAATCTTGCTGAGGAGGTCGGTTTTCTTGAACGGCACGTGAGCGCCGAGCCACGACGAGGTGCCGAGATAGAGATGGGTCTCGTAGTCGACGACCGCGCCAGCGCCCACCGCCACCGCCGAATTGTCGATCGCGCCGGCGACGACGACGACGTCGCGCGCCAGGCCGAGCGCCGCCGCGGCTTCGGCGGTCAGCGGGCCGAGAACGTCGGTCGAGGCGACGATCTCCGGCAGCTTGTCGGCGTCGACGCCGAGCTGGGCGATCAGCCGCGTGTCGTAGCGCGTCTCGCCGTGACGATTGTCGGTGACCCAGGCGGTAAGGATCGAATCGCGGGTGGCGACAAAGCGGCCGGCGAGCCGAAGATTGAGGTAGTCGAGAACGTTGAGGAGCTTGTAAGCGCGCGCGTAACGCTGCGGTTCGCGCTTCTTGAGGTAGGCGATGTGGCCGGCCGAATCCTTGCCCGACAGGGCCGGCGCGCCGCCGGTCAGGCGCAGCCATCGCCATAGCGCGACCGGCCCGTAGCCGGCGACGCGGATCGGCCCTCCGGCGCGCTCGCCGATCGCCGTCTCGCCGCGCATGTCGAGCCAGGTCAGCGCGCGGCCGATCGCCTTGCCGTCGCGGTCGACGCAGACCGTTCCCTCGCCCTGGGTCGAGCAGCAGACGGCGACGACCGCGGCGCGAGCGTCAGGATCGTGGGAAAAGAGCTCGCCCGCGGCGCCGACCAACGCGCGCCACCAATCGTCCGGGTCCTGTTCGGCGGCGACGCCTTCGACGTAGAGCGCGACCGGCCGATAGGCCCAGTCGCGCACCTCGCCCTGGAGGGTCGCCAGCGCGCATTTGCAACCGGAGGTGCCGAGATCGACGGCGAGGACGAGACGCGTCTCAGCCATGGCGTCGCGCCTGCCGGCCCGGCCACGCCGGCGCGCGTCCGGCGACCGGCGGCGCTGTCTCGGCATAGCCCGCTGCGAGGCTTCGCTTCATTGACCGTTCGCCCGCGTTCGGCTGCGACCGATAAAAGGATCGCCCTGGCCAAGAATAAAAGATAGCGATAACTACTGTTTGTCAACCGCCGTTTTCTCGGGCGTAATCGCCCGCGGGGAGAAACCATGTCGCCTGCCCGCGCCCGCTCCGCCGAGCGCCGCCGAGCGCCGCCGCTCGAAGCCAAGAAGCAGCCCGAGCAGCAGCGCGCCGCCGAAACCGTCGAGCGCATTCTCGAGGCGACCGCCGCCGCGCTCGCCGACATCGGCTTCGAGCGGCTGTCGACCAATATCGTCTGCGCGCGCGCCGGCCTGACGCCGCCGGCTCTCTATCGCTATTTTCCCAACAAATATGCACTGCTCTACGAACTCGGGCGGCGCCTGATGCAGCGGCAGAACGCGCTCGTGCCGCTGTGGATCACGCCGCAGGCGCTGACCGGCTCGACCGCCGAGCTCGAACGCGCGCTCGCCGGGCTGCTGATCGACACGCGCCGCGTCACCGCCGAGACGATCGGCGGCGTGTGGATCATGCGGGCGCTGCGCGCTGCACCGGCGCTGCAGGCCGTACGCCTCGAGTCGCACGCCGAAGTGACGAAAGCGCAGACCGCGCTGCTGGTCGAGACGCTTCCCGGCGCCGATCCCGCCGAACTGCGCCTCATCGGCCGCATCGCCGTCGAGATGATCTATGCTGCGGTCGAGATGCTGTTCGACGAGCCGCTCGACGTCGCGGCGACGGCGCGGATCGTCGCCTCGATGATCGCCAGCCAATTGTCGCGCGTCCAGGGAGGCGAAAAATGAACGCGGTTCCCCCGCCCATGCCCGACTATGCGTCGCGGTTCCTTGCGCAGCGCGCGGCCTTCGCCGCCGACCGCTACCCGCCCCTGCCCGTGCGGCGCGAACGGCTCGCACGGCTGCTCGGGCTGATCGACGACAACGAGCCGGCGCTGATCGCCGCGGTCGACGCCGATTTCGGCGGCCGCTCGGCGCAGGAGACACGCATCGCCGAGTTGCACGTGACGCGCAGCGCGATCAAATACGCGCGCCGCCATGTCGCGCGCTGGATGCGCACGCGCCGCGTCGCGACCGAACTCGCCTTCCTGCCGGCGACCAACCGGCTCGCGCCGCAGCCGCTCGGCGTCGTCGGCATCGTCTCGCCGTGGAACTACCCGATTCAACTGGCGCTGTGCCCGCTGGTCGGGGCGCTGGCGGCGGGCGACCGCGCGCTGCTCAAACCGTCGGAGCTGACGCCGCGCACGTCGGCGCTGCTCGCCGAACTGATCGGCAAATATTTCGAGCCCGGCCTCGTCAGCGTCGTCCTCGGCGACGGCGAGATCGGCAAGGCGTTCGTCGCGCTGCCGTTCGACCATCTGCTGTTCACCGGCTCGACCGCCGTCGGCCGGCAGGTGGCGGCCGCGGCGGCGGTCAATCTGACGCCGATCACCCTCGAACTCGGCGGCAAGTCGCCGGCGATCCTCGACGCCTCCTGCGACCTCGCCAAGGCGAGCGCGCGGATCGCCGCCGGCAAGCTCCTCAACGCCGGCCAGACCTGCGTCGCACCTGATTATCTGCTGGTTCCGCGCGGCCAGGCCGCAGCGGTCGCGTCGGCGATCGCCGCGGCGATGAAGCGCCTCTATCCGACGCTGGCCGCCAATCCCGACTACACCGCGATCATCAGCGATCGCCATCGCGCGCGGCTCGTCGGCCTCGTCGCCGAAGCGCGTGACGCGGGCGCCGAGATCGTCGAAGTCAATCCGGCCAACGAGAATTTCGACGGCGGGCGCAAGCTGGCGCCGAGCCTCGTCGTCGGCGCGCCGCCGTCGACGCGCGTGATGCGCGAAGAGATCTTCGGGCCGGTGCTGCCGATCGTCGAATACGACGACGTCGACGACGCGATCGGCGCCGTCAATCGCGGCGACAGGCCGCTCGCCCTCTATTGGTTCGGCCGGGATGCGGCGCGGCGCCAGCGCGTGCTGCGCGAGACGATCGCGGGCGGCGTGACGGTCAATGACTGCCTGCTCCATTTCGTGCAGGAGGGGCAGCCGTTCGGCGGCGTCGGCGCGAGCGGCGTCGGCGCATATCACGGCGAATGGGGCTTCCGCACCTTCAGCAAGCTGAAGCCGGTGTTCCGCCAGTCGGCGCTGAGCGGGTTCCCGCTTTTGCGACCACCCTACGGCAAAGTGACCGACTGGGCGCTCGGCGCATTGCGGCGCCTGCCCTGATGACGATGCGGCCGGCGGGCCGGCCAGACGCGCCGGCCCGCGCGTGGCCGCATCACGCGCGCAACACCCAGACCTTGCGCGGCGCCGGCGCGTCGTAGGTCGGCAGGTCCGCCATGTCGGACCACCCGCTTTCGTCCTGCTCGTTTTCGCCATCGTCCGCGGCGAGCGGCTCGCCGTCGCGGCGCCAAGATTCTGCGCGGGCCTTAACTTTCAGGCCGTCGAGGGTCAGCGCGCGCGCCTGCTCGATGCGGCGGACGATCGCTTCGGATTCGGCGCGAGCCTCGCGCGCGACGGTCCGGGCCTCGGCGCCGCCGCGGCGCGCGGCGATCATCGCCCGCAACTCCGCCTGCCAGGCCGCCTCGAGCGCCTCGCCATCGGCGAGCAGATGGAAGTCGAGCGGCAGCGGCGGCGCCTCGAACGGGGCGCTGCGAGCGGAATCGCGGCGCGCGCCGAGTCGGTCCATACGCCGTTGCAAAACCTCGTATCCGGGAACCGGGCGAGGCGCCGCCGGCTGGAACGGGGCGCGGAACGTCGTGGCGGTCGACAACCAAACCTTAGTCATGTCCATTCTCCAAAAGTTAACCCTGCGCCCTGAGTGTTACCGTAACGGAAAGTGAAGTCAATATACCCTTAAATGAAGACTTGGGTAACATAAACACTGTATTTAAATCAGGTTTGGCATTTAGCAGGGTAAAGCAGAATATTACAATTTTATGCTTTCACTCCTCTGATCATAGACTTTGCGCGCCGGCCGCGAGCGCGCCCGGACCCGGCCGTCGACGGCCTGGCTGTTTGACCGCGCCGCCACATTGCGATCACAACGCCCTGCCATGCAGCGGCGCGCATCCGCTGGAAAGCCGGCCTCGATGAAACCGCTTCGCCTCCTCGCCTGGTCGGCCGTCGCCTTCCTCGCTCTGGCGCGCTTCGCCGCCGCCGGCGACGCGGCGAGCGACGCGTTGCCGCCGACCCCGCCGCCGCGCCCCGCCGAACTCGGCCAGCCGAAGGAGGCGACGCCGGTCAGAACGGACGACGACGCCGCGGCCACAGACAAGGCCGCCGCCAAGCCCGGCGACAAGGCCGCCGCTCCCGACGTCGCCCAGCCGGAAATGACCCCCGAGGAGGCGGTGGCGCGCGCCAACGCCTATCTCGACTCGGCGCGGATAATGACCGCCGATTTCGTCCAGATCGGCCCCGACGGCCAGCGTTCGGAGGGCCAGCTCTACATCGATCGGCCCGGGCGCATGCTGTTCCACTACGATCCGCCGGCGCAGCTCGAGATCGTCGCCGACGGCCGCAGCGTCGCCGTCCGCGACCAGAAGATGGGCACCCAGGACCTCTATTTCATCGCCCAGACGCCGCTGAAATTCCTGCTCAAGAACCGCGTCGATCTCGCCAAGGACACGACGGTCAAACGGGTGACGGTCGACGACAACGCCGCGACGATCGAGATCGAGGACAAGGCGGCCTTCGGCGGCTCGGCCGAGATTGCGCTGGTTTTCGACCCCGACAGCTTCGCGCTCAAGCAGTGGACCGTGATCGACGCCCAGGGCCTCCAGACCGTCGTCTCGCTGTTCAACGTCGATCTGACGACCAAACCCGATCCGGCCCTCTTCCACATCGAACAGGCGCTGCCGTCCGGACCGAGCAACCGCCGCTGAGGCGGCCGCCCGTCGCCGCCAACTGTGGGCAAGTCGGCGCCGGCGGGTTTGCCGCGGCGCGGCGATCCGTCATGCTCGGCGTTTCCGACGACGAGGCCCGCCCGTTGCGCTTTTCAATCGCCACCTGGAACATCAATTCGGTGCGGCTGCGCATCGATCTCGTCGCGCGCTTCCTTGCCGAGCACCGCCCCGACGCGCTCTGCCTGCAGGAAACCAAGTGTCCGGACGGGCAGTTCCCGCTCGGCGCGTTCGCCAAGCTCGGCTATCCGCATGTCGCGATCAACGGCCAGAAGGGCTACCACGGCGTCGCGATCGCCTCGAAACTGCCGATCGCCGAGGCGAGCCCGCGCGACTTCTGCGCCAAGGGCGATTCGCGCCACATGTGGGTCAAGCTCGGCGGTCGAGCCAATGGCCTCGAGATCCATAATTTCTACGTTCCCGCCGGCGGCGACGAACCCGATCCGTCGATCAACGACAAGTTCGCCCACAAGCTCGCCTTCATCGACGAAATGGCGGATTGGTTCGCCTCCGACGCCATCGCCGCCGGCCGCGCGATCCTGGTCGGCGACCTCAATGTCGCGCCGCTCGAGCACGACGTGTGGAGCCACAAGGCGCTCATCGACGTCGTCAGCCACACGGCCGTCGAAGTCGAGAAACTGACCCGCGCCCAGGCGGCCGGACCATGGGTCGACGCGCTGCGCCGCTTCGCGCCGGCCAATCAAAAACTCTACACATGGTGGAGCTATCGTTCGCCCGACTGGGCCAAGGCCGACAAGGGCCGACGGCTCGACCACGTCTGGGTGAGCGCGGCGCTCGCCGACAAGGTCAGGGCGATGCGGGTGGTGCGCGACGCGCGCGGCTGGGAGCGCCCCTCGGACCACGCGCCGGTGATCGTCGAACTGGCGCTCTGAGCGCGACGCATCGAGGCATGGACAAGCGCGCGGCGAGCCGCTTGACTGTCGAGGCGAGGCGGAAACGCGCCGCGCCGCGGGAGGAGCTGAAAGTATGAAGTGGCGGCTGTTGAAGGCGGCGCTGAAGTTCCTCGCCGCGCTGGTGATCGTGGCGGCCGCCGGCGCAGCCTATCTCTTCTATCGCGCCATGCCCGCCTATTCCGGATCGGTCGCGCTGCCCGGCCTCAGCGCCGAAACGCGCGTATGGCGCGACGGCTACGGCGCGCCGCACATTTTCGCCGCCAATCTCGACGACGCGATGCGCGCGCTCGGCTATGTCCACGCCAGCGAGCGGCTCTATCAGATGGAGGTCAACCGCCGCGTCGGCCAGGGCCGCATCGCCGAGATCGCCGGCGCCGACCTCGTCCCGGTCGATCGCTTCACGCGCACGCTCGGCCTCTACCGCCTCGCCTCGGAGAGCTACGAGGCGCTGTCGCCGTGGGCGCAGCAGCGGCTCGAAGCCTACTCCGGCGGCGTCAACGCCTTCCTCGACAGCCACCCCAACGCCTTGCCGCCGGAGTTTCTCATTCTCGGCGACCGGCCCGCGCACTGGACGCCGGCCGACTCGCTGGTGTGGGGCAAGCTGATGTCGCTGCAGCTCAGCGGCAATTACGCGCTGGAGAGCCTGCGCGCGCGGCTCGCCGAGAAGCTTCCCGCCGACAAGGCGGCGTGGCTGTTCCCTTCGCCGAAGCCGGGCTGGCCGATCACCACCGCGCCGGCCGCGCACGCCGATCACGCCAGCCTCGACGACGTGCGCGATCGCATCGGGGCGCTCGTTCAGGCGAGCCACGGCGCATCGAACGAATGGGTCGCCGCCGGCGCCCGCAGCGAAACCGGCAAACCGATCCTCGCCAACGATCCCCATCTCCAGCTCGGCGCGCCGATCCTGTGGTATCTCGCGCGCATCGTCACGCCGCAGATCTCGCTCGAGGGCGCGACGATTCCCGGCCTGCCGGTGGTGCTGCTCGGCCAGAGCGACCGTATCGCCTGGGCGCTGACCAATGCCGACACGGACGCCCAGGACCTGTTCGTCGAGACCGTCGATCCGAGCGATCCGACGCAATACCTGACCCCAGACGGCGCGAAGCCGTTCCTGGTCCATGACGAGACGATCCACGTCAAGGACGCCCCCGACGTCAAGCTGCATATCCGCGCGACCCGGCACGGGCCGGTGATTTCCGACGTCGACAGCGACCTCGCCGCCCTGGCCGGCCCCGGCAAGACGATCGCCCTCGCTTTCACCGGCCTTGGCGATCGCGACACGACCGCCGAGGCGCTGATGCGCGTCAACGCCGCGCGCAACTGGAGCGAGTTCGTCGATGCGCTCCGGCTCTACCAGACGCCGACCCAGAACTTCGCCTACGCCGACGTCGACGGCGACATCGGCTTCATCAGTCCCGGCCTGCTGCCGACCCGAAAATCGGGCGACGGGCTGGCGCCGGTCGACGGCGCCTCGGGCGCGGCGGACTGGACGGGCGTGATGGCCTTCGACCAGGCGCCGCAGATCCACAACCCCGACGCCGGCTTCATCTTCAACGCCAACAACGCGATCGTCACGCCCGACAAGGCCGCCGAATATGGCCGCGACTGGGAGGAGACCTTCCGCGCCCGCCGCATCCAGCAATTCTTCGACGCCAATCCCAAGCTGAGCCTCGATCTCTCGGCGGCGATGCAGGCCGACCACCTCACGCTCGACGCCGGGGAGCTGCTGCCGCTGCTCGAGCGCGCGACGCCCAGCGACGAGCGAGCGCGCCAGGCGATGGCGCTGCTCTCGGCGTGGAACAGCGTGATGGACAAGGATCGGCCCGAGCCGCTGATCTACACCGCCTTCCTCCGGGCGCTGCACCGCATCGTGCTGGTCGAGAAGACCGGCCTGTCGATGAAGGAGAAAGGGCCGTTCGCCGCCGAAACCCTGATCTCGCTGCTGACCGAACATCCGCAATGGTGCGACGCGCCCGGCAAGCCGGATCCGGATTGTCGCGCGACGCTGGCGCGCGCGCTCGACGAAGGGCTCGCCGAACTGGTGCGGCGCGACGGCCCCGACATGACGCAATGGCGCTGGGGCAAGGAGCATGTCGCGCAGCTGCAGCACACGGTCTACAGCCACATCCCGCTGCTCGACCGGGTGAGCGACCTCAGCATGCCGTCGAGCGGCGGCTTCTACACGCTCGATCGCGGCGGCGGTTTCGACGCGCCGCCCGACCAGCCCTACGCCCGCACCCACGGCGGCGGCTATCGCGGAATCTACGATCTCGCCGACCCCGACAAGTCGCGCTTCATCATCGCCACCGGCGAATCCGGCCATATCTTCTCGCCGCACTACCGCGATCTCGCGCCGCTATGGATCGACGGCAAGTCGATTACGCTCGCCGGCGACGAGGAGACGCTGAAGCGCGCCGGAGCGCTGGAGCTGACCTTCACGCCGAAGTGAGAGCACGTTGCCTTTAGATCGATTCGGTTGCGGCCGTCATCGCGAGCGACAGCGAAGCGATCCAGACGAAGCCGCCGCCGCAATCCCCTAGTCTGGATCGCTTCGCTTTGCTCGCGATGACGAGCCCGATGTTTCAACTTGAACGCGTCATGTCCTAACAGCGACATCGACGCGCTTGGCCTGAGGGGCCGGTTGGCTCTACGCTGGGCGGCGGTTCCGAGCGAGGGTTGCGGCGTGCGTCTGTTGGTGGTGGGGGCCGGTTCGACCGGCGGCTATTTCGGCGGGCGTCTCGCCGCGGCGGGGCGCGACGTCACGTTTCTGGTGCGCCCGGCGCGGGCGGCGAAACTGCGAGAGACCGGGCTGCGCATCGTCAGTCCGCACGGCGACGCGACGCTGGCCCCGAAGGTCGTCACGCCCGACGCCCTCGCTGAAACTTACGACGCCGTGCTGCTGACCGTGAAGGCGTATCAGCTCGCCGCGGCGATGGAGGATTTCGCGCCGGCGATCGGCCCGGACGGCATGATCCTGCCGGTCCTCAACGGCATGCGGCACATGGAGCTGCTGGCGCAGCGCTTCAGTCCAGGCAACGTCGTCGGCTGCGCCCTGAAAGTGTCGACGACGCTCGACGAGGACGGCCGTGTCGTCCAGCTCTCGCCGATGCAGGAGCTCGCCTATGGCGAACTCGACAGCGCGTTGACGCCGCGCATGCGCGCACTCGACGAATTCATGCAGGCGGCGGCGATCGGCGCGCGGCTGTCGAGCGCGATCCGCCGCGAGATGTGGGAGAAGTGGACCTTGCTCGCGGCGCTCGGCGCGATCAATTGCCTGATGCGCGGCGCGATCGGCGAGATCGAGGCCTGCCCGGGCGGGGCCGCGTTTGCCCTGCAATTGCTGGGCGAAGTCGTCGCCATCGTCGCCGCGGTCGGCGTTGCGCCGTCGGACGGCTTCCTCGCCGGCGCGCGAGCGGTGCTCACCGAGAAAGGATCGCCCCTGGCGTCGTCGATGTACCGTGACTTGCAGGGCGGCAAGCCGATCGAAGCCGAAGCGATCGTCGGCGATATGCTCCGCCGCGGCGCCAAGGCGGGGATCAACGCGCCGCTGCTCTCCGCCGCCTACGTCTGCCTGTCGGTCTATCGGAGCAGGATCGACGCGGGTCGATAAGGCGCGTCGCTTTGAGACGAAGCCGACCGTGTTCGCTTCTTTGTCATTCCCGCGAAAGCGGGAATCCAGGGGGGAAAGAGCGCATCGGTCGCCAAGTCTGGGTTCCCGCTTTCGCGGGAATGACATTGCTGCCGATTCCGGCAATTCGCGTAATGCTCTCGTTCGTAGCGAAGTGCGGCGAGGGAGCGGCGCGCCGCGTGGAAGTTCCTTCCGCCGGCTCAGGCGCCGACGGTGCGATCGGGATAGGCGAGTTCGTGCCGGCTGCGCCATTCGGGCTTGACGTAGTTGACGATCAGCGAGCGACGTACGCCATTGATCGGCCGCTTGTGGAAGCCATGCCAGGTGTCGCTCGCGGGAATGAAGATCAACCCGCCATTGCGCCGATGGGGCGCAGTGGCGACGAGGTTGAAGTCGGCGTCGAGGATGTCGGTGCCCCACGCCTCGCTGCCCGGCTCGGTCGACAGATAGACCAGCATGGTGAACAGCTTGGCGCCGATGTCGGTGTGCGGCTCGAGCCAGAAGCCGTCGGTGTCGAGGCAATATTCGATGCGCAGATGGCTCTTGTCGCGCAGCTCGACGCCGCAAAGCCTCTCGATCCGCTCGACCGTCACAGCCGACTGGAAGCCGGCGGCGAGGGACTCGCACACCCGATGACGGCGGCGATTGTCGAGGCCGAAGAACACACGCGAGCTGTTGTGCGTCTCGCGCTTGCCGCGTGTGTCGTCGATGTTGGGCGGTCGCGCCGGCAGCGCGTCGATCGCGTCGCAGACGGCGACCGGCAGGATGTCGGAGAGCAGCCAATGGCGGAACGGCGCCGCCGAGAAGTCGCTGGCCTCGAAGCAGCGCACGAGGCTTGCCGAGACGGCGGCAGCGTCAGCCACGGGCGCCTCCCGCATTGGCGGCGCGGCGCGGTCTGATGAGCTTCAACGCCTGCTTGGCCCGGGCGGAAACGCGGTGGCGGAACAATTCGCGCCGGGCGGCGAAATCGCTGGTCATCCAGTTGACCATCACGTAGCGCCGCACGCCCTCGAACGGTTCGTGGCCGTGGAACGAGCAATCGGAGCGGCGGAACGCGATCATCGCGCCGAGGTCGGGCGGCGCCTCGCAGATCATGTCGTTGAGGTCGGTCGCCGAGCGCAGCAGCCGCAGCCGTCCGCCCTTCGCCTCCCAGGCCTCGTTGAAGTAGATCAGCGCCGTGATCAGCTTGGTCGACGTGTCGGTGTGGATGCGGCCGTCTTTGGCGGCGCAGCGTCCGCGCACGGTGATCATCTGCGGCCGGCCGACGAGATTGACGCCGAACTTCTCGGAGAAGGCGCGCGCCGCTTCTTCGCTTCGCAGTTCGTGGATCAGCCGCCGGAACAGCGGCCCATAATGCGTCATTTCGACCGGCAGCAAGCCGGAATCCTCGATCTCGGGAAAATCGTCGCGGATCGCCGCCGCGTCGGCGGGGCGGATCGCATTGTCGACGACAGTGAAAGTGAACGGCTCGCGCGTCAACGGCGCAAGCTGCAGCGCTTCGAGGTCGAGCAGCGACATCGGCGTTCCGCTCCCTTGAGGACGTTGGCGCACCGTAGCCGGCGCAGCCCAAAAATGACCCAGCTCAGTCGGCCGCGCGACAATCCGTCGCATTTTTGCGCGCCCAAGGCGCGCCACAAGCGCTTGCGACGGCTGCGCTTTCGACGCCTAAGCGGCGCCCCTAGGCCGCCGGCGCCGCAGCCGCATCGAGTTCGGCGAGATCGTCGGCGGCGAGCGCCAGGGTCGCGGCGCGAATCAGGCTGTCGACCTGCGCGGGCGAGGTCGCGCTGGCGATCGGCGCCGTGACGCCCGGCTGCGCGATCAGCCACGCAAGCGCCACTTCGGCCGACTTGGCGCCGTGGCGCGAAGCGACCGCGGCGAGCGCGTCGACGATGCGCAGGCCGCGCGGATTGAGATAGCCGCGCACGCCGCCGCCGCGCGGGCTCTGGCCGAGATCGGCGGGCGTGCGGTACTTGCCGGCGAGGAACCCTTTGGCGAGGCTGTAATAGGTGATGACGCCGATCTCCTCGGCGACGCAGAGGTCGCGCAAGCCGCCCTCGAAGGCGCTGCGGTCGTAGAGATTGTACTCTGGCTGCAGGACCTCGTAGCGCGGCAGGTCTTGCGCGCGCGAGGCTTGGAGCGCCGCCGAGAGTTGCGCGGCGGAAAAATTCGACGCGCCGCACCAGCGAATCTTGCCCTTGTCGATCAGCCGCCGATAGGCGCCGAGCGTCTCGGCGTGCGGAACCGAATCGTCGGGCCAGTGCGACAGATAGAGGTCGATCGTCTCGACGCCGAGCCGCCTCAGCGACGCTTCGACCGCTTGCTCGATATAGGCGGGAGACAAGCCCTTCCTGCCCGGCCCCATCGGCGAGCCGACCTTGGTGACGATGGTGACTTCGCTGCGCTTGCCGCGCGCCTTCAGCCACGCGCCGATGATCGTCTCGGATTCGCCGCCCTTGTTGCCCGGCGCCCAAGCCGAATAGACGTCGGCGGTGTCGATCGCGCTGAGGCCGGCGCCGACGAAGCGGTCGAGCAGGTCGAACGCGGTCTTGGCGTCGGCCGTCCAGCCGAACACATTGCCGCCGAACACGACGGGAGCAATCGAAAGGTCGGTGCGGCCGAGACGACGCTTGTGCATCGAGCGACTCCCAATTCTGCATCTAGACCCGTGCGGCGTTGTCCGTTGCCGCCGGCGCCCCTCGTCCTGAGGCGCCGCGAAGCGGCCTCGAAGGACGCTCCAGCTCGCGCGAACGCTGGTGCAAACTCGAGCATCCTTCGAGGCCATCGCTACCGCGATGGCGCCTCAGGATGAGGTCCGCGTAAGCTCAAAACGCGACAGGCTCACGGCACTTCCCTCACCGCGCCGCGCGCGGCGCTGGTGGCGAAGGTCGCGTAGGCGCGCAAAGCCTTGGAGACCTTGCGGGCGCGCGGCGCGGCGGGCTTCCAGGCGTCCTTGCCCCTGGCCTCGATCGCGGCGCGGCGGCGCGCCAGTTCCGCTTCGCCGACCTTGAGCTCGACCTTGCGGCCGGGAATGTCGATGGCGATGCGGTCGCCCGGCTCGATCAGCGCGATCGCGCCGCCCTCCGCCGCCTCGGGCGACACATGGCCGATCGACAGGCCCGATGTGCCGCCGGAGAAGCGGCCGTCGGTGATCAGCGCGCAGGTCTTCCCGAGGCCCTTCGACTTGATGTAGCTCGTCGGGTAGAGCATTTCCTGCATGCCCGGCCCGCCGCGCGGCCCCTCGTAGCGGATGACGACGACGTCGCCGGCGACGACTTCGCCCGCGAGAATGCCGCGCGACGCGTCGTCCTGGCTCTCGAACACTTTCGCCGGCCCCTCGAACTCGAGCACGCTGGCGTCGACGCCGGCCGTTTTGACGATGCAGCCGTCGAGCGCGAGGTTGCCCTTCAGCACCGCCAGGCCGCCGTCCTTCGAATAGGCGTGGTCGAGATCGCGGATGACCCCCTTCTCCCGGTCTTCGTCGAGCGACTCCCAGCGCGCCGCCTGGCTGAACGCGACCTGGGTCGGCACGCCGCCGGGCGCCGCGGCGAAGAACTCGCGCGTCGCCTTCGACGCGCCGCGCTTGACGTCCCAGCGCGCCAAAGCCTGCTCGAGCGTCTCGGCGTGGACCATCTTGACGTCGCGGTTGAGCAGGCCGGCGCGATCGAGTTCGCCGAGTATGCCCATGATGCCGCCGGCGCGGTGGACGTCCTCGACGTGCACGTCGGGCACCGACGGCGCGACCTTGCACAAGTTCGGCACGCGCCGCGACAGGCGATCGATGTCTTCCATGGTGAAGTCGAGCTCCGCCTCGTAGGCGGCGGCGAGCAGATGCAGCACGGTGTTGGTCGAGCCGCCCATGGCGATGTCGAGGCTCATCGCGTTCTCGAACGCCTTGAAGCCGGCGATCGCGCGCGGCAACACGCTCTCGTCGTTCTGCTCGTAATAGCGCTGGGCGAGGTCGACGATCAGATGGCCGGCCTCGACGAACAGCTTCTTGCGGTCGGCGTGGGTGGCGACGACCGTTCCGTTGCCCGGCAACGACAGGCCAAGCGCCTCGGTGAGGCAGTTCATCGAGTTGGCGGTGAACATGCCCGAGCACGAGCCGCAGGTCGGACAGGCCGAACGCTCGAGGGCGTTGACTTCTTCGTCGCTCACCTTGCTGTCGGCGGCGGCGACCATCGCGTCGATCAGGTCGACCTTCTTGATCTTGCCCTTCGAAGTGACCTTGCCCGCTTCCATCGGCCCGCCAGAGACGAACACGGCGGGGATGTTGAGGCGCAGCGCCGCCATCAGCATGCCGGGGGTGATCTTGTCGCAATTGCTGATGCACACCATCGCGTCGGCGCAATGGGCGTTGACCATGTATTCGACGCTGTCGGCGATGATCTCGCGGCTGGGCAGCGAATAGAGCATGCCGTCGTGGCCCATCGCGATGCCATCGTCGATGGCGATTGTGTTGAACTCCTTGGCGACGCCGCCGGCCGCCTCGATCTCGCGCGCGACCAGCTGGCCGAGGTCCTTGAGGTGGACGTGGCCGGGCACGAACTGGGTGAAGGAATTGACCACCGCGACGATCGGCTTGCCGAAGTCGCCGTCCTTCATCCCGGTGGCGCGCCAAAGGCCGCGCGCGCCGGCCATGTTGCGGCCGTGCGTGGAGGTGCGGGAGCGCAGAGCGGGCATGGGCGTCGCCTCAGGGTGAAAGCGTGGGGCGCGGTTGTCGCAAATTGAGGCGGCGGGAGCAAGGCGGACGGGATTTCGCCTACAGCCTCAGTCCATTATTAGGCGGCGACCCCGGACGGGCGGGACGATCCGAGCCGCCCCGCGAAGGGCAGGGCCGCCGCGGCGACGGACCCGAGATTTACCCGGACGGCGCCGTCATACCGTCGAGCAGAGCGAAGACGGGGCGAACCAGGCCTTGCAACAGGTCGCGTTCGGGGCGCACCCGCGCGAGAACGCGGATCCCGAGCAGCGCGGCGAGGAGAAGGCGGGCGAGATCGTCGGCCGATTGCCGGGCCGCGATCGTCCCGTCCGCCTGGCCCGCTTCGACGCTGCGACGGAAAAACGCCTCGACTTCGGTCAGAACGCCGGCGACGACGCCGCGAAACTCCGCATCGTGGGGCGCGACTTCGAGCGCCGAATTCACCAGCATGCAGCCTTTGCGGCGCCGATCGTTCAGCGAGCGTTCGACGACCTCGGCGAAGAACGCGCCGATGGCCTGCCGCGGCGCGAGCCCTTCAAGACGTTTCACCCGGTCGCGGAAGCTCCGTTCGGCGTAGCGTTCGAGCGCTCGGCGAAAGAGCGACCGCTTGTCGCCGAAGGCGTTGTAGAGGCTGGCGCCGGTGATTCCCATGCTGTCGGCGAGATCGCGAACCGACGTCGCCTCGTATCCGCGCGCCCAGAAACATTGGATCGCGGCGTCCAGAGCCTCCTGGTCCTCGAATTCCCGCGGCCTCGCCATCCGATCGCCTTCTTCCCAACCGCACGTCGACGCTGCCGAGGGGCGCGCGATTTGACGTTCTATAACGTTCGCTCTAAAACGCCAACCGTCATCGACCCTGAGACGGCGACGCTTGATCGTCGGCGAATTCTCTCGGTCGGTCGTGATCGCTGGCCGCGGTCGGCCGAGCCGTCAATCTGACCCGCGCTTCGAGGCAAGCCGCATGATCCGCTTCTACTTCCATCCGTCCCCGAACCCCCTCAAGGTCGCGCTGTTCCTGGAGGAATCAGGCCTCGCCTACGAGCTTGCGCCGGTCGACACGAGAAAGGGCGAACAGCACGCGCCGGAGTTCCGCGCCGTAAATCCAAACGGCAAGGTTCCCGCCATCGTCGACACCGACGGTCCTGGCGGCGAGGCGGCGCGGGTGTTCGATTCAAGCGCGATTCTTCTCTACCTCGGAACCAAGACCGGGCGCTTCATCGGCAAGCCTCACGACTGGCCCGAACTGCTGTCTTGGCTCTTCTTCGTCGCGACGGGAATCGGCCCCTACTCGGGCCAGGCGGTGCATTTCCAGCACGCTGCGCCCGAGAAGCTTCCCTACGCCATCAACCGTTATCGTCGCGAGGTCGAGCGACACTATCGCGTTCTCGACGATCACCTGACGGGACGCGAATTCCTGGTCGGCGACGATTATTCCATCGCCGACATGAGCGCTTGGGGCTGGCTCGATCGCGCCCCTCGCGTCTTGCCCGGCGCGGACGACGCGCTTGCCGCGTTTCCGAATCTCGAGCGCTGGTTCCATGCCATCGATAGGCGCCCGGCGGCGGCGCGGGCGCGCGCGGTCGGAAAGGATCGCGCCTTCAAGCAGGAGATCGACGAAGAGGCGCGGCGGGCGCTCTACCCCTCGAACTATCCGCCGACGCCGAACCGCGCCAGCGCGCACGGCGGCGATCGAGGAAAACAGGAGACGACGTCCTCGTGAACCTCGAATGAAGACGCATTCTCGTCACGGGAGGATCGAGCAGAATCGGGCTCGCCCCGACCCTCAGCCTTCGCCCCTCACAGCTTATAGCCGATCTGCCGCAGAAAATTCTTCCGCCAGGCGACGTCGTCCGCGCCTTCGACGCCCTTCGGCGAAAAGCCGTCGACGACGCCCAGCACGCCCCTACCCTGGTCGGTTTTGGCGACGATGACCTCGGTCGGGTTGGCGGTCGCGCAGAAGATGCGGCAGACCTCCGGCACCATTTTCAGCGCGTTGAGGACGTTGACCGGGTAGAAGCCGTCGCCGAGGAAGACGATGAAGCTGTGGCCGGCGGCGAGCGCCGTCGCGTTCCTCGCGGCAAGCTCGACCATCGCGGCGTCGGTGCCGGACGTCCGCACCAGGCATTTGCCGGACGCCTCGCAGAAGGCGAGGCCGAATTTGATCCCGGGAACGGCGCCGAACAGCGCCTCGTGGATGTCTTCGACCGACTTGATGAAATGGGTCTGGCCGAGGATGAAATTCGTCGCCTCCGGCTTGTCGATCCGAACCGTCTTGAGCTGCATCGCCGTCTCCTTGCGCCCGCGAAGGGCGAATGGCGTCGCTTTTCCATG
>Ga0182016_10003720_pt1 | contig 17247 bp, 17 predicted proteins | sample 712S2MmetaG_FD_120491 | JGI IMG/M metagenome (GOLD analysis project Ga0182016, IMG submission 120491) | Permafrost microbial communities from Stordalen Mire, Sweden - 712S2M metaG | ecosystem: Environmental > Terrestrial > Soil > Wetlands > Permafrost | place: Sweden: Stordalen | collected...
ACCGCTCGCACTGTCCGCAAAGGGCAAGGTCTGGACCTATACCGTGGTCCGCTACCCGCCCCCAGGCGACTACAAGGGAGCGGACCCGTTCCGTCCTTTCGCGCTTGGCCTGGTCGAACTTCCCGACGGCCTTAGGGTCCTGGCGCCGCTTTCCTGCGCGCCGGAGCAGGTCCGGATTGGCATGGACGTGGTTTTTCAGCCCCGGGTTCGGCCCGACGGCGTCATCCAGTTCGAATATGCGCCTGCGGGCGAAGAGGCGGCCCAATGACTGAGGTTGTCATTATCGGCGCGGGCATCCACCCCTTCGGTCGCTTCGACAAGAGTGCGGAGGAGATCGGATCCTTCGCGGCCCGCGCGGCGCTGCAGGACGCCGGGGTGGCATGGGCGGATGTCCAGGCCTCGTATCTTTCCAGGATGTACCTGCCGGCCACCTCGGGCGCGCGGATTCTGCGACGGCTGGGTGGAACCGACATGCCGATCGTCGACGTCGAGGCGGCCTGCGCGAGCGGCGGCGCTGCGCTTCACCAGGCGCTGCTGGCCATCCGCTCCGGCGAATGCGAGGTCGTCATGGTGCTTGGGGCGGAGAAGATGCCTCGAGGCTTCATGGATCCGCGCATGATCTACGCCGACTGGCAGATCGAGATGGGCATGTCGCTCAACCCGGCCTACTGGTCGATGCGCGCCATGCGCCACATGCATGAATTCGGCACGACCGAACTGCAGATCGCGAAGATCGCCTACAAGAACCATAAGAACAGCGTCCACAATCCGAACGCGATGTACCAGAAGGCCTTCTCTCTGGAGGAAATTCTGAACTCGCCGTTGGTCTGCGACCCCATCCGGCGGCTGGAAATCTGCGCGCCTGACGATGGGGCGGCCGCGGTGGTCGTCGCCTCGGCCGATTTCGCCAGGCGGATCGGCGCGCGCAAGCCGATCCGGATCGCCGCCTGCGTCCACACCATCGCTCGCTATTCAGCCGACTTCCGCTGCCCGGCCGACAGTATGAGCGCGACGGCCCACAACGATGGGCCGACGGAAGTCACGGCCGCCAAGGCTTACGAAAAGGCCGGCTTGGGAGCGTCCGACATCAATTGCTTCGAGGTTCAGGACACCGACGCGTTCTGCGAGCTGGAGATTTACGAGGAACTGCAGCTTTGCCCTCTGGGCGAGGGCGGGCGACTGATCGACGAAGGCGTGACGGACATCACCGGAAAACACCCGGTCAACATGAGCGGCGGCCTGATCAGCAAGGGCGAACCGGTTGGCGCATCCCACCTGGGACAGGTCGTCGAACTGGTGACGCAGCTCCGCGGGGAAGCGGGACCGCGCCAGGTCGACGGAGCGAAGGTTGGGTTGGGCCACGTGCTTGGCGCCGGCGGCAATTGCGCGGTGACCATCCTCCAGCGCTGAGGCGGTCGCTGAGGGGCATGCGGCTGATCGAGCGCCAAACCTGCTTTGCCCATGCACTGATGCAGGGGTCGATGCGGCTCGGCACTATGGGCTCAGTTGGGAAGCGGGGTGATCGGACGGCTGCGTTTCAGGGCGCCTTTGGGTTGCTTCGGCTCCGAACATCAACGGCTTGTCTCGCCGGCCCCTCTGGCGAGACAAGCGCCTTGGCCGCGGCCTTCGAGCCGCGGCTCCTTTCTATCGAGCCTCAATGAGCGATAAGGAAAGCCACGAGCGCTTTGTTGTAGGCGTCCGGGGCCTCCCAATAGGCCGTGTGCCCGCTGTCGGGGATGATAGTCCCCTGGGCGCCTTTCAAGCGCGCCACGAACTCACGCATGATTCCAGGCGGCGTATAGGGATCAGCGTCGCCGGTAATCATCTCGACCGGAACCTTAAGCTGATCCAGCCTCGCCCAAGTCACGGGGGGGAGAGCTGCGGCGGGGGCTTGGGGCGAGGCTGTTGGGACAGGGGCGTCCCCCTCGGCCCTGATCTGCTGAGCAGCCACGACCGGCGCTGGAAGCGATGTGACCATCTCCAGCCACTGCTTCACTCCGTCGGGATGAAGCGCGCGATAGGTCGGCCCCAGCTCCTTCCATTCACGGGGCAAGGCGTCAAACTGGGGGGAGCGCAACCGCGCCTCCATCTCGTTGAAGTCCTTGTCCCTCAGGCCCGCCAGGCTATTGCCGACCACCAGGCTGCGAACCTGGTCCGGATGCTCCAAAGCGAACTGGGTGGCGGCCACGCTCCCGCCTCCCGTCCCCACCAGATGGAATCGGGGCAGGCCGAGCGCCTGGACCGTCTGCTCGATACGCGTATTGGAGCTCACCGTGGCCGTCACGGCGGGGTCCCCCGCGCCCCGGTAGTCGATGGCGACGAAACGATAGCCGGCCTTGATCAAGGCCGGGACCTGCTGGTCCCACATCATGCCGTTGTTCGGATGAAGGAACACGACAGGCACGCCGCGTCCGCCGGAATCCCTGACGAAGACCGGTCCGCTCTCCAGCGTGAGAACCTGGTTCGTCACCTGGGAGGGAGCCGGCGAGGCAACTGCCGGGGACAGCCCTACGACCGCCGCCAGAAGCACTGCGCAGCGGGAGGCCCTTATCCAGGGCGCCGCCATCTTTCGCCACATTCGCTGGGTTGAACCTAACCAAAGCTCAAGGACGTCGTTCATGAAGTCACGCATCTGTATCTCCATAGCGCTCGCCTCCGTCGCATTGTTCATGGTTGGCTTAAGATCGGAAAACAGCACGGCCCAATCGACCCGCTTCAGCACGGACGATTACGTGCAAATCCAGGAGCTCTACGCCCGGTTCAACCAAGCCTTGGATACGGCTCAGCCGGACGCCTATGTTGAGACCTGGACAGACGATGGGGAGTTCGTCGGCGGGCGCGGCCCTGGCCGGGGCGCTGAGGCGAGGCCGCCGATCAAGGGTCGAGCGGCCCTGTGGGACATGGCTCACCGCGCCGGGATCGGCACACGCCATATGGTCGCCAATCTGGTCGTCACCCCTAAGCCCGGCGGTGCGACCGCCTCGGCCTACCTTTTGTTGCTGAACGCGAGCAATAGCCCGCCAACCATCACCGAGACGGCCATCTATCAGGACACTTTGGTCAAGACCGCTCAGGGCTGGCGGTTCAAGCGGCGCGTCAACTGGCGCGACGACGACGACATCTCGCCCTTCAAGCCGAAGCCGCCGGGTCCGCCGCCACCGCAATAGGATGGTCTGCCCCCGCCTCATTTGCCTTCAGGCATGCGGGTGCAGTGCCAGGCGACCATCTGCCAGCGGCCGGCGCGCAGGACGTACACGTCCGTGTATCTGAGGGTGAAGGTGCTGGGGCCGGCGACCCCTGCCGTTGTGAAGGCAGCCACGCCCTGGATCAGGCCTGTCTGTCCGTAAATGCTGGGCTCCTGCGCTCGCGCCTCGATGCGTTCATAGACGGCAGTTCCCCTCTCAAGGTCGCGCAGCTGCTCCGCCTTCGATTGGCGTATGCTGGAGGAATGCACATAGACCAGTTCGTCAGCGAGGGCGTCGCTGAGAGCCGGAATGTCCCGCCGGACCATGGCGTCGAACCTTGCCGAGTCGGCGGCGACAAGACCCGCCGGGGTAGCCGGAAGGGCTTGTTCGGGCGGCGCGCCGCTGGCCCCCGATGCGGCGAGCGCCAGCATGGCCGCGAGGCCTGCGATTCCCATTTGCGGCCTGCTCCGCTGTCTCATTGTCCCAGCTCCGCTCCAAATCTTGGCAGGCGCGTCAGAAGCACCATGCCGATCACGGCGACGACGATCAGGCCCCATAGGGCGGGGCCATAATGGCCAGTCGCCGCGGCGCCCCAGGACAGCGCCAGGGGGCCCGTGCTGCTGCCCACGGCGTAGAGCGCGAACTGGGTGGCGTAGATGGCGCCGAAGTGCCGAAGGCCGAAATAACGGCCAAGGAGATAAGCCAGCACATCGCCTTCCGCCCCGGTCGCGACACCCACGAGCATCGCCGCGCCAAATGCGGCCGGACCATGGGCGCCGAGCGCCAACATCCCTGCGCCAATGACGCAGGGCGTCAGGAAACACAGGGCGACGCGAGGAGCAAAGAAACGGTCCATGAGCCATCCCGTGGTCAGGCGCCCCAGGACCATCGCCGCCCAGATCGAGGCTTGCGCCGCTGCTGCGGTCTGGGCGGAGACGCCTTCGCTGCGCAGGATGCTGACGAGATTCAACTGCACGCCGTAAGTGACGCAAGCGATCATGAAGAAGGTCGCCAAGACCAGCCAGTAGCGGTAGTCCCGCACGGCCTTGGATAGGGTCAGACCCCATACCTCGGCCTTGGGGCCGCCCGCCGCAGGCGCGACCCCATCGGGCGTCTGGCCCATGGCTTCGGGTGAATTCTTGAGGACCAGGAGCATGGCGGGGAAGAGAACCACTGCCAGGAACCCGCCCATATAGAGGAAGGCGTCCCGCCAGCCGACGGTGTCGAACAACCGCTGGGTGGCGAGCGACCAGACGGCTCCGCCGGCCCCGACTCCGGCAAAAGCGATGCCCAAGGCCAGTCCGCGCCGCTTGTCGAACCAGCGCGAGATGACGGCGGAGAAACCCACCGCCGTCGTGCCCGTGCACAACGCCGCCAGCGCGAAATAGCGCGCGTAGAAGGACCAAACGTTGCCATCGATATAGTGAAGGGAGGCGATGATCAGGCCTTCGGCGAGAAACGAGAGGGCGATGATCCACCTCGCCCCGAAGCGGTCGACCAGCGCGCCGGTCACGGGGGCGGCAGGCACGGTGACCAGAGTCGCAAAGCTGAGGGCGAACAGCACCTGTGGCGGGCTCCAGCCGAAGGTCTCGCGAAGGGGCGAGACCAGCAAGCCGGTGGTCGCGGGAATGAACACTGAAACGCCGAAGCCCAGGCCGATAGCGGAGGCGAACGCCACCACCCATCCATAGAAGGGCTGGCGCAAGGACGAGCTCCCACCAGCGCCTGGCAACGTGGCCGGGCGGGCGTTCTGGCTATCGGACAGCATGGTTGTCTCTTTGCAAGCGCGCGGCGTCAGCGGAGGTCGTCGTCAGGAAATCGTTCAAAATGGGGATGAGCAGCTCGGGTGCGGCGATGGTGGCGAAATGCCCCGTCTCGACAGGAACGATCCGGCCCTTGGGAATGGCGTCGGCGAGTTCCTTGAAAGACGCGACCGAACGCATCCACATCGTGGTGGCCACAATGGTCACGGGGCAGCGAATCTTCGGTAGGACATCGGCAAACCCGAATGAATAGACAGCGCGCGTGCTTGGCGCGCCGCCGCTGGCGCCCGAGGCCGTGATGGCCAGATACCTTGCGTAGCGGTCCGGATGGGCCTTTTGCAGCGCCAGCGGATAGGCTGGATCATCCGCGCCTGGAGTGCGAACGTTCGACGCAGGCCCGGGCTGGCTGGGATCGGCGGACGCCTTGAGCCGGTCCGGCTGGGGGGTCATATAGGCTGCGGGGCTGATCGCCACGACGCCGTCCACCTCGTCCGGGTAGGTCGCGGCGTAGAGCAAGGCGATCGCGCCCCCGATGGCTCCCCCGATCAGAGTGACCTTGCCCTTGAGGCCGAGCGCGGCGAGCAAGGCGCGCAGATCCTCGACCTCATCGGCCAGGGTGATCTCGCCCCGAATGCGCTCGGACAGGCCGAAGCCTCTCAGGTCGTAACGCAACACGCGGTAATGCCGGGCCAGGGCCGGGGCGATGACGTCCCAGCTTTCCATGGTCGTGGTCATCTCGTGGAGCAACACGACGGTGCGCGGGCCCGCCCCCGACAGTTCGTATCGCAGCAAGACGCCGTTGGCCTTGGCCCAGGTGGTGGTCCTTGGCGCCGAAGAGTGACTGGCTACCCGCGCCGTAGCGAAGGCGCCGGGCAAGAGCGAGGCCAAGCCCACGGCCGCGAGAAGCGTTCGCCTCGAAGGGTTCATGGCCCGGGTTTCGTCGTCGCGGTTTTCAGCTCTGATCATGGGAATGCCTCGTTCGAGACCGTGTTGGCAGGCTATCGGCCGCGAAAGACAGGCCGGCGCTTTTCGAGGAAGGCGGTCATGCCTTCATTCTGATCCTCGGTATCGAACAGCGCCTCGAAGGCGCGGCGCTCGCAGGCGATCGCATCGCTCAGCGGCAGGTCCTGCCCGCGCTTGATCACGGCCTTGATCGCCCGCACGGACAGGGGCGGCATTTTAGCGATGGTGGAGGCGAGCTCGATCGCGCTTTCCAGGGCCGTCCCGGCCTCGACGACTTCGGAGACCAAGCCGAGCGCCAGGGCGTCAGCGGCGCTGAGCATTTCCCCCGTGAGCACCATTTTCATGGCGCGGTAGGAGCCCAGGGTGCGGCTCAGGATCTGCGTGCCCCCGGCGCCGGGCATTATGCCGACCTTGATTTCCGGCTGACCAAACCTCGCCTTGTCTCCGGCTACGATCATGTCGCAGGCCAGGGCCAGCTCGCAGCCGCCCCCCAGGGCGTATCCCTCCACCGCGGCGATGAGCGGGGCGGGGAAGGCGCGCAGGGCCTCGAACATGGCGCCGGTGCGCAGGCGGCCGTGATCGGCAGAGGACATGTCGCACATCTCGGCCAGGTCCGTGCCGGCGACGAAAACCTCGCGATTTCCGGTCACCACCACGCAGGCGATGTCTGGGCGTTGGCCAAGGTCCAGAAGATGTTGCTCGACCATCTGTTTGACGGCGAGATTGAGCGCGTTGAGCCGCTCGGGGCGCTGGATCGTAAGAACCGCGACCGTCCCATTGAGGATTTCGCAGGCAACAGGTTCCGACGCGCTCATACGGCAATCTCCCGCAATGGGCGGCCTTCGAAGGCGCGCCGCCTCAGCAGCTGTGAGGCCCGGTAGCGCCCTTCAGGATAGGCTCTGGCCAGGTTGTCGAGCACCTTGACCACCCAGGGCGGACCCAGTCTGTCGCCTAAGGCCAGAGGACCAAACGGATAGTTGACGCCCTTGACCATACTGAGGTCGATATCGGCGGCCGAAGCCACGCCCTGAAGCGCCGCCTCCGCCGCCTCGTTGACCAGCATCGCCACCGTCCGCGCGACAATCAGACCGGGGACATCGTCCACCCGCGACACCGCCTTTCCGAGTCGCTGAAACAGCCCGATCACCGCCTCGACGGATACGCCGGAGGGCGCGGCGATCGCTATGCGGCTCGCCTTGGCGTAATCAATAGCCAGATCGAAGAGGACAGTCGGACGGCCGCGCTCGGCGGTCACCTCGGCGGCTGTTCGCCCGTCTGTCAGGCGCAGGTCGATGTCGGCGAGCTGGATCACATCGCCGGCAGCGCCTCGCAGGCCGGGGATGTCCGCCGCCAAGTCCGCCAGAGCATTGGCCGGTCCCAGGCTTGCGCCCCAATCGACGCTGGGGGGGCAAGGGTGCGGCGGCTCGGTTGCAGGAGCCGGCGGCGTCGCCTGATCGCCGTAGAGATAGAATCCACGCCCAGATTTACGGCCCAACCAGCCCGCGTCCACGAGGGCCTTTTGCACCAAGGACGGCCTGTAGCGCGGGTCGTAGAAGAAGTTGTCGAACACCGACCGCGTCACCGCGAAATTCACGTCGTGACCGATCATATCCATGAGTTCGCACGGTCCCATGCGGAAGCCGCCGCATTCCTTGATGATGGCGTCCAGCGTGGCCGGATCGGTGGCCCGCTCGGTCAAGAGCGCTAGGGCTTCGCCATAAAACGGCCTGGCCACGCGGTTGACGATAAAGCCCGGGGTCGATTCACAGCAGACCGGCGACTTGCCCCACGCGACCGCGGTCAGCCGCAGGGTTTCGACCACTTGAGGATCGGTGGAGGCCCCGCGGACGACCTCGACCAGCGGCAAGACTGTGGCGGGGTTGAAGAAATGCAGACCCGCGAATGCCTGAGGCCGCGCCAGACGCGCACCCAAGGCCGATATGGAAAGCGACGAAGTGTTGGTGGCCAGGATCGCTTGAGGCGCGATGGCCTCGAGCTGTTGGAACAGGGAAACCTTGACCTCCATGTCCTCCACGATCGCTTCGACGATCAGGGCCGCCCCTTCCAAATCGTCGAGGCGCTCCGCGATCGACAACCGGTCCAGTCGCGAGGCCGCCTTGGTCGGTTCGAGTTTTCCCCGTCCGACCAGCTTGTTCATCTGAAGGCTTTGGTCGGCTATCGCCTTGGCCGCCGCTCCCGGGCGGACGTCGTATAGCAGCACGCGATGACCGGCGGCGGCGGCCACCAGCGCGATGTCGCTTCCCATCCGCCCCGCTCCCACAACGCCAATTGTCGTAGAGGGCGCCAGGGCTTCGGGGTGGGTGCTAGGCGAGGCGAGTGACATGCGTCTCCAAGGGTGGAAGCGTCATTCTAGGGAAGCCGGGCCCCTAGCGCCCTCTCCCGCGGACATAGCCGGTTTGGCGCAGGCGCAAGAACGCGGGAGTGAAGTGAACGCCGAGTGTCCCACCTGCGCATCAGGACCAGAACGGCTCGGCGATGATGTGATTTTCGATATGGCCTAGCTTGTCGATTTCCACGCGAACCACGTCTCCGGGCTGGAGGAACACCGGAGGCGTACGGCCGAACCCGGCCCCCGAACAGGTGCCCGTCAAAAGCACGTCGCCGGGCTCCAGAGTCATGACCGTGGAAAGGTGAGCGATCTGCGCGGGAATGTCGAAGACCATCCGCGAGGTGGAGGTCCGCTGGCGCAGATCTCCGTTAACGTAGAGTCGCATTTCCAACTGCTTGGGGTCGCCGACCTCGTCCGCGGTGACCAGCCAGGGCCCCAACGGACCGTGGGTGTCGAACGACTTGCCCAGCGTCCATGTCGGGCTCATGCGCTGCCAGTCGCGGGCCGTAACGTCGTCGGCGACCATGTAGCCCGCCACAACCTCCAGCGCGTCCTCGCGTGTCACATGACGGCACCTCTTGCCGATAACGACCGCCAGCTCGCCCTCGTAGTCCAGCTTTTCGCTGGCGCTGGGCAGATGCACCGGATCGAACGGCCCGGTGATGCAGGAGACCTGCTTGTTGAACCAAATCTGATGCTCCGGGGCCTTGCCGCCGCGGCTGACAATCTCATCGACGTGGTCCTGATAGTTCAGGCCGATAGCCAGGAACTTCTCAGGCTTGGGCACGGGCGCCTTGAGCGTCACGGCGGAAAGGGGATGGGTTCGGCCGCCGCTCGCTTCCACCGCTGCCACCTTGCGCATCATGGCGTCGCCGCCGGCGAGCAGCTCCAGCATCGTCGCCGGGGCTCCGGGAAAGGCGCCCGCGATCTCGACAACGGTGTCGTCGATGACCTTACCGATGCTCGCGCGGCCATCCAGTTCGTAGGTGACGAGTTTCATGCGCTTTCTTTCACTGGATTGGATCGGCCGCCGCCGCGGATTCGCCGACGAGCTTCAGCCCCGCTTCCAATTGATCGATCAGGAATTTGCCTTCGGACACGGCCTTGGCCGCGCCGAACACGTAGAAATCTGGACGGATGATCAACAGGCGAACCCCGAGCGCGTCCATGTAGGCCCGATAGTCGCCGTCAATGTCTTGAACCGGTTCGCCTGCCGCGCCGAATGCCACCATCCGAGCGCCGATACGCTTGAGCACGCTCCGCTGGCGGTCTGAGAGGCTCGGCGCAAGCGGTTCGTCCAGGGTCAGGATCTGCCAGCCCTTGCCGACCACATCGTCGAAACGTCCGGCATGCGCGCCGTTCGACACCCGCCCTTGGAAGGATAACTCGCCCACAACGCCGTCCATTCCAGGCGAATGGCCCAGCAAGCCAGCCGCCAATTTAGGAAAGAGCGGCAGGGGCGGCGCCTGTCCTCCAAGGATGGCGACGTCCCGTCTGGCGGCTTCTTCGGGATTGGTGATGCATACCACCCGCCCCAAGGCGACCGCCCGGTCGATGACCCCCGCAACGTGCGCCTTGCGTTCGACCTCGTAGGACTCCAGCAAGTCCTCGCCCGCGATACCGCGAAGGATCAGGTCGAGCCGCCAGGACAGGCCGAGGGCGTCGCGCAATCCAGAACACAGGCCCTGGCCCAGGAAGGGCGGCATCAGGTGGGCCGCGTCGCCCGCGAGCGAAACGGCCCCTTTGCTCCAGGTTTGGGCGATCGCGGATTTGAAGGTGTAAACCGCCGCCCGTTCAATGACTCCGTCCGAGGGCCCGACCCAACGCTCAAGCAGGGGCCAGACGGCCTCCGGTCGGGTCATGGCCGACGGATCCTCTCCGGGTAGAAGCATCATTTCCCAGCGTGCGTGGCGCAGACCCAGGTGGCGCATGACCGTGACAGGGCGCGCGGGATCGCAGATCTGGCCGGCCTCAGGCATATCGAGGACCTTGGCCGGATCGTTCAGTTGGAAATCGACCACCAGCCAATCTGCGCGGAAGCCCAGATCAACCAGTTCAATTCCCATAGCCTGCCTGACGAAGCTGTTGGCTCCGTCGGCGCCGACGACTCGGCGCGCCGTCACGCGCTGCGTTTGCGACGAGGGCCGCGAGAGACCGCCAGCGTCTGCGGCGCCTGCCTGGGCCGTCAGTTCGTAGCCGTCGTACGTTTGCCGCAGTCCGGCGACCTGCCAACCCATATGCACCTTGACGTTGGGCAGGGCCGTGGCCGTCCGATCGAGAACCTGCTCCAGGTCCGGCTGGTACATGAGGCTTCGCGATGGCCAACCCGATATGCCCCGAGGGTCGTATTTGAAGTGATAGAGGACTTGGCCCTCGGCATTGAGCCAGATGTATTCGCCCTTGGACGGAACCGTGTAGCTGGAAAACTCTTCCGCCGCTCCGATGCCCTGAAGGGTTCGCATGGCCTCGTGATCGACCACACAGGCGCGCGACAGCGGATATAGATTTGGCCAGCGCTCAAACACCGCCACGCGATGCCCGGCCTTGCCGAGCATGGCGGCCAAGGCCTGGCCTACAGGGCCATAGCCGACGATGGCGACATCGACATCGACCGCGCCGGTCATCTGAACGAACTTTGCGGGATGGGCGGTCCCCATTGAACCGGACCTTCAGGGCGGACCATCGCCCGGCCCGGCTGATAGTCGTCATTGACCAGATCGCCGTCGGTCCAATGTTCAATCTTGTTGCCGAAAGGATCACGCCAGTAGTCGAAAATCTGGCTGCCCTCGGTGTGGCGGCCGATACCCCAGTCGTGTTCGTAGTCTTTCGACATCAGATAGTCGTTGCCCGCCAAGACGTTTTCGAGATCGAGCACCTCGAACCCCGCATGGTCGAACTGGGAGGCCGGTCGTTTAACAATCGCGATGGTGTGGTGATCGGTGAAGGTTTGTCCTAGGCCGCAATGCATGAAGTGACCGACGAGATTCTCGCCCGCGTACAGGCTGTCGGACACCTTGAAACCCAGCGTCTCAGTATAGAAGCGGAAGGACTGTTCGAGGCTGTCGCAGCGCAACAGGGCGTGGCCCAGCCGCAGGACTTCAGCGGGTCCCCGAGGGCGTTTGACGCCAGACCCTTTGCGGAGCCGCTCCATGCCGAAGTTGCCCGGAGCAGGCGACAGGGGGCTCAAGGCGGCGACCTGACGGATGCCGGCCAAAACCGTTACATCGAAGCCGGACGGATCCTTGAAACGAACCATGCGGCCGCCCGCAGGCTCCGGATTCCATTCCGCCGCCAGACCCAATTCCGCGGCCAGGCGCTCCACATCGTCCTCGTCCTTGGCCAGCAGGGCGAAGCTCTTGGCCTGGGGTTCGGCCGTCAGATCCGTCACGTGGAGGTAAGGGCTGGACGAAGCCCCACGCATGTAGAGGGTGCGATCTGTCCGATCGGCCCGGATCAGGCCGAAGGCGGTCAAGAACTCTTCCATCCTGTCCAGATCTGGGGCGCCGTACCGGACATACAGAATGTCCTGGATTGTGATCATGTCGTCATTCCCATCTTAGGGCGGGCGGGTCGGACTCTATGGGCGGCGCCTCCCCATGGCGGCTCAGCTTCAATGACTCACGCTGGTTGAACTCAAGGAACCAATCCGCCGTCGCTTTGAAGGAGGACCTCCAATCAAGGTCGGCAAAACGATGGTCGAGGTAGCCGAGAAAGCAGGCCATGGAGATATGACCGATGCCCAAAGGCGCCGCCGAGATCTCGGCCATTTCGGACTCGATGGCGGCCAGGATGGACTGAAGCTTGGCTTCGAATGAGCTCAGCACATTCGACCACTGGATTTCGGGGGCCTTGTTGCGCTCGAACCTCCACAGGATCAGAGCGTCCATCGCTCCGGCGCCCAGTGCGTTCCATCGCAGGGCGCGCCAGCGGCCCGGCCCTGCGGGCGGATAGAACTTTCCGCCTCCAAAGGTCGTATCGAGATATTCGCAGATCACGTCTGAGTCGAAGAGCGTGCGGCCGTCGGGCAGCACCAGGGTCGGCACCTTGCCCAGCGGATTGATGCGCATGAACGCCGGGTTCGGCGTCGCCATGGTGAGGGGCGGAGTCACCCGCATCAATTTCATATCTTCGATGGAGCCGGTCTCGACCGCGGTCACCAGGACCTTCCTGACGAAGGGCGAGTGAGGCCCTCCGTACAGGATCATGGAGGGAGACGGGTGCGGGTTCGCCATCAGGAAAATCCGTAGAGGCGAGCCGGATTTCGACTGAGGATCCGTTCCAGCAAGTCAATGTCATTGAGCCAATCGGCCAGCAGCCCCAACAATCCCTGAGGCGTCGGCCGCTGGTCGCCGCTCATGCCGAGGAATGGCCAGTCGCTGCCCCAGATCAGCTGATCCGCACCGGCCTTGACGAGAGCATCCTGGAAAGGCCTGACGTCCGGGTAGGGGGCCCCGATCGCCGAATTGCGGAAGGGAGTCAGCTTCACCCAGCCCGTTCCATCTCGCACAAGGCCCAATAGAGCCTGGAAGGCCGGGTCTTCGACGCCCTTGGCCGCCTCGAAGAAGCCCATGTGGTCAACCACGATCGGCAGCCGGTAGGACCGCAGACGGTCGCCGGCCTCCTCGAAGACGCGGCAGTTGGCCCAGATCTGTGCGTGCCAACCCAATTCGCGCAAGCGAGGAGCGAGCAGGTCCATATCGGCCAAGTCAAGTCGGCCATCATAGCGGATCGCTGCGCTCGGTCCGGCGACGCTAGTGAAGCGCACACCCCGCACGCCGGCTGCATGCAGATCCGCCAGGGCGTTGTCGGAAATGTCAGGAGGAACCACGGCTATGCCCCGAAGGCGGTCGGGGGCGAACTTTAGCGCATCGACCATCGCCCCCTGATCCCAACCGCTCGCGCCGCCGTGGACCACGACGCCACGATCGAGTCCGGCCTCGTCAAGCATAGCGACGTAGCTCTCGCGCGGCGTTTCCGGCGGGGTGTAGGGTCTCACCTGCGCAAGCGGGAACCGATCGAATGGCCCAAATACATGGGCGTGGCAGTCGCAGGCGCCGGCCGGCAACCGCCACGACAGTTCGCCAACCTCTTTAGCCACGGCTCGCATCCTCTGCGTTCCCGGCGCTGGGCATGGGCAAGGGAGGCTCCACGCCGGCCGGAAGCGGCACCTCATGGGCATTCAGGGTGAAGGCGATCAGCGTGTAATAGCCGATCAGGCCAACCAGCTCGACCACGCCCTGGACGCCTAACCGGTCGCGGACAGCGCCATATAGGTCCTCGGGAACGCGGTTTGCCTGCAGGAGCGAAGTCGCGAAGCAGTATATGAGCGCCTCATCGCCGCTGAGATCCGAAGGCGTCTGATTGTTGCGTATGGCCTCCACCAGCTCCGGCCGCACACCCGCCTTCAGCGCGATTTTTGCGTGCTGACACCACTCGAAGTGACAGTCGAAGCGCCGGGCGACTACGATGATCGCCAGCTCCGACAGAGCAGGGGCCAAGCTTGTGTTATATCGAACGAACTCACCCAGCCGTTGAGCGGGCTCGGCGAGCTTCGGCTGATGGAGCATCGGCGCGAAGGGTCCGTTCAGCCATGCGCCACGGCTCTTCACGATCTCGTCGTATATGCGCCTTTGCTCAGGCGACATTTCCTCCGGCCGGAGGTAGGGCGTCCTGGTCATTGAGCTGCTTTGGCGGCGTCTTGGGTCTGCAATCCGAGAAGCTGTCTGGCCTCGGCCGCCGTCGCGACCGATGAACCTAGATTCTCGATGATGTTAACGGCACGCTCGACCAAGCAGGCATTGTCGTCCGCGAGGCGCCCGCGCGACAGATATAAATTGTCCTCGAGGCCGACGCGCACATTGCCGCCCAGCATCGCGGCCTGGGCCACAAAAGGAAACTCCTGGGCGGAAATGCCGAAGGCGGCCCATTGCGAGTCAGGCGGCAGGATGTCCAGCATCGCCATCAAAGCTGAGACGGTGGCCGGCGCCGACCAAGGCACGCCCATGCAGAACTGAAACAGCGGCCGGCCTTTGATGACTCCCGTCTGACAGAGGTGGGCAGCCAAGCGCACATGGCCCAAATCAAACACCTCCAGTTCAGGCTTCACGCCCGCTTCCTGGACCAGTTCCGCCATTCGAATGACGTCTTGCGGGACGTTGACGAAGGCGTAGCTGGGGAACGTCATGGTCGCCACGTCAAGACTGCATAGATCCGGCTGCAGCCGCACCACATGCTCCACCCGAGCCTGCGGGCTAGCCATGGTGCTGTCGGCGTTGGCGACCATCGGGTTGTCCTTGCTGGGCGCGAAGCGCGCCCCAGGCCCGGTCGTCAAATTGATCAGGACATCGCAACCGGAGTCTCGAATCCGCTTCACGACCTCTTCGTAGAGGCGAAACTCCATGCTCGGCTTGCCCGTCTCGGGGTCACGAACATGGATGTGCGCCACCGCGGCGCCGGCGCCGTGTGCCGCGATGACTTCGTCGGCGATCTGTTTGGGCGTGACCGGCACGGCGGGATTGATACGCAAGGCGTCCATGGTCGAACCGGTCACCGCACAGGTGATGATGACCTTTTCCAACATTCACTCGCTCCTCGCCCCTGGCCGGGCACTGTCGAGGCCAGCGGACGACCCCAAGTATCATCGCTTGCGAACATGACGCGATTAAACGAGCACAAAGCAGTTATGCGGCCCAGGCAAGCGAACTTGTTGCGCTGGTCCGCGACCGACCAACCGCTCAGCCACGGCGCCTTTGGCTTATGAAACGCAGCACGGAAGCATTGAACATTTCAGGTTGTTCCCAATAGGCGAAATGTCCGGCCTGCCGCACCACAACCAAATCTGGGTTCGCAAAGTACTTGGCTAGGAACCGCAGGCGGGTCGGCGGCATGAATAGATCGGCGTCGCCGGTCAACAAAAGGACCGGGACCTTGATCGAGGCTAAGGCGTCCAATTTCACCGCATTGCGGGCGCTCTGAACCACCGGCGGGCCAGAGGCGGCATGTCGTTCGAGGTCAACCCACCGAGCGACCCCCTCGGGGTAGGAAAATCGATAGGAGGGGCCCAATTCCCGGAATTCCGGCGGAAGCTGCATAAATCCTTCCGGCGTCAGGGCCCGGGTCTGGGCCTGGTAGGCTGGGTCGGTCACTCCGGCCAGACTGTTCGCGAGGGTAAGGGAAAAAAGCCGCTCAGGATGGCTCAACGCGTAGTCCGGTCCAATGAAGGCCCCGCCCGCGGATCCGACCAGATGAAAGCGATCAAGACCCCTTTCGCCGGCAACGGCGTCGAGATCATCGACGGCAAAGCTGGGATCGGTCGAAGCCCCCCGCTCTGATTGACCGAACCCCCTTCGGGAGTAGGCGACAACGCGGTAGCCGGCGCGAGTAAACGCCTCGTACTGGTAGCCCCATATCGCGTCGCTTCCGGTAAATGGGTGAAGCAAAACAATCGCTTCTCCCGATCCGCCGCTATCCCACGCCCACAGGCGTGCGCCCGAAACCTGGATCAATCCGGTCCAGCTAGGCGTAATCGGCGGGGCAGGGCGCCATGCCGTCTGCCCGACAGAATCAACGACTGTCGTTGTGGCCCGCGCCGCTTCAGTCGCGCCGACCGTCCCTACAATGGCGGAGAGGATCAGCATGCGCCGATCAATCCGCCCTCGACGTCCTTGTCCAATCATCAGCGAGCCCGAACCCGTTGGGATGAATCGTAACGCCAGGGAGTTCCGCCTCAACCCTTGGCAGGGCAAAGCCGTTATGCTGAAAAGACATGACCTAAGCATCACAAAGATACGGAGCGCGCCGTCGCCGTGAAATTGGTCCTTTTTGGTAACCAAATTTGACAAACGCTTGAACAGCGACTCCTGACGGCCTGTTTGCTTGAGGAATTCTCAAGCACACGCACAAGCTGATCGCTCGTTCAACTGATCCTCGTGCTCGGCCGCTATCTGCGGGGGTCGAGAACTTCGATGATCAAGGGCTCCAAAGCCTTGGCGACGACCCTCATGCCCGCAGTGTACGGGCGCAGGGCCGACGCCGCGAGGACAGCCGTACGAACAATGGAGGGCTCGACGATACGCGCCGCGCGGAGTTGTCCAGCGTCCCGTTCCCTGATGATCGCCTGGGCGCCAAGGACCGCGTAACCAAACCCGTCTGTGACCAGGTTCTTCTGGATTGGCAGGGAATCCGCTTCCATCGCCACGTTCAGGACAAACCCATGTTGCTTGGCCATCTCATCGAGGGATATGCGCAGCGAGTTTGGGCGGCTCGGCAGCACGAGCGGCAGCCCCTCAAGCTTGGAGAACGGAACCTCGCCGTTTGCGGTTAAAGGATCTTCGGCCTGGCCGATAAGGCAAGCGTCGGTCACGCCGAGGACCTTGATCTCCGACCCATCAACCTCGCTGTAGTGGTAGACCACCGCCAGGTCCAACTTGCCGGTTCCCATCCACTCGATCAGCTGGCCGTTGGAACCTTCAAAGAGCTGGAGGTGCAGCTTGGGGTACTTGGACTTCAGCTGTCGGTATAGACGGCTGATGGCGGGGTAGGAAAACGCAGGCAGGACGCCAAGCCGGACCTCGCCGCCGACGACGCCGACTTCCGAGCGAATTTCCTCAGTAATCTGCTCCGCCTCAGCCAGGAGAGCCTTGGCCTTGGGCAGAAAGATCTTGCCGATGTCAGTTAGAGTCATGCCGCGCCCTGTCCGGTGGAACAATCGTGCGCCCAGCTGGTTCTCCAGCGCCTGCAACTGACGGCTAATGACGGATTGTTCGATGTCCAAGGCAATGGAAGTCTTGGTCAGGCTTCCCTGAATGGCGATCTCGGTGAAAAGCTTAAGCTGACCTAGCTCCATCTGTGGTCCCAACCCCCCTTGGGCGCCCAGCGGCGGCCAGCCCCGGGAGCGTTCAATTGTCTCCGGCGGACCATGCGCGCCGCCGGTGTTGTCAGTCTAACGCGAACATGTCCCCACCTTATGCCACAGGGATTTCCGAAG
>Ga0182016_10003725_pt1 | contig 17241 bp, 21 predicted proteins | sample 712S2MmetaG_FD_120491 | JGI IMG/M metagenome (GOLD analysis project Ga0182016, IMG submission 120491) | Permafrost microbial communities from Stordalen Mire, Sweden - 712S2M metaG | ecosystem: Environmental > Terrestrial > Soil > Wetlands > Permafrost | place: Sweden: Stordalen | collected...
AGCGCGCCAGCAAACGGCCCGCATTGCGGCCGGCGAAGTCCTCCCACTGCAGCAGCACGTTAGGCCAGCGCTCGGTCACCGCGCTGACGAACTCCTCGACGAAGACGTCGTACTCGGCCTCGCCGATCCGCTCGTGGCCCCAGCCTATGTAGATCGGATCTTCCAATCGTTCCTTGTTGTTGGTGCCCACGTCCAGCAGCACTGGCAGGGTCTGCTCGGGATGGATCCCGCCGCACCCGGTGTAGAGCGCGAGCTTGCCGATCGGGATGCCCATGCCGCCCGCGCCCTGGTCGCCGAGGCCCAAGATCCTTTCGCCATCGCTCACCACGATCACCCGCACCTTGTCGTAGCGGGGATCCGCCAAGATCTCGCGGATGCGGCGCTTGTTCGGATAGCTCAAGAACACGCCGCGGGGCTTGCGCCAGATTTCGCTGAAACGCTGGCAGCCTTCTCCCACGGTGGGCGTGTAGACCAGCGGCAGCACCTCCTCAATGTTGCGGGTGACAAGGGCGTAAAACAGGGTCTCGTTGGTGTCCTGCAGGTCGCGCAGGAAGCTGTAGCGCTCAAAGTCGGTGGCGAAGGCGCGCAGCACCTTCAGCCGGCGGGCGACCTGCTCGTCCAGTAAGCCGACGTGTGGCGGCAGCAGTCCGTGCAGCCGAAAGCGATCGCGCTCCTCGTCGTTGAAAGCTGTGCCCTTGTTCAGCATCGGCGTGTTGAGCAGGTCGTAGCCGCTCAGGTCGGTCTCGATTGCGCTGGTCCAGTTCGGAATGGAGATCATGAGGCGGCTCCTTTGCGCCGTGACAGTCGGGAGCAATCCGAGCCGTCTCCACGAAGGAAAACGGGCAGATGTGTGGGTGCGCAAGCGGGAGCCGGAAAGCTGGCCCCGCTGCGGGACCGGCTAACCATGCCAAAGGTATAGGACCGTTGCGCACACGCAGACTCAGCCGTGCGGTTCGAGCATTGGCCCAAAACGAAGCCGCGATCACACACTCGCCTGTCGCCAACGGCTACAGCCATTACGAGGCGCCAATAGCGCCGGCCGTTTCTGGCTGCGGTTGAGCTTAGAAAAAGGGCCGCCCTCGCGGACAGCCCAGTCATAGGGAGGAAATGCCCAGCAAGGGCAATTACTGAACACGTGGCTGCGCACGGCGTTCCATACGGGTGGGCGGCGCCCAGTATGCTCAGGCTTTCTTGAGTTGTCCGGCGGACATTTTGCCCGACTTGCGATCCTTTTCCAGCTCATAGGAAAGCTTGTCGCCTTCGTTGAGCGAGCCCAACCCCGCGCTCTCGACTGCGGAGATGTGCACGAACGCGTCGCTGCCGCCGTCATCCGGTTGGATGAAGCCGAAGCCTTTGGTGGAGTTGAACCATTTTACAGTACCGGTCGCCATGTCTCGCTCACTTGCTTTCAGATGGGGGCTGAGCCTCACCGAAGAGGCAACCAGTGTCAATTCGCACGCCAGGAAGCGGACCTCCGCAAAGGCTCAATCGGGGGGAGCCGCCGCTCCACCACGTCCCGGGGTTAGGCCCACCAGACGTCGGCGGCAGTGACTGCGGCAGCCTGACCAAACGGCGCGCGACAGGCGTCTTGCGCCCAGATCGGGTTACCCAGCCAGTTCCAAGACGCCAGCCAGCATGAAGCGAAACGCTGTGCCGTGGTTGACAGTGCTGCTGACCGTAAGCTCGGAGCCGAGTTGTTCTACAAGGTCACGGCAGAGAAAAAGGCCAAAGCCGCTGCCCTGTTCGCCCGCGGTTCCTGTCGTGGAAATGCGTTGGTCTAGCTCGAACAGGTTGGAAATCCTGTGTGGAGGCATACCGACGCCCGTATCGGCAACTTCAACTTCAACGCGGTCGTTGCGCAGACACGCGGTGATTGTGACCGCCCCGCCGGGCGGGGTGAACTTGACGGCATTGTTCACGAGATTGCGCAGCACCGCGGCCAGCATGTCGCGATGCCCGCGCACCTGGATGCCCGAACAGTCGACAACAAGGGATATGCTCTTCTCGGTAGCCGCCTCCGCCGCACCTTGAACTGTTTCGCGCGTGATCTCCTCAAGGTCGATGTCAGAAAGTGATGTCGTCGTCGTATCCATTTGCAGGCTCGCCCACGCGAACAGACTTCCCATCAATGCGTAGGCTTGGCGCGCTGCTTTCTGGATGCCTTGGGCGCCACGGTCGATTGTCGCGACATTCGCCGCCGATACCGCTCGGCATAAGGCGGACGACAAGCCTAGCAGCACTTGGAAGTGATTGCGGAGATCGTGAGCTATGATCGAAAGCAGAAAAGTCTGTTGCCGATTTAATCTGTCGAGCTCGAGCGATTTCTTTTCGGCCTCGCGACGCGCCATGTCGAGCTCAGCCAGGAACTCCCGTCGCGCCTTCGCGTAGCGGATTGCCCGAGCGAGACTTGAGGGCGTCACCTCGGCCTTGGTCAGATAGTCGAGCGCGCCCGCCCGCATCAAGCGAAGGGCGATCTCCTGGTCGGCCTCGCCCGTTAACATCAAGACCGCGTGGCCCCCGCCCGTCGGCGACAGCAGAACCTCCAGGAGTTCAAACGCATCAACGTCGGGGAGGCGGTAGTCGAGCAGCACGCAATCAAACGCCTGCTCTTTAGCGCGGCGAAGGCCGGTCGCGCCGTCCGGCGCCTCGACGAGGTCATGCCTCAGTCCAGACTTCTCAAGGGCCCTCCGCACCATCGTCCGGTCGACCTTGTCGTCATCGATTAGCAGAATGCGGGTCCGGGTATTCATGTATCTATTCGGGCAATTCGACGATTTTCCAATAATGTTCCAGTAACTCTACGGCTTGCATAAAGGTGTTGGCAGGATCCTGCTTGACGATATAGCCTGCAACATTCTTTTCGTAGGCGCGGGCCTTGTCCTCTTCGGCCTTCGATGTCGTGATCATGAAGACGACCGACGTCTTCAGATCCTCGTCGGCGCGGATCGCCTCAAGAAACTCGAGCCCGTTCATGCGCGGCATGTTCAGGTCGAGCAGAATCAGGTGTGGTTTGGCGAGTTTGGCCTGACCATTCTCGCCCCGCAAAATCTCAAGGGCCTCGATGCCGTCGCGCGCGACCGTGATCGGATTGCCGATCCGGCTCTTTGCGAAAGCGCGCTTCAGACCCTGGACGTCGACTTCATCGTCTTCAACCAGGAGAAGATTCACCATCGACGTCATATGTATTCCCCCTCGTTACTGTAGGACCAGGTGAAGTGAACTGCGAGGCCTTTCCCCGTCCACCCCTCGACTAGCCAAATCTTTCCGCCCTGGCGTTCGATCAACTTCTTCACAATCGCAAGACCCATTCCGCTTCCCTCAACCTCATCTCGGGGTTTGAGTGTCTGAAACATGCCGAAGACGCGCTCACGGAAGCGCTCCGGGATGCCGGGTCCGTCGTCCGTAACGATGAATTCGATGGCGTCTGGCAGCGCAAGCGCTTCGATCCACACATGTCCATTTGCCGGGTGGTCGTGGTGCTTGATCGCGTTGCTGATCAGGTTCTGCAGCACCTGGGTTAGGGGCGCACGAGCCGTCCGCAAGGTTGGCAGGGTCTCGCCGCCGACAATGCTGAAGCCCTGCGGCGGGCTGACGAGAAGGGCAAGCTCTCCGATCAGTTCCCTGGTATCGACCAGATCGTTGGCCGTTTCGCCGCGCCCAGCGCGGGAATAGGCGAGCAGATCGTCCAGCAGGTTCTCTAACCGCTGCACGCGGCTCTTCAAGAGGTCCATGTTGGTGCGCGTCTCGCCGGTGAGCGAGGATTCGAGATCTTCCTCAATCCAGCTCACCAGATTCTCGATGCCACGCAGCGGCGCCTTCAGGTCGTGCGAGGCCACATAGGCGAACTGCTCCAGTTCCTCGTTCGAGCGCAGGAGGTCCTGGGCCTGCTGCGCGAGCCGAAATTCCAACTGCTTGCGGTCGGTGATGTCGGTCCGGACCGCGGCGTAACCGAGGAGTTTCGCGCGTTCGCCGAGGATCGGTACGATCGTGGTGTCGACCCAATAGAATGAGCCATCTTTCGCGCGGTTTCGAATTTCGCCACGCCACTTCTTTCCGTTGGCGATGTCTCGAAACATATCCTTGAAGAACGAATGAGGATGGAATCCAGAATTTAGTATTCTATGATTTTCACCAACTATTTCTTCCAACGAATATTTTGACAATTTTAGAAACGTGTCGTTCGCATATTTTATCGTTCCCTTCACATCGGTTATGGCGATGATTGCGTTTTCATCGAGCACGCCATAGCAAATATTTTGCGCGAAAATCGATTGAAACTGTTCATCGGTCAGTTCCCCCTTGAAGGGGTTTTCACGCAAGTTGCTTGGAAGAAAATTCGGCGTCATGCTGGTAATCCTAGTCCAATTGCCCGGTTCCGTCAGACAACCGAATAAAACGAAATAGCGGGACAGGAACACCTGTCACCATTTCCTCGTGTCCTCGCGTTCCGTCGTCTAACCGAGCAGCGCCTCAACTCGGCTATTTGCGAAGAGAATGTGGCCAGCCTGGTCGATGACCCACTACGGCATCCGGACTTGCCTCGTAGAACTCGCTGAGCGGCGCCTCACTCACCTGCTGAGCCTATCCGCACTCGGATGAAGGATCAGGCGTTTCGGAGAGAAGGCGGTCAAGCTTGCTTTCTTCCTCGCCGAGCAACTTGGCCAGTGTCGCCCGTCGACTTTCCCTGGTCTCTCTCGCCAGTTGGGCGCGAAAGTTGGTTATGTTTTGCCGGCAAAGCCACACCACCTCTTCCGAACGTTTATCCATCGCCCTCATCCGAGGCCTAGCCCCCCTCCGGTCTTGTCTTAGATCAAGGTCGCACCCGTCCGTAGGGAACAATATGACAGCCTAGCTAGCATGCGCCCTGCGAAAAGTCAGTTTCGCGCGCAAAGATTGGCGAGTGCGAGGGCTCAGACGCAGGTTGTCTTCATGAAACAAACGGTCCCCAAACACCGCGATGAAATTCGCATCCGTGCGGTCCCGAATCGGGCGCCCGATCGCCGCGAGGACGGGCCATTTCTGCCCCTCTCCGCCACCGATAAGGTCAAACTTGGCCACCTTGGAGAGATCATCGAGTTCAAGACGCCCGGCACCGAAATCGTTTCACAAGGCGAGAAGTCGACCTTCCTCTATCTTCTGACCGACGGGGTCATCGAAGCGGACCGCACCCTTCATAGCGGCCAACGGCAGATTCTGGCTTTCTATTGGCCGGGAGACACGTTCGGGCTCGCGGAGAACGGTGTCTACGTGAACTCCGCCTCGGCGCTGACACAGTGCACGGTCTATCGGTTCCCTACCCAACAACTTGCGACGTTTCTCCTTGAACACCCTACAATACAGGAGGGTTTCCTCGTCAAAGCGGTGCATGATCTGCGAAATGCGCAGCGTCAGATCATCATGATGGGACGATTCGACGTAACAGAGCGCTTGGCTGTTTTTTTGCTCGATTGCTCAGGCCATGAACGCTACTTCGATGCCAGCCGGCGAGTACTGACCTTGGCGATGACTCGGTACGATATTGCCGATTATATCGGTACGTCGGCAGAAGGGGTCACCCGGGCCTTCAGTCGGCTCGAAACCAAGGGACTGCTTCGGCGTCTGACGCCGCGGACCTTGGAACTCACCACTGCGGAGCTAAAGGCCTTCGTCGATTTCTCTGATTCCTGAGGTGGGCGCAGTCAGAGATTTGGTCAGCTTGGGGTCGATCCCGCCGGACCTTCGCCAGAAAGCGGAGCCCGCCGCGCCGTCCATCAAGCCACCGAGGCCGGACTGAGTGGTCGCCCGCCCCCTTCCCCTGATCTGACGGTCCCGGACGGGAGGGCGAGCCACCACGACCACCGTTTTCACCTTGCAACTTCTGCTCCGACACGCGAGATCGGACACCGCCGTTCGATTGCGTGGGCGCGGCAAGGAAGGTCGCTGGAATGCCCGCATAGCGATCCAATCCTCGTGGCTTCTGTGCCGCCATCTGATTGAAAATCATCGGAGCATTGCAGCTGGGTGCGGTACCCACGACATAGGCTTGGCCTATGCAAAGGATTGGGAGGGGCGGTTCGCTCTTCGCGTCCGCGCGGCCGCGTCTCTTGCCTATTTGGCGATGAATCCTGCGACCGCCGCGCTCACCGCCTCCGTGGTGAAGCGGTTTCCACAACTCTTGACCTGGGCCGCCCGCGTAAGCGGGAAGGCCTTGTCGACGCCGACTGTCGTTCGGCAATCGGATAACGCATAAGCCGGTCGACAAGAGTCCCGCAAGGGAGCCACCTCTCAGATCGCTCGACAGGGTGAAAACCCGTAGGCGCCAGCGCTTCAACGAGCTTTCTGCAGCGCCGTGCGCGCTTGCGCTCTCGGGATCCGAAGGCCAGCTCGGGAGATCGAATGGAGTTGCAGATTGAACGTGTTGTAGACGGCGGCGTGGGTGGACAGGAAGAGGTGGACGGCACTTTCAAGGCAACCTTGATTACTTACCCGAAGGTTCAGCGCGAGCGTATATCCATATGCTTTTGTTGCATTTTTTATCCGAAATTTGCGCTGATAATGCCCAGAAAACTCGCTTTAATTGTTTGCCTTGACAGTGCCCAGCCTGCGTTTGGCGCTCGGTCCTCTTCGAGTGGAACAAGACTTGGCTTTACGAGTTTCATGGTTTCGGCTCACCGAAGTGAAACGAGGAACCCATGCTCTATACCATTGCGGTCATTCTGCTCATTCTATGGCTTCTGGGATTTATAGCCCATGTGGGCGGCGGTCTTATCCACCTGCTCTTGGTCATGGCCGTTATTGTCATCATTTATCGATTGGTTACGGGTCGGCGAGTGGTCTGACCTGCACGAGGCCTTTCTCAGGAGGCCAATCACTCCCGACGCGGGTACTGGCCTTTGGCCGGCTGATGCTTAGAGCCAGTTTGCACTTCAGCCGATTGGTCTCGGCGTAACCAGTCATAGTTACGAACGTCGGTTTCATGTCACCTCCGGCAAGAGCGCCTCTGGCCTCTGGCGCCGTCCTGGGGTGCCTACATCTAAACTAGAGACACCATGCTGATCCGTTACGGGTATGAGATTACGGTCAACTGTTGGCACCCTACAGCGATCGTCACCCTTCTATCCATCCGCGAAGGTCGCGAAGCCGATATTCGGGCGCCGGAGGTCTTCTCGACGAACCCGCCGACCGAGACGAAGACTTATCGGGACCTGTTCGGCAACGCCTGTCGCCGTTTGGTCGCCCCGGCGGGAGATTTGACCCTAACCAGCGAAAGCGTGATCGAGGACAGCGGTCTTATTGACCCCTACACGCCCGATGCCGTGCAGCATGATGTGGCCGATCTACCCGACGAATGCCTGTTTTATCTGGTTGGCAGCCGATACTGCGAAACCGATCGTCTGAGTCAACTGGCCTGGAATCTTTTCGGTCATATCCAGCCGGGTTGGTCGCGCGTCCAAGCGATCTGTGATTTCGCCCACGACCATATCCGGTTCGACTATCAAAACGCCCGCGCGACCCGCACAGCCTTTGAAGTCTACGAGGAGCGGACAGGGGTCTGTCGCGATTTCGCCCATCTGGCCGTTGCGCTGTGCCGCTGCATGAACATACCGGCGCGCTACGTGAACGGCTATTTGGGCGACATCGGCGTGCCGATCGTCGAGCCTATGGATTTCAGCGCCTGGATCGAGGTCTATCTCGGTGGCCAATGGCGCACGTTCGATCCGCGCAACAATGTCCGCCGCATCGGTCGGATCGTTATCGCTCATGGGCGGGACGCCGCCGACGTGGCGATGGTGACGTCCTTCAGCCCTCACATCCTCAATAAGTTTCGCGTCTGGACCGATGAAGTGCCGGCTCGCGACTACGAGCTTGCGGCGCAATCGCCGCTCAGCAGCGCAGCACACGTTCAATGCTCCGATATCGTACCGAGCGTCGTCACGAGGGAGATCGCAAATGGCTGAGGCCTCCATCTGCGTTCCGGTTGCCGATCTCTGAGTCGAAGCTGATCCGTAGGATCGAAATAAACGCGAAAGGGGATCGCCACCATCACCGGCCCGCAGCTTCAGCGGAAGGTGGGGTCGGGACGGCGCTTACGTTGACCGCAATCGAGGGGCGGCGTGATCCTGATCGCCGCTGGATTGGCGGCCTGCCGCCGGTCCATACATATGAGTCAGGCCGATCGTACGAGCGGTGCCTCACACGCTCAGTACGTCGCGAACGCGCCTGGCGGAGTAGGGATTATCATTAGCGATATTGGCCATATGACGGAATCCGGCGCCAAGGCGAGCACCATGGCGATCATGGCGACGTTGATCGGCCTGATCGTCGCCACGGCGGTGATCGGCTATTTCAACTTCGGCGCGGTGCTGGCGGCCATGAGGCCGATCGGTATTGCGGGCTTTTTGGCGGTGATCACCGTCCAGTTGGTCCTGTACGCGCCCCTGGGTCTGGCTTGGTGGCTGCTCTCGCCGAGTGCGCCGGTCCGCAAGGTATGGGTGTTCAGCTGGGCCAGCGCATTGGCCGAGGCCGCCGCCAACGTCTTGCCGTTCTCGCAGCTGGGAGGGGTTGTCATCGCCAGTCGCGCCGTTGTGTTGGGCGGTATGTCCAGGGCGATGGCGCTTGGTTCGAACTTGGTGGACATCACGATGGAGATTGCCGCCCAGGTCATCTTCACCCTGGTCGGCGTCGCCCTGTTGGCCCACCGATTGGGTTTTGCGCCGCGCGCCGATCCGCTTCTGATTCCCTTGCTGGGCGGGCTAATCCTATCCATCTGCTTGGTCGGTGGTTTCATCGCGGCCCAAAGGCGGGTTATTCGCACGATTGTGGGCCTGCTCCGCCGTGTGTTCCCAGCCATCGAGCAGCGCGCGATCGCCGTGGCCCGAGCCGTCAAGGCCGCCTATGGCCAGCCTCTTCGCCTGTGGGCCTGCCTCGGCGTTCACCTGATCTCTTGGTTCGCCTCGACGCTTGGGACTTGGTTGATCCTCGCGTTCATCGGTCGCCCGCTGCCCATACTGTCGGTGGTGGCCATCGAGAGCCTGCTGTTCGCTATTCGCAACGCCGTATTCATGGCGCCCGCCGGGCTCGGCGTTCAGGAAGGCGGATACGCACTGCTCGGCCCCTTGTTCGGCCTGCCAGTGGAGGCGGCTCTGGCGCTCTCGCTCCTCAAGCGCGCCAGAGATATCAGTATCGGCGTACCGATGCTGATTAGCTGGCAGATGGTTGAAGGCCGCTGGTCAATGCGACGTAGGTGAACCAGCGACCGTCCAGCGTCACAAAGCCGAGAAGCGGGCATCATCTGGACTGTTGGCGCGCGCAGAGGGTCATCCAAAGCCTTGACGCCGATCAAGGCGAAAGCTTGGTGTTGGCTGTCCACTTCTAAATCGATCGCGCGGCCCTTTCTGGGTTCGATTTGTACGTCGTCCCAAGACAAGGCGAGCCCGAAATGACGACTAATTTGACGTCTGGGCGAGTGATCGTCACCTACGGGCGGAGCCTGATGGCCCTCACCATCGCGGAGTCCCTGGGTAGCCGAGGGGTGGAGGTGATCGGGGGAGACGATGTCGGCCTCACGGTGTTGTCCTTTTCGCGCTACGCAAAGGGCAACTTTGTGCACGCTCCGGCCGCGATCGATCCTGAGGGCTTCATCAACGACCTGGAAGCTGCGATCATCCGAAATAAGCCCAGCGATGACCGTCCCTATGTGCTGATCCCTTGCTTCGAGGAGACCCGGCTCATCGCGCGTCACGCCGAGCGCCTAGCTCACCACATTACCGTCGCTGCGCCGTCCTTTGAATCTATCAGCTCGGTAGATCCCAAGGACAACTTGATGCGGACCCTGAGGGGCTTTGGGCTTCGCGCCCCCGCAACATGCACAAGCGCCGAATGGCGCGAGGGCGACGTCGTCCGCCCATCGGACTTTCCCATGATGGTCAAGCCGACGCGCGGCGTCGGCGGCCGAGGCGTGCGGCGGATCGAGGACGCAATAGCGTTGGAGGCGGCGATCGTCGATGCGAAGGCTGCAGGCGAGACCCTGCTGATCCAGGACTTCATTTCCGGCGAAGACTATTGCCTGAGCGCGCTATTCGACCACGGAAGCCTGAAGGCCAGCGCCGCCTATCACAACCTCTCCCAATTTCCTCGTGGCGCGGGCGCCGGGGTGCTGCGTGAGACTGTCGCCGACGCGCCGTTCCTGCCCCAGGTCCAGGCCCTGTTCGGTCCCCTGGGCTGGACCGGTGTCGCGGAGATCGACTTTCGTTGGGACGGCTGTTCGGAGCCCTGGCTCATCGAAGTCAACCCGCGCTTCTGGGCCGGTCTGTTCCACACCGTGGAGTCCGGGGTCGATTTCCCGTGGATGCTCTATGAACTGGCCGCAACGGGCCAAGTTATGGAACAATCCCATCCCCGACTTGGCCAGCGCACAAGGGTCGGCGGGCTCTATATGCTGAGCGCCATCCAGGAGATTGCCGAGTCCGACGAGGGGTTCGCCGCAGCTAAGGCGGCGTGGGGCTCAGCCTCCCAGCGGTTCAAGAGCGGCCGGCTGCTTGAGGCTGCCCGTGAGTTGGGCCGCGCCGCGACCGAAGGAATGCACGGACTGACGGTCGCCGACCGGCTGGGCTCGGCCCTGGCCTCGGCCAAAAATGCTCCCAACGAACTGTTCCGTTCCCACGATCCTCTGGTCAGTCTGGGCGCCCTGTTCATCATCGCGTCCCTGCTGCGCTATGGGCGCCTGCCGCCGGAGGTGAAGTATGACCCCATGGCGCTTAACCTTATGGTCGAGTGAGATGCCGTCACGGCCTCTCATAGGCATTACCAAACCGGACCACGGCGACTTAGGAGCGTTCTGGGCTGCGCGGCTCGCTCTCGCTCTTGGAGGCGCTCGATCTTTGGCGTTAACGGCCCAAACCCCCCACGACAACCTGACCCTCGACGGCCTGATGTTGGGGGGTGGTTCGGATGTGTTTCCGCCTCAGTTTGGGGCGTTACCCAAGACTGCTTATGCTTATGATCTGAGGCGCGAAGCCATGGAACTGGCCTGGCTGCGCCGGGCCTGGGCCGAAGATATGCCCACGCTGGGCATCTGTCGCGGCGCCCAACTGATGAACGTCGCGGCCGGCGGCACACTGCACTTGGACATGGCGGAGACATTCCGCGAGACACGGTACCCGAGCCACTGGCTGGAACAGATCCACTTCCGCAAGCGCATTCTCCTGGAGCCGGGCTCGCTGCTCGCCGGCGTGGTAGGCGACCATGAATTGCGCGTCAATTCTATCCACAATCAAGCCGTAAGCGATTTGGGGCAGGGCCTGAAGGTTTGCGCGCGTGAGGCCAATGGCGCGATCCAGGCCATCGAGGCGCCGTCCCGGCGTTTTTGGCTGGGCGTGCAATTTCACCCGGAATTCCTGATCTACGAACACAGATGTCGGCGAATCTTCGCTGCCTTCGCGGCAGCCGCCGAAAAGCGTACAACTCCAGTGCCGAAAAGCGGTCATGCTCAATGACGTCGAGCGGAACGCCGTTCACCAGCTTTTCCTGTCCGATCCGCTCGACGTCATTGAGGGCTAGGGCGCCGCGCCATCGCTGCAATCAATCGGGGCTCGATTGATACGGCTCAACTCAATCGAGGGCTTTACGACCTAATTCTCTTTACCGGCAGCGGAGAGTGAGTCCTGTGAAAATCGAAGACGCCATTATCGGTCGACGCGCCGTACGCGAGTACCTGTCGGAGGCCGTCGATGAGCCGACTATCCGTCGCCTGATCGATGCGGCGATCCAAGCGCCAAGCGCTGTCAACCAACAGCCTTGGGTCTTCACCGTCGTGCGCGATCAGCCGCTGCTCGATCGCATTTCCGAGAAGTCCAAGGCCCTGGCCGCGGCCCCCGGCCACGCCCGATCAGAGCCGCACTTGGCCACGCTGGACGATCCGGATTTTCACATCTTCTATCACGCGCCCGCGCTGATCCTCATCTCGTCGGACGAAGGCGGCCCGTGGGCCGTGCAGGACTGCTCCCTCGCGGCCGAGAATCTCATGCTCGCGGCTCACGCGATGAGCCTGGGCAGTTGCTGGATCGGGTTCGCCCAGCGTTACCTCGACACTGAGGAAGGCAAGGCTCTGCTCGGCCTGCCCAAGGGCGCGGTTCCGGTTGCGCCCATCATCGTGGGGCATCCCAAGCGGGCGACACCCCCTGTCCCACGCAAGCCACCCGAGATCCGCTGGGTGGGATAGGATGGCTTCGGTCGAAGGCCGCACGTCGGCCCTCGGATCGGCGGGTTCGAAGCCGGACAGCGCATTAGCGGCCGCATATGCAGTTCTGTTGGGCTAATGTTCGGCCGGCGACGCCGCCGACACCGGATCGACCGATTCGCCAGGAGCACCGCTTAAATGGACGTCTCCCCAGGCCCGATTGTGTCGGCGAAAGACCTGACACGCCGGTTCGGAACGGTCCTGGCGGTCGATCACGTCTCATTGAACATCGCCGCCGGCGAACTGTTCGGCCTCATCGGGCCCAACGGCGCCGGCAAGAGCACGCTCATGAAGATGTTCACGACGATGATCCCGCCAACCTCCGGGCGCGCGACGATCGCGGGTTTTGACGTCGCCGTGCAGCCGCAGGAGGTCCGCAAACGGATCGGCTATGTGCCCCAGCTGCTGTCAGCCGACGGCGAACTGACGGGTTATGAGAATATGCTGCTCTCGGCCCGCCTGTATCTGATCCCCTCCGCCGCGCGTGAGAGCAGGGTCCAGGCGGCCCTTGAGATGATGGGCCTGACGGACGTGAAGAACCGGCTGGTGCAGACCTATTCGGGCGGCATGGCGCGGCGCCTGGAGATCGCCCAGAGCACCCTGCACCGTCCCGCCGTGCTGTTCATGGATGAGCCCACCGTCGGTCTTGACCCGGGCGGACGGCGGGCTGTGTGGGAGCACGTGCGCGCACTGCACAGGGAAATGGGCGCGGCCGTGGTCTTCTCCACCCACTACATGGATGAAGCCGAGGCGGTGTGCGACCGCTTGGCCCTGATCGCCCACGGCAAGGTCGCCGCGCTCGGCACGCCCGACGAACTGAAGGCGCGCCTGGGCGGTCAGGCCTCACTGGACGATGTGTTCGCCGAACTCACAAATGAGCGCATCGCGCCGGTCGGAGGGGGCCAATGAGCGGCGGGCCTTCGTCCGGCCCAGTCCGCCGCACGGCGATGCTGGATTCGGCGGGCGCCTATCTGACCCAGGTGTTCGCGGTCGCCGACGCGGAGGTCATCAAACTCCGTCACGATCCCACCGACCTCATCAGTCGCGCGGTTCAGCCCATCCTCTGGCTCTTGCTGTTCGGTCAGGTGATGGCCCACGTACGTGGGCTGAACACCACCGGCGGCGACTACCTGGACTTTCTCGCGCCCGGAATCCTGGCGCAGAGCGTCCTGTTCGTGGCTATCTTCTACGGCCTGTCGGCCATCTGGGAACGGGACCTGGGCGTTCTGCATCGCTACATGGTCAGCCCGGCGCCCAGAAGCGCCCTGGTGATCGGCAAGGCGCTAGCTTCGAGCAGCCGGGGCCTGAGCCAGGCGGTGGTCATCTATGCGTGCGCGGCGCTGATGGGCGTCGGCCTGAGTTTCAGGCCCGTCGATCTGGCCCTGGTGGCGGGTTTGATCGTGCTGGCGTCGGCTCTGTTTTCGACCTTTTCCCTGATCATCGCCTGCATCGTCAAAACGCGGGAGCGGTTCATGGGGGTCGGCCAGTTCCTGACCATGCCCATCTTCTTCGCCAGCAACGCCATCTATCCTCTCACCCTGATGCCGGGCTGGCTACGGGTGGTGGCGAGGATCAATCCGCTCAGCTACCAGGTGGACGCCCTACGCTGCCTGATGCTCAAGGGTGGGCACAGTCAGTTCGGACTGGGATTGGACGCGGGCGTGCTGCTCGTGGTGACCGCCCTTCTGATCGTGATCGCGACGCGCCTATATCCGCGACTGACCCAATAGGAAAAGGCATTGCAGATTCGGGCTTCGCCAACGGCAGACCGAAGCCAAGCGCACGCCTTCCCATCCATCTCCTTCTGCTGATCGCATGGATTGGCGCCCAGTGCGCCGAGACGGATCAGCCCCTGATTGATTTCGATCATCGCGCGCGCCTCGGATCCGAGCGCAACTGCGGCACCGATCGCTTAAGGGTGCGGCTCAATGCGGCAAAGATGCGGTGTCCCCGGATGAAAGTCGTCCAGGTTTCATCGGCAGGCGGCGACTTTGAAGTCGTGGAACGGCCCATTCCGGTGCCTGGAATCGGCGAAGTCTTGATCAAGGTCCACGCTTGCGGCGTGTGTCGAGGCGACGCGGTCGTCAAGCAGGGAACCTTCCCGGGCCTCACCTATCCGCGCGTTCCAGGGCACGAAGTTGTCGGAACGATCGCCAAGGTGGGCCAGGCGGTATCGCCGTGGACCGTGGGCGAGAGGGTCGGCATTGGCTGGCACGGTGGACACTGCCTGCACTGCGGGCCCTGCCGTCGCGGCGAGTTCGGAGCATGCGACACGGTCCTCACCACAGGACTATCCACTGACGGCGGCTATGCCGAGTACATGATCGGCCGGTCGGAGGCTTTGCTCCTGGTTCCGGAGGAGCTTGAACCGGCGAAGGCCGCGCCGCTGCTTTGCGCTGGCAACGCCACTTTCGGCGGCCTGCGCAACTGCGGTGCGCAGGCCGGTGAATTGGTGGCGATCCATGGTCTAGGCGGCCTGGGGCATCTGGCCCTGCAATACGCCCATCGGATGGGCTTTCGCACAGCGGTGCTGTCTCACAGCCAAGAAAAGGCGCTTCTGGCCCGACAGCTTGGCGCGGACGTTTTTATCGACACAGCGAACGCCGACCCAGCCGCCGAATTGCAGAAGCTCGGCGGCGCCAAGGTGATCATCGGAACGGCGCCGGACGCCAAGGCCATAGCCGGTCTCGTCGGCGGCCTCGCTCGCCACGGGCGGTTGATCATGATCGCCTTCACCGGCGAGGTGCTGCATATCCCGGCGAACGCCCTGCTGTACGGCGAGCGTTCGATCGCCGGCGCGGTCGGCGGTGCAAATATCGAGGCGGCGATCGCCTTCAGCCAGTTCGCCCATATAGAGCCGATGATCGAGACCTTTCCGTTGGAGCGCGCGGCCGAAGCCTACGACGCCATGCTGACTTCGCGCGTCCGCTTTCGGGCAGTGCTGACGATGGACCAGTAAGGGGGCTGCACGATGCAAGACTTGCTCGATCTCATCCACCAGCGGCATTCCGAACGGACGCCCTGTGACAGCCACCGGCTGGTCTCGCCGCAGGCGCTGGAGCAAATCCTCGAGGCGGCCTCGTGGGCGCCGACCGCACACAACATGCAGAACTTCGAGATCATCGTGGTCGACGATCCCGCCACGCTGCAAGCGATCGGCGTGATCCCAACGCGCACCTCGCCCGTCTTCCTGCGCGAAAACTCCAGACAGCTGTCCGCCTCGGTGGAGGAATTGAGGCGAAGGGGGACCGGCGTGTTCGCCGGCATGTTCCCGCCTGAGTGGCGTAACCCGGACGCCGACTTCGAGGCGATCGCCGTCGCCGAGCCGCCAACGCCCCTGAGCCATTCCCTGCAGAACGCTCCGTGCCTGCTTCTGGTCCTATATGATACGCGCAAACGGGCGCCGGCGTCCGAAGGCGACGTGCTCGGATTCATCAGCCTTGGCTGCGTCATGGAGAACATGTGGCTGACCGCTCAGGCGTTCGGGCTGGGCCTGCAGATTCTGAGCGTTTTCAGCAGCGAGGCCGTGGAGGCGGCGCTTCGGACGATGCTCGGCTTTCCCGCGCACTTGAAGATCGCCTACGCCTGCCGTCTGGGCCATCCGGCAGAGACCCACGATTACGTGCGCGTGCGCCGCCCGCGTGAGGCCTTCGTTCATCGCAATCGCTACGGCGGCAGGGACCAAACCGAGTTCAAATCACAGCTGCCCGGAGACGCGCGATGAAGAAGATCGCCCTGGAAGAACATTTCACGACCCCGGACATGTCCGCCTATGCGCACGGGCCGGGCTCGAGCATGAACCGGCAGCGCTTCGGTCAGTTCGAGCAGCGCCTGCTAGATTTCGGCGAAATGCGTCTTGAGGCCATGGACGAGGCGGACATTGATCTGGCCGTCCTGTCGGTGACCAGCCCCGGCGTTCAGGCCGAGCCCGACGCTCGGCTGGCGATTCGGCGCGCCCAAGATGCCAACGACGGCCTCGCCCGCGTGGTCGCCGCACATCCTACGCGTTACGCCGGCTTCGCCCATCTGCCCCTGCAGGACGCCGACGTTGCGGCGGGGGAACTGACGCGATGCGTTGAGCAGCTCGGTTTCAAGGGCGCCATGATCAACGGCCACACCAACGGCCGCTACCTCGACGAAGGCATGTACGATCCTTTCTGGGAACGGGTTCAGGCTCTGGGCGTCCCGATCTATCTGCACCCACGCGACCCTTACGATCGGCCGCACGCCTATCAGGGCCACCCGGAACTACTAGGCGCGACCTGGAGTTGGACGGTGGAGACCGCGTCCCATGCGTTGCGGCTGGTGTTCGGCGGGGTGTTCGACCGGTTCCCCAAGCTGACGCTCATCCTGGGCCATATGGGAGAGACCTTGCCCTACCTCCTATGGCGTCTGGACAGTCGTTCGCGCATCCAGGCAAGACTGAGCGGAGAGAAGATCTTGCAAAGGCTCCCGTCCGACATCATCAGAAAAAATATCGTGGTCACAACAACCGGGGTCTGCGCGCATCCGGCGCTGATCTGCGCCCTGTCCGCCCTCGGCGAGGACAGCGTCCTGTTCTCGGTCGATTACCCGTACGAGGATTGCAGCGTGGCCGCGGCGTTCGTGGACTCCGCGCCGATCAACGAGACGACGCGGGCGAAAATCTGCCATGGCAACGCGCAGAGGCTTCTGCGCATTTAGCAAGCGACAGCGTTCAGCGACGTTGGCGCAGGCTCAGGATATAGCTGGTCACTTCAGCCGCCTGATCATTGGTGAGCATCATGCTCGGCATGCTCATTGGAATGGTGTTCTGATCCCAGTGTGTCTTGGTCAGGAAACGCCGCAGCGAGGTCGCCGAACTATCGGGCCGATTGGCAATGTCGGCGAAGCTCGGCGCGGGTTGATTGAGCATGAGGGCAGCGCGACATTTGTTAGCTGAGCTAAGGTCGAACGTATAGCGAACGGATCGTCGCCCCCATCCTCCGCATTCACAGCGAACCTGCCAGGCTTTATGAATTTCATCAGGCCGCCGTGATCGACGA